>NBJMC04202__coassemble_1396_pt1 | contig 33051 bp, 23 predicted proteins | sample NBJMC04202__metabat2_high_PE_053 | metagenome-assembled genome bin NBJMC04202
TTATCCAGCCCCTTCTCGGCGCTGATGGTCAGATATATCCGCAGAGAACGCTTCAGCGGTTCCTGCCGCAGAACCTTCTATGTGGGCGAGAAGCTGGAACAGTCCGATATTAAGGCAAGCTTCAAACATGGCATTCTGAAGCTGACCATTCCGAAGAAGGAGGAAACTCCGGAAGTGGAAGAAAATAAGTACATCTCCATTGAAGGATAAAAAAATTGAAACGCCTGACGGTGTTTTTCAGAAGAAAAGCGCTGTCAGGCGTTTTTTTCGTGAAAAGGAAAACGCCCGGCAGGGCGTAAAACCGTTTTCGGTTGTCTCCGGGCGTGAAAAGTGTTATACTTTCATCAGTTTTTGAACGGGCGGCCTCAGGCAGAGGCAGCGGGCATCGGGATGGAAGGAATAACGGAGACAGTGTGGAAGTTGAAGAAAAATGGCGTTTCGGCCTGGTTTACCCAAAATATGGTCTGGCTGCTGGGGATGGCGGCCGGAATTGCGGCATTCCTGTGTATTTACGGTGTACATGTGCTGAATGTCACCTATACGGACTGGCTGCTTGGCGGCGGAGACCTGACGCAGCACTATCTTGGCTGGTGTTTCTTTCGGGACAGCAGCTGGACCTTTCCCATTGGTCTGATGGACCGGATGTCCTGGCCGTATGAGGTCTCTGTGATTTTTACGGACTCTGTGCCGCTTCTGGCGGTGTTCTTCAAGCTTTTCCGGGGAGTTCTTCCGGAGCAGTTTCAGTATTTCGGACTGTGGGGGCTTCTGTGTTTTGCGCTGCAGGGAGCCTTCGGAGCCCTTCTGATTTTTCATTATGTGGGGAAAAGGGCGGAGGCGGCTGTAGGCAGCCTGCTTTTCGTCATCACGCCCGTCATGCTTTCCCAGATGACGGTGAACATGTCCCTGGGCGCGCAGTGGCTGATTCTCGCCTGTCTGTATCTGGGGCTGTGCAGGACGAAGATGAAGGGTGCGCCTGCCGTGGCCTGCTGGGGCGCAGCCGGGCTCCTGGCTGCAGGAATTCAGCTTTATTTTATCCCGATCTGTGCGCTGATTCTGATCAGTTTTTTTCTGGCGGATCTGGTGAGAAAGACGAGAGTGGCCAGAGGACTTCTTGCAATGGCGGCATACGGCGTCTGCTCCGTGGGAATGGTTGCCCTGCTTGGCGGGTTCACGCACGAGCATATTCCGGATTTTACCGCGCTGGGACAGTCCGGTTTTAATCTGAACGGACTGTTTAATGCTCAGGGCTGGTCTCAGGTGCTGGAGGCCCTTCCGGTCTATGGAGACAATCCGGAAGAGGGACTGGCTTTCCCGGGAACGGGCATTCTTCTGACGCTGGCCGTGGGACTGTTCGCCTGGTTTCTGCATCTGATGTACCGGCTGTTTGTCAGAAGAGAGAATATTTTTGCAAATACAGTCCGTCAGTTCAAACTTCGGAAAGAAGCGGCTTCAGACGGTCTTTACCGGAGGAAAAAGGAGAATGCGGCAGCGTTCCTTTTCCTGGTTCTTTTGTGCGTTCTGGTCGCATTGTCCCCGCAGGTGGCTTTGGGTTCTGATGTGATCGCGAGTTATTCTCTGCCGTCCTGGGTGACCAGATTGTGGGGAATGGTTGGAAATACGGGGCGGTTTATCTGGCCCGTGGTCTATCTGGTGATTCTGGGAAGCGTGGTCTTTATGGAAAAGGCAATGCCGTATCAGAGCATGGCTGCCGCGCTTCTCGTGATTTTTGCCGTACTTCAGGTGTCCGATGGAAAATGGCAGCTCATGCAGCGGCAGGTGCAGTTCAGTACGGATTATGTATATGAAAGTCCGCTGGATGACGTGAAATGGCAGGAATGGGCGGAAGATGAGGAAATTAATCATATGGTTTTCGTTTCTTACCTGTTGGAGGATGAGGATCTGGTCAGCGAGCTCTCCGTGTATGCGTGGGAGAGCGGGATGACGGTGAATGATTTCTGCAATGCCTGTCAGACGATCCGGACAGAGGCGGCGGAGGAGCTTCTGGATGCTCTGGCGGAGGTTCGGGAGGATACGCTGTATATCTATCTGGCTTCAGACGAGGCCATGTGCGTCAGCCCGGATATGGACTATACCCATGTGGACGGCGTGATTGTAGGGACGGCGAAGGGATAGCCGTCGGCGAAAGGATAGCCGCCGGCGAAGGGATAGCCGGCGGCGAGAGGAAGAGAGGACGAATCGAATGACGCAGAGTACGGATATGATAAAGGAGATTCTCGGAAAAATACCACAGCGCATCCGCTGGTGCTTCTGCGCGGGAATGATCTCAGGAATTCTGATTCATGCCTATATGTTTACCAATAAGCTGCCCAACTGGGACGATATCAATAATGTGGGCAGCTTCGGCGTGGGCTCGGAGTTCGGAAGATGGTTTTTGAAATATATCAATCCGCTGGACGGGATCTGGAGCGTTCCCTGGATCGGCGGGCTGTTTGCGGTGACATTTCTGTCTCTGGCGGCCTGCATGGTGGTCGCGGCTCTGGATATCCGGAGTCTGACCGGTGTGGTGATCGTGCCGCTCATGATGCTTTCCTTTCCCTCCGTATGCAGTATGTTCACCTTTATGTTTACGGCGGACTGCTACGCGGTGGGTATTTTCCTGGCCTGCACGGCGGCATGGCTGATTCGGAAATATCGTTTCGGCTTTGTGCCGGGAATTGTGCTTCTGGTCCTCAGTCTGGGGCTGTATCAGGCCTGGCTGTGCGTGGCGCTGGGCGTTCTGGTCTGCGGCCTGTTTCTGGATCTGCTGCGGGAGGAGGATGGGCAGCGCCAGACCGGCAGCGGGATCCCTGCGGCAAGGGCCAGAAGCGTATTCTTGCGTGGTGTGAAAACTTTTGTGGTGCTTCTTGCATCTGTAGCCCTGTACAGCTTTATTGCGAGACGGATCTTTCCGGAACTGGATTCCTATAACGGCTTAAGTCAGATGGGACAGATCGATCCGGCGAGGCTTCCCCGGCTGATTCTGCGCGCCTACCGCTGGGTCGCAGAGTATTTTATCCTGAAGCCCTGGTCCTTTGTGAATGGCTTTTCCTGGGCGCTGAATGTGATTTCCTGTCTGCTGGCGGCGGGGGGCGTGATCGCCTGGTTTGTGAAAAAAAGGCTCTGGAAGCAGCCGGCAGCGGCGCTGCTTTATTTGTTCCTGGCGGCGGCAATTCCCCTGGCTATGGGCTCCATCATCATTATGGCGCCGGATGCCAGCGTCAGCATGCTGATGCTTTATCAGTACGTGATTCTCTATATTTTCATCATGGCCATGCTGGAACGGAGCCTGCAGAAGGAAGACGGCCTGTTTTCGGGCAGGGACGCCGGGAATACAGCCGCCGGCGGCGGGCAGGCGGAGCAAGATGGCGCGGCGCTGCCGGGAAAGGAGACGCCTGCGGGCGCCGCTATACTCCGGAAGGAGGGAAGAGCCGTTTTTCGCAGACTGCCGGGAATTCTCAGCCTGTTCGTGACCGTTGTGCTTCTGCTGGTGGGATATGAGAATTTTGTGGTGACGAACGAGGCCTATTTCCGGATGGATATCGCCTATGAGCGCGCCTATGCTTACTACAATCGGATTATGGAGCGGATCGAGTCCACGGAGGGCTATCAGCCTGGCGACGCCTTCGCCCTGGTCGGAGAATACGGTTTGAGCGAAACGCCGGACCTGCTGGGAAGCTATCCCATGGACGGAGAGCGGTTTGAGGATCTGTCCGGGGTGGCAAGGGAAACCGGGCTGCTCACCAGCGGGGTGCGCCATAATTTCATGAAAATTTATATCGGCGTGGAAATGCCGGATGTGAGCGAGGAAACCCTGGAGGCCATCCGGCAGACGGAGGAATATCAGAGCATGCCCTCCTACCCTGCGGAGGGCTGTGTGCAGAAAATTCTGGATGTGTGGGTGGTGAAGACCTGCGAGGAGACGCTGACCCCTCAGGGAGAGGACTGAAAGGGAGGAGAAAACAGAATGAGAGCCCGGATCTATGTCTGTCATACCTTTTACCATGTCTATGTGGCATGCCTGAAGGAACTCAATCTTCCGAAGGAAGAACGCGGAAAAGCGGATATGGTATTAAGCACCATGTCCTGTGACTTCGGGAACCTGTCCGGGAGGCTTGCGGCAAGCGGCCTGTTCGGGAAGGTTTTCCTCTTTGAGGAGCAGGAGGAGAGCAGGGTTCCTGGATTGGCGAAGTACCATAAGGACAGGGGAAACATCGTCCTGAACATGCTTGCAAGGATGGTGTTCTGCAAAAAGCTGGGAGCGGCGCAGGAGGCATACGTCCCTGTGGATTTCAGGCAGTACCGTGATATTTACGTGTTCTGCGACTCCGACCCCATCGGTTATTACCTGAGCTGGAAGAAAATCCGTTACCATGCCATGGAGGACGGGCTGGACTGCATCCGTTATTATGATACGGCCCGGTATGACAACCGGGGGCATTTTAAACTGAAGGCGCTTCTGGCCTCCTGGAATCTGATTTTCATCCAGAATGGCTGGGGAAAATACTGCATAGATATGGAAGTGAACGACATTTCCGTACTGGAATACCCCTGTCCGAAATACGTTGAGTGCCCCAGGGAAAAGCTGGTTCAGGCGCTGACGGAAGAGGGGCGCGACTGCCTGCTGGGCATTTTCCTGGAAAATAAGGAAAAGCTGGTGGAGCAGCTCACCTCAGGGGCGCATCATGAGAAAAAGGTCCTGATCCTGACGGAGCCCCTGTGCGACCTGCAGACGCGGGAGCGGATCTTTAAGGATATCATCGCGGAATACGGGAAAGACGCGCAGGTGATTTTAAAACCCCATCCCAGGGACATACTGGATTATGAGAAGCTCTTTTCCGAGTACGTGGTTCTTCCCGGGAAATTTCCCATGGAAATGATGAATTTCCTTCCGGATTTTCAGGTGGAGAAGGTGATTTCCGTTTTCACGGTGACGGACGCCATTCATTATGCGAAGGAAAAGATATATCTGGGCGAAGATTTCATGGACCAATATGAGGCTCCGGAAATCCACCGGCAGAACGAAGCGATATGAAAAAGGAGCGGCATTCGGATATGCGGAAAATACTGAAGAAAATGAATATCCTGCTGGACGGCAGGCAGAAGGCGAAAATGGGCGGAATCATCGTGCTGATGTTCATCGGCGCCCTGCTTGAAGCGTGCAGCATCGGCCTGGTCATCCCGGTGATCCAGACGCTTCTGGACCCGGAAGAGGTGACAGGAGACGGCTATCTGGGAAACCTGTACCGTTTTCTGGGGATGAAGAGCACCTCCCAGTTCACCATTCTGATGCTGTCGGCGATCATCGCGGCCTTTGTCCTGAAAAATGTATTCCTCTATTTTCAGAACGTGGTGCAGCTCCGTTTTGTGTACACGAACCAGTTCGCCACCTCCCGCAGGATGATGATCAATTTCATGCAGCGGCCCTATGAATATTATCTGAATGCGGACACCTCCGTGATCCAGAGAAGCATCACCTCGGATGTGAACAACATGTACGGACTGATCCTGGCCTGCCTGCAGCTGACCAGCGAGGTGGTCATGTTCGTGATTCTGACCATCGTGCTGATGGTGCAGGATCCGCTGATGACGGTGGTGATTGCGGCTCTGCTGGTGGCGGTGCTTCTTATCATCAAAAATATTTTAAAGCCCATCATGAAGAAGGCGGGCGAGGAGAATCAGGACTATTACAGCGGTCTGTACAAATGGATCGACCAGTCGGTGATGGGGATCAAGGAGATCAAGATTGCCAACCGGGAGAACTATTTCATCAATGAATACGCCAAATGCGGGGCCGGCTATGTGGGCGCGGTGCAGAAGTACAATATCTACAACTCTACCCCCAGGCTCCTGATCGAAACGGTCTGTATCGCCGGGCTGATGCTGTATCTGATCTTCCAGATCCTGGCCGGCGGGGACATGACGGAGATGGTGGCGCAGATCGGCGTGTTCGCGGTGGCGGCCATGCGGCTTCTGCCCAGCGCCAACCGGATCAATAACTATCTCACCTCCATTTCCTATTTCGAGCCGTTCTTCATGGGCGTGAGCGACAATCTTCAGGAGGAGATCCATGACGGCAGCGTGGACTATGACGCGGAGACCTATCTGCAGAAAAAAGAGGTGGAGAAGCTTCCGGTTCATGAAAAGATCGAGCTGAAAAACATCGTCTATCATTATCCCAACAGCGAGGTGCTGATCTTTGACCATGCGGATATGACCATTCCCGTGGGAAGCTCCGTGGGCGTGGTGGGAACCTCCGGCGCGGGAAAGACCACCATTATCGACATTCTTCTCGGCCTTCTGTCCATTCAGGAGGGACAGATCCTGGCGGACGGCGTGGAGGTGCGGGATCACTATGAAGAATGGCTGAAAAATATCGGCTACATTCCCCAGACCATCTTCATGATCGATTCCTCCATCCGCAAGAACGTGGCCTTCGGCGTCCCGGATGAGGAAATTGACGATGAAAAGGTGTGGCAGGCTTTAAGGGAGGCCCAGCTGGACGAATTCGTGCGCAGCCTTCCGGAGGGGCTGGATACCAGCATCGGAGAGAGGGGCATCCGTATCTCCGGCGGACAGCGGCAGAGGATCGGCATTGCAAGGGCGCTGTTCGAGGATCCGGAGGTGCTGGTGCTGGATGAGGCAACCTCCGCGCTGGACAATGAGACGGAGGCGGCGATCATGGATTCCATCAACCACCTGCACGGAAAGAAGACCCTGATCATCATCGCTCACCGCCTGCAGACCATCGAGAAATGCGACATGGTCTACCGGGTGGAGGGAGGACAGATCAGACGGGAGCGGTAACGGCGTGAATGCGCGGAAAGGAAGCAGAATGGTTTCAGGCAGAAAAAGACAGGCGAATTTTGAATTGCTCCGCATACTGGCCATGCTGATGGTGGTTGTGATGCATTTTCTGGCACAGACGGAAGCGCTGCCCGCGGCAGGAGCGGGACGGTTTCCCACGGAGCGGGAGATTTTCGGCGTGCTTCTGGAATCCTTCTGCATCGTGGCGGTGAATGTTTATGTGCTGTTGAGCGGCTATTTCCTTTCGGAAAAGGCGTTTTCCTTCCGGAGGCTCTTAAACCTCCTGCTTCAGATTCTGTTTTATACCCTGCTGATTCCGGCCGTTCTCGTCCTGACCGGGCAGCTCTCCTGGCGGGAGGCGCTGAATCCCTATCATCTGTGGAGCTGTCTGTTCCCGGTGGAAAGCGGCCATTACTGGTTTGTGACAGCCTATGTGGTCATGCTTCTCTTTTCCCCGGCCCTGAACGCGGCGGTACGCTCGCTTTCCCGCAGACAGCTGAAGGCGGTCATTCTGCTTCTGCTGGTGTTTTTCTGCTTTGGAAAGAGTCTGAGCATCCTGCCCTTCGGCACGGACCGGTACGGATATGATTTCGGCTGGTTCTGCTGCCTGTACCTGATCGCGGCCTACCTGAGAAAGTACGGGAGCACCTTCCTCTATGGAAAAAAGAGGGGAGCGGCACTCTATCTGCTGTCCTGTGCGGGAGTGGCCGCGGTTTCCCTGGTCTGCCTGTATGTGTGCGGACGGACGGGGGCGCTGGAGTATTATGCCTCGGTTCCCTTCCACTATAATTTTCTCCTGTGTCTGACAGGGGCGCTGGGACTGTTTTCCTTTTTCGCGGGGCTGAGGCTCCCGGAGGGCGGTGCGGCGGAGGCCATACGGCGGATTTCGCCTGCCGTGTTCGGCGTGTACCTGATTCATGAACACGTGGATGTGAGTTCCCGCTGGGCCATGTGGATTGTGGGGGATGTTTCAGAGCATTTCTGGGGATATCTGATCCAGATGACGGAGAGCGTGCTTCTGGTGTTTCTGGTATCGGTCTGCATCGACCTGCTGCGGGCCAGGCTGTTTGATATTGTGGGAAGGGCTCTTTCGCGCACAGGGGCGGGAGGGCGTCTGAACGGGCTTCTCGACAGGCTGGAGGAGATGATGGGATGAAAAAAATCGGATACGCTTTCAAAGCATGGCAGAGCTGGCTGTTTCCGCTGATTCTGCTGGTATATCCCCTGCTGTGGGCAAATCAGGGCATCGATGTGTCGGACCCTACATACAGTCTGACCAACTTCCGCTTTTTCCCGGAGCTGGCCGGAACCTGGCCCATCGCCACCTGGCTTGCCAATGTGGCGGGCTTTCTTCTCATGAAGCTTCCGTTTGGGGGAACCCTGCTGGGAATGAATCTCTACACCCGGCTGTTCATCAGCGCCATGGCCCTTCTTTCCTATTATTTTCTGCGGGGAAAGATGCCGGCGTGGATGGCCTTCGCGGGGGAAATCATCGCCATCAGCTTCTGCTGGTGTCCTTCCACGATCCTGTATAATTATCTGACTTATTTTCTGTTTCTGGCGGGATGTATCTGCCTGTTCCGCGGTCTGATCTGGGAGAGAAAGGGACTTCTGATTGCAGCAGGCGTCTGTCTGGGGCTGAACGTGGCCGTGCGCACGCCGAACGCCCTGGAGGTGGTGCTGATTCTGGCGGTGTTCTGGTATGGGAAGCTTTGCCAGGACGCGCCTGCCAAAATATGGAAGAATGTGCTCTGGTGTGTCTGCGGTTTTTTCGCGGGCTTTCTCGCCGCCTTTGCAGGCATCTGCATCCAGTACGGGCCGGCCGCTTATTTCGGCATGTTCACGGGTCTTTCCGGCTATGCGGGCACGGATGAGACCTATTCGGCCCTTTCCATGGTGACCTCGGTGCTGTCCGCCTACGGGGGAACGCTCCAGTGGGTGATGACGCTGGTGGTCTGCTGGTTGGCCGGCTGGATTTTCTTTCGCTTTCTGCCGGCAGGACTTCAGAAAGCGGGCAGAGTGGCATATGTCTGCTGCATTCCCGTACTGATCCGGCTGTTCTGGGGCAGGGGAATGTTCACCTTTACTTATTACAATTACCGCAGCATCTATGAGTGGGGGATGCTGCTTCTGTATCTGGCGCTGGCCGCCTGCGTGCTGGTGATGGCGGACTCCCGCGCCTTCCGGAGGGAACGGCTGCTGGCGTGCATCATCCTGCTGGTCGTTCTGGTGACGCCCATAGGGAGCAACAATGGAACCATGCCCGCCCTGAACAATCTGTTCCTGGCGGCCCCATTCACGCTCTGGACCTTCTGGCGGCTGCTTTCCCGGAATCGGAAGCGGGCGTTCGCTTTTCCCGCCGCCGCCCTGGTGACGGCCGTGTTTGTGATGACGGCGGTGCAGGGAGTGGACTTCCGCGCCTGTTTTTCCTTCGGAGACGGGATTTATGGGGAAAAAAGGGATGCAAAAGTGGAAAACAGTGCTATACTGACAGGTATGAGGACGCGGGAGGAAAATGCAGAAAGCCTGTCGGGGCTGACGGCCTTTGCGAAAGAGCAGTCCCTTGAGGGGACATCTCTTGTCACCTTCGGCAGCGCACCCGGACTTCATTTTATCCTGGACATGCCCCCGGCCATCTCCCATTGCTGGCCGGATCTGGACACCTATCCTGCCGCACAGATGGAGGAGGAGCTGAACGGGCTTCTTACCTTCGGGGAAGCGCTCCCCGTGGTGATCGTTTATAAGGAAAACGGAGAAATGCCGGAGGAGACGGAAAAATGGAAGACGCTGACAGCCTGGATGGAAGAAGGCGGCTATGGACTCGTCTTTGAGAACGGGGGCTATCAGGTATATATGGAAAGCTGAGAAAAGGAAGGAAACGCTTATGATCAATTTTAACGTACCCCCCTTTACGGGAAAAGAGATGGATTATATCAGACAGGCTGTGGAGAACCAGAAAATCTGCGGCGACGGGGAATTCACGAAGAAATGCAGCGAGTGGATTGAGGAACGTACCGGCACGGCGAAGTGCCTGCTCACCACCTCCTGTACCCACGCCACGGAGCTGGCGGCGCTGCTTACCGGGGTGGGGCCGGGGGATGAGGTGATCATGCCTTCCTATACGTTCGTATCTACGGCGGACGCCTTTGTGCTGCGCGGGGCGACTCCGGTGTTCGTGGATATCCGTCCGGATACCATGAATCTGGATGAAAAGCTGATCGAGGACGCCATCACGGAGAAGACCCGGGGAATCGTTCCGGTTCATTACGCCGGGGTGGGCTGCGAGATGGACGAGATCATGGATATTGCAAGAAGGCATCACCTGTTCGTGGTGGAGGATGCGGCGCAGGGCATTCTGGCGGAATATAAGGGGCGGGCGCTGGGAACCATCGGGGATTTCGGCTGCTTCAGCTTCCATGAGACCAAGAACGTAAGCTGCGGAGAGGGCGGCGCGCTCCTCATCGCCCATGAAAAGGACATCGAGAACGCGGAGATCTTCCGGGAAAAGGGGACGGACCGGAGCAAGTATTTCCGCGGCCAGGTGGACAAATACCGCTGGCAGAACTACGGATCCAGCTACCTGCCCAGCGAACTGAACGCGGCCTATCTCTACGCCCAGCTGGAGCTGGCGGATCAGATCACGGCGGCACGACTTTCCATCTGGAATCAGTACCGGGAGGAGCTTTCCTGTCTGGAGCAGGCGGGCCTGATCGAGTTTCCTTTTGTGCCGGAGCACTGTAAGCATAACGGCCACATGTTTTATATCAAGACGAAGGACATGGCGGAACGGACGGCGCTGATCGATTTCCTGAAAAAGAACGACATTCTGGCAGTGTTCCATTATGTGCCGCTGCACTCCGCCCCGGCCGGCCTGAAGTTCGGGCGCTTCCACGGGGAGGACCGCTACACCACGAAGGAAAGCGAACGCCTGCTTCGCCTGCCGCTCTATTACGGGCTCAGTGAAGATCAGGTGAGCTATATTTCCGGTAAGGTAAAGGAATTCTATGGTCATTAAGAGAAGCGCTTTCACCGCTTTTTTGAAAAAAAGAGAAAACTGGCTGATTCCGGCCTTCTGCTGTCTGGTGTTGTTTCTCGGAACCGGGATGGCCTGGGATTACTATTTTGACTTAAACGACGATGTGCTGATCCGGGACATCCTTTCCGGCGTATATACGGGAGAGCCGGAGGCGCTGACCGCTCAGCTTCTGTGGCCCCTGTCCGCCCTGCTTGCCGGGCTGTACCGGGTGCTTCCCGGCGTTCCGGTGTTCGGCGCCTTTCTCTGGCTCTGCCAGGCGGGAAGCATCTTCCTGATCCTGAAGCGGAGCCTGGACGCTGTGAGCGGATCGGCGGCTCCGGGCAAAATCCGGGCAGCCGGAACCTTTTCCGTGAGCGGATCGCTGAAAAAGCTGTGCCTGAGTCTGCTGGAAACCCTGCTGATCGCGGCCTGTCTGCTGTACCATCTGATGTTTGTCCAGTATACGGTGACGGCCGGGCTGCTGGCGACGGCCGCCATTTTTACCTTCCTGACTGTAAGGGAACGGGAGAGCGAGCGCGCCGTCACCTTCTGGCTCCGCTGCCTGCCCGCCGCACTGCTTTTCTGGCTCGCCTTCTGCCTGCGCAGTGAGATGGGGCTGCTGCTTCTGCCGCTCGCAGGCGTGGGGGGCATCTGGAAATGGGCCGCGCGGGCCATGCGCGGACCCGTTTTCACCGGACGGAATGCGGCTTCCTTCCTGGGGCTGTTCGGCCTGATTCTGGCAGGGGTTCTTGCCTGCTTCGGAGCGGACCGGCTGGCCTGTTCGGATCCGGAGTGGCAGGAATTTGAAGCCCTGTTTGACGCGAGAACGCAGGTTTATGATTTCTATGACGCCTCCCTGCGCTCTTTTGAGGAAAACCGGGAATTTTATGAAGGGCTGGGACTGTCGGAAACCCAGTGTGAGCTGCTGGTCAATTATAACTACGGGGCGGACGACGCCATCGACGCGCAGGTGATGGAACAGATCGCGGCCTACGGAAGGAAAACCCGGGGCGCCTTCATGCACAGCCTTTCAGAAGGCGTCTGGCTGTATGTGCAGCGGCTGAAAAACAACCGCTCCATCGTTCCTGACGATCAGCTTCCCTGGCTGGCTTTAGAGGGCGGATTTGCGGCGCTGCTTCTGGCTGCGGCTTTTGTCAGATGGAGAGCAGCGCGGAAACAGAAGAGGCAGGAGCGGGATGGCGGGAACGAAAGGGAATGGAAGGACAGGAAAGCGTTCCCGAAAGAAAGCGGCATCCTCTGGAAGCTTCTGCTTCTTGGCGCGGTAAGAAGCGGCCTGTGGATGTATCTCATCCTGCGGGAACGGGTGCCGGAGCGGATCAGCCATCCGCTCTACTTCTGTGAACTGGTGATGCTGGCCTGGCTGTTTCTGGATACGGTCTGCGGAATGCGGCAGATTTCCGGACAACAGTCTTCCGGATGGCAGACTTCCGGCCCGGAAGGTCTGCCCGTCCGTGTCATCCGCATTGCAGCTCTGGTGCTTTCTCTGGCTGCCGTGGTCATCTGGCTTCCTCAAGAGGCGGAACGCACGGATGCGGAATACGCCCGCAGGGAACAGGGGAACGCGGTGAATCTGGCGGCCCTTTCCCGCTACCGGCAGGAGAACCTGTATCTGGCGGACGTGATGTCCACGGTGGATTTTTCAGAGAAGCTGTTTACGGAAAAAATCAGGCCGGGCAATTATGACCTGCTGGGCGGCTGGATGTGCAAGAGTCCGAACAGCGAGAAGAAGCTCGCCGCCTTCGGTTATGAAAGCATGGGGCAGGCCGTTCTCTCAGGAGAAAATGTCCGGTTTGTGGGAGAGGCGGACACCGACTGGAGCTGGCTGACCGAACTGCTTGCGGAGCATGGCGGAAACGGGGAGCTCGTTCTGGAAGAAGAGATCACGGCGGAGGGAAGGAGCCTGTACATCTGGCGGCTGGAACGAAACTGAAACCGCCGGAGCGGACCGGGCAGGAGGCGAAGCTTTATTACGTTGCGTTCTGTTACGTTCCGAAATGAGGATTGTTATGAAGGATATAAAACAGGAAGAAAGAATGGATCTTGGGCCGGTTTACCTGCGGCCGATTACCCTGGAGGATACGGACCGGATCATCCGGTGGCGCAATTCCGACCGGGTGAGAAAGAATTTCATCGATCAGAGGCCATTCACCAGACAGGGACATCTGAACTGGCTGGAAACCAGAGTGGCGACGGGAGAGGTGGTCCAGTTCATCCTCTGCGAGACGGAGACAGACAGGCCCGTGGGAAGCGTTTATATCCGGGATATTGACCGGAAAAACCGGAAGGGCGAGTACGGAATTTTTATCGGAGAGGCAGACGCGGCGGGAAAGGGTTATGGCACGCTGGCTGCGAAGGGAGCCATTGCCTATGCCCGCAGCGAGCTGAAGCTGCATAAACTTTCCCTGCGGGTGTTCGCGGATAATGCGGCGGCGGTGAGAAGTTACGAAAAGGCCGGTTTTCACCGGGAAGCCCTTTTACAGGACGAGATCAGGAATGAGGACGGCAGCTGGCGGGATCTGATCCTGATGGCGGTTCTGTTTCCGGAATCATCGGAATCTATGGAGAAGTAAGAGAAAGATATGAAGAAACTGATCAGCATTGTGATCCCCTGCTACCGTTCGGAGACGATGATCGCGGGCGTGGTGGAGGATATTGAGAAGGAAATGAAACAACTGGAGGAGCATTATCGGTATGAGATCATTCTGGTCAATGACAGCTCGCCGGATGGAACCTTTGAGGAAATCCGCAGGCTCTGTCAGGAGAAGGCTTACATCACCGGTGTGAATCTGGCCCGGAATTTCGGGCAGCACGCGGCGCTGATGGCGGGATTCCGGCAGATGAAGGGGGATTACCTGGTGTGCATGGATGATGACGGGCAGACGCCGGCCTCTTCCATCGGAGAGCTGATCCGTGGTCTGGAGGAGGGAAGGGATGTGGTGTATGCAAAATATGAGCATAAGCACCACAACGCGTTCCGTAACTTCGGCAGCAGGGTGAACGACTGGATGCTCTGCTTTATGCTGGGGAAGCCGAAGGATCTTTATATTTCCAGTTTTTTTGCAGCGAAGCGCTTCATCGTGGACGAGATGCTGCGGTATCAGAACGCCTTTCCCTACGTGATCGGCCTGGTGCTGCGGGCGACAAAAAATATTGGAAACGTGACGGTGGAGCATCATGACCGCCGGGCGGGCGAATCGGGCTATACGCTGGGCAAGCTGTTTTCCCTCTGGTTCAACGGATTCACTTCCTTCAGCGAAAAGCCCCTGCGCATCGCAACCATGGTGGGGGTGGGCTGCGCGGCTCTGGGCTTTCTGTACGGCCTGTACACCATTATCAAGAAACTGGTGAATCCGCTGGTTCCTGTGGGGTTCAGCGCCCTGATGTCAGCCATCGTGTTCATCGGCGGCATGTTGATGCTGATGCTGGGCCTGATCGGAGAATACGTGGGGAGAATGTATATCTGCATGAACAATGCACCGCAGTATGTAATACGGGAGATCGTAAAGAATGAGGATGACGGAGAAGAACAATAACGGGCCCCTGACGGGGAAAAAATCCGGCCCGGCCAGCCTTTTGCTCCCCTTTGCAATCACGCTTGGCGGCGTGCTGTTTCTGCCTCAGATGCTCCTTTCGGAAGGGCGCGGCCTGGGCTTTTCCAACAGCTTTCTGTCCGTGGCGGTGTTCCTGCTCGCCTTTCCGACGGTCAGGCATGCGGTGGAGCGGATGCTTTCGGAAACGGGGGCGGCAGGGAAAGTGAAAGGCGTTCTCACGCTGCTTCTTGCCTTCAGCTTTGTGCTGGCCTGCACTCTGGGAAGCCGGCTGGAGGCGGACGGCTATCTGCTTCTGACCGACTGGAGGCTGTGGCTGTCCCTGCCCTTTCTGACCCTGTTCTTCGCCGCGCTTCTGGAGCGGCTGTACGGGCTGCTGGAAGAACGAATGGCTGGGGATGGAGTGAAAGCGGCGGGCGGAGCGCGGGCCGAAGAACAGGAAGGGGCGGCCGTCCGGAAGGCCGGACTTTTCTCCCGTTGGGAAAACCTGCCCGTGGGGAAGCGGAGACTTCTCGTTTTTCTCTTTTTCCTGATTGTCTGGGGAATCGTGCTTCTTGCAGTGTGGCCGGGCTTCTTCGTCTATGACGCGCAGGAGGAGTTCAACCAGGTGGCCCAGAGGCGGTTCACCACCCATCATCCGCTGCTGCATGTGCTCCTTCTGGGCGGAATCATCAGTGCGGGAAACAAACTGTTCGGAAGCTACAATGCGGGAATCGCCTGCTATATGATCTTCCAGATGACGGTGCTGGCTGTCTGTTTCACCTGGGTGCTGGATTCCCTCAGGAAAAGGGGCGCTCCCCTCTGGCTTCGGGTGGCGGGAACCCTTTATTTTGCGTTTTTTCCGGTGATTCAGATGTACGTGCTCTGCTCCGCCAAGGATACCCTGTATTCGGCGGCAATGCTGGCGGTCATCCTGCTTCTGGTGCAGATGGCAGAGGAGAGAGAAGCGTTCTTTTCGACGAAAAAGAACGTGGCCGCGCTTGCGGGCGCTTTGTGCCTCATGGCGCTGATGCGCCATAACGGGCTGTATATTCTGATTCTTCTGATTCCGGCCATGGCGGCGCTGGCCGGAAGAAAGCAATGGATGCGGGCGGCGCTGGCCGGGCTTTGCGCCCTGATTCTCACGCTTGGCGTCAGCGCCGGGCTGAAAACGGTCTTTCATGCGGAGGATTCGGAAAACCAGGAAATGCTCACCGTGCCCATCCAGCAGCTGGCCCGCACCTGGACGCTCAGCCCGGAGGTATTTACCGAAGAGGAGGAGGAAGTCCTGTTTTCCTTCCTGCCCCGGGAGGCGCTGGAACGGTATACGCCAAAGCTGAGCGACAACGTGAAGATTTCCTTCAACAACGCGGCCTATGCGCAGGATTCCTCCGCCTTCTGGAGGCTCTGGCTGTCCATAGGGGGGAAGGCTCCGGCCTCCTACCTGAACGCCTGGCTGCTCACTTCTTATGGCTTCTGGTATGCGGACGCGGTGCTGGATGGCTATCAGGGCAACACAGTGTTTACCTTCACCTATGGGGAAAGCTCCTATTTTGGTTATGAGACAGAGCTTCCGGGCCAGCGGCACAGCTTCATCCCCTGGCTGGATGCACTGTTTGAAAAGATGAGCCTGGAGCTGTTTCAGCAGCGCGTTCCCGTGGTGTCCATGCTGTTTTCGCCGGGCTTCCTTTTCTGGGTGTATGCGGCGGGAATCGTCTTTTTGGTAAGATGCGGACGTTTCCGCCAGGCGGCGGCCTTCCTTCCGGCAGGATTAAATTGGCTCACCGTGCTTCTGGGCCCCACCAGCCTGGTGCGCTATGTGCTGATTTTCTGGTTTGCACTGCCTGTTCTGGCACTTGTTGTAAGCCGGGGAAAATTATGCTATACTGAGGAAGCGCCAATTTGACGATATCGAAAAAGGAAATGCAATGAACAGAAAGCTGAAAAAAAGCCGTGCAATCGAATATGCGATCCTGTGCTATGCGGTGGTGCTGATGCTGCTCGTCGGCCCCATCGGGATTCTGGACTCCAGCCGGGTGGCCGCGGGAAACCAGACCACGGCAGGGCAGACGGAACCCGTCGGGCAGGATGACCGGATTCAGCAGGTCTTCATCGCGGACGGCGGATATCTGGAAAGCATCAGCATCTTCGCGGAAAATGACCTTTCCCGTAAGGTGGTGAATCTGTCCATTTCCAATGATCTGGGAGAGACGGTTTTTTCCAGAAACGTGGCGCTGGATACCTATGAGGCTCCGGGATTTTTTACGGTTCCGGTGGAATTTCAGACGGAGGCCGGGAGGGCCTATGTCTGGCAGATCAGTCATCCGGAGGAGGAACTGGTTCTGGGATGGCAGAACACAGGGGAATCCGGACTTACGGTTTACGGAAATTATTATTATGTGGATGAGGACGGGCAGATCCAGGAACAGATCGGGCAGAACATCCTCATGCGCTTTACCTATGCAAATCCATTGAGCCTCTGGAAGAAAGGCGCGCTGATGGCAGGGATTGCCCTGATCGCGGGCTTTTTTGTGCTACTGACCGAAAATGCCGCCAGAAAGAACCGGAAAAACCGGGAGGTGAAGGTGCAGTGGCTGTTCCGTGCAGTCTGCAATCCGCTGATCGCGGCGGGAGCGGCCGTCTGTCTCGCGGCTGTGCTTCTGTTTGATTATTACGGAGGCGTCCGTTCGGACAAGATGGTGTACTGTGCGGGAATCCTCGTTTTTGCGGCAGTTCTGCTCTATGTGGTAAACGCCAGGCGGGACGATATCAGGCCGCTTCCGCTGGTGGTGCGGGAAAATCTGCTGGACAGGGGGATGGATACCCTCCAGACGGTTTTCTGGGCAGGAGCGCTGTGGGGCTGCATCGATTACATGAACGCAATGTATAATATCTATCAGGCCTATGCGTATCGGAAGGTACTGATTTTCCTGGGGCTGGTGCTGCTTACTATGTGCGAAAAGAAGGCTTTGCTTCATATCGGAAATCTGATCTGGATCGTGGCTTCCTCCGCAGCGGGCTTTTTCTACTGGCTGCAGTTTCGCGGTGTGGCGGAGCAGGACAGGCTGGCGCGTCTGAACGCCATCCTGTTTGTGGTCGGAGGGCTGGTGCTCATTCAGCTCATTCGGATCTTTATGAAAAAAAGAGTGGAATGGAAGAAGATTTCTCCATTTTATGCCGGGCTGCTCGCAGTTTTTCTGGCGCTTCTCATCGTGTTCCGCAACACCAGAGGCTGGCCCATTTATCTGGCCGCAGCGTTCGGGCTTTTGTATCTGTTCTGTCTTGCGTGGGAGAGAAAGGAACGGTTCCTTCCGGTTTTCTGTAACGGAATCATTCTGAATTTTGTCTGCGCTCTGGTTTTTGCCGTGGCGAGAAGGCCCTTCCGCGCCTGGTATTTTTACCGTTATAATTTCGTATTTCACACGGTGACGGTGACGGCGGCCTACCTGACCCTGGTGCTTGCGGCCCTGTTCGTGCGGCTGCTGGTACGCTATCACCGCTCCCGGAAGCTGTACGCCTGGTGGGGAACCGGCCTTCTGTTCGGCATGGCCGCCTCCCTGCTGATTCTCACCCTGTCCCGGACCGGATATCTGGCGGCAGGAGTGATGGGGCTGGTCATTCTGGTGTTCGTTTCACTCGTCTGTTACCGGGAGAGGCCGGGCGCCTTTTTCGCAAAGGCAGGCGTTCTGCTCCTGACGGTGCTGGCCTGTTTTCCCGTGACCTATTCTGCCATCCGGCTGATTCCGCCTCTGTATGATGATCCTTACATCTTCGAGCTGGAAGCGAATTCGGAGGAATGGGCTGTTCATAAGGGCGACCGGGCGGATTCCGAAAACTATATGACCTTCGCCCGTTTTGCCTACTGCTTTGACGGGAAGATTTTTGGCGACGAGCACATGGTGCTGCGGAAATTTGTGGATACCTTCATGGCGGATGCCTCTGCAGAGTCTTCTCGGGAAGACTCCCCGGCGGTGTCCCAGATATATGCGCTGACCGCTTCCGCTTCGGAGAGCGCAGGAGACGTTCTGGCGGATGGAGAGACTGAGACGACTGGGACGGCGGAAGCGCAGACGGATTCCGGGGCTCAGTCCGGCCCCTCCGATGAGGAAGAGGGCGGCGATATTTCCAACGGACGGATGGCCCTGTTCCGGAGATATATCGCGCAGTGGAATCTGACTGGCCATGAGCTGATGGGCGTTCCGCTGGAGGACGGCACCCTTTCCGTCCACGCGCACAACACCTATCTGCAGGTGATTCATGACCATGGTCTGATCACAGGAGCGGTCTATGTGCTTCTGGGCGTTGTCACGCTGGTGCAGATGCTTCGTTATGCATACTGTAACCTGTACCAGAAGCGCAGAAGAGGGGAGGAGAGGGATGAATACGCGGCGCTGCCGCTGGCTGTCTTCATCGCCTTCGCTGTGGCGGGACTGGTGGAGTGGCTGTTCCATCCCTGCAATCCGATGGGCTTTGCCACCATGGCGGTGCTTGCCCCGCTTCTGACCTTTCAAGAAAAGAGACGTAAACGCAATGAGTGAAAAGGATAAGCCGAAGAAACATTATTTCAATTATCAGCTTCTGTACCGGAGAACGGCGCTGATCATATATGATATTCTGAGCGTCACCGCAGCCAGCTTTCTGGCGCTGCTTCTGCGCTATGACATGCATGTGGACGCCATTCCGGATGAGTTCATCCTTCCCGTCCGGAACTTCCTGCCGCTCAACATTCTGCTGACGCTGCTCATCTTTTATTTCTTCCGCCTGTATCACAGCCTGTGGGCCTTCGCGGGGGAAAACGAGATGCAGAATCTGGTGATCGCCTGCTTCCTGTCCGCCATCGTGTCGGGAATCGGCCTGAACCTGTTCAAAATTTCCAGCCAGCCGGTGCCGGACAGCTACTATTTCATGTATCTGTTCCTGCTGGTCACCTTCATGTTCATCAGCCGGTTTTCCTACCGGTTCCTGCGGAGCCGCAAGCACCGGATGCAGAATAAGAAGAACAATATTTCCGTCATGATCATCGGAGCCGGAGAGGCGGGAAACGCGCTGATTAAGGAAATCGTCAGCAGCAATTACAGCACCATGGTCATCCGCTGCATCATCGACGACGATAAACAGAAATGGGGCCAGTTCATTCAGGGCATCAAGGTGGTGGGCGGCCGGGACAAAATCATCGAGTCCGCCGACCTGTATGATATTGATGAAATTTTTATCGCGATTCCTTCCGCGCCCAGAACGGTGATCCGTGACATCCTGGATATCTGTAAGGAGACGAACTGCAAGCTGCGTTCCCTGCCCGGCATGTACCAGCTGGTCAACGGCGAGGTGAGCGTCAGCAAGCTGCGGGACGTGGAGGTGGAAGACCTTCTGGGAAGGGAGCCGATCCGCGTGGATCTGGACTCCATCCTGGGCTATGTGCAGAACAAGGTAGTGATGGTTACGGGCGGCGGCGGTTCCATCGGAAGCGAGCTGTGCCGGCAGATCGCCACGCATAAGCCTGCCCGGCTGATCATCGTGGATATTTATGAAAATAATGCCTATGATATTCAGCAGGAGCTTCTGCAGCGCCATCCGGATCTGCCGCTCGTGGTGCTGATCGCTTCCGTGCGCAACACGAAGCGCATGAACGCCATTTTTGCGGAATACCGTCCGGATATCGTGTACCACGCGGCAGCCCACAAGCATGTGCCGCTGATGGAGACAAGCCCCAATGAGGCCATTAAAAACAATGTGTTCGGGACCTGGAAGACGGCTTCCGCCGCAGCGATGAACGGCTGCCGCAAATTCGTGATGATCTCCACGGACAAGGCGGTGAACCCCACCAACATCATGGGAGCCAGCAAACGGATCTGCGAGATGATCATCCAGACCTTCAACAAGCATTATGAGACGGAATTCGTGGCGGTGCGTTTCGGAAACGTGCTGGGGAGCAACGGCAGCGTGATCCCGCTGTTCAAGAAGCAGATCGCGGCGGGCGGACCGGTGACCGTCACCCATCCGGACATCATCCGGTATTTCATGACGATTCCGGAGGCGGTTTCCCTGGTGCTTCAGGCCGGAGCCTATGCCAGAGGCGGAGAAATCTTCGTGCTGGATATGGGAGAGCCGGTGAAGATTCTGGACCTTGCCAAAAACCTGATCCGCCTGTCCGGCTACAAGGTGGGGGAGGATATCCAGATCGAGTTCACGGGCTTACGTCCCGGCGAGAAGCTCTATGAGGAGCTCCTGATGGACGAGGAGGGCATGCAGGATACCGCCAATAAGCTGATCCACATCGGAAAGCCCATTGAGCTTGACGAGGATGAGTTTTTCATTCAGCTGAAAAAACTGGAGGACGCATCCCGCGACGAGGTGGAGGACATCCGCCCTCTGGTGCAGCAGATCGTCCCCACCTATGTATATAAAAAAGACGGAAGAACGGTTAAGACGGAGAGGAAGTAACCGTCACAGTGCCGAACCCCAGCAACGCTTCGGTATGGAGGAAATCATGAAAATACATCATATCGGCTATCTGGTGAAAAAGCTGGAGAAGGCCGCCGCAGAATTTGAGAAGCTGGGCTACGTCCGGCAGGGAGAGGTCACGAACGATACGTACCGGAAAGTGGATATCCTCTTTCTGGAAAAGGACGGCTACGTGGTGGAGCTGGTCAGCCCCAACGCTTCGGACAGCGTGGTGTCGGGCCTGATCAAAACCTACAAAAACGCGCCCTATCATCTCTGCTATGTCTGTGAGAATCTGGACGAAGAGATCTCGAAGCTGACCGGAGAGGGATATGTGCAGATCGACCTTCCCACGCCCGCTCCGGCGATCGGCGGGAAGCGGGTGAGCTTTCTGATGAACCGTTTTATCGGGATGATCGAGCTTCTGGAGCAATAGAGACTGCAGGGTTTGTGTCTGCGCGGCATCCGCAGACCCGTTTCGTAAGAAAAAGCCGCACGGAAATGGAGAACAGAACATGGGAAAAGAGAGAATTTATCTGTCTTCCCCCACCATGCACGGGGATGAGCAGCGGTTTGTGAACGAAGCTTTTGAGACCAACTGGATCGCGCCTCTCGGGCCGAACGTGAACGCTTTCGAGAAGGAAATGGCCAAGTATACGGGATGCGGTTATGCGGCGGCGCTGAGCGCCGGAACGGCGGCCATCCATCTGGCCCTGCGGCTCATCGGGATTCAGCCGGGGGATGTGGTGTTTTCTTCCGATCTGACCTTTTCCGCCACCTGTAATCCCATCTGCTATGAGAAGGCGGTGCCGGTATTCATCGATGCGGAGGAGCAGACCTGGAACATGGACCCGGATGCGCTGGAGGCGGCCTTTGAAAAGTACCCGAATGCGAAGGCGGTGATCTGCGCCCATCTGTACGGCACGCCCGCCCAGATCGGACGGATCCGGGAAATCTGTGACAGAAGAGGAGTTCCGCTCATTGAGGATGCGGCAGAGTCTCTCGGCTCCACCTTCCAGGGGAAAATGACGGGCTGCTTCGGGGACATCGGAATCTATTCCTTCAACGGAAACAAGATCATCACCACCTCAGGCGGCGGCATGCTGGTTTCTGCAAACGAGGAATATGTGGATCAGGCAAGGTTCCTTTCCACCCAGGCGAGGGATGCCGCCCGCTATTATCAGCATTCCCAGCTGGGCTTCAACTACCGCATGTCCAACATCACGGCCGGAGTGGGCAGAGGACAGCTTCTTCATATCGAAGAACACAAGCAAAAGAAACAGGAGATCTACAGGCAGTACAAGGAAGCCTTTGCGGATATTCCGGCGATCACCATGAATCCGCTGAACCCGGAGGGGGATGCGAACAACTGGCTTTCCTGCATCACCATTGATCCCGCCTGCGGCGTCACGCCGGATCGGGTGATGGACGTGCTGGCCGATGAAAATATCGAGACCCGGCCCATCTGGAAGCCCATGCACATGCAGCCCATTTTCGCGGATGCGGATTTCTTCACGAAGGACGGCTGCGCGAAGGGGGCGGACAGCCGCAGCGTGCAGGCGCTCGATCTGACCGCGCCTGCGGAGAGCGTGGGAGCGAAGATCTTCTATCATGGCCTGTGCCTTCCCAGCGATGTCAAAAACACGCCGGAGGACATGGAACGGATCATCGGTCTGGTGCGCGGACTGTTTGCGTAGCGAAAACGGAGCGGCAAAATTCCGGCTGGCAGAAGGGAGGAGCGGATGTTTTACAGAAAATATGGAAAAAGGGCGCTGGACATTTTTCTGTCCGGCTGCGCGATTCTGGTGCTCTCGCCCGTGCTTCTGATCGTGGCTATTCTGGTGCGGACGAAGCTGGGAAGCCCGGTGCTGTTTCATCAGGAGCGGCCGGGGCGGAATGAGAAGATTTTTACCCTGTGCAAATTCCGCACCATGACGGACGCGCGGGATGAAAACGGGCAGCTCCTTCCGGATTCGGTGCGCCTGACCTCCTTCGGAAAATTTCTTCGCTCCACCAGCCTGGATGAGCTGCCGGAACTGTTCAATATTTTTAAGGGAGACATGAGCATCATCGGTCCCAGGCCGCTGCTGGTTTCCTACCTGCCCTGGTACACCGAAGAGGAACGTCTCCGCCATACGGTGCGGCCCGGCCTGACCGGTCTTGCCCAGGCGTCGGGACGGAATTTTCTGGATTGGGACAGGCGGCTTGCGAAGGACGTGGAGTATGTGAAAAATCTGTCCTTTGCCATGGATGTGAAGGTGCTTGTCATGACGGTGAAGGCGGTCTTTGACCGTTCCGGCGTGGCGGAGGATACGGCGGCTTCCGAAGGAAATCTGGCCCAGATCAGAAAGGCCAGGGCGGAAGCGGAAGGGAAGCCGTGAAACAGCGTCAGGGAGGCAGAGAGGTAATTATGGAAATCAATCTTCTGATTTTAAGCGCGGGCACCCGCAATAAGGTGGTGCAGTATTTTAAAAAGGAACTTGCGGGGAAGGGCCATGTGTATGCGACGGACTGCAGCAGTCTGGCTCCTGCGCTGTACGAGGCGGATGAGGCCATCCTTGTTCCGCGGATCACGGAGCCGGGATATCTGGATCAAATCCTTTCCATCTGCCGGGAAAAGAGGATTACCGGGGTGTTTTCCCTGATCGATCCGGAGCTGACCCTTCTGGCCCGTCACAGGGAGGAATTTCTTGCGGTGGGAACCACGCCCATCATTTCGCCCCTGGATGCGGTGGAAACCTCCTTTGACAAATATCGGATGTACCAGAAGCTGTGTGAACTGCAGATTCCCACAGGGCGCTGCTTCATGGATGAAGCGGCCTTTGAGGAAGCGCTTCTGGCGGGAGAGGTGAAGCTGCCTGTTTTTGTGAAGCCCGCCAAGGGAAGCGCCAGCATCGGCATCAGCCGGGCGGACACGCTGGAAGCGGTCCGGTTCTTAAGCGGCTGCCAGGAGGACATGATGATCCAGGAATACATGGACGGCACGGAGTACGGCGCGGACGTGTATGTGGATATGATCACGAAAAAGGTGACCTCCATTTTTGTGAAGGAAAAGCTGAAGATGCGGGCCGGAGAAACGGACAAATCCGTTTCCGTGAAGGACGAAAAGCTGTTTTCCCTGATTAAAAATTTCGTTGAAACTGTCGGTTTTTGTGGTATCATTGACATAGATATTTTCCGGCGCGGGGACGAATACTGTATCTCAGAGGTCAATCCCCGTTTTGGCGGCGGATATCCTCATGCCTATGAGTGCGGGGTGAACGTGCCCGCGCAGATCATCCGGAATCTGGAAGGAAAGGCAAATGAGGAGAAAATCGGCGCCTATGAGGAAGGAATCTGCATGATGAAGTACAACGAGATCATGATCCGAAGGCAGCCGGAGGAAGGATAAGAAGCCATGGCATCCTGTGTACTGATTTTATCCAACAGCGATTCCGGCCTGTACGATTTCCGCAAGGAAGTGCTGCAGGCGCTTCTGAATGAGGGACGGCGGGTTCTGGTTTCCGTTCCGGATACCGGATACGTGGAGCGCATACGGCAGCTGGGCTGTGAGTATCTGCCTACCTCTTTTGAGAGGCGGGGCATGAACCCCTTCAAGGATCTGAAGCTCCTGCTGTTCTACCGGCGTCTGATGAAGCGTTACCGGCCGGAGGCTGTGCTCACCTATACCATCAAGCCGAACATTTACGGCGGCCTTGCGGCCAGAATGACGAAAACGCCGTACCTTGCCAATATTACAGGGCTGGGAACCACCCTAGAGCATGAGGGAGCCCTGCAGAAGATGATCGTTCTTCTGTATCGGACTGCCCTGAAAAAGGCGTCTTGTGTGTTCTTTCAAAATAAGGGAAACCGGGACTTCATGCGGGAAAAGGGCTGCGTGACGGGAAAATGCCGGGTCATTCCCGGCTCCGGCGTGAACCTGGCGGAGCATCGGGCGCAGGCCTATCCGCCGGAAAACGGTTCCGGGGACGGCCGGAGGGTGGTGTTTCTTTCCATCATGCGGCTGATGAAGGATAAGGGAATCGACGAGTTGCTGGAAGTGGCGCAGCGGATCCATGAAAAACATCCGGAAACGGTGTTCCGTCTGCTGGGAGCCTATGAAGAGGAAACCCGGGAGCACTATGAGCCGCTGGTGAAGCGGCTGCAGCAGAGCGGAGCGCTGGAGTATTACGGCTACCGGGATGATGTGCCTGTATTTTTAGCGGAGTGCCACGCCCTGATTCATCCCTCCTACCATGAGGGCATGAGCAACGTGCTTCTGGAGGCGGCAGCGACGGCAAGGCCGGTTCTCGCCAGCGCGGTGGAGGGCTGTCTGGATACCTTTGAGGACGGCGTAAGCGGCATCTCCTTTGCTCCGGGGGATGCGGAGAGCCTGAAGAAGGCGGTGGAAGCCTTTCTCGCCCTCCCTTATGAAAAAAAACGGGAAATGGGACAAAAAGGCCGTGCTTATGTGGAAAAACGGTTTGACAGGAGCCTGGTTGTAAACGCCTATCTGGAGGAACTGAAGCGGCTGTAGGGGAAACCGGACAGCGCAATAAGCCTGTTTTCGGATGCGGCCTGCCGGGAAAACGGTCTGGTCTGATCCGTGGCAATAGATCAAAACGTAAAAAGAAAAATGTGCTTCCGGCACAGGAATCGAGGTTGATATGGGATTATATGAGAAGCTTGTAAACGGAGAAGAGAAGCTTTCCCTGGTGGGACTGGGCTATGTGGGCATGCCCATCGCGGTGGCTTTCGGCAGAAAGATTAATGTCATCGGCTATGATCTGAATGAAAAAAAGATTGAACTGTACAAATCCGGTGTGGATCCTACCAGAGAGGTGGGCGATGATGTGATCAAAACCGCCAACGTGGATTTCACGGCGGATGAGACCAGGCTGAAGGAAGCGAAATTTCACATCGTGGCTGTCCCTACGCCGGTGAACGCCGACCATTCTCCGGACCTGACTCCGGTGGAGGGCGCCAGCCGTACCGTGGGAAGGAACCTGACAAAGGGCAGCATCGTGGTCTTTGAGTCCACCGTGTATCCCGGAGTGACGGAGGAGATCTGCGTGCCGATTATGGAAAAAGAGTCCGGCCTGAAATGCGGCGTGGACTTCAAGGTGGGGTATTCTCCGGAGCGCATCAACCCCGGCGACAAGGTGCACCGTCTGGAAACCATCGTGAAGATCGTTTCCGGTATGGATGAGGAAACCCTGGACACCATCGCAAAGGTTTACGAGCTGGTGGTGGAAGCGGGCGTATACCGTGCGGAGTCCATTAAGGTTGCGGAGGCCGCCAAGGTCATCGAGAACAGCCAGCGGGATATCAATATCGCTTTCATGAACGAACTTTCCATTATTTTCAATAAAATGGGCATCGACACCAAATCCGTGCTGGAGGCTGCGGGAACCAAGTGGAATTTCCTGAAATTCTTCCCCGGTCTGGTGGGCGGACACTGTATCGGCGTGGATCCCTATTACCTGACCTACCGCGCGGAAATGATGGGCTATCACAGCCAGATCATTCTCGCCGGCCGCCGGATCAACGACGACATGGGAAAATATGTGGCAGAGAACGTGGTGAAAAACCTGATCAAGGCCGATATTCCGGTCAAAACCGCCAGAGTTGCGATCCTGGGCTTTACCTTCAAGGAGAACTGCCCGGATACCAGAAATACCAAGGTCATCGACATCGTGAACGAGCTTCGGGAATACGGCATTGAGCCGGTGATCGTGGACGAGACCGCTGATGCAGACGAGGCGAACCGTCTGTACGGCATCACCCTCGCGGACAGAAGCGCGGTGAAAGAGGTGGACGCCCTCATCATCGCTGTGGCTCACGAAGAATTCAGCCATCTGGACAAGGCGCAGATTTCCGGCTTCTTCCGTCCGGAAAATCAGAAGAAGGTACTGGTGGACATCAAGGGCATTCTGAACCGGAAGGAGTACCAGACGGAGGATTACATTTACTGGAGACTGTAAGGCGGTTCATCCGTTGCGATCTGCGCTGCTGTTTTTAAATCATGTTTTGACAGGAGATGACTATGGGATATAAACATCTGAAATTTGACGAAAATTCTGTATTTCTCGTAACGGGCGGAGCGGGCTTCATCGGTTCCAACCTGTGCGAGGCGATTCTGGACATGGGATATAAAGTGAGGTGCCTGGACGATCTGTCCACCGGAAAGCAGGAAAACGTGGAAATGTTCCTGGACCGGGAGGGATATACCTTCATCAAGGGAGACATCAAGGATCTGGAAACCTGCCGCCGCGCCTGCGACGGAGTGGACTATGTGCTGAACCAGGCGGCATGGGGCAGCGTTCCGAGAAGCATTGAGATGCCCATTTTCTATGAGCAGAACAACATCGGCGGAACACTGAACATGATGGAAGCGGCCAGAGAGAGCGGCGTGAAGAAATTTGTCTATGCGTCCAGCTCTTCTGTCTACGGCGACCATCCTGCCCTTCCCAAGAAGGAAGGAATCGAGGGCGAGGTGCTCTCCCCTTACGCCCTGACCAAGCGCACCAACGAGGAATACGGAAAGCTGTACAAGAAGCTGTATGGTCTGGATACCTACGGCCTCCGCTATTTCAACGTGTTCGGCCGCAGACAGAATCCGGACGGCATGTACGCGGCGGTGATTCCCAAATTCTTAAAGCAGCTTCTGCATGACGAGGTCTGCACCATCAACGGCGACGGAAAGCAGTCCCGTGATTTTACCTATATCGACAACGTAATCGAGGCGAATCTGAAGGCCTGCCTCGCTCCCAGCGATGCTGCCGGTGAGGCCTACAACATCGGCTCCGGCGGCAGAGAATTCCTGATCGATATTTACTACGATCTGTGCAAGGCTCTCGGAAAGAATATCGAGCCCAAGTTCGGGCCTCCGAGAAAGGGAGACGTGCGCGATTCCAACGCGGACATCACCAAGGCGAGGGAGAAACTGGGGTATGATCCGGACTATGATTTCGCTTCCGGAATCCAGCTCGCCATCGACTGGTATAAAGAAAATTTAAAATAAGCGGCGCGGCAGGATAACGCGCGAAAAGGCATGACTGCCGGGAAGCCGTTTCCTGCCTGAGCGGGGCCGGCGTCTGAAACACTGTTTCAAAAAATGTTTCGTGAAAGGACGTCCGGTCCCGTCTGTCTTTTAACAATGGAGATTAACATGAAATATAAAGTTGTTGTGTTCGGCGTGAAGGATACGACGGCGGAGATCGTATCCTATATACAGGAAAAGCTGCATCCGGTGGATCTGGTGGTGACGATTCACAGCGACGTGCTTTCCGGCAATCAGGTGTCCGGCTATAAGGGGCTTTCCTATCTGACGGATCAGTATGGGATCCCTGTGTTTGAGACCCATTCCTACGGGCTGAAGGATGAGGAAACCTGTCGTTTTTTTGCGGAAAATGAGTTTGAGATCGGCATTTCCATGGGATGGCAGCGGCTGATTCCCCAGGCGGTTCTGGACCGCTTCCAGTACGGGATTTTCGGATTCCACGGAAGCTGCGGCTACCTGCCCTACGGAAGAGGGCGTTCTCCCCTGAACTGGTCCGTGATCAACGGGGATACCCGGTTTATCCTGAACCTGTTCCAGTATGACGCGAAGGCGGACAGCCCCAACGTATTCGCAAACGAGATTTTTTCCATCAATCCCCATGACACCATCCGCACCATGCAGTACAAGAATATCCTGGTGTCCAAGCGGCTGATCGGAAGGCTCTTGCAGGCATGGCAGGAGGGGACGGTGAAGGTCAACCGCCAGTCGAAGGATTTTGACAGCTGGTATGAAAAGCGTACCGCTGCCGATGGCAAGCTGGATTTTCACAAAAAAACCAGAGAGCTGTATGATCTGATCCGTGGGGTGACGAGACCCTTCCCGGGAGCCTTTGCCTTCTGCGGGGGAGCGAAGGTTACCGTATGGAGCGCCCATCCCTTTGACGAGATACTGGACTTCTCCGGATATGCGCCGGGAGAGGTCATCGACGTGTTTGACGGAAAGCCCATCGTGCGGACCGTAGACGGCTCCCTTCTGATCGACGAGTATGAATGCGAGCGGGCTCTTGCTGGCGGGGATCTGCTGAACTGACGGCCTTTCCGGCAGCCAGGGGTGACGGAGGGTTACTACCGGCTGAGGCATGGAGAAAGATTGAATAATGTGCCTGATGCGCACTGTTCAATCAGGAGTTTTACTGAAAACTTCCGTGGAGGAAATTATGAAAATCGCGCTTCGGATGGATGATATTACGGCTGATATGAACTGGGACAATTTTTTCCGGCTGAAGGAGCTTTTCGATAAAGCGGGCGTCCGGCCGCTTCTCGGCGTGGTGCCGGACAACCGGGATGCTTCCCTTTCCTGTATGAAGGAAAGGGCGGACTTCTGGGAGCTTCTCCTGGAGCTGCAGGAGGAGGGGTGGTCCATCGCACAGCATGGCTGCCGCCACGTGTACACCACGAAAAAGGGCGGACTGTTTCCGCTGAACCAGTTTTCAGAGTTCGCCGGGCTGCCCTATGAGCGGCAGAAAAAACTGATCGCCCATGGAAAGCGCATGCTGGAGGATCATGGCGTGGTGACGGATATTTTCATGGCACCCGGCCATTCCTATGATAAAAATACCCTGCGGGCGCTGAGAGAATGCGGCTTTTTCTATGTGACAGACGGCTTCGGCAGCGGTCCTTACCGGAGAGAGGGCCTGACCTTCCTTCCCATTGCCAGGAAGAAATCGGCCTGCTTTGGAGACGGGGAAGGGTATACGACCCTGGTGATTCACGCCAACGGCATGAGTGAGGCAGAGATCGGCTGGTATGAAAGAATGCTTGCAGAACACGCCGGAAATTTTATCTCCTTCGGTCGGCTTCTGGAGCTTCCTGCAAAAGAACGCGATTCTGTAGGAAATCTTGCAGAATATGCGCAGGCCTGCGGAAAACGAACGGCAGTGCGGGCGCTCTCCGCGTTTCGGCTGAAATGAAAAGCCCGGTCGGAAGGACGGGACATGCGGGAGAGACGAAGCGTGCCGGAAGGACGGGGCACGCAGGAGAGGCGGGGCATGCCGAAGGATGGGGGATGCCGGAGAGGTGAGCATGCCGGAGGGATGAACCTGGGAAAAGGCGATTCCGGCCGGGCGGCCCGGTGAAGCGATTTCCAGCCGGGAAACCCGGCTGGAAATGGAAAAGGAGCAGGGAAGGAATGAGCGAGGAAAAGGAACAAAAAAAACCGGTCAGGGTGCTGCAGGTGCTGGGGGGGACCAGCCTTGGCGGCGCGGAGAGCCGGGTGATGGACAGCTACCGGCATCTGGACAGAAGCCGGATTCAGTTTGATTTCTGCGTCCATTCACAGGAGGAGGGCTTTTTTGATAAGGAAATTGAAAGCCTGGGCGGACATGTATACCGGGTTCCCCGGTTCCGGGTGGTGAACTGGTTTTCCTACCGGAAGGCGTGGAAGGAATTTTTTCGCGCGCATTCGACGAATGGTCGTCCGGTCCATGCCGCGGTGCATGGGCATATGACCAGCACGGCCTCCATTTATCTCCCCATCGCGAAGGCGGCAGGCGTGCCGCTTGCCATTGCCCACGCCAGAAGCGCCGGTGTGGACCCCGGCCTGAAGGGAGCCATGACAAGATTCCTGCGCAGGAATCTTGGGAAAAAGGCGGATGTATGCCTGACCTGCTCCCGGCTTGCGGGAGAGGCCGTATTCGGGAAAAAAATGGTGGAGGAAGGCAGGGTGATTACCGTCCCCAACGCCATTGACGCCGCGGAATTCGCTTTTTCGGAAAAAACGCGGGAGAAAAAACGCGCGGATCTGGGTATCGGCGCGCGGGAATTTGTCATCGGCCACGTGGGACGGTTCGGCCACATGAAAAATCATGCCTTTCTTCTGGACGTGTTCGCGGAGATTCATAAGAAGCTTCCCGATTCCCGGCTGCTCCTTGTGGGGGAAGGCGGTCTGATGGACTCCGTGCGGGAGAAGGCCGCGTCTCTCGGCCTTTCCGACCGGGTGATTTTTACGGGAAATCAGGCGCGGGTGGCGGATTTTTACATGGCCATGGATTTCTTTGTGTTTCCCTCCCTCTTTGAAGGGCTGCCCGGCTCCGTGATCGAGGCGCAGGCTGCCGGCCTTCGCTGTCTGGTATCGGACAGCGTGACGGACGAGGTCCTGATCACGCCGCTGGCGCAGGCCCGTTCTCTTGCAGAGGGGGCGGCTGCCTGGGCGCAGGAGGTCCTTTCTGGCAGGGATTATGAGAGGGAACAGATGGCGCAGGCCATAAAAGACGCCGGATTCGACGTTTCGGATCAGGTGAAATTCCTGGAGAAGCTTTATCTGGGAGAAAGAAACTGAGAGAAAAGCAGGAGAATTCCGTATGAAGAAAAAGATCATGCTCATCGTGCCCATGCTGCATCAGGGCGGTTTTGAACGGGTATGCGTTGCCACGGCCCGGCTTCTGGAGCCGTACTATGAGGTTTATATCGTCATTTTCAGCGCCATGGACATCGCCTATGACATCCGGGGACTTCACGTGATTGACATTCACATGAAAAGCGTGGAGGGAAAGGCGGGGAAGATTCTGAATGTGTTCCGGCGGGCAAAGCGGGTGGCCGCCCTGAAAAGGGAATACGGGATTGAAATCGCCTACAGCTTTGGTCCCACAGCTAACCTGGTGAACGTGTTTTCCGGAATGCGCCCCTTCCGGAAGAACGCGGCAAAGCGGACAAAAATCTGGTGCGGCGTGCGCAGCTACATGGACATGGGGAATCCCGGCCTTCTGCGCCTGTTCTGCCGCCATTCGGACCGGGTGGTTTCCTGCTCCAGGCTGATCCAGCGGGAGCTGGAGGCGCGCTTTTCCTGCCGGAAGGTCTGTACGCTCTACAATCCCTTTGACCTGGAGGCCATCCGGAGCCAGTCAAAGGAAATCGGGGAGAAGGAACGCCTTCCCTTTGCGGGCTGCGGCCGGGTGATCGTCTCCATGGGACGCCAGGACGATGTGAAGGGCTTCTGGCATCTGCTCAAAAGCTTTTCCCTGCTTCACCGGAAATACGAAGACATAAGACTCCTGATCGTCGGCGAGGGCGATTTTAAGGAATACTGGAAGCTGGCGGAGGATCTGGGGATTTCTGACGCCGTGAGCTTCCCCGGCGTGAAGAAAAATCCCTTTCCTTATCTGGCGCTTGGGCGTATGTATGTGATGACCTCCATCAACGAAGGTTTTCCCAATGTGCTGGTGGAAGCCATGGCCCTTGGCATCCCCGTCATATCCACCAACTGCATGACCGGTCCCGCCGAGATTCTGGCGGAAGATTTTGACGCGGTTTCCGGACGCCAGGAATATCTGGACGCGGACTACGGGATTCTGATTCCGGTGATGGAGGAAAAGAAGAATCTGGACTCGTCCGTGATTACGGAGGAGGAGAGGAAGCTTGCCGGGCAGATGGAGCGGCTCCTTTCCGACGAGGCGCTGCATGAGAAATACAGCCGGGCGGCGGTGGCGCGCGCCGCGCAGTTTTCCGGGGAAGCCTATGTGGAGCGGATCCGGGGGATGGCGGAGGAGTAAAGAGAACGCTTCGGTAATAAACGGACAGGAGACAGAATAATGGTCAGGGAAAAGAAAACAGAAGGATGCAGAGGGTTGGAATTACTTCGTCATAATAGTATTTTATTTACTATTTTGATTCCATTCGTTGCCTGCATGATCGTTATTCTTATTGCTTTTCTGGTTTTGATTGAGATGCTGATGACGTGTGGAACGAAGGCTGTGGCAGAAAAAGAAGCGGACAGAGCGTTAAAACAGGCTGGAGAGCTGTCCGATACACTGTTGGAGTATTATGCTTTCTGCTATGACAGGATTGAAAAGGAAGAGATACAGAAATGTATACAGGAAGAACTTCAGTCCGGGGAATATACATTGGTGACAGCTTTCCTGAAGGGTTACAGAGAAAAAGATGCGCTCCTGAATTCCATATATCTATGGAATGAAAAGGAGGATATGGTATTTTCAAGCGAAGGAGATGTCTGCCGGACAAAGAATTTTTCGGATCAGGGGGCGATAGACCTTCTGACAGAGCAGGTTAAGGGATTCCTTCTGCGCAGGATGACGGACGCCGAAGGGAAAACAAAGGAAACGCTTACATATTTTGTTCAGGATGAAGAAAATGGAAGAAATGCTCTGGTTGTCAATCTTGATTTAAAGCTGTTTGAAGACAGAGCCGGGGTGCATCTGAAAAGAGCGGAAGCTGTGTCAGAAAAGGCAGGGAAGAATGCTACGGGAG
>NBJMC04202__coassemble_1402_pt1 | contig 32880 bp, 29 predicted proteins | sample NBJMC04202__metabat2_high_PE_053 | metagenome-assembled genome bin NBJMC04202
CAATGAAAAGGCGTATCGATTGCGATATCCTCTCCCATACCGCCCAACAGTTTACGGAGAATTGCATTTCTTCCCTCCGTATCCCGATAATCGGAAAAGTAATATTCCCCCGTCAGTTTTCTTGCATGTGCAATCAGATCCAGCTTCTCCTGTTCGGCTGTTTCAATCATATCACTCTGTTCATAATACATGGCCGTCCTTTCCTCCTTCAGGAAGTTCTCTTTTCTCTGCCGTCCTCACAATTATCATTTTAACGCCCTTTTCTTGAAAAAATATTCTATTTCCGCCAATTTTTAGCACTTTTCCGCCGCATTAATTTCTTTTCCTTTCCATAAAAGCGTACGGCGGATTTCTGCTGCGTCTTTTTCTCCATTTTACGAAAGAAAACCTTGCATATCTCTCCCTTATCGCGTATGATGAAGGTAATCAGCCGGGCCGTAAAGGCCCGTTTTCTTTCTCAGGTGACAAACGGGCTGGCATATACAGCTTCCCGAACGACATGCCTTTCAGCGGAGGGCTTCACCATTCATACACAGAAGATCTGCGTCCGCGCGGTACCCGCAGGCTTCCGAAGAATATAAAAGCCGCGCAGAAATGAGGGAAAAATGATCGAAACCGGAAAACAGCTTGAAATCTCTTCCATCCGCGAGGAATTGAAGGAATTCAAAGAAAAGACCGACGCTTTCTACGCAGGAGAAATGGACAAGGGAGCTTATAAATCCTTTTCCGGAAGATTCGGAAGCTATGCGCAGAAGGGTGGTCAGGCGAGCATGCTGCGTCTGCGCATGCCCGCAGGCCGTATCACAAAGAAAAAGCTGAAATTTGTCGCAGACGCCATCGCCTCCCACCAGGTAAAGCGGGCGCATTTCACCACCTGTCAGACCATCCAGCTGCACGACCTGAGCGGAGACGATGCCTACGAAATCATGTCGGCTGCACTGGACGCCGGAATTATCACCCTGGGCGGCGGCGGAGATTTTCCCAGAAACGTCATGTGCTCTCCCCTGTCCGGCGTGGAGCAGGGCGAATGCTTTGACACGCTCCCCTGGGCGGAAGCGGCGGGAGAATACCTGATGACCTTCATCCACGCGCAGAAAATGCCGCGCAAGCTGAAAGTTGCTTTTTCCAATTCTCCGAAAAACATCACCCATGCCACCTACCGTGACCTGGGCTTTGCGGCACGTCCTGATGGAAAATTCGACGTTTACAGCGCCGGCGGCCTCGGCAACAATCCCCGCCTCGGCGTTCTGGTGGCGGAAGCCGTGGAGCCATCTGAGATTCTGTATTATATCAAGGCCATGTGGCTCACCTTCCTGGCTTATGGAAATTATGACTCCCGTGCAAAAGCCCGTACCCGCTATATGCAGGAAGCGCTGGGAGGACCGGAAGCCTATGCGAAGGCTTACCAGGAAAAGCTGGATGAAGTGTACGCTTCCGGCGAAGACCTGAAGCTTTCCATCACGGAAACGCCTCTTACCAAGCAGGGAGACGGAAGCACGGTGGAAGGCTTCCGTGTGATCCCACAGAAGCAGGAAGGTCTTTACAACGTTCTGTACCATCCCATCGGCGGCCAGCCCCCGATCACCTGGTTTGCTTCCATTTACGGGCTGATTCAGGACATGCAGGACGTGGAACTGCGCCTGTCTCCGGATGAAACCATCTATATCATCAACCTCACCGGAGCCGAAGCACAGGCCGTCCTGAAGGCAACGGAAGGCGGTGCGGAAACGCTGTTTGAGACTTCCGTCAGCTGCATTGGCGGCACCACCTGTCAGGTTGGTCCCCGGGATTCCCAGGGCCTTCTGGCTGCCTGCATTAAGGCGGTCCGTGAAGCGGAGCTTCCCGCAGATGCCCTGCCGCAGATTCATATCTCCGGCTGCACCTCCTCCTGCGGGACCCACCAGACCGGCGCCATCGGCTTCAACGGTACGGTAAAGATGATCGACAAGGTCGCCCATCCCGCCTTCTTCCTCCATGTAAACGGCCGTGAGGGACAGGCCGATGCCTGTATCGGCACACAGCTGGGCGCCATCCTGGAGACGGACATTCCCTCTTTCCTCGTGGAACTGGGCCGAACCGTGGCGGAAAGCGGCCTTTCCTTCTTTGCATGGAGAGACGCCAATCCCGGAAAACTGGAAGAACTTGCCAGGAAATATATTGGCTGATTTCTCGACTGCATTTTATACGAAGCGGACAAAATGTGCGCCGACAGGCGTATCCTCATAATGAAAAGGCGGCAGGTTTTCTTTTCCTGCCGCCTTTTCTTCAATACCCCTGAGATCTAATATTTCTCCACAATCTGTCATAACTCTGTGTTTTGACTGTCCAATGAAGACGTATATGTCTTCTCAGATACACGGAATCGGCCTGTGGTACAGATCATGCTTATCTCTGTAATCTCCCATCAGACGCAGCGCATATTCCATCACATGGGTACTCATGTCCGCCCAGTCGATCAGCGTACCTCTCAGATCCTTTCTGAGCCTGCGGATTTCCAGCTGAAACTGTCCCACAATTGCCTCATCCATGGAATCCACCACTGTGCTGACATGATGCATTTCCCTGCTGAGGTTCTCATACCCGGCATCCAGCCTGGCAACGTGCTTCTTCAGATCAGAGATATCTCCCTTCATGCCGGAGATATCCTCCTGCATCACGGTCATCTTTTCCTGCATTTCCGACATGTTCTGCTTCAGGCCGCCGATTTCTCCCTGCACGGTCTCCATGTTCTGCTTCAAACCCGCAACATCTGTCTGCACAACTTTCATGTTCTGCTTCAGGTCTACGATTTCTCCCTGCATGGCATCCATGTTTTCCTGCATTACCGACATGTCAGCCTTCAGACCCGCAACGTCTGTCTGCAGAACCGCCACATCTTCCTTTAAGCCTGCGACATCCGATTTCAGAACGGTTACGTCCTCCTTCAGTCCCGCAACGTCTGTTTTCAATTCTGCCACGTCCGTCTTCAGAACTGCCACATCTGTCTTTAATTCTGCGACATCCGATTTCAATTCTGCAACATCCGTCTTCAGTTCCGCGACATCCGTCTTCAGCCCCGCAACGTCCATTTTCAGTCCGGCAACATCCGATTTCAGTCCGGAGACATCCACCCGGATTTCCTTCACCTCGGCGCTGACACCGTTAATCGCTTCGAGTATTCTTCTTTCCGCATCTTCGCTCATTCCATTCCTCCTCGTATCATAAGCCTTCCGCACGAGCTCCCCCCGTTCGAGCGGCCATCTGCGCAGATAAGAGAATTTCCTTCCCCTATCCTATCACACGATGCGCGTGATATTGTTCCGGCACAAACATACCTGTGCCCCCTCCATTTTCCAGATCGATCCGATGCAGATACAATACCGGATTTTTTCCGCTTTTTCAATAGAAAAAACCACTGAAATGTAGTGAATTTTTCAGTGGTTCTTATGGCAGTTTGTGTCGCTTTTTTGTCTTTTTGGTAATGTTTTTTTATGTCACATTTGCACAGTAGATCATCTAACTAATGGGCGCGAATTGCCCCCAAAGCCGCGAAAATACAGTAAAAAATGATGTCAACAACCACGATGCTCGCCCCGGCCGGAGTGGCGAACAGAAAGGAAACCGTCATCCCTGCCACAAAGCTGGACACGGAAAGCAGGACGGCGGTCAGGATCACGGCGCGGTAATGCCGGCAGACGCGCATGGCCGTCAACGCAGGGAAGATGATCAGGCTGGAGATCAGGAGAGCTCCCATCATGCGCATGCCGAGAACCACGGTCACAGCTGTCAGAACCGCCAGCAGCACGTTGAAAAATCCGGTTTTCACCCCCGTCGCCCTGGCAAAAACGGGATCGAAGGTGACGGCAAAAAGCTGATTATAAAACAGAAGATACAGAACCAGCACCACCACTGCCAGTATGACGCTTAAAACCACGTCGTTTCTGCTCATTGCAAGGATGGAGCCGAACAGGTAGCTGTTTAGGTCCGTATTCATTCCGGAGGTCACGGACACCACCATGACACCGATGGCCAGCGCTCCGGTGGAAAACATGGCAACCGCCGCATCCCCCTTCAGCTTTCCGTTTTCGCTGAGCCGAAGGAGCACAAAGGCAGCCAGGATCACCACGGGGATCGCCACCAGAAGGGGCGCAAGATGGAGAGCGGAGGCCACCGCCAGCGCGCCGAAACCCACATGAGAAAGGCCGTCCCCGATCATGGAGTAGCGCTTCAAAACCAGGCTCACGCCCAGGAGAGAAGCACATATGGAAATGAGGATCCCCGCCACAAAAGCCCGCTGCATGAACGGATAGGTAAGCATTTCGCCCAGATATGAAAGCATTTCCGTCATTGGCGTCCGCCCTCCTCTCCCAGAAATTTCTTTCCGAACCCGCTGTTTTCATACTCCTGCGTCGTCCCGAAAAAGCTTCCCTCCTGAGACAGATGCAGGATGTGGTCCGCATGCTCCACCGCCTCCCGGATCGCATGGGATACCATGATCAGCGTCATGTGGCGCTTCCGGTTCAGAACATCCATCAGCTCATAAAACTCATCGATGGCAAGGGGATCCAGTCCGGTGGTGGGCTCATCCAGCAGAAGCAGGCGTTCCGCCGCGCAAAGGGAACGGGCAAGAAGCACCCGCTGGCGCTGACCGCCTGAGAGCTCCTGGAAGCTCCTGTTTTTCAGATCCGCTATTCCAAGAAGCTCCAGATTCTCTCCGGCCCGCTTCTTCTGCGCCGCGCTGTAGCCGGGAAGCAGCCCCCGGCTGTTTAAGCAGCCGGAAAGCACCACCTCGTAGACGGAAGCGGGAAAATCCTTCTGCACCGCGTCCTGCTGAGGCACATAGCCGATCTGGGTGGATTTCAGGCCGTCCCCGAAAAGAAGCTGGCCTCCGGAGGGCTTTTTCAGGCCGAGAAGGCCCCGGATCAGGGTGGTTTTTCCCGTGCCGTTTTCTCCTACGATACACAGATAGTCCCCCTCGTTCACCTGAAAATTCAGGCTGGAAACCACCGTCTGGTTTTCATAGGAAAAGGACAGGTTGCTGCATGTGATCAAAGACATCCGATTTCTCCTTATATTTTGGCGGGCAATGAACCGCAGGCAGAGCCGCCTCAGTCGTTCAGCGCCCGCTCCAGGGCCGCCAGATTCTGCCGCATCAGCGACACATAGGTTTCTCCCCGTTCCGCCTCTTCGGCAGTCAGCGTGTGACAGGAATGAAGCATGGCCGTCTCCGCCCCCGCCGCTTCTGCGATGACGTCCGCCACCCTGCCGTTTGACAGCTCCAGATGAAATACGACGGGAACTCCCTCCTCCCTCACCTTATCGGTCAGAAAGGCGATGGTCGCGGCGCTGGGCTCCGTTTCCCCGCTGCAGCCGGGAAATGCGGCATAATATTCCAGTCCATAGGTCCGGACAAGATACAGGAAGGGAAACCGGTCTCCGAATACCAGCTCCTTCCTCTTTGCGCTTCCGATCATATCCCGGTAATCCGCATCCAGTGCGTCCAGCTCCTCCAGATAGGCGGCTGCGTTCTTTTCATAGATGTCCGCCCGTTCCGGATCGATGGAAATCAGCATGTCCCGGATATTTTCCACCAGAAGCTTCGCGTTGACCGGGGAGGTCCATACATGCTCGTCATACTCCGCTTCTTCCAGATGCACGCCGTCCGTCTCCCCTTCTTCATGTTCGTGATGATGCCCTGTCACCTGCATGCCCTCCGCAGTTTCTTCCTCCAGCGGATCCACCCAGTCCAGCAGGCTGCAGGCCGTCACCTGCGCGTCGTTCCCGTCCAGAACCTCTTCCACCCAGACGTCGGATTCGCCTCCCGCATACAGAAACAGGTCGCTCTTCGTAATCCGGATGATGTCAGCCGGGGAGGGCTCATAGGAATGGGCCTCCATGCCCGGTTTTAAAAGCTGGGTTACCTCCACGTATTCTCCGCCGATCTGCCGCACGAAATCACAGGGCGGAAAAATGGTGGTAACCACCTGCACCTTTTCCTTCCCGTCAGGCGCCGGCTCCGCCTCCTTTGGCACAGCCGTACAGCCGGTCAGAAACAGGCCGGCTGTGAATACGATCATAAGCATCCCTTGCAGCAATTTTCTCAATCTTCGTCTCTCCTGTCTTCCTGAGACTCTCCGGGAATATTATCTCCGGAAATATCATTTCCGGAATAATCTTTTCCGGAAAAACCTTTCCAGGAAAAACCTTTCCAGGAAAAACCTTTCCAGGAAAAACCTTTCCGGTATTCCGCAGCAGCCTCTTTCAGCTCATCCAGCGTTTCCTGGAACCGCTTTGACGTCATGGTGGGGTTCGTTTTCAGCAGTCTGCGCCGGTTAATTCCCTTCAGGAAAGCATCAAGCTTTTCTTCCCTCACTCTTCTGTTTCCAACGAACCGCTCCCAGAGCTCCATCACCTCTCCGCGCTTTTCCTTCAGAATGTCGGATGCGGGCAGCGCCCTTCTCAGTGCGTCAAACCGCTCCTCCATGCCGGAAAGAAGCTCTTCCATACCGGAAAACAGCTCCTCCCGCTTCTGGGCGCCACGCTGCGCAAAGGCTTCTTTTCTGCTGTCCCATTCATCCCCTGCAACAGCTATGAGCACATCCAGCCGTTTCTGCATGCGCTCCATCTCCTTTTTGGCCTGCTCGGTCCGCACCAGAATATCCCGCAGATCCATTGCCGCCTGGAAGGAAAAGGCGAAATCCACAGAAAACCAGACCAGCACCACCGTCACAAGAGCGGTCAGGGCCGCAGGCGGAATCAGAAACGCCAGCCGTTCCACCGCCGGATGCAGAAAGCGTGTCATCAGCACCGTAAGCGCTCCCCAGCAGAGCGAGGAACTCAAGCAGATCTGCCCCTGAAAATTGAACCGCTTATGGGAATAATCCCAGTAGCGCACCTTGAAAAGAGCCTCCATCACCACGCCCGTCACATATTCCAACGCCGTAGCCCCGATACAGCCGGCAAAGAAAACCAGAACCAGATTGTCCCGCACCGGAGCGGATACCAGAAGCATCATGATCGCACCGGAGCCGTACAGCGGCAGAAAAGGCCCGCGGATAAAGCCCCGGTTCACAAATTTTCTCTTACAGATGGAAACGTAGGTGGATTCAAAGCACCAGCCGAAGAAGCAGTAAAAGAAGAAAAAGAAAAGCCACTGAACAGCCGTATAATGATACATTCCCTCACCATTTTCCTTTCCGTATTCCGGATGGCCGTCACCGGTAGATTCCCACCGTCACGCCCAGCCTTCCTTTTTTCGTTTCCGCCCCTTCCTCCAGAAAAACAAAGCGGCCAAAGCCCCGGACGCTCACCCGGTCCTGCCCCTTTAAGGTGAGGCTGTTGTTTTCACACAGTCTGCCGTTTACATAGACCTTTCCTGCCCGGAACAGGTCCAGGCTGCGGCTTCTTGACAGATTAAACACCTTCGCCGCCACCGCATCCGCCCGGTTGGCGCTCACCACCAGACGGACGGTCTCCGGCTGCTTCGCCGCAGGCCACTGGACGGCTCCGCCATTTTTATCGATCTGCTCACACCGCACAGAGGTATGGCGCACCCGATCCAGATTTTCACAGATAAAGGGCGCGATGGTTTCCGTACAGAAAATCCATGCGTGCTTTCCCTCCAGAAAAATATCGCCCACCGTGCTCCGGTCGATTCCCAGGTGCATCAGAGCTCCCAGAAAATCCCTGTGGGAAAAATCCTCCGAGAATTTCTCGGAAAGAGGGCTGATCCTAAGGGCCGCAATGGGAAAATCCTCCTCATAACCCAGCTCTTCGGCAGATCCGAAACGGGCCATCCGCCTCTCACAGTCCTCATTTCCGCCCCACAGCGAAAAGGGACAGAAGGCGTTTTTTCCCATCGCCTCCCAAAGCGCGTCCTGTTCCGCCAGGGACAGAAAACCGGTAAAGGCAAACACGTTCTGTTTGTAGGATTTTTCCGCCAGATCCAGAAATCTCTTTTTCAGCTGTTCCAGTTCTTTCTGCGTTTCCGCCGCCATTCTTTCCTCCCTGACAGAGCCCGGCCCTTTGGCTTATACAAAGCTGATCACCTGATCCTTCGGGGCCTTTGTCTTTATCACACTGCTGGCGTGCAGCACGGGACCTTCCCCGCCGTACTCCGCCCAGTATTCCTTTTCCACACGGGCCGTCACCTTCACCCAGTCCTGCTCCTTCAGATCCTCTGCGCCTTGATAAACGCAGACATATCCCAAAAACGCCATATCCTCCGCGCAGCAGGTCATCGCCATCCGCCCCGGAATGAAATGATCCTTCGGGTATCCATCCGGCTTCATGACCATGGCGGTGAACTGGATATTTTTCCCCACGTACCGGTCCAGGCTGTCCAGGGAATCGATGTACCAGATACCATAGCCCATGTCGTCCAGGACGATGGGATCGCTGTTTAAGTCAAACGGAAGATCCTCCTCAAACATCTGATTGATCTCGCCGTTCTGATCCTCAAAAATGATCTCTCCCTGCTGGTTCACCGCCTTTACATTTCTGCGGTACCCCGCCAGCGTCTGCTCGTCCAGTCCGTCACACCGGTTGAAAATGATCATTTCGGACTTGCGGAGCATCTCGGCAAGGAGGGATTTCATGTTCGTAAAATACGTGGAAAATGTGGAAGCGTCGATTGTGGTGATCTGCTGCTCCACCCGCCAGTGCCAGGGCAGCTTCATGTTTTTGAAATTCCACATGCCGTTGTATTCAATGATGATCCGCTCCGGCTTATACTTCTTTTCAAATTCCAGCAGATGCTCCGGCGTGAAGTCCGCCTCGCTCTCCACCGGCTCCAGCACGGAATTACTTCTTTTTAAAAGGGCGGGCGAATACTCATTCTCGCCGTCCTCACACAGAATGATCAGCGTCTTTCCCTTGATCTGAAAATAGGGCTGATCCAGCGTATAAGTGATAAATTCCGTCTTTCCGCTTTCCAGAAAGCCATTGATGATATATACAGGTTTCATTTTTTCAACCATTCCTCCACTCGCTGCCATGTAAAGCGGACATTCGCATTCCGCTTTGCTCCATGCTCATGAACGCAGGTCGCTGCGCGACTTGTCTGCGTTCAAATCAGGCCGTGAACAGCTCCTTCAGAGCATCTTCCTTCAGTTTGGAACCGATCACACAGAATTTTCCGGTCACGTCCGGCTTTCCTTCCCGCACATTGCTCTCTTCCGGAACATAATCAAAGTAAACCCAGGTGCCGTCTCCGGCGGGTACCATTCCCTTTGCCCGAAGCACAAAGCCGTACTTTTCCTCGTTCTCCAGAGCCTTCAGGATGCTCTCCACCTTTTCTCTGGAGTAGGATGCGGGCGTCTCCATGCCCCAGCTTGTGAACACATCGTCCGCATGGTGATGGCCATGATGATCGTGCTCATGGCCGTGGTCGTGACCACAGCAGCATTCTTCTCCATCATGATGGTGATCGTGATGATGATCATGGTCGTGGTGGTTCTCATGGTCATGACCGCAGCAGCACTCTTCCCCATCATGATCGTGATCATGGTGATGGTCATGATCATGGTGGCCGCAGCAACAGGAATCTTCATGATCGTGGTCGTGATGATGCCCGTGATCGTGGCAGTGCTCATGATCATGCTCCTCTTCCCTGTGGGCCAGCACTTCCTTCATCAGCTCCTTCTCCAGATCGGAGCCGTCCTCGATGGTCTTCAGGATTTCCTTTCCGTCCAGCTGGACGATGGGCGTAGTGATCAGCGCGGCCCTGCTGTTGTGCTCCCGGATCAGATCCACAGCCTGCTGCACCTTTTCCGGACTGGCGACGTCCGTTCTGCTCAGGATAATCGTTCCGGCGTGCTCAATCTGGTTAATGAAAAATTCTCCGAAATTCTTGATGTACATTTTGCACTTGGAAGCGTCCACCACAGCAACGGCACTGTTTAAGGTGATCTCACCTCCCATGTCCACATCTTCCACCGCCTTCATCACATCCGAAAGCTTGCCCACACCGGAGGGCTCGATCAGGATACGGTCCGGATGATAGGTCTCCATCACTTCCTTCAGGGAGGTTCCGAAGTCCCCTACCAGAGAGCAGCAGATGCAGCCGGAGTTCATTTCCTTAATCTCGATTCCGGACTCTTTCAGAAATCCGCCGTCAATGCCGATCTCCCCGAACTCATTTTCAATCAGAACCACCTGGCTTCCGGCCAGAGCCTCTTTTAACAGCTTCTGGATCAACGTGGTCTTTCCCGCTCCGAGAAAGCCCGATACGATATCGATTTTTGTCATTTCCTCTTTCCTTTCTGCCGCCGGTCAGGCGGCTCTATGCAAAGACACAAACGTCTGTTTCTGGCACTCTTCTTATTTTGCCCCGTTTTCCCGTTCTTGTCAACCGCCGGGAAACGCGCCTTACTGAATCAAATTCTCAAATTGCTGTTCACCGGCAAGCCAGCGAACAGCAGCCTTTCAATTACTGCTGTTCACTCCGCTTCATAATCTTCCGTCCCGCGCAGGGAGCCGTAGATTTCTGCTCCGGCCTGATTCACCTGCTCCATGGAAAGGACGGCAGTCTGCCCCTGAGTTCCGCCCAGAACCAGTCCGACAAAGTTTCCGCATCCGTCAAAAACACCGGCTCCGGAGGCCCCCTCCTGTGCGCTGCCGGAAAGAATCATCACATCGCTGCCGAATTCTTCCCGGTACCAGGCTCTTTCCAGAAGAGAGGCCTCCAGAGTCAGGTCTGCGCATCCATCCGGCGTGGACGCCATCACAAAAAGAGGGCTGTAAGCGTCCAGCGTATCGAATCTGCGCTGATGCAGGCTGACGAGGGCGGGTGTTTCCGCATCTGTGTCAGCTTCCGCAGGCGTTTCCGGCCACTCCGCCTCCACAAAGCCCACATCCAGCGAAGCGCTGATGCCGACGGTTCTGCCCGGCGTAACCGTCCCGTCATAAAAAACAACGCGCAGAACCTCTCCCTCTTTCAGAAGATGTCCTGCGGTCGCTATGATCAGGCGGCCGTCTCTCTCATCCCACACGACGCCGCTTCCATAATATTCCGCTTCTTCCCCTGCCACATCCAGCCGGACACAGCAGCGGTCTGTCATCTGCTTCGCCTCCTGCAGCCGTTCTCCATCCAGCGCCTCCAGCACCGGAAATCTTTGCGGCTGCGTCTGAGCAGTCTGCTCCGACGGCCGCTGCTCACATCCTGCGGCAGCAAACGCGAATAAGGCCATTATCGCACCCGCCAGAAACCACGCAAACGGGATTCTTTTCTTCCCACATATCACAGGCGGCACAGTGTGCGGAGCATGTTGTTTCTGCCTCATATTTTTCTCCAAAAAAGGAAAATGAGCAGGACTGTAAGCCGGGTTATGTCGTGAATAATCATCTATCTAGGACTGCCGTTGCCGGCAGCCTCAAGCAACCTACCTGAAAGCAGGCCGGGCAAGCCTGTCGCTTTCTGTTTGGTCTTGCTTCGGATGGGGTTTACATGTGCCCCGCCTGTTACCAGACGGGCGGTAGTCTCTTACTCTGCCTTTCCACCCTTACCAGGCCCAAAGGCCCTTTCCGGAAAGCTTCGTTTCCGAAGCCTTCCGGGGCGGTTTATTTCTGTTGCACTGGCCTTGGAGTCGCCTCCACCGGACGTTATCCGGCATCCTGCCCTGTGAAGCCCGGACTTTCCTCACCTGCCGCCTTTTCGAAAAAAGAACGGACAGCCGCGATTATTCATCCTACTCATTTTCTGTCATCTAATATACCTTTTTAAGCTGTTTTTGGCAAGTCCTTTGTGCACTATACGTGGAAACAGCTTCCTCCCACAAATTCTCTGACAATGGAATTCTGCGGGATGTTCTCGCTGCTGACGCCCAGGAAATATTCCAGAAACTTCAACAGCCGCTTCGCCTCAAAATACTCCGGCGTATCCCTCTCAACGCTGTAAAGCAGCGGCTCCGCATACTGCTTGAGTACGGAAAGCTCATAGATCAGCGCGGAATTGAACATGGCATCGGCACTTTCCTGGAAAGGGAAGATATTCTCCTCTTCTCCTCTTCTGACGGAATTCCACATGCGCAGCGTGTGCGTGGCGTTCGCGCCCCGTGTCCTGGCGTCCCGCACCAAACGGCGGATCAGCCTTCCATCCGTGGTGGCGATCCGGTTGTGGTCATCCACATTCAGGCTGGTCAGCGCGCTGATGTAAATCTTATACTTGCTTTCCAGCGGCAAAGAATGGGACAGTTTGTCGTTGAGTCCGTGGATTCCCTCGATCACCAGGATGTCGTCCTTTCCCAGCTGGAGAAAATCCCCTTTGTACTCCCGCAGTCCGGTCTTGAAATTAAAACGGGGCATCTCCACCCGCTTTCCGGCAAGCAGTTCGCACATATCCTGATTGAATTTCTCCACATCGATGGCTTCCAGACATTCAAAATTATAATTTCCGTCCTCGTCCAGCGGCGTTTTTTTCCGGTCCACAAAATAATCGTCCACCGCGATCGGATGCGGGGTCAGCCCGTGGGTTTTCAGCTGAATGGACAGCCGGTGGGAAAAGGTGGTCTTACCGGAGGAAGAAGGGCCCGCGATCATGACGAACTTCACGTTCCCCCTGCGGGCGATGTCGCTGGCGATCTCTCCGATCCGACGCTCCTGCAGGGCCTCCTGCACCAGAACCATTTCCGCAAGATTTCCCTCACAGATCTTATCGTTCAGATCCGCCACCGTTGCGATTCCCATCTCCGCTCCCCAGTCGTTGGAGCGCTCCAGCACATGGAAGAGTTTTTCCCTCGGTTCAAATGCCGGCACCAGTTCCGGCTCCTGCCGGTCCGGCAGCATGAGCATCATGCCGTTCCGATAGGGGATCAGATCAAAATGCTGCAGATATCCGGTGGAAGGTACCATATAGCCGTAGTTATAATCATAGTAACCATCCAGGCAGTACACATTGACATAGGACCCCCTTCTGTAACGGAACAGGCGCACCTTGTCATCCATTCCCTGAGAATCGAACAGTTCAATCGCCTCATCCGTGGGATAGGCACGCTTCATGATGGGCAGATTCTCCCGGACCAGCTCCTGCATCCGTGCCTTCACCTGCTCCACAAAGGAGGGATCAATCCGCTCCCTGCCATCCCCGCTTCTGGAAACCACCCTGGCGGCCAGGTTTCCCTTGGGCAGACAGAAATACCCCCGGCCGATGGAGAATTCCACGGAGGCCTTCCCCTCCTGCATGGATCCGGATACATCGCTGACCGCCTTCAGCATGAGCATACTGGCGCTTCTCACATAGGTATCATGGCCGATCCGGTCCGCTGTGGTCTGGAAGGTCACGGTAACATCCTTCGCCACATTTTTATACAGTTCCTTAATCTTGTTGTTCGCCACCGCAAGCACGATCCTGTGACCGTATTCCCTCTGATGTTCCCCGGCAAGCTGCTCATAGGTCACGGGAGACCGGTATTCCCTGCATTCGCCGTTCACTGTCACCTTCACCATTTCGTCCCAACTCCTTCTCGATTCGCCCGTCCTCCCCGTCTCATTTCAGCCGCCTGTCCGCATCCATGCGGCAAGCTTTTTGGCAAGGTCCGCTTCTCTTTCCAGCTGAACAAGCCGATTCCGGCTCCTCTCAGGAATCCTGTTCAGGCCGCCGTTCTCAAAGCTTCCTTCTTCATGTTCATCCGCATGGGTTCCTGCTCCTGCCAGAATCGCCTCCCGGGCAGCGCCGTTTTTCCGAACACTGTCCTCCAGATATTCCAGCAGCACCGGATGACGGCTCACGATCAGCGGATAACCGTAACGCTCCCCCGCATCCCGCCAGACTTCCTCCGACAGGGAAAGGCCCTGCGGCATTGCGGGAGCATCCGCATCATATGACGCGGCAGAATCCGCCTCGCCGCTGCCCGTCATGCGCACATTCCGGGCAAGGATTGCGGTGTAGAATTTGCCGTCCTCCTTCACCATATTCTCCGCCGCGATCCGGTATCCCAGCCGTTTAAACGTCCGGCGGACCAGCCACAGCTCGGACTGCGGCTGCACGATGACGGTCCGCATCCGGAAAAGCTTCTGCGCCGCATCCTCCAGGATGCGCGCCGCAAGCCTTCCGCCGATCCCCGCCATGAGCAGGGTATCCGCTTCCGGCCGTCTGCCGTGATCCGCTCCGCCGTCCGGGCCCGTTTCCTCTTCCACCCACTGCATGGCGGAAAGTCCGTCGGAAAGCCGCGTTTCTATGTAAGCGGATAACCCCGCTTCCTGGATATGCTCTCTGGCCCGGGCCAGAGGTCCTTCATTTACGTCCATCGCAAGCACTCTGGGGCAGATCCCGTTCTGCACCAGGTAAATGGCCGTATAGCCGTGGTCGCATCCCACGTCGGCCACGATGCTGCCCCGCTCCACCATGGACGCGGTCATAAAAAGCCGTTTTGACAGCTCCATTGTTTTCGTTCCTTCCCGCGCTTAATCCAGATAATCCTTCAGCTTGCGGCTGCGGCTGGGATGGCGCAGCTTACGCAGCGCCTTCGCCTCGATCTGACGAATACGCTCACGGGTCACGTTGAATTCCTTGCCCACTTCCTCCAGGGTTCTGGCGCGGCCGTCGTCCAGTCCGAAACGCAGGCGAAGCACCTTCTGCTCTCTCTCCGTCAGGGTTCCCAGCACCTCGTTGAGCTGCTCCTTCAGAAGGGAGAAGGCGGCCGCATCCGCAGGCACAGGCACATTGTCATCCTGGATGAAGTCTCCCAGATGGCTGTCTTCCTCCTCGCCGATGGGCGTTTCCAGAGAAACCGGCTCCTGGGAAATCTTCAGGATCTCACGCACCCGCTCCACAGGCATGTTCATCTCCTCCGCGATCTCCTCCGGAGTAGGTTCCCGTCCCAGCTCCTGCAAAAGCTGTCTGCTCACGCGGATCAGTTTGTTGATCGTCTCCACCATGTGCACAGGAATCCGGATCGTCCTCGCCTGGTCCGCGATGGCTCTGGTGATGGCCTGACGGATCCACCAGGTGGCGTAGGTGGAGAACTTATAACCCTTGCGGTAATCGAACTTTTCCACCGCCTTGATCAGACCCAGATTTCCCTCCTGGATCAGATCCAAAAACAGCATGCCGCGGCCGACGTAGCGCTTGGCGATGCTGACCACCAGACGCAGGTTGGCCTCGGCCAGACGCTTCTTCGCATCCTCGTCGCCGTCCTCCATGCGCTGCGCCAGCTCGATTTCCTCCTCTGCGGACAGAAGCGGCACCTTGCCGATCTCCTTCAGGTACATGCGCACCGGATCCTCGATGCTGATGCCGTCCGGAACGGAAAGGTCGATATTCTCCATATCCACCTCGTCCTCCTCAGACAGAAGGATCTCCTCATCCGGAATGTCGTCCTCTTCGCTGGTGATGCGCAGCACATCCACACCGCTCTGCTCCAGAAGCTCCAGAAGCCTGTCAAACTGCTCCTCATTGAGCTTCATATCCGCAAAGTAGTCGTTTACCTCCTGGTATTCCAGAATATTCTTCTTTTTTCTCGCGACCGTGATCAGACCGCGCACCCGTTCAAGGAACTTCGCCTCTGCTGCCGCCCGCTCCTCCGGGGTCATCTCGGAGGCGGTAGTCTTCTTTCCTTCTTCCGCTTTTTCCTGTGTCTTTTTACCCATCTTTACGTCCATCCTTCCTGCGCATGTTACTATTGTTATCCTTAATCAAGGGAAATATGCGTTTTGCTAAGTTCTTCCAGTGCCTTTTTCCCGGCAATCACGCGGTTTATGGCTTCCACGTCGCTGCCGAGCCGCCCGCTGTTGTATTCGTAGCTGATCCGTTTGACGGAAACCAGAATATCATGCAGGGCTTTCTCTTTTTCCTTTTTTGTTTCCGGCTCCACCAGGCTGGTGTTGAAAATGGCCGCCGCCTCTCTCTGCTCCTCTTCCTCCGGGAACATGCTGATGATGGCGGCCGCATTCACCTCGCCCCGGGCCAGGTTTTCAAACAGCCTGTCCGCCACCTTCCGGTACAGCTCCTCCGTAAAATCCTCCGCCGACAGAAACGCGGCGATCTTCGGATAAATCTGCGGCTCCTCCGCCAGCCAGGTCAGAAGCAGCCGCTGGGTCTTCTTCACGTTGTCCTCCGGCGTACTCTTCTTCTGAATTCCCGATTTCGGCCGTTCCACCGGCCGGGCCAATCCGGTGCTCGCCGCAGTGGACGCCACCAGCTTCCGAAGGCTCTCAAAGCCGATATGATACTTCTCCGCCACAGCTTCCAGATAGTTTTCCCGCTCCACCTCTTCCGGAAACTCGCAGAGCTTCTTCGCCACAGCGCGGTGGAATTCCGTCTTCTTCTCCGGATCGTTCAGGTCATATTCCCGCTGCAGCATGCGGATTTCAAATAAAAAGCTGTTTTCCGCATTGTCGATCCGTTCCTGAAATGCTTCAGCCCCCAGATTCTTGATGAATTCATCCGGGTCCTTATAGGGTTCCAGGTTGATCACCCGGCCGGTGAGCCCCGCTTCCTTCAGAATCCCGATGGCCCGAAGCGCCGCCTTCACGCCGGCGCCGTCGCTGTCATAGGAAAGCAGAACCTCTTTCGCATACCGTTTCAGAAGACCGGCCTGTCCCAGGGTAAATGCGGTTCCAAGAGAAGCCACCGCCTGATTAAAGCCCGCCTGGTGCATGGCGATCACATCCATATAGCCCTCGCAGAGAATGATGTTTCCCTTCCGCGAAGACCGGGCAAAATTCAGCCCGTACAGGTTCCGGCTTTTATCGAAAATGGGCGTTTCCGGAGAATTCAGGTATTTCGGCTTTCCATCGCCCATCACCCTGCCGCCGAAGCCGATAACACGGTGATTGATATCCTCAATGGGAAACATCACACGGTTCCAGAATTTATCATACATGCCGTGCTTTTCATCCGTATTGCAAAGCCCGGCCTCCCGGATCAGCTCCTCTGAATAACCTTTGCCTTTCAGATAACGCACCAGATCGTCTGCCGTCTTGTTGGCATAGCCCAGACCGAAACGATGGATCGTCTCGTCCGTCAGCTGCCGTTTCCGCAGGTAATGCAGTCCCGGTTCTCCCTGCTTCGCCCGGAGTTGAAAATAGAAATACTTTGCCGCCTCCTTATTGATGGCAAGCAGCCTGCTTCTTTTACTCTGCTCTCTTTTCGCCTCCTCCGATTCGTCCGCCTCAGGCAGACTGATGCCCGCTCTGTCCGCCAGCGCCTTCACGGCCTCCGGAAATGTGTCGTTTTCATATTCCATCAGAAAGGTAAACACATTCCCGCCCGCTCCGCAGCCGAAGCAGTAGTACATCTGCTTGGAACGGGAAACGGAAAAGGAAGGAGATTTTTCATTATGAAATGGGCAAAGCCCGAAGTAATTGGCCCCCTTCTTCTGCAGGTGGACATAACCGGAAATCACGTCCACAATATCATTTCTCGACCTGACCTCTTCGATCAGCTCGTCCGGATAAAACACAGGCCTCGCACCTCCTTCACCCTTAAGCGCCACAGACCGTTTACTTATTCGGCCAGCATTTGGGAATATAGATCTCCTCATACTGGGCGATGGCAAACCGGTCGGTCATCGCTCCGATATAATCGCAGACCACCCGTTCCCTGGGCTCTCCCCGCTCCATGAGCGCGATCAGCTCCGGGGATAATTTCTCCAGATGGTGCAGATAATAATCATACAGCGTCTCGATGAGAAGTTCCGCCTTTCCCTCCTCCCCCTTTGCATACGGGTTGGTATAGACATTCGTAAACAAAAAGGCGCGGAGCTTCTTCATCGCTTCCTCAACCGGGGGAGACATGCAGATCTTGTTCTTCCCGAAACTGTTCGTCACAATGTCGTGGATGAAATGATCCAGCCGTTCTCCCGTGGTCTTCCCTGCCGTTTCCTGAATATCCTTCGGAATGTCCTCTTCCTTCAGAATACCCGCCCGGATGGCATCGTCACAGTCGTGATGGATATAGGCGATCTTGTCGGAAAGCCGGACGATCCGCCCCTCCAGCGTGGCGGGATTGCCCTTCGTCTGGTGGTTGCGGATGCCGTCTCTCACCTCAAAGGTCAGATTCAGCCCCTGCCCGTCCTTTTCCAGCACATCCACGGTGCGCACGCTCTGTTCGCTGTGCTCAAATCCGTAGGGACAGACCCGGTTCAGCGCGCGCTCTCCTGCATGGCCGAAGGGCGTATGTCCAAGATCATGCCCCAGAGCGATGGCTTCCACCAGATCCTCGTTCAGCCTGAGCGCCTTTGCGATGGTTCTGGCGTTCTGAGAAACTTCCAGCGTATGCGTCAGTCTCGTGCGGTAATGGTCGCCCTCCGGCGCCAGGAACACCTGGGTCTTATCCTTCAGTCTGCGGAATGCCTTGCAGTGCAGAATTCTGTCCCGGTCCCGCTGAAAGACCGGCCGGATGTCGCAGGGTTCCTCATCCTTAAGCCTTCCCAGGGAATTTTGGCTCAGGGCGGCGTAGGGACTTAAATATTTTTCTTCCCACTTTTCCAGATTTTCCCGAATCGTTGTCATCTGACGTTCCCCCGCAGCATACGAAAGCCCATCGGCCGCATGCTTTTTTAAGGCGAAAAAAGGAAAGGCTTTTTGTTTCCTTCCCGGCAAGTTTTCTCCGTTTCGGGAACCGGAAAATGCCGATTCCCGAAACCCGCTATTTTATTATTCTGCGTTTTCTTCCAAAATCCTTTTTTATTTCCCAAAGGAATTTCCCCGGGAATTTTTCACGTGTACACCGCTTTCATCCTGTTCACGCATCAGGCTGCGGGATTGCGGTTTCTTCTGGCTCTTCCCTGTCCGCAGGCTTCTTCATACTCCTTCAGCTTCTGCTTCGCCTCCCGGCTCAGGTTCGTAGGTACCTGAATCTGCACCGTCACGTACTGATCTCCGTAAACGCCCGGACTGGACATGGAAACAATTCCTTTCCCACGGAGCCGGATTCTGGAGCCTGACTGGGTGCCCTCCCGAATTCTGCAGACCACATTTCCTGAAATGGTGGGGACCGTTACCTCCCCGCCGAAAACAGCCGTGGTGAACGGGATGGAAACGGTGGTATATACATCCATGCCCTTTCGTTCAAAGCCGGGCTTCTCTCCCACCGTCACCTTCAACAGAAGATCGCCGGCCTCTCCTCCGCCCGTTCCCAAAGCGCCCTTGCCCTTTAAGCGGATGCTCTTTCCGGACTCGATTCCCGCCGGGATGTGAACCTGCAGGGACTGCAGGCTGCCGTCCTCCTTCTGCAGGCGGATCACCTTATCGCAGCCGAAGGCCGCCTCGTCAAAGCTGACGGAAACCTCCGCTCTCAGATCCGCGCCCTTCTGCCGGCCGCCGAAATCTCCGAAGCCGCTCTGATAAAAGCCGCTTCCCGAGCCCTGGCCTCCCCTTCCATGAAAGCCGTTGCTTCCATGGAAAAAATCTCCAAAAAGATCGCCGAAAATGTCACCCATATCGCCGCCTTCAAAATGAAATTCCCGGTATCCGCCGTTTCCGTTAAAACCCTGGAAACCGTTGAATCCCTGAAAGCCTCCTGCGCCGTCCGTGCCTCCATACGCGCTCTGTCCCGCGCTTCCGTCAAAGGCCGCGTGGCCAAAGCGGTCATAAAGCTTCTTCTTTTCCGGATCACTCAGCACCTCATAGGCTTCCGTCACCTCCTTAAACATCTGCTCCGCGTGCTGGTTGCCCGCGTTCGTATCGGGATGATATTTCTTTGCCAGCTTTCTGTATGCTTTTTTAATCGCTGCGGCGTCCGCGTTCCGGTCAACGCCCAGCACTTCATAATAATCTCTCTTACCTGCCATATGAATCACCCTTTCTCTCATATATGGGATCCGTTTCTTAATTGAAGAAGGTCTCCGGCAGTCTGCCGGAAACAATCTGTTCTATATGTAATATAACAGTCATTCATACCGCTGTCAAGAGAAATAACTGCAGTTTTCATCCAAAATTTTCCAAAAATTCTTCCTGTTTCACAGTTCACAATTTCTCCTTATTTTTTTCACAATAGTTCCCTACAATCACAACTTTTTCATCACAAATCCCCTCTATACTGCAAAGCATAGAAACAAAGAAAGACAATTAAAAAAGCAGCCATCAGGGAAAGGAGATTTCAGTGATGTCAGAATATTCATATAATAACTACAACCAGAATCCATATAATACGGGAAATCAAACTATGGGAAGCGGTTACAATAACATACATACTCCCGCTCCGGAACAGCCGCAAAAGAAACGGAAATCCTCCGGAAAGGCCGCCCGTACCGCAAAGAGGATCGGGGCCATCACGCTGAGCGCCGTCCTGTTCGGCGGCGTTGCGGCCGGTACCTTTCAGGGCGTGAATTACCTGACCGGATACACAGCGGTTCAGGCAGAAGCAGATACGAGCCAGAGTTCATCTGCCGAAAGCACAACTGAAAACACGACGGTCGTCCAGACCACCTCTGCCTCCGCATCCGACGAGATGAGCGTAGCAGACATTGCGGAGGCCGTCATGCCATCCATCGTTTCCATCACAAACCGTTCCGTGCAGGAGGTACAGAATTATTTCAGCATGTTCGGCTACTATGGCGGACAGCCGCTGGAGGAGGAAACGGAGAGCGTTGGCTCCGGCATCATCATCGGGCAGAATGATACGGAGCTTCTGATCGTCACCAACAACCATGTGGTAGAGGGAGCCGACTCCCTGACCGTATCCTTCGTTGACAATCAGTCCTATGAAGCTAATCTGAAGGGAACGGATTCCGGAAACGATCTTGCCGTCATCGTGGTGCCGCTTGAGAATATCTCTTCCGACACCATGTCCCAGATCAAGGTCGCCACACTCGGCGATTCCGATTCTCTCCGGGTCGGTGAGCAGGTGGTCGCCATCGGCAACGCGCTGGGCTACGGCCAGTCCGTCACCACAGGTATCGTGAGCGCCACCAACCGTACCCTGACAACAGCCGATGAGGACGGCTCCGACAGCACCACTGCCACCTATATTCAGACGGATGCGGCCATCAACCCCGGCAACTCCGGCGGCGCGCTGGTGAACATGCAGGGCGAGGTCATCGGCATCAACTCCGCAAAGCTTGCCAGCACAGAGGTCGAGGGCATGGGTTATGCCATCCCGATCTCCAGGGTTTCGGACATCATCAACACGCTGATGAATGAAACCACGCTGACAATGGTGGACGAAGCAGACCGCGGCAGTATCGGCATCACCGTAACCACCGTTCCCGAAAGCGTCACGGAAGCCTATGGCATTCCCACAGGCGTTTATGTATCCGATGTTCCCGCCGGCAGCAACGCGGAAGCCGCAGGACTTCGCAGAGGCGATGTGATCACCGCGCTGGACGGAAGAAGCGTTACGGATGTATCCCAGCTGCAGACCCTGCTTCAGTATTACAGTGCAGGGCAGACGGTGACTCTCACGGTGCAGAGCATCGAAAACAATGCCTACACGGAGAAGACCATCACCACCACTCTGGTAGCTTCAACAGACAGCAGCGAGGCTTCGACGGAAGGCTGAGAAATCCAGAAAATATGGTAAATCAAACAGGGCGTTTCCGGCCTCCCCGGAAACGCCTTTTCTTTTACATTTTTCTTTTATCCAATAACACGATAAGCCTGTCCAACGAAACTCACCGGGACTCCCACTTGAAAACCACAATTCCCACAATGGCCAGCGCCATGCCGACCGCCTTTCTCCAGTCCCAGGCCGCCTTTTCCACGCCAAACATGCCGAACAGTTCGATGAGGTAAGCCACAAGGAGCTGGGCCACCACGATGAGCATGACCGCCCTTGCGGGGCCAAGCATGTCCATGCTTTTGATAACCGTATAGGTGATAAACGCGCCGATGGCGCCGCCAAGGAGCATGTATCTGGGCTGCACCTGAAATACTCCAATAAGGGAGCTTCGATCCGTCACAGCCCAGGCCGCCAGACAGACCAGCAGGGCTGAAAACTGAACGAAGCAGTTGGCCGCCCAGATGCTGGACGCCTTTGTCACCTGTGTATTGAAGACCCCCTGCACGCTCATCAGCGCACCGGAAATGAGCGCAATGATCAGTCCAAACATATACAAAACCGCCTTTCCCGTCAGAATGGCCGTATCCGCGGCCTCATACCCTCATTCTGTCCGGAAAGGCGGAATTTTATGCGATGATATGCAGAATGAATAACGGCAGGAAACGGATTCCCCTCTCATTCCTCCGTCTGAGAGGCAGTTTCCGTTTCCTCCTCCGGCGGCTCGATATACTCCTCCGTATAGGCTTCTCCCGTCACCTGCGTCATGATCTGTCCGGAAATGTCCTGCAGCACGGCGGATACCTCCTCTCCGTTCCAGACACGGGTGAAAGCGATCTCCATCTGCACCCAGTAGTTGCTCGTGGTCATCATCTTCGGAATGGGAACCGAAGCGGCGTATTCCTCCGCAAAGATTCCTGCCTGTTCATTCGGAAGGCTGATCTGTGTGTTCGCCGGCAGCTTTCCGGAGCTTTCATACAGCTCCTGCGCCGCTGTTTCCGTCAGATAACGGGCAAATTCATTCGCCACATCCTTTTTTTCGCTGTATCCGTTCACCACCACCGCATTTGTCACAGACAGGCTTCTGGTGATCAGTTCATCATTGATGTCCGGCACGCGGGCCACGCTGTACTCATACGGGAAACTGCCGTCCGCCGCAGCTTCCTCCAGCCTGGCGATCATGTCCGTAGTCGCAATGGTAAACACCAGCTTGCCATCCAGAAATTCCTGCGCGACGGATTCGTAGTTCACCTCCTCCGGATCGATGGAAAAATACTGGGTCAGCTCCTGATAAGCGGTCAGACAGCGGATAGCGTCCAGATTATAAATGTCGATCTGCTCCTCCTCATCCCCCTGCGGGCCGCCCACGTTTACATAATTTCCAATGAAAAAATAATTGTAGAAAATATCCGAAACATCCCAGCTGAAGACCGCCTCCACCTGCTCCGGCGCGTTGTAGCTGTCAGCGAAGGAAAGGATGTCGTCGATGGTCTTCGGGATGAGCGTCTGCGTCCGTTCAGAAATCTGTGCGTCAGAAGCTTCTGTTTCCGTCTCTTCCGTCTGAGCATCCGCGGCCGTTTCTCCGTCTGCCTCACCCTCTTCTCCGCTTCCGTCCGTCTGTACCGGCTCCCCGTTTTCATCCAGGGCCGCCATCGCCTCCTGGCCCGCCAGGGCATCCGCCTCCGCCTGCAGCTGGTCAGCCGCGGCTTCCTCCAGATAGGTCAGGTTATAGACCAGGGCGCTGGTTTCATAATAAAAAGGATACCCGATCAGATGATCCTGATACGTGACGGCAGAAAGTGCCGTCTCGGGAAAATTTTCCGCAGTGACGTAGTCCGTATCGCGGACTTCACTTGCCAGGCCTGACAGCCAGGCCTTTTCCAAGCTGTCGTTTCCCACAATATAAACGTCCGGAACCATATTGGTGTTCAGCGACGCCTCATTGATGCTTTCCAGATACTCCAGGCCGGACACCAGTCTCGGAATCACACGCACTTCACTTTCTTCCGAAAAATCCAGCGCCGCAGCCGCAAGAAAATCGGTAAGAGACTCATCCGTATACCACAGGTTCAGCGTGGGCTTGTCCACCAGCGCATTATCGGGAATCGGGGAAAGCTGCGCCAGCCTGTCGCTTCCGATTCCAAAATAAAGCAGAAGCGCCGCGGCCGCAAGAAGGGCGGCCACGGCAAGTATTCTGGAGCGCAGAGAGGCTCTGTGATTTCCGGTTTCCTTTGTCTTTTTATTCTTCATTCAGTTCTCCCTTTTCCGGCTGAAATCTCATCCAGACACTCTGTAAGGATCCGGATCATATCGTCCACATTCTGCTCCGAAATGACCAGAGGTGGCACAAAGCGGATGATATTGCTGCCCGCATTGATCAGGATCAGTCCCTTCTCAAGCGTCCGGTTGATGATATCACTCACGGGAATGGAGCAGGCAAGACCGCGCATCAGGCCCACGCCCCGGCTCTCTTCGATAAAATCATAGCTTTCCGCCAGCGCCTCCAGCTTTTCTCCCAGATAGGCACCCACACGGTTTACATTTTCCAGGATGTTTTCCTTTTCATACAGCTCGAACACCTTACAGATGGCGGCTCCGGCAAGCGGATTTCCTCCATAGGTGGTTCCGTGATCGCCGCTGGTCAGGGAATGAGCCCCAACCTTCTCCGTCATCACAAAAGCGCCGACAGGGACGCCGCAGCCCAGCGCCTTGGCCGTGGTCATGATGTCCGGCTTCACGCCGAATCGCTGCCAGGCAAACATGGTTCCGGTCCGGCCCATGCCGCACTGAATCTCATCCAGAATCAGCAGGATATCCCGTTCATCGCAGAGCGCCCTGAGCTTTTTCAGAAATTCTTCGTCTGCAGGATGGATGCCGCCCTCGCCCTGCACTGTCTCCAGAATGATGGCGCAGGTACGGTCATTCACCTGGGAAAGCACGCTGTCATAATCGTTCAGGTCCGCGAACCGGATGTTTCCGATCATCGGCTCGAACGCCTCCCGGTAATGGGGATTTCCCGTCACGGACAGGGCGCCAAAGGTCCGGCCATGAAAAGAATGGTTCATGGCGATGATCTCATGATCCGTGCGCCCGTCCTTCAGAAACGCGTATTTTCTTGCGGCTTTCAGCGCGCCCTCCACCGCTTCTGCCCCGCTGTTGGTAAAAAAGACCCGGTCCAGGCCGGAGGCCTTCTTGATCTTCTTCGCCGCTTCGATGGCGGGAACGTTATAGTAATAATTGGAGGTATGGATCACTTTGTCGATCTGTGCCTTCAGCGCATCGTTGTACTCCGGGTTGTTGTAGCCCAGCGCGAATACCGCGATTCCCGCCACAAAGTCCAGGTAACGCTTTCCATCCATATCATAGAGATACACGCCGTCGCCGTGATCCAGCACCACCTGGTACCGGTTATAGGTATGTAAGAGGGCCGCTTCCGCCTCATCGATATACTGCATCATCGTCTCGCTCATGCTCATCCGCTCCTTTTTTCTATGCCATGTCTCCGTCCTGAATGATGGCCGTTCCGATTCCCTGATTGGTGAAAATCTCCAGCAGCATGCAGTGGGGAATCCTTCCGTCCAGAATATGCACCCGGTTTACGCCGTTTCTGACCGCAGAGGTACAGTTTCCCAGTTTCGGCAGCATGCCGCCCCCGATCACACCCTCCGAAATCAGCGACTCCGCCTGGCTCGCCGTCAGTCTGGAGATAAAGGTGGATTTATCGTTGATGTCCCGGTACAGCCCTTCAATATCCGTCAGGAACACCAGCTTGTCGGCTCCCACCGCCTTCGCGATGGCGCAGGCCGCGTCGTCCGCGTTGATGTTGTAGGTCTGGAAATTCTCGTCCAGACCGATGGGCGCGATGATGGGCAGAAAATCCTTTTCCAGAAGGTCATAGATCACCTTGGGGTCCACCTCCGTGATGTTTCCCACAAAACCGATGTCCTTTCCGTCGGAATACTTCTTTTCCACCTTCAGAAGGCCGCCGTCCTTGCCGCTGATCCCCACCGCCTTGACGCCCAGCTCCTCCACCATGGTCACCAGATTTTTATTCACCCGGCCCAGGACCATCTCCGCGATCTCCATGGTTTCCTCATCCGTCACCCGCAGGCCGTTCACGAAGGAAGGCTCCTTGCCCACCTTTTCCACCCATCTGCTGATGGCCTTTCCGCCGCCGTGTACGATGATGGGCTTAAAGCCGACCAGCTTTAAGAGCGTCACGTCCTTGATCACGTTTTTCTGCAGCTCCTCGTTACTCATGGCGCTGCCGCCGTATTTTACCACAATGATCTTTCTGTTGAATTTCTGGATGTAGGGCAACGCCTCAATGAGCACCGCCGCCTTCTGCATCACCTGATCCATTTCCCTCTGTTCCATGCTCGTTTCCTTTCATCCTGAAACCGGCCGTTTTATGACCGGTAGTCCGCGTTAATTTTTACATAATCGTAGGAAAGATCGCAGCCCCAGGCTGTCGCCTCCTCCTCTCCCATCTTCATGTCCACCAGCGCTGTAACCGCCGGACAGGACAGGATGCGGGTGGCTTCCTCTTCACTGTAATCCGCCGCGCTTCCGCTCTGATAGATCAGAATTCTTCCCGCTTTGCTCTCAATAAAAAGTTCGATCGCCTCCGGATCGAATCTGACGCCGGAATAGCCCAGAGCGCAGAGGATTCTTCCCCAATTCGCGTCATGGCCGAAAATGGCCGCCTTGGTCAGGCTGGAGCAGATAACGGATTTTGCCAGCGTCCGTGCGTTCTCCTTTGTGTCCGCATGGATCACCCGGCACTCGAACAGTGCCGTGGCTCCCTCTCCGTCTCCCGCCAGCATCTTTGCAAGCGTCATGTTCACCTCATGAAGGGCCCCACAGAACGTGCGGTAATCCTCATTTTTTTCCGTGATCTCCTCGTTGCCCGCGCAGCCGTTGGCAAGCACCAGCAGCGTATCGTTGGTGGAGGTATCCCCGTCCACGGAGATCATGTTGAAGGTGTCCACCACATCCGCACGCAGCGCCTCCTGCAGAAGTTCTTTTGAAATCGCCGCATCCGTGGTCACAAAGCCCAGCATGGTACACATATTGGGATGGATCATTCCGCTTCCCTTCGCCATGCCGCCGATGGTGACCGTCTTTCCGGAAAGCTCGATGGTAACCGCCACCTGCTTGGAATGGGTGTCCGTGGTCATGATGGCCTCCGCCGCCTCACGGCCTGCATCCACCGTATCGGAAAGCGTTCCTGCCAGCGCCTTCACGCCTGCCGTGATCCTGTCCATGGGAAGCTGCATCCCGATCACGCCCGTGGAGGCCACCAGCACAGAGGTCTCCGGAATCCCCAGCGCTTCCGCCGCAGCAAAGGCGGTCTGCCTGCAGTATTCCCTTCCCTGTTCGCCCGTGCAGGCGTTTGCGATTCCGGAATTCACAACTACCGCATGAACCGCGGAAGCGTTTTCCACAATCTCCCGGTCCCATACCACCGGAGCCGCCTTCACCACGTTGCTGGTGAACACGCCCGCTGCCCTGCAGGGCGTGCGGCTGAACACCATCGCCATGTCCTTCCTGTTCTGATATTTGACCTGCGCCTCGGCGCCTGCCGCTTCAAATCCTTTCGCCGCGGTCACCCCGCCTGTGATGTGTTTCATATCCACCTCGTTTTTCCGCCGCCCTATGGGCGGCCTATATTCAAAGGAATTGGCTGCAAGGCCAATTCCCAGGACGAAAGCTGCAGGCTTTCGTCCGCCTCGTTTTTCCGCCGCCAAAGGCGGCATTCCATTATTCATTAAACCGCTCTATGTTTTTCTCATTCAGGACGAAATCGTAATAGTTCAGATCCTCCCGCTTCGTCCAGCCGATGGTGCGCCAGAACATGTTGCCGATGTCGTTTCTGGTAAACGCGATCAGGGAGACCTTGCTGATGTTTTCCGCCTTCAGCGCGTTCATGCAGAACACCACCATGGACTTTCCAATGCCGCGCATCCGGTATTCCGGGTCCACACATACATGGTACAGGCAGCCTCTCCTGCCGTCGTGTCCGCACAGGATCGCGCCGACCACCTTTCCATCCTCAATGGCGACCACGCTGGTATCGGGATTACGTTTCAGGAACCGTTCCACACCTTCTCTGGAGTCGTCAATGCTCCGGATGGAAAAGCCCTTAATCTTATGCCAGAGGGCGCTCACATTTTCATAGTCTTCTATCGTCATTTTTCGCAGCATCAACGTTTCCTCTTTCCTTGCCGCCGCCAGGCGGCTTTATTTCAGAAGGAGAACGCCTCTGGCGTTCTCCGGCACGAACCACCGGTTCGTGCCAGCCTCTTTTCCTGCCGCCGTCAGGCGGCATTCTTTTGAATCCTTTGCAGTTTACGCCCTTTGGCCAGATCTGTCAATCCTCCTGCCACCGCCGTGGGTGGTTTGGGATGACATGCCGGATAACAGTTCGCCAACCTGTCAGTAAACCTGTCCCTGCGGTTCCTCTTCCGGCAGGATGATCTTCCAGGCCTCCAGCAGTCTGGGAAGCGTCCAGGCCGCATTCGCCGGGCTGGTGGATGGGAGGCAGACCGCCTCCAGTCCGGTATCCGGGAAACAAAACTTCTGATAAAGCCGGTATGCCGTGCCTCCGTTCGCATACACAGCGCGGATCCTGCTCTTCTTCAGCAATCCGGCGATATCGTTTGCCTTCACGTTCCGGATGGAGCTGTCGCTGGAGCCGACAATCTCACAGGAGGCGATCACATCCCAGACCGCGATCCCGCTCTTCAGAAGCAGCCTCTTCTTTTCTTCCATGGTCTCCGGCGTTTCATTCTTCGTCAGCGCCGCAATCACCTTCCAAAACCGGTTCTGCGGATGTCCATAGTAAAAGTGCTGTTCTCTGGACTTCACAGAAGGAAAGGTTCCAAGGATCAGAATTTTGGAATTTCCATCCCAGACCGGAGGAAATTCATGAACTACTGCTTCCGGAATATGTGCTTCGGGCTTTTTCCCTTTTCCTGTTTCTGCTTTATTCATGCCGATCATTCCGTTTTTCGTTTGCGCCCCCACTGTCCAGGCCGCCATTATGCCGCACCGATCCCGTTACAGGCGGAGCGCCATTTCCAGCGCAATATGAAAGCTTGTGAACTGATGGTTATGTTCCTCTTCTCCCCCCAGCGTTCTCGCTTCCCATTCCTCCGCATCCAGAAGATCAGAACTGAACAGGAAATAATACAGTTCAAACCCTCTGAAATCACATACCGCCTGAGCTCCGGCGCATTCCATCTCCACGGCAATGCAGCCTTCCGCCTTTCTCTTTTCCGGCTTTCACGCAAAGCTTCTGCCGGCCCCGTTATTCCTACGGGAACAGCGGCACCAGCTCCAGGCCCATCGCTTCAGGAAGGCCGAACATCAGATTCATGTTCTGTACGGCCTGCCCGGCCGCTCCCTTCACCAGATTATCCATGGCTCCCATCATAATGACGCGGCCTGTGCGTTCGTCGATCTTAAAGTTCACATCCACATAGTTGCTTCCTTCCACCCAGCGGGTCTCCGGACACACGCCCGCATCCAGAACACGCACGAAGCGCTCAGAAGCATAATATTTCTCATAAGCGGCACGCACCTCCTGTGTGGAAGGCAGGCAGCCGTCTTTTTTCTTTAAGGAAGCATAAGCCGTAATCAGGATTCCTCTGTTCATCGGCACCAGATGAGGCGTGAAGTTTAAGAGTACCGGTTCTTTCGCCGCATAGGAAAGCTGCTCTTCGATCTCCGGCGTATGTCTGTGGTTCGCCACGCCATAAGCCTTGATATTTTCATTCACCTCGCAGAACAGGTTGTTCACCTTCGCCCCTCTGCCCGCCCCGGAGGTACCGCTCTTGGCATCGATGATGATGGTGGACGGATCAATCAGACCTTCCTTTAATAAAGGATAAATGGACAGGGTGGAACAGGTGGGATAACAGCCCGGATTTGCCACCAGACGCGCCCCCTTCACCGCCTCCCTGTTGATCTCGCAGAGGCCGTATACCGCCTCCGGAAGATACTGCGGCGCCGCATGGGTAATGCCGTACCACTTCTCATAAACCTCCTTATCCTTCAGCCGGAAGTCCGCGCTCAGATCCACAATCTTCGTCTGTTCCAGAATCGCGTCATTCACCAGCGATGCGCACAGCCCCTGCGGCGTCGCCGTGAAAATCACATCCGCCTTTGCCGCAAGCTCTTCCATATTATCATCCATGCAGGAAGCGTCCACCAGTTCGAACATATTCCGGTAGACATCCGCGTATTTCTGATCGATATAGCTTCTGGAGCCGTACCAGACGATCTCCGCCTCCGGATGCGCAAGGAGCAGCCTGACCAGCTCCCCTCCCGCATATCCTGTCGATCCAATAATTCCTGCCTTTATCATCTGTCGATCCTTCCTTTCCTAAAAAATACTTTTTCGTTTCAGAACAGGTGCAATCCTTTTCAGTATAATCAGAAAAATCCCCGCTGACAATCCTTATTTCCCTGATTTCTCCGGCATGAAAGGTCGAAAGCCCGCCCAGTTTTACAGATGCTCCCTGGTCTTTTTGATCCTATACCCTTTCGCTTCGCATAATTATACGTCTATATAGAATATTATGCAATACCTTTTTCCTGCTAATTTTCTTTTCTTTTTCCAAAAAAGTTCCCGTTTTATCTGAAAATCTCAAGAAATTGTACTTTTATTTTTCTTTCATTATATTTTCCCATTTTATTTCTTCTGTATAAAATGACGGAAATCGCTTTACTTTTATGCATATTTTTTCACTTGCAATGCAAAAGGTTTTGTTGTATATTAGTTGAGAGTTAAGCGCCGCTCAAGCGGGAGCAAGGTACGTTTAGAATGTCGCCTGCGGCGGCAAATGGAGGTAAATATGAAAGAAAAAGTAATCCTCGCCTATTCCGGCGGACTGGACACCACGGCAATCATTCCGTGGCTGAAAGAAAATTTTGACTATGAAGTAATCTGTGTCTGCATCGACTGCGGCCAGGAAGAAGAACTGAACGGTCTGGAAGAGCGCGCCAAATTCTGCGGCGCATCCAAGCTCTACATACTGGACGTTGTAGATGAATTCTGCGACGAATACGTGATGCCCTGCGTGAAGGCACACGCCGTTTATGAAAACAAGTATCTGCTCGGCACTTCCATGGCAAGGCCTCTGATCGCCAAGAAGCTGGTGGAAATCGCCCGGAAGGAAGGCGCTACTGCCATCTGCCACGGCGCTACCGGCAAGGGGAACGACCAGATCCGTTTTGAACTCGGCATCAAGGCCCTGGCTCCGGATATCAAAATCATCGCCGCCTGGAGAAATGACAAATGGACGCTGGATTCCCGTGAGTCCGAAATCGAATACTGCAAAGCTCATGGCATTGACCTTCCCTTCTCCGCAGATTCCAGCTACAGCCGCGACCGTAACCTGTGGCACATCAGCCATGAGGGACTGGAGCTTGAAGATCCGGCCAATGAGCCCAACTATGACCATCTGCTGGTTCTGGGCACCACTCCTGAAAAAGCTCCTGATGAGCCCGAGTATGTGACCATGACCTTTGAAAAGGGTACTCCCACTTCCATCAACGGAGAGAAGATGAAGGTTTCCGATATCATCCGCAAGCTCAACGATCTGGGCGGCAAACACGGCATCGGCATCGTGGACATCGTAGAAAACCGTGTTGTCGGCATGAAATCCCGCGGCGTTTACGAGACTCCCGGCGGAACCATCCTGTATGAAGCCCATCAGCAGCTTGAGGAACTGATCCTCGACCGCGAGACCACCACCATGAAACTTGACATGGGCAACAAGTTTGCCCAGATCGTTTATGAAGGAAAATGGTTCACTCCTCTGCGTGAAGCAGTGCAGGCCTTCATTGAGAAGACGCAGGAATATGTAACCGGAGAAGTGAAGTTCAAACTCTACAAGGGAAACATTATCAAGGCCGGAACCACTTCCCCTTATTCCCTGTATAACGAGTCCATCGCCTCCTTCACCACCGGAGATCTGTACGACCATCACGATGCAGAAGGCTTCATCAACCTGTTCGGCCTTTCCTCCAAGGTGCGCGCCATGAAGCACCAGGAGCTGGAAAAGGAAAACAAATAACTTTCGATCATACCAGAACACATTCTCAACGGATGACGCGACATGCGCGCCATCCGTTGTTTTTCCTGTTACAGTTCACTCGTCCGCCAGAACCAGTGGTGTGAACTGCAACTTCCTCTCATCCAAAGGAGAATTTCCATATGAATGTTATTTTCATTCTGGCGCTTTATGTTATAATAGTAAATATAGTGGGTTTTGCCGAAATGGGCATTGATAAGCGGCGTGCCAGAAAAGGAGCATACCGGATTCCGGAAGCCAATCTCTTCCTTACAGCGATCATCGGAGGAAGTATCGGCTGTATCATCGGCATGTATGCTTTTCGACATAAAACCAGACACAGAAGCTTCGTTTTCGGAATGCCCGCCATCCTGATCGTGCAGCTGGCAGTCCTGGGCTATCTCCTCTTTGCCGCTCCGATCCGCTTCACTTTCATGTAAACCGGGACGCTTTCCCGGAAAAAGGCACTGCAAAAGCCGCCTTCGGCGGCGGAAAGAAGAGGTAATTATGCATCTTGCGGTATGCGACGATAACATAGCGGACAGAAAACAGATGGAACGGCTTCTTGGCCGTGAATCAGACAGGCGATTGAATACCACCGGCGTTCTGTATGTGGATTCCTTCGGAAACAAGGAAGCCATTCTGACGACCCCCATGATATACGACGGACTTTTCATCGACATGATGGAAGAAGGGAATGACGCTGTAGAAATCGCGAACATGCTCCGGGCGGACGGCGCCGTTCTCCCCATCGTGTTCTGCTGTTCCAAAACCGATTATCGGAAGTCCCCTTCCCTGCCGTATAACTGTTTCTTTCTGGACAAGCCAATTAATCCTTCCCAGCTTTCAGCCATGTGCGACCAGCTGCTTTCCATCAAAAACAGCCAGGTCAAACGGTTTGAATTCCGTTCTCTCACAGAGACCTTCTATCTGGAGGAAAAAGACATCATGTACGCCTGGCCGGTGGATGAACAGACAGTCCGCATTCGTCTTATGGACGGAACCGAAAAGACCTCTGTGTCCACCCTCCTGAATTTCTGTGCCAATCTGGGTTTCGACGTAGACAGTTCCAACCGGGGCATTGTTAAGGCGGATATCGGCTATATCCGTATCAGCCCATCCGGTCGTCTCGCCATGATCGGCTGTTCCTGTACCGTGAGCCTGCAGGATGTGGAAAAAATCGGTTTCTTTGATCTGACCATGAAGGACGGACACAAATTTAAAATATCCCCTTCCAGCAGGAAAACGCTTCAAAACGCGAAGAATGCGGTGAAGGAATAAATTTTTGCCGGATAATGGTTTCGCCATTATCCGGCATTTTCAGTCTTGCGTTTTACGCAAGAGACACACAGTCTCCACGTTCCCCGTCCAAGGAAACATGTC
>NBJMC04202__coassemble_1404_pt1 | contig 32668 bp, 28 predicted proteins | sample NBJMC04202__metabat2_high_PE_053 | metagenome-assembled genome bin NBJMC04202
ATCCTGATTATAATATTTCCCAGGAACAGCATCAAGAATAAAAAAATGACACGGGAGGGTAATCTTTTGACCTCAGATCAGTTTGGCACCTTTGGTTTTCTCCAGTCCGGCTCTCTGGATGACGAGCCGCTTGTTCTGCTGGACTTTGGGCTGGAAGCCAGACAGAATGAAAACTATGATTTTAACAACGCGGACAGAGACTACAGCGGCTATCTCTTCCAGTATACCCTGCGGGGGCGCGGCCTCTTCACCTGGGAGGGATCGGCCGAAACGGGAAGGCAGACGGAAAATCTGACGGCCGGGACGGCCTTTCTGACTGCGTTTCCGGAAAACAGCCGGTACTTTCTGCCCCAGGATGAACCGGACAACTGCTGGGAATATCTCTATGTGCATTTTCAGGGACCGGCGGCGCTTCCCTTTTTTTCCAAAATACGCGCCTCCTTCGGCCCCTGCTTTGCGCTGCCCGCAGACAGCCTTCCCATCCTCCTGTTGCTGAATCTGCACCGGGAACTGCGGGAAGGCCGTCAGCTGAAAAGCTACGAAGGCGGCGAACTGGTCTACCGCTTCCTTTCCAGCCTGCTGCGCACGCTGGAATCCCCTTCCCTTTTTGAGCCATCGGCTCCGGTTGCGGAAAGCATCCGATATATGAAGGAACACTTTGACCGGCGTTTTTCCATGGAGGAACTGGCAGGCCGGCTGGGACTTTCTGCGGCGTATTTTACCCGGCTGTTTACCCGTGAAACAGGGCAGACACCCCTTGTCTGCCTCAATGGTATCCGCCTGTCCCATGCCGTCTTTCTCCTGCTGAACACTTCTCTTTCTATTGAGGAAATCGCCCTCTCCTGCGGCTTTTCCTGTGGAAATTATTTCTGTAAGGTCTTCCGGAAGGCCTCCGGCTTTTCCCCCGCAGAGTACCGGAAGAGATACGCAAGACAGGGGCGGCCCCAGACCATGGCTTCCCCTGCCTTGTAAAGCTCTTATCCCTTTTTAGCGCTCTACGCGCTTGAATCGGGGATTGTCTGTCTGCGTTCAAAAAGTCGCTTAAATACAAATTATCTACTCATTTCTCCATTGTTTTCTTTCTTTTTTCTCCTATAATGTGGAATGATAACAGTCGTTCGGACGACTGAAAAATCTGACAGGATAAGCCGCCGGCAGGCGGGGAAAGAGGATGATATGGATTCTGTGCGTTTCTTACTGAATGACAACTGGAAATTCCATCTGGGAGAGGCTGAGGACGCCTGGTATAAGGGATATGACGATTCTTCCTGGGAGGACGTCACACTCCCTCACGACTGGTCTGTCAGCCTTCCCTTCTCCAGGGAATATTCCAGCGGAACGGGCTATCTTGCTGGCGGTATCGGCTGGTACCGGCTGCGCTTTTCGCTCCCGGAAGAATACAGGGGAAAGAAAATTTCCATCTGCTTCGACGGAATTTATAAAAACAGCCAGATCTGGTGCAACAGCTACTATCTGGGAAAAAGGCCCAACGGCTATGTTCCGGTAACCTATGACATCTGCAGCATCGCCTGCTTCGAAAACGCCGATGGCTCGGGCGCGGAAAATGAGATCAGCGTCAAGGTCACGCATACGGATCTCGCGGACTCCCGCTGGTTTACCGGGTCCGGCATCACGAGAAAAGCCTATGTGCTCGTTGAAGAGAACATCCATCCTGTTCCCTGCGGCATTTTCTTCTCCACGCTCTACGGGGACGACGGAAAATCCGCACAGGTGGAAATCTCCCATGAGCTGATCAATGAAACCGACAAAAACGCGGGAGTGGCCGTTACCAGCAGCCTGATCTCCCCTTCCGGCAAACAGGTTCTGCAGGTGAGCTCCTGTGTGGATTTTGAACCGGGAAAAAGCAGGACCGTGGTATTAAACGGCTGCGTAAAAAATCCGCTGCTCTGGTCCCCCGAGTTTCCGACCCTTTATACGCTTGTCACCGAGCTCTCCGTCAACGGCCAGGCGCCCTATCGGGTATATGAAGGAAAAGTCGGCATCCGCACCTTCCGCTTTGACGCTGATGAGGGCTTCTTCCTGAACGGCCGCAGCATGAAGCTGAAGGGCGTATGCGTCCATCATGACGGAGGCTGTCTGGGCGCGGCCATGACCCCGGAGATCTGGGAACGGCGCCTTCTTTCCCTGAAGGAGATGGGCTGCAACGCCATCCGCACCAGCCACAATCCCCACATGCCGGAGCTGTATGATCTATGCGACAGGCTGGGCTTTCTGATGATGGGCGAAGCCTTCGACGAATGGGAGAACGCCAAGAACAAATGGTCCACCGGACACAATGTGTATCCGCCCAGGCATCAGGGCTACTTTGAAGATTTCCCCCAGTGGCATGAAAAGGATCTTGCGGCCATGATTCTCAGGGACCGCAACCACCCTTCGGTCATCCTCTGGAGCATCGGAAACGAGATCGACTATCCCAATGATCCCTACTGCCATCCCCTGTTCTCTGAAATGACGGGAAACAACGACGCCAACAAACCGGCAGCGGAACGGCAGTACAGTCCGGATAAGCCCAATATGGAGCGGCTCGCCCCCATCGCCAGACACCTTGCCAAAATCGTACGGCGCTACGATACCACACGTCCTGTCACGCTGGCCGCCGCCTTCCCGGAGCTTTCCTCCAGGCTGCATTATTTTGACGCGCTGGACGTGGTCGGCTACAACTATAAGGAGCATCTGTACGAGGAGGATCACCGCCGTTTTCCTTCCCTGCCCATTCTCGGCAGCGAAAACGGCCACGGCCTGAAGGAATGGAAAGCCGTTACGGAAAACGACTATATCAGCGGTCAGTTCCTCTGGACAGGAATCGACTACCTGGGCGAGGCCCACGGCTGGCCCATCCACGGTTCCTCCGCCGGTCTTCTGACCCTGGCCGGTTTTCCGAAGAACCGTTACTACAGGCGGCAGTCCTTCTGGCTGGATGCGCCCGTACTGCATCTGTCCACTGCCCGCTATACCGGCGATGCGACGGAGTATCTCCACGCCTCCGACTGCTGGAATTATGAAGACGGCGAACAGATTCTGGTCCGCTGCTACACCAATTTGCCCTCTGCCGAACTGTTCGTAAACGGCCGCAGCCTGGGAAAACAGGAAGGCCTGAATGAGGAAGGCAGCATGGACTGGATCGTTCCCTTTGAAGCGGGCGAACTTCGTGTGGAAGGCTATCCTACGGGGACTGCCGGAGAAGGAGATGCGGAGCCTGTCACCTTCCTCCTCAATACAACCGGCGAGCCGGAACGGCTGCTTTTAAACCGGTGGGCTCCCCCGGAAATGCCCGCTTCCATGACCGGATATGTGGAACAGATCGAAATTCTCCTGGCCGACCATGACGGCAACGCCGCCGTGCACCGGGACGTACCCGTGACGGTATCCGTTTCCGGCCCCGGCGTCCTTCTGGGACTGGAAAACGGGAATCTGGCGGACAATACATCCTACTCGGAACCTGTGCGCAGCACGCTGGACGGCAGGCTGATCGCCTATGTACGCAGAACGGGGGCAGGAAATGTTCTCGTGAATGTACATGCGGAGGGCTGCGAAGAAGCCTCCATCCAGCTGCCGGAGGATTGACGGCGGAAAGGATATCAGACATGAAAGCCATCACATTACCGCGCGTGAAGCTTTATGACAGAAGCCTGAGCCGCATTGAAACGCCCCAGGGCATGCTGTCTCTTTTTTCCATCTTTCTTCCCCTGCTGGTGGAATCCCTTCTCACCAACTCCATGGGGACCGTAAACACACTGATTCTGAGCCAGTACTCCGACGACGCAGTGGCGGCCGTCGGAGCGGCGAATCAGCTGTTAAGCATGATTTATACCTTTTATACCGTAATCAGCACGGGCACCAGCATCTTCATCAGCCACAGGCTGGGCGCGAAGAAAAAGGATCAGGCATCGGACGCCGCCTTCACTGCCATACTCTGCAGCTTTGCGCTCAGCCTCCTGGTGGGAGGCGTTCTGTCCCTGTTTGCCGTTTCTCTCATGCGGATGATGAATCTGACCGGACAGGTGCTTGCGGATGCGGCGCTGTATTTCCGGATCTGCGTCTCCTTTTCTTTCTTCCAGGCGCTGATCTCGTCCATCTCCGCCATATTCCGGAGCTATGGAAAGCCCAAAATCGCGGTGGCTGCTTCTCTGTTCATGAATATCATGAACGCGATTCTAAACATCATCGTGATTTTCCGCCCCTTTGAAACGCCCCTGTACGGGGTATCCGGCATCGCTGTCACCAGTGTAATCAGCCGCGGGCTGGCTTTTCTTCTGATTGCGGTCTGTCTGGCAGGAAGTTCTCTCGACCTGCAGTTTCGGAAAAAGAACTGGAAGACCCTCAAATGTATCGGAAGCATCCTGCACATCGGACTTCCGGGAGGAATCAGCTCCATGTCCTATTCCATCTCTCAGGTGGTGACCACTTCCATCCTGGCAATCCTGGGTACTACGGCCATCTCTACAAAGATCTATCTGTCCAGTATATTTTTCTACATATATGTAGTAGGAATGTCTCTGGGCTCCGCCACCTCCCTGATCATCGGCTGGCTTGTGGGAGCGGAGGAATACGACAAGGCATACCGCCTGAACCTGCAGAATCTGCGCATCGCCGTGCTTCTGAATCTGATCGGTTCCACGCTCATCTGCATTTTCGGAAGACCGCTGCTGCATCTGTTCACCGATGATCCGGCCATTTTTGCCATGGCAGCGCCCATTTTCTTCGTGGACATCTTCGTGGAAATCGGCCGTGCCTTCAATCACATCGAGGACAACTCCCTGCGCGGTGCCGGTGATGTGATGTTTTCCATGGTGGTTTCCATCTTTTCCTCCTGGGCCATGAGCATCCTGTTTTCCTATATCCTGGGTGTCCGCCTCGGCCTAGGGCTCACCGGCTGCTGGATCGCTTTCATGATGGACGAACTGTTCCGCGGCCTGACCTTTTTCTTCCGGTGGCGTTCCCGCCGCTGGACGCGGAAATATATATAATGGAAAAGGGAGACGGACTGTAAGCACAGCCTGCCTCCCTTTTTTCGACTCTTATTTCAAATCCTGATTATCTCTTAAAGCTATCTTCGCCGCCTTCAGAATGTAACTCAGCACGCGGATCTCATAATCATCGCAGTCGGCGGTGGTTTCCAGAATTTCCTTCTGAAATACGGGCTTACAGCATACCACGCTGTCACACAGCAGTTCGTCTGTGGAAACGGACAGCACATTTGCGATATCCACCAGAGTTGCAAGACTCGGATTTCCCGTCCCGGATTCCAGGTTGCTGACGTGAACCTCGCTGATTCCAACCTCTTCCGCCAGTCTGGCCTGCGTCATCGCCGCTTTCTTTCTCGCGGCCTTGATTCTTCTGCCCATTGCCTTGCTGTTCACTGCCATTTCCGCACACCTTCTTTCCCGATTGTCGCTTTCCATACCCGGCAGATATTCGCAATCCGCTCACGGTCTGTTCATAACCGAATAGCTCCTTCGCGGCTTCGGTTAAACTATAACTATTGTAACCATCGTGAAAGTATAATATAATAAACCAACAAAGTATTTTTATTGTGTTAGTTTAATGAACAGGGAAACAAAGAAAATCTGATTCTTTTATTCCAGACTGCGTAATATTTTCATTTTTTTCGGGAAATCCTTATAAGGAGACTTTCTCCTGACAGACAGGGAAACGAAGGAAAGGACTCAAAGATATGGATCTGAACTCACCCGAAATCCAGAAGCTTCTGGCCGCCGTCGCCGATCGGACCGAAAAGGGCAATATCACCTGGGAAGTGCTGGAATATGACCCGATCGGTTTCATGACGGAGATGGGCGTGGAATTCGACGGCTCTGAAACCGAAAATTTTGCGCAGAACATCACATTCCTGTGCCGCCTGCCAAAGGGGCGAACCATCTGGCTCGAAGCCTATGAATCTCTCGGTTTTCCGACGCCGGGCGGCTTTCCGGGACTAAAAGACGGCTATTCTCTCAGAGGGCTGGCCTACATCACCATCCGCATTCTCTCTTCCAGAGATCAGGTCCTTTATCGCTGCGGAAGCATCATTCAGAACCGCAGGCACGCGCTGCTGCTCTGCCTTCTGTGCGACGCCGTTTTTACCTCCACACAGGATGCCTTTGCCCGTATGCCCCCAAACGACCCCGGCCGTTTTCTCGCATATCTCAACCAGTTCGATGAAAGCGGAGGCCTTACCCGGCATCCGCTCACCCGGCTTATGACCGATCTTTACCGTGATAACCGGTGTATGGATTTTCATTTTCTCACCATGGCCTGTGCCACCGGACTCACAAAAAGAAAGGGCTGAAAACACGGCAGTCTCTCAAAGAAATCGAAAACGCCGTCTCAGCAGCCCGTTGTATTTCGTCCGTTCATCCCCTCTCTGGCATATTCCGTTGGGGATTTTCCGGTATATTTCTTAAAAACCCTGCTGAAATAGTATTCGTCCGAAAAACCGACCCGGGTTCCGATCACGGACATTTTCAGAGGCGTATTCAGAATCAGTGTTTTTGCGTGATTGATGCGGACCCTGTTCAGATACCGGAAAATCGTTTCACCTGTGACCTTCTTGAAAGTCCGGTTCATATAATCAAAGTTGCCTCCGAATTCCTTTTCCAGAAGCTCCCCCGTGATGTTGGAGGCATATTCGCTGTTCAGATAATTCAAAAGCTCCTGTACCACCCGGTAGGAACGCGGCTGAGACTCCACATACTGCGCCGTTTCCGTGGTGACATAGCTTCTGGCGATCTCGGTAAATGCCTCCAGAACCCGGCAGGCCAGCTGGATCTTATAATTTTCCAGCTGCCTGGTATTTTTCCCGATCGCGTCGTTGAAAAGCTCCGTCACCCGGACCAGGCTGCCGTAATCGGACATGTGATACAGCTTCGGCAGATAAAGTCTCTCTCCCTCGCATTTTTCATAACTGAATATATTGCTCTGGATGGAAGACCGCCTGTTTTCCAGAAGCATTTTCTGAAAATCCTCCATCCCGTTTTCATCAATTCTTCGGATGGAAGGGTGACGGAAATGGATGTAAAAATATTCACACCAGGAGGCCTTCAGCCCTTCGTGGGTGCATGACGGGTCCAGTATGCACACATCCTGCGGCTGCAGCGTTATGGGAACGCCGTCTTCCTGCAGATACATGACTCCCCTTTTGATCAGATACAGAATAAATTCATCCGCCTTTCGGCGCTTGTGCACATAGGGCGGCTCTATCACAACAGAGTCCGCCAGCCTCACAGAGGGCAGGATTCCGGGATCCATCAGATAAAACATAACCTGCGTCTCCTTCCCTTTTCCTCAGTCGTTCAGGCATTTGCAGGAATCCCGGATCACCAGTCTGGACTTCACCATCTGTATCCTGGGCGGCTCTTCCTTATGGATCAGGCGCACCGCCGTATCAATCAGGAGATGTCCGAACATTCTGTAGTCATATCCCACACAGGTCAGCCTGGGCATACAGGTTTCAGCGATATAGGTATTATCAAAGCTCACCACAGAGATGTCCTCCGGAATCTGATAGCCCGCCTCCTGCAGGGTACGGATCACGCCGACTGCCGTAAAATCATTGATGGCAATGATGGCGGAGGGCATCGGATGATCCTGGCGCATGAACTGCCGCATGGCCTGCGAACCGCTTTCAATATCGTAGCTGTCTCCATCCACAATGTACTCTTCCTTTACAGGTATGCCGAATTTCCACAGCATCTGCCGGTAGCGCAGCCTTTTATCCACCGTGGATTTCACGTCTCCACGGCCGCCGACCAGCGCAATGTCCTGATGGCCGTTTCCGATCAGAAAACGGATCAGGAGTTCCATGGCCTGTCCCTCATCGATATTCACCTGATAGCAGTCGGCTCCATCCAGCTTTCCCGTGATCAGGACCGGCATGGAGCTTGCCACCTTATTGATGCTTTGCACATACCGAGTATCCGAAACCAGCTCGTCCACCTTTCCGCCGATCTGGATCACTGCATCCACCCGCTGACTGTAAAACTTTTCCAGATAAGAGGATTCCATCTCATTGCTTCCAAGCGAATTGCACAGCATCAGAAGATATCCCCGTTCATTCGCGGCCTTTTCGCATTCCACCACCATTGTCGCATAGAACGGGTTGCGGATATCGGAAACCATCAAACCGATCACCTTCGTCTCCACACTGCTTAAACCTCTTGCGAGCGCGTTTGGCGTAAAGCTGTATTTTTCAATCAGGGCCTGCACCCTGGCCCTTTTCTCCTCGCTTACCTTCGCGCTCCCTGTAAGCACTCTGGATACGGTGGCCGGAGAAACCCCCGCTTCCTTCGCTATGGTATATATGCTTATTGTCTCTTTTTCCATGTCAGTACCCGTTTCTTTCTGAGGCCGGTTTCAAGCTCTCTTTTTACTTATTATAATATATACTGTGGGAATTACCACCCCTTTCCTCAAAAAAACTGCCGCAAAGCGGCAGTTTTCCTAATAATGAATCGGATCAATATCCTCCGGCACGTTTTCCCATGCCGCTTCCTCCCCGGCTGCCACCCGATACATCCCCGCGTGGCAGGCGCGCATGGCCTCCGTCATCGCTTCATATTCCTGCATGCAGACATCGATCAGGCCGATCTGGTAATTTTCCCCATCAAAGCGTCCCAGGCAGCTCTGGTCATTGAGCTGAAAATAATGAGCGCCCAGAAAATGGGGATGGGTCAGGCCCTGTTCCAGATAATAACGGTACGCACATCCCCGCTGCTCCTGATTCGTCACTCCGCGGATGCCGTGGGCCGTCAGCCCCACATCCAGCGCGCCCTGATGGAATTCTCCCACCATCACCGGCTTGTCCAGCCAGCCCGCCGCCTTCTCCACCGGCTCCAGGGGCGTGATCTGGTAACTGTTGATGGAAAACACGTCAAAATATTCCGAGCCGCACAGCAGGCTTCTGTCCGTGAGATAAGCGTAGCGCATCCCCAGATTCAGGTGATTGCCGTCAACATTTCTGAGCTCCTTCGCCGGAATTTCCACGTAACGGGTGATCATTTCCTCTGAAAACGCCTTCAGATCCGCTTCCGCCTCCGGCGACAGGGACGCCGCTTTATAAATCTCCCGGTCCAGTCCGTCAAATCCGGAGAAGGAGGTGCGCCAGGCCTCATTGAAGCGCCCGATCGAACCGTACTTTTCTTCCATCCGTTTCCGAAACTGCGCCCGGCAGCAGGTCTGCGCCGGATTTGCCAGCATTTCCTCCGCGATGTTCAGCCCGTACACGAAGGCCCATTCCGGTTCATTTCTCATGAAATACCCGATCAGGAGAGGATCGGAGACGAACGGCACAAGTCCGTCGGCATACCGCTTCGCCGACTCCTCATATTCCGGAGAAAACACATCGGGAAAGTCCCGGAAAACAGTGTATTGCGTATGTGGATAACCCTCTTCGGAAAAGGAGTCCAGCGGAATCACATAGGGCAGACGGGCGAAACGGATAAATTCCCGGTCGGACCAGTTGCCGATGGTATTGATTCCCCAGGAGCACAGATAATACCGGATGATTTTCATCCAGCATTCTTTCCAGTCCTCCCCAAAGGCCGCCTTCAGATTCTCCACGCCGTAGTTGAAGAAATCATATGCTTTCCGCCGGCTGCTGCCGTGGCTGTTTGCCGGCCTGTTTCCGGCATCCGATCCCGTTCCGGTTTCCGCGGCATTTCCGGCCTCCTTTTTCTGCCTGGCTGCTTCCTGCGCTTCTTCCCTCCTGGCAGCCTCCAGATATCCCTTCCTCACCTTCTCTTCCACGAAGGGAAGTACGGGGCCAAGGCGGGTTCCCTCTCCGGGATTGATGCAGTCAAGTCCCGCAGAAAGAAAGGCGTTTCCTTCCGGGTCAGCCAGCCAGTATCTGCCGTTTTCCCGCTCCACATGAAACCAGCCCGTTTTCCGGAATTTTTTCTTCACCCAGCCGCCATAGGCGTCCCAGTCCGCGAACGGAAAGGCGCTGCCACGCTCCTGTTCTTCCTTTTGCGCCGCTTCCGCCCGGGAAAGAAGCTCCTGAAGAATCCGGGTGCACTCCTGCCTGTTCGTAACTTTCTTTTTCCATTCCTTCTGCGTCCACTGCCCCAGCTCGTCGATCAGACATTTTTCCGGCAGTTCACAGGAAGGAAGCTCTTTTGCCAGGAAACATTCCGCTGCGGAAAAGTGAAAGGTCCGAAATCCCGGAGCAGTCTGAAGCCGGATCTCCTTCACCTCCGCAAGGCGCACAGGCTTTCCGAAGATGCTCATCTTCAACCTTCCCGGCGTGCGCTCCGGAAAGATCACCTGACTGCTCAGGATCCGGAAGTCAAAGGGCACCAGGGTCCGGATTCCCGGAAGCAGTCCGAATATGATGCGCATGTCCGGCTCTGCCTCTTCCTTCCCCTCCCCTGCTTCCGAACGTTCCTTCCTTTCAGGAGGCTCCTGCCTGCTCTCATAAAAGGAAAGCTGAAAGCACATGGAATGCTCCTCCAGCACCTCAGGCTCCAGGCAGAGATATCCATAATCTGCCAGACGAATATCGCCGTCCCTGTCCGCCGCATAAAGCAGATAGTCCAGCCCCTCTTCCGGGCAGGTGAAACGAACCCTCTGCCCGTCTTTTTCCTCCCATTCCAGTTTCCCCCGATACAGCCCTGACGGCTCCCAGGCCAGCCTGCGCCGGCCCGGCAAATCGTTCTCCCTGTTCATGTTTACCTCTTTTCCTGCCGTGTTCTCAGCATTTCTATTCTGTCCCGGCCCCGGTTCGGGCCGCTTTTCAACTATTCCCATTATACTGCGTGCGAAGGGGAGAAAGCGCCGCCGGAGGCGGCATTTTCTCCACAAGCCGCAGCTTGAGGTATAATCCCCGCGAAGCGGGACGGCACGATAGAATCGTGCCGGATTGCGCCTCGCGCAATCATTATACCGGCAGATGATTTGACATGTCAATCCTGCGCTTCCTGCAGATACGCTTCCGCTTTCTCTGCTGTCAACGCAAACCTCTTCTGAAGCTTCTGCAGGATCACAGCATCCGGGACGGCACATTCCCGCAGCGACACGATCATCCCATGGATTCCCTTTTCCAGGCCTGCGGCCATTCCTTTTTCTATTCCTTTTTCTATTCCTTTTTCTATCCCAATTTCAATTCCATCCTCCCGGATTCCCTTCAGCGCTTCACACAGATCGTATTTCTCATCCACCCGATAGGCTTCCACATCCTCCATCAGCTTCCTGTTATTTGTCATAACTGCAATCACCTCCATCGTCTCCCGGTCCAGTGACCGGTACTCCTTTCTGCGGTTCATAAGCTCCATCAGGCCATTCTTGTCCTTCCGGCAGGACAGAATTTCCAGCACCTCTCTCAAAGAAGTCCGGAATTTTCCATAGTCCATCGGCTGGTCCGCCCGCACCAGCACAAAAGAGTAATCCTGAAAATGAGAGCGGAACAGTTCCGGCCCGTTTCCAAAATCCATCATTTCTTTCAGACTGACCGGGCCGTCCCACTCCTCTTCCCCGTGGTACAGACAGATCGTATATACCGGCGCCAGCCTGTCGCTTTTCAGCAGACGGCAGAATCGCTCCGCTGCCGTGTGATAGACGTCTCTGCGGTCATTTCCCTCCTGCAGCCGCCTCAGCTGCTTCAGATATTCCTGCACATCGTAATTCATACATCGCAGCGGCATGCTGTAGTCTACCAGTTCCTGCGCTTCCACCGCCAGAATTCGGAGCATTCCTCCATCCTTCAGACGCTTTTTCACGTCCCGGTAACGGCTGCGGTAGATGTTCCTCCCTTTTCCATCCTTTCCTCTCTGCGTATAACGTTCGGAAGCATCTTCCAGCTTCTCCGGATCAATTACCGGTCTTCCGCCAAACAGAACTCCATTGCACAGATCCGCAAACCTTTCGTTGTCATCAAAATAGTCGAGCAGTACATCATTTTGTTTTCCCAATCAAAACAATCTTCCTTTCCCGGCAGTCCATCCGGCCCTCGTCTGCCGCAGCTGCGTTTTCTTTCCATACCGGAACGCGTTTTCATATTTTCATCTTTTTCTGTTTTAAAAGTCAGAGTAAATACGGCAGAATTGCCAGAAAAACAGAAGAATCAGATGTGTTGTCTTTATCATAACCGGCAGACGGGGGACTGTCAAGTCATGATTTACTTGAGTTTCCGCAGTCCTGTCCTTGACTTATCGCGTCAGGAATGCTACCATAGCTTTGTTTTGGAAAGGACGACGGAAAATGAAGTCAATCGGATGCATGGACTTTGCTCCCTGCTGGAAACATCTTCATATCGACGGACAGGCAACGGCAGAAAGTGCCGTTTTTTTTATTGGAAATTTTACTGTAGTAAATCAGGAAAGGAGAACCTCATGAAAAAGAACTGGACTGTATTCCTGCCAAAGCTCGGAATGATCGTATTGGGAAACCTGCTGTATGCGCTGGCGGTGACGCTTTTCATCGTGCCGAATCAGCTTCTCACAGGAGGGACCACGGGGCTGGCGCTGTTTTTTTACCGGACCGCCGGAATCCCGGTCAGCGTCTTCGTCTGCGTCTTCAACGTGGCCATGTTTCTTCTTGGCGCCTGGATTCTGGGAAAGCAGTTTGCCGTGACCACCATTCTCAGCACGCTGATTTATCCTCTGCTGCTGAGTGTTCTGGAGCATTCCGGCCTGCCCGGCATCGTCATGGAGGAGCGGCTTACGGCAGTGCTCTACGCCGGTGTGCTCATCGGCGCAGGAATCGGCATCGTCATGCGGGCCGGTGCCTCCACGGGAGGCATGGACATTCCGGCCCTGATCCTGAAAAAGAAAAGGAACATCAACGTATCCGCCACCATCTATCTGTGCGACTGCATCGTTCTGGCCCTTCAGATGATGAACACCGATATCCACGCCCTTCTCTATGGAATTCTGCTGATCGTGGTATACACCGTCGCTCTGGATAAAGTCCTGCTGTTCGGCGGCGCAAAGATGCAGGTCAAAATCATCAGCAAAGAGCACGAGGTCATCAACCACCTGCTGGCGGAGCGCATTGACTGCGGCACCTCGCTTCTCCACATGGAAACCGGCTATCTTCACAAAGAAGAAAACATGGTTCTCGCCGTCATCTCCAACCGGGATCTTCCCAGGGTAAACCAGCTCATTCTGGAGGTGGATCCGGAAGCCTTCATCATTGTAAACCGGATCAACGAGGTGCGGGGAAGAGGCTTCACGCTGAATAAAGTATATCGATAAAACGGCCGGATGGCACGCGCACTCTCACAAAGCTTTCAGTGGGCATAGGATTCAGCCATCCGTTAAGGCGGACGGCCTTTCTTCCAGACACATCTGCCCTCCAATCAGCACTGCAGCGGAATCCGTCCCATGACCGATCCGCTGCGTTTTTGCGACGGGAAGCTCCGGTCCCGCATGCGCTCTGACAAGGGCGGCCAGCCTTTCCTCCGCGTCCGGCACACTTCCTTCCAACTCCGTAAAAGTACCGAGAAGCAGTCCGGAAACCTGACGGAAAACGCCCATCTGCTCAAGCTGTGCCAGCCCGGAAGCGATCATCGCCTCCCCGCCGCTGAAGCCTTCCAGCAGCAGGAGCTTTCCCCGCATATCCGGCCAGAACTCCGTTCCCGCAAGCTTCAGCAGACAGCGCAGATTGCCGCCTGCGACAACGCCTTCCATCCGGCTCTTCTGGATAAAATGGATGGGAAAGGAAAAAAGCGGTTCCGTTTCCTTATCGGATTCACCATTCTCCGTTTTCCCGAACAGGGCTTCCGACAGGGCCGCTGTCTGTTCCTCTCCCCGCTCATACAGCAGATTCCGGACCTGCCAGAGCACGGAAGCTCTGCCGGTTTTCGCATAAATCGCGTTCAGAATCACCGTCAGATCACTGTAACCCCAAAACAGCTTATCCGCCCCGGCGATCACCGAATAATCCAGAAAGGGCAGCACCTCATTGGCCGCGTTTCCGCCGGAAATATCAAAAATTACCCGGATGGAATCGTCCCGGTAAAAATCCATCAGCGCCTGCGCCCGCTCCCTGCCTGTTCCGGAAAAAGCGCCGTCTCTGGCATAGATGCAGGGCGAAAGCTGCGGGCGCAGGCCCAGAGACTCCAGTTTTCCGATAAGCCTGTCAGGTTCTTCACCCGTTCTTATTTTTCGTCCATCGGAGCAGCAGACAATTCCTGCCCTGCTGCCCTTTTCGATCCTGTATACAGGCTTCATTCCATTCCCTCATTTCTCCGGTGAAATAATATACTTTCCCCTGGCCCGCAGCTCCGGCTTCGCCAGGATATCCGCCAGCCGGTCCAGTCCACACACCTCATGCACCATGCTGCTCACATCCAGCCTGCCGCTGTCAATCAGTCTGAGCGCTCTGGTCTGGGTGTAGGGATTGATATAGGAGGCCTTCAGCTCCAGCTCCTTTTTGAAAATCTCGAAGGGCCGGATGGGTACCGTTTCCTGCGGTGCGGTCAGACCGAACATCATCACCACCGCCTTATATCCAGCCAGATCAATGGCCTGCTCGATGGTGGAAGGCTTTCCCACGCACTCGATTACCGTATCGATGTGATCCATCCCCGCCGCATGAAGCGCCGCTTTCACGTCCTCATGAAGGGAGTCTGCGCACACGTCCGCCCCAAGAGCAGCCCCCACCCGACGCTTCTCTTCCACCGGCTCCAGAAGGGCGGTTTTCGCGGCTCCGGCAAGTCTGGCAAGCTGCAGCATCAGAAGGCCGATCATGCCGCCTCCGATCACCACCACCTGATGGCCGGGGCGGATGCCGCACAGATCGATGCCATGAAGGCAGCAGGCCACCGGCTCCGCCATCGCTCCCTGCTCAAAAGTGGTGTTGTCCCCCAGCCGGTATACCTGTCTGGCCTTCACCGCACAGTATTCCGCAAAGCCGCCGTCCACCGTGGTGCCATAGCCGATCATATGCTCACAGTAATGCCCCACGCCCTCCCGGCAGGGTGTACAGGAGCCGCACATGCAGTTGGGATCGATGCAGACCCGGTCTCCGGCTTTATAATCCGTTACCTGTTCTCCCGTCTGAACGATCACGCCTGAAAATTCATGTCCCAGAATTGTGGGTGGCGTCACCTCCACAGCTCCCTCATCCCCTTCAAAAATGTGCACATCCGTGCCGCAGACACCGCAGGCCTTCACCTGGATCAACACCTCATCCGGCCCCGGAACCGGCATGGGGCGTTCCTCAATCCGTACCTCATGTTTTCCGTAAAATACCGCGCATTTCATGTTTTTTCCCTCCTGTTTTGCCGTCAAAAACAACGTTTCCTGTCAACTTCCTGTCAATTTCTTTTTCATCACAAGCTGATAATGGATCCCGTCCATCAGCAGCATGGCGCACCACCCGATGGCGCAGGAAACCGCAAAGCTGCGGATCCCCAGACGGCCGGAAAACAGATAGACAAAAAGGACCCGGAAGCTGGTCTGCAGCGCCGTCCCGGCCAGTGTCATTTTCATCCTGCCCATGCCCCGGTAAAAACCCTGGATTCCATTGGTGAGCCCCGGCAAAATATAGAAAAAAGCCATCAGGCCCAGATATCCCACGCCTTCCGCGATCACGGCGGTCTCTTCCTTCCCCACGAACAGCTCCATCAAAGGCCGCCTCGCCAGCAGAACCGCCACACAGGCCATCACGCCGTAAAGCGCCTCCATCCACATGCCGGCCGCAAATCCTTTCCGGATCCGCTCCTTTTTTTCCGCCCCTCCGTTCTGGGCGATGAAGGTGGTCATGGCATTGGAAATGTTGCGTTCCGGCACCAGCGCATAATCGTCGATCTTCGTCACCGCATTGAAGGCCGCCATAATGTCCACGCCCATCCCGTTCACCGCCCCCTGAATCAGCAGGTTTCCGATGGGCTGGCAGGCCTGCTGCAGCGCAGTGACGCCGCCGTAGCGCAGCGTCTCCCCAAGCAGCGCCCGGTCCGCATGAAGCTCCCGGAACGGAACATGCAGCATGGAAACCTTCCGCTTCACATAGACCGCACAGCCCACGGCGCTGACCGCCTGCGCGAGCACAGTCGTCAGGGCGGAACACACGATTCCAAAATGCAGCACACCGATCAGCACCAGATCCAGCCCCATGTTCAGAACGGTGGAAAAGACCAGAAAATAAAGCGGCGTCCTGGAATCGCCCACGCTTTTCAGGGCAGAAGAATAGGCGTTGTAAAAATAGGTAAAGGGCATTCCGATGAAAATCAGACGCAGATACCCCGCCGACAGATCCAGGATTTCCTCCGGCACCTGCAAAAGCCGCAGCAGCGCTTTCGCCCCCGCCGCACCGGCCAGGGCAAGCAGCACGGAAAAATACAGGCCGAACACGGAAACCGTCGCCATTTCCCGTTTCAGCAGATCCTCTCTTCCTGCCCCGAAGAAACGGCTCATGATCACGGAAGCCCCCATGCTCACGCCCGATATTCCCAGGATGAAAAGATTCATCACCGGTCCCGCAGTCCCCACCGCGGCCAACGTATCCGTGCCGATGAAACGCCCCACAATCACAGAATCCACCACATTATAGGTAAGCTGAAACACGTTTCCCGCAATCAGCGGAAGCGCATAGGCGAGCAGCTGCCCCACGATATTCCCTTCTGTCATTTTCACTGTCTTTGCCATCTTACGTTGATTCCTTCTCCACCTTCCGGCCTCAGGAGCGGTCCGCCGCCCACACAAGCGTCTGCCTGCACCAGTCGAACAGAAGGGCGAAACGCTGCTCCGGCGTTAAATCCGACCCCTCTGCCCGAAAAGCCTTCCCTGCCTTCCCAGCCTTCCCTCCCATCGCCTGCTCCAGCACCCTGGCGTCCGTTCCGGAAAGAAGCTCCAGAAGCTCTGCCTTTGAAACCGCAAATGTTCCGCTTTCCACGTACCTTTTGTTCTGCAGGATGAAAAAGGCCTGCTTACAGGCATCCTGCAGCATGTTCTCCCATGCGGCTTCCTTCCCGTGTACCCGGCTGTGGCAGAGCGCATGATACAGGTTTCCCGTCATGATCCGGATGTACTCCAGCACATCCTCTTTCGTATATTCCGGCACCAGACCGGCAAGCCTTCCGAAGCAGTCCTTTGTGGTATGAACCAGGTGACAGATCTCACATCGGTTCCACTCCAGCAGATCCTTTCTTCCGCACAGAAAACCGCAGGAGCGGTCCGCATATTCCAGAGACTTCACCACCCTCCGGTACGCATCCATATCCTCCGGATTCAGCACGTCCAGCACTGCCATGATATCGATGTCGCTGTTTTCTGTGGCCTCCCCGCGAATCCAGCTTCCCTGCAGCCCCACGTAAAGCAGCCGTTCCCCGAATTCCTCCCGCAGCGCATCGGTCAGCGTTTTCACATATTCCGATACCTCGTTTTGTATTGCAGCCATTTCTACCTCCGTTCTGCCGCCATAGGCGGCACTTTATTCCTGAAAGAATGGCGCCAGCCATTCTTTGGCACGAACCGAAGGTTCATGCCGTCCTCCGTTCTGCCGCCGCAGGCGGCATTTATTTTTCTTCATTATAGCTGTCGGAGAAAAAAGACTAGACTGCAATTTTCTTTTATGATAAGATATAGATTGTCCCGTACCTGAAGCCAGGTACGGGATTTTTAAGTATACGCCAGGGCGCACACTCTTTTACCGCCCGGGCGACGCTTTCCCGTATGCGTCAGCCGGAAACGCCCTGGCCCGCACCGGCCTGCTGCGCTCTGGCAAACCTTCCGATTTCCTTCCAGCGCTTCGTTCCAAAAAAGCTGAGCATACACACCATTCCGAACACGAAGCTCACCGGGATGCAGGCCATCACATAGCCGCCGTCCAGGCAGAATGTGATGAAACATCCCACCGGAATCCGCACCGCCCAGAGCATCAGGATATTCACAATAGTGGGGAAACGCACCTCTCCCATGCCGTTCACGAAACTGATAATGCAGTTAAACACGGCATAGGTCCAGGTAAGGGGAAGCACGATGCGGATATAACGCACCGCATACGCCAGCACAGCCGCATCCTGGGTAAAAAGTTCCAGAATCGGCCGGCAGAAAATCGTCACCACAATTCCCGCTGTACAGGTAATCAGCCCGGAAACCAGCGGGATCTGAATCCCGCCCTTCTTCAGATACACATAATTTTCCGCGCCCAGATTCTGGCCGGAAAAGGTGGTGGCCGCCGAGGACATGGAGGTGATCGCCACGTTTGCAATTCCCGTTACCTTGCTGCTCACCGAGCAGGCGGCGATAAAAACCGAGCCCTGCATATTAATCAGCGACTGCATGAGAATATGTCCGATGGAGTAAAAAGAGCTGTTCAGCCCCAGCGGCAGGCCGATCCGGATGATCGCCCCCAGCATCGCCTGATTCATCCTGTGGGGCAGAAAGGAAAACCCAAGCGACGGGTACTGCCTGCGTATGTAAAAAATGCTGAACAGCCAGGAGCAGTACATGGCGATGATCGTCGCCAGCGCGGCTCCCGCCACATCCATGTGAAAGCCCGCCACGAACACCAGATCCAGAACCACATTCACCACGCAGGAAATCACCAGAAACAGAAGCGAGGCCCTGCTGTCCCCCAGTCCCCGCAGGATTCCCGCATTCATGTTATACCCCATGTTTCCAAGTGTTCCCCAGAAAATAATCGCGATATAGGAAACGGCAGGTGCCCAGGTGTCCTCCGGCACCTGCATGATTTTCAGAACCAGCGGCCCGATAAACTGCCCGGCCACGGAAAGCGGAATGGCACACATATAGAGAAAGAAAACCGATGTCTCCATAATTTCTCTCAGCTTCTTCTCATTTCCGTTTCCCACAAACTGGGACACCAGTATGGACACTCCCGTTCCAATTCCCAGAAAAATACAGAGCAGCAGCTCCACCGGCTGACTGCTCGTCCCCACCGCAGCCAGTGATGTGGAACCGCAGAAATTGCCGATCACCACCGTATCAACCGTGCTGTAAAGCTGCTGCAGCACATTTCCGGCACAGATCGGCAGTGCGAAAGCCAGCACTTTCCTCATGATGGGTCCCTGCGTCATATCCATTTTCGCAGCGGATTTCATTTTGATTCCCCTTCTTCTTTTTCGTCTGTTTTACCGGTATGCCGGTCATGAAGCATACCGCTTTACTTTCTTTTCCTCCTGAAGACCAGAAACAGAAGCAGGCCGATCCCCAGTCCGCCCGCCACCAGAATGGCTCCGGCTTCCATAAACGCCGCGCCGTTGATTTTTCCAGCGACAAAAATGCTGGTAGGACCGTCCGCCCCGCCGATAATGGCGACAGACATCTGTCTGGATTTGATCCAGGCTCCTGTAGCTGTCAGCATAAGTCCCACAGCCGCTGCCAGTCCAATAAAAATGGCAATCCACTTTTTCATTCGTTTTCTCCTCCTGCGGCCTGCGGAGCGGCATGTGATTCGCAGGAATCTGTACTTCCTGCGTCTCTCCCTTTGTTATCATCACCATTATAGAGCCCGGCGTTTTAAAGTACAACATAAAAGTACAACATATTTTTATCCGGTCCTTGTCCTTTTCTCCAAAACCGCTTATGATATCATTAACATCATAGATTTTAGAATCCGTATGAACGCAAAAGGAGAATCGCGCCCATGTCGAATGTATCACCGGAACAACCGTCACAGAAAAATCCTTCATCCAAAGTCTGCACCTGCGGCGTCTGCCAGAGAATCGAACTGACCCGGCAGGGAAAAAATCCCTATTTCGTCAGAGAGCTGGAAACCGGCTATGTGGTGATCGGCGATTACCAGCGCTTTCCGGCCCTCGCCGGATGAGCTGGAACGCATGAAGGAACGCCTGAATCGGGAACTGGAGAAGCTGCTGCAGTCCACGACGGAATGAAAAAATGGCAACGCAGAAAAACGAACCATAACAGTCGTTTTTCTGCATTGCCATAATACGGCTCCGGCAGGCAGGCCAGGTCCGTTTACGCTTCTCCCATCTTCGCCAGCTTCGCAGCCTGATCTGCGGCAATGAGGCTGTCAAGAAGCTCATCGATATCCCCGTTCATGATGTCGTCGATCCTGTACAGGGTCAGCTTGATACGGTGGTCAGTCACGCGGCCCTGTGGGAAATTATAGGTGCGGATCTTTTCGGAACGGTCGCCGGTTCCGATCTGGCTGCGGCGCAGCTCCGCCTCCGCATCATGGGCCTTCTGCTGCTCGATATCGTACAGCTTGGCGCGCAGGAGGGCAAAGGCCTTGGCCTTGTTCTGAAGCTGGGACTTTTCCGTCTGGCTGTACACCACGATTCCGGTGGGATAGTGGGTCAGGCGCACTGCGGAATCCGTGGTATTGACGCACTGACCGCCGTTTCCGGAGGCGCGCATCACGTCGATGCGGATATCCTTTTCATCGATCACCACATCCACATCCTCCGCCTCCGGCATGACCGCAACGGTAATGGTTGAGGTGTGGATTCTGCCGCCGGACTCGGTTTCCGGCACACGCTGAACCCGGTGCACACCGCTCTCATATTTCAGGCGGGAATAGGCGCCTTTACCGGTGACCATGAAGGTAACCTCCTTCATGCCGCCGATGCCGATCTCATCCGCACTGACGGTTTCCACCTTCCAGCGCCTGCGTTCCGCGTATTTCACATAAAGGCGGTACATCTCTGCCGCAAACAGGGCCGCTTCGTCTCCGCCGGCTCCGGCACGGATTTCCACAATAACGTTTTTATCGTCGTTGGGATCCTTCGGAAGAAGAAGGATCTTCAGTTCCTGCTCCAGCTCCTCAATCCGCTTCTTCGCGTCTCCATGCTCTTCCTTGAGAAGCTCCCGCATCTCTTCATCGCTTTCTTCCTCCAGCATGGCGAGGCTGTCCTCTTCGTCCTGCTTTGCCTTTTTATATTCCCTGTATGCCTCCACAAGGGGAGTAAGATCGCTCTGCTCCTTCATCAGCGCGCGAAAACGCTCCTGATTCGCCGTCACGTCAGGCTCGTTCAGCTCGTTCATGATCTCCTCATAACGGTGGAGCAGATCCTCCAGTCTGTCAAACATCTATCTTCACAACCTTTCTTTTCAAAACCAAACACCGCTTACCACCCGGTCAAGGCCGGCATAGTCCTTTGTGACGCGCACCTCATGAAAACCGGCTTCTTCCATCAGAGTTTTCACAGCGCTTCCCTGATCCCAGCCGATTTCCAGATAAAGGCTGCCGCCGCGCACCAGATAGTCCGGGCATTCTCCGATGATTCTGCGGTAAAAAAACAGCCCGTCCTCATGTCCATCCAGAGCGGACAGCGGCTCATGCAGCCGCACCTCTTCCATCAGCTCCGGGATTTCTCCGGACGCAATATAGGGCGGATTGGATACGATAAAATCATACCTTCCCTCCACCCTCTCAAATAAGTCTCCGCACAGGAAATCCGCCCGGATTCCCATCCGGTCCGCATTCTTCCTCGCGACGGCAAGGGCCTCCTGAGAAATATCGCTTCCCACACCCACGCAGTCATTGGAATAATGGAGCAGGCTTAACAGAATGCATCCGGAACCCGTACACAGATCCAGAATTCTGCTTCCGTCCGTCAGCTCCCGGAGCACTTCCTCCACCAGGATCTCCGTATCCTGCCTCGGGATCAGCACATTTTCATTCACTGAAAATTCCAGCCCCATGAACTCCTGTACGCCGGTAATATGCTGCAGGGGAATCCGGGAAGCCCGAAGGGCAATCCACTCCCGATACTGTTGTTCCTGTTCTTCCGTAATTTCGCGGTCCCCATGCACCAGCAGATCGTTTCTCGACGTATGGCAGACCGCCTCAAGCAGGAGTCTGGCATCCAGCTCTGCTTCCCCGACGCCTTCCCGTTCCAGCGCTTCTGCGCCAAACCGGAACATTTCCGCATATTTCATAATGCGCCGCCTTCTGCAACGCTTCCAGAGTCCGCGTTTTCGCCTTCCGCTTCTCCGTCAAAGTGATAAGCGAATTCATCTCTCAGATAAGCCTTCCAGTCAAAGACCGCCTCCACCGAAGCGATCGCCACTTCGATCATGCTCTCGTCCGGCTCTCTGGTAGTCAGCCTCTGCAGCCACAGCCCGGGTCTGGAAATCAGATTGATAAACGCATTGTCCGTTCTTCCGGCCAGGCGGAGCACCTCATAGGAAATGCCCGCGATCACAGGAATGAGCAGAATGCGCAGTCCCAGCCTGAGCGCCGGATTCTCTACCCGGATGACCATGAACAGCAGAATGCTGATCAGGACCACGAACAGAAGAAAGCTCGTTCCACAGCGTTTATGAAACCTGGAACTTTTCATCACATTTTTCACAGTCAGCTCCCGCCCGTGCTCCAGGCAGTTGATGCACTTATGCTCCGCTCCATGATATTGATAAACCCTGCGGATATCCTTCATGGAGGCGATGGCAGCCACATAAATCAGGAAAATGGCAAGTCTCACCAGCCCCTCCAGAATGGCGAGCAGGGACGCATTCCGAATGAATTTCTGAAAAAGGAGGCTGATGCCGAAAGGCAGGGCGATGAAAATCGCCACCGCAAGGACGACGGAAAAGGCCACCGTCAGCCCCATAAGAAATTTTTCCGCATTTCCCTTTGTCACCTTATCCAGCACCGCGTCCGCCTTCGTTTCCTCTGCTTCCTCGTCCTCATAAAAGCTGGCGGACCAGGTCAGCGTCTGCATTCCCAGCACCATGGAATCTATAAAAGAGAAAACGCCCCGGATAAAAGGAAGCTTCACAATCTTTTTCCCGCCCCAGACGCCTTCATATTTTTCCTTCTTTGTCTCAATCACGCCGTCCGGTCTGCGCACAGATACGGCATATTCCTCTTTGTTTTTCATCATGACGCCTTCCAGAACCGCCTGTCCGCCGATCCCGGAATAATGTCCGCATTTTTTCGTGCCCATTTCATTCCTCCATCGCTCCTGCTGCACGTCCCGCAGGCAAATTTCCGTGATAAAAAAGGTTGAGATTATTACACCTCAACCTTTTTTCACGGAAAAATTCCGTCTTCCTATTCCCGCTCTTAGTTCTGAGCCGTTCCCACGCCGTACTTCTTGTTGAACTTGTCAATACGTCCGCGGGCCTGAGCAGCCTTCTGCTGACCGGTATAGAACGGATGGCACTTGGAACATACTTCCACGTGCAGCTCCGGCTTGGTGGAGCCCGTTACAAACGTGTTTCCGCAGTTACAGGTTACGGTTGCCTGATAGTACTCAGGATGCAGTCCTTCTTTCATCGCTCTTCACCTCTTCTATTTTTTCCTGGTTCTTAATTCGTTCTCATCCACTGACCCGTCGAAACGGATCCTTCCGGCATACGCCGGAACACAGCTGTTCCAATTCTGTAAACAGCTTTTTCATTGTAGCATAGCTTTCGCCTGAGCGCAAGCCCGATTTTGCGGTAAAATTACAGAATTTTCATCTTTCTGACCACGTTGACGAAATCGGTATTGCTTCTGGTCTTTGTGAACATGTCCAGGATCTTGTCCACAGCCTCCTCGGGCTTCAGGCCGTTGAGCGCCTTGCGCAGGATTCCCGTTGCCTCCAGCTCTTCCGGCGAAAGGAGCAGATCCTCTCTTCTTGTACTGGATTTCGGAATATCGATGGCCGGGAACACCCTTCTTTCGGAAAGCTTGCGGTCCAGGACGATTTCCATATTGCCGGTACCCTTGAATTCCTCGTAGATCACGTCGTCCATCCTGCTTCCCGTATCCACCAGGGCCGTCGCCAGGATGGTCAGGCTTCCGCCCTCTCTCATGTTTCTCGCAGCGCCGAAGAAACGCTTGGGCATGTGAAGGGCCGCCGGGTCGAGACCGCCGGAGAGCGTCCGTCCGCTGGGCGGGATTACCAGGTTGTAGGCACGGGTCAGACGCGTGATGCTGTCAAGAAGGATCATCACGTCTTTTTTATGCTCCACGAGGCGCTTTGCGCGCTCAATCACCATTTCAGACACCCGCTTGTGATGCTCCGGAAGCTCGTCAAAGGTGGAATAGATCACTTCCACGTTCGGGCCTTCAATCGCTTCCCGGAAGTCCGTCACTTCCTCCGGACGTTCGTCAATCAGAAGGATGATCAGATGCATGTCGGGATTGTTCGTCTTCACCGACTGGGCAACCTGCTTCAACAGGGTGGTTTTACCGGCCTTCGGAGGGGAGACAATCATTCCTCTCTGCCCCTTTCCCACCGGGCTGATCAGATCCATGATGCGCATGGCCACCGAGGAACGGGAAAGCTCCAGGCTGATCCTTTCCTCCGGGAAGATCGGCGTCATGTCTTCAAAGCTGCATCTCTTTGCGGCGACTTCCGGCGCGTATCCGTTGATGCTCTTGACATAGAGCAGGGCGCTGAATTTCTCATTCTGGGTCTTCACGCGGGTGTTTCCCACGATGATATCTCCGGTCTTGAGCCCGAACCGGCGGATCTGACTGGGCGCCACATAGACGTCATTCTCGCCGGGAAGGTAATTGGCACAGCGGATAAAACCGTAGCCGTCCGGCATAACCTCCAGAATTCCGTTTGCAGAAACACCGCTGTCCAGCTCGGCAGGGAAGCCCTCCTCCGCCGATATCTGTACTGCCGCAGCTTCATTCTGTGCCGCAGCGCTTCCGGAGGGTGCGCTGCCGGCATTCTGCGCGACGGCAGCCGAAGCCGCTGTTCCGGGAGCATACTGAGCATTCTGCGGCTGGGAATGGCTCTGTATATGGTTCTGGGCCTGCCCTGCTGTCTGCTGCGTCTGCGTGAACCGGCGCACCCCTTTCCGTTCCATGCCTCTCGCCGCAGGCGCGGAACCGGCGTTCCTCACAATTCTTGCGGGATTCCTGTGCTCCGGCCCATTCTCCGTCTGCCTCTCTTCCGCCTTCTGCGCCTCCCGGCTCTCCGTTCTCCGTTCCGCTTTTTCTTCTCTTTTGCCTTCTGCTGCTTCCGTCCTGCCCGGTTCTGCGGACTCGCTTTTCCCGTTCTGCGCACTTTCCGATCTATGGGCCGCCGCTGTTCTGCGGGGCTGTGTATTTTTCTGCGCAGCCGGCTTCTTTTCCTGCACGGCCGGCACGGCATTCTGGCTTTCCTTTTCATCGAGCGCCAGCATCGCCTCGATCACATCCGCCTTTTTCATGGATGAGGTCCCTTTGATCCCGCGGGATTTGGCAATTTCCTTGAGATCCGTCAACGCAAGAGACTGATACTTTTCTCTCATTCCCGAACTGCTCATACTGTTCCTCCGTTTTGTATTCCGTTCCTTTCAGGTTTTCAGGAAATCTGAAATACGCTCCGGCATATGCCGAAAACGCTTCCACATTCTTTTTTTGATTTGTCATTCCTTATACAGGGAAATAAAACATAGATATCCGGCATGACAGGAAGCCTCCTCATCGGGACACGCTTCCCTTTTCTTACGCCTGTTCAATGGCTCCTGTCTGTCAGGCGCCAGCGAGATATGTTTTTATAGGAAACTGAATCTGACAAATTTCCATCGCTTCATTATATAACAGATTTGCAAAAATAGGAAGAGTTTTTTAAAAAAACCTCCGGACAGCTCTTTTCGTCTGCCCGGAGATCCCAGTGCCGCCATCCGCCAGTTTACCGGAGGATCACAGCTTTTTTCAAATTTATCTCTGTACGCGTCCTGAGCTGTCGCCGCCTGCCAGCTTCTCCACCTCAGCCACGGAAACCATGTTGTAGTCTCCTTCGATGGAATGCTTCAGCGCGGAAGCCGCAACCGCGAATTCGATCGCTTCCTGCGTGCTCTTTCCGTTCAACAGCGCGTAGATCAGGCCGCCGCCGAAGCTGTCGCCGCCGCCCACGCGGTCGATGATGTGCAGATGATACAGCTTGGAGAAGCAATATTCTCCGCTTGCGGAATCATACAGCATGCCGCTCCAGTCGTTGTCGGAAGCGGATTTGCTCTCACGAAGGGTGATCGCAACCTTTTCAAAGTTGAAGCGGTCAGCCAGCTGCTTCGCAACGGACTTGTAGCCTTCCTTGTCCAGCTTTCCGGCATAGATATCGGTGTTTTCCGCTTCGATTCCGAATACGTCCTTCGCATCCTCTTCGTTGGAAATGCAGACGTCCACATACTGGCACAGATCGGTCATGGCCGCTCTGGCCTGCTCTCTGGTCCACAGCTTGCCGCGGTAGTTTAAATCGCAGCTGATCTTCACGCCATGGTTCTTTGCAGCGATGCATGCCTGCTTGCAGATGCGCACCACATTTTCTCCCAGCGCAGGAGTGATTCCGGTGAAGTGGAACCAGTCCGCTCCTTCAAAAATGGTATCCCAGTCAAAATCCGCTTCCGTCGCTTCCGCGATGGCAGAGTGTGCACGGTCATAGATGCAGACGCTTCCGCGGGTGGATGCGCCCTTCTCCAGGAAGTAAATGCCGACCCTGTCTCCGCCTCTGGTGATATGTTCGGTGTTCACGCCGTACTTGCGCAGGCTGTTCACCGCCATCTGTCCGATAGCATGGGAAGGAAGCTTCGTCACAAAACGGGAATCCATTCCGTAATTTGCCAGGGAAACGGATACGTTCGCCTCGCCGCCTCCAAACGTTGCCTCAAAGGAATCCGCCTGCACGAAACGCAGGTAATCATAGGGCTGCAGACGCAGCATCAGTTCACCGAAAGTAATTACTTTTGCCATATTCTTCTCCTTCCTTATCTCTGTACCAGATGGATCGCAAAGCCCGCGATCTCGTCCTTGAAGTATGCGGCCTTGTCCGTCACGGTCTCCTCGCGGAATTCATAGCCGCGCGCCCTGAAATAAGCGATGGCACGGGGCAGGGTATGGGTTGCGATGGCGATGTGGCCGTTCTTTCCAAGGTACATCTTATTCATGATCTCGATCTCGTTCTCGCCCACGAAAATGCTGGAATTTCCAACCTTTTCCTTCATGCCGAACATGTCCACAAACAGCTTCGCGGCCGCCTGTGCTTCCTGCTCGTTCTCCGTGTTGATGCCGATGTGGTCCACACGCAGGCCAAGCATGGTCTGCACCGCCTGTCTGGTCAGGCGTTCGATCTCATCCCAGTTCTCCGCCTCGATGAGATCCTTCTTCACCATCCAGGTTCCGCCGCAGGCTACGATCTTGTTGAACTTGATGTAGTCCAGAAGGTTCTTCTCGTTCACGCCGCCGGTAGGCATCCAGCGCAGACTGGTGTAAGGGCCTGCCAGCGCTTTCAGCTTGGCAACGCCGCCGTTCTGCTCGGCGGGGAAAAATTTCACCACGGAAAGTCCCATGCCCATGGCCTGCTCCATCTCTCCCGGAGAAGCCGTTCCGGGAATCATGAGCATTCCCTTATCAAGCACATATTTTGTGATTTCCGGATTGAAGCCGGGGCTGACGATAAAGGATACGCCTGCGTCGATGGCACGGTCCGCCTGCTCCTTCGTCAGAACGGTTCCTGCTCCAACCAGCATGTCAGGCACCTCAGCCACAATGCGCCGGATCGCTTCTTCCGCCGCAGCCGTGCGGAAGGTCACCTCCGCAGCCGGAAGTCCGCCTCTTACAAGCGCCTTTGCCAGCGGCACCGCCTTCTCAGCGTCGTCGATTGCGATGACGGGAACGATTCCGATCTCATAGATCCTCTGTAATACGTCGCTCATCTTCTCTCTCCTTTTCTTTGTTTTGTTTGCGCCCTCCGCGCCTCTTTTCCCGAAATGCGCAGAAAACCTCTGTAGTTCTATCATACCTGCAACGCATGAAAAAAGCAAATCAAATGTTGTCCAATAAATAGTTTATCTTGCACATCAAAAACAAATATTATATGATTATAGGAAAGTGATCAGAAGCTACGGAGGATATGGAAAATACGATGACAACGAACGAAAAAGCGCTTGCGCTTCATGAAAAACTGAACGGAAAACTGGAAACCGTTTCCAAGGTTCCGGTAAAATCCCGAGAGGACCTGGCTCTGGCCTATACGCCCGGCGTGGCGGAGCCCTGCAAGGTCATCGCACAGGACAAAGAGGCCGCCTATACCTACACGATGAAAGCGAACACCATCGCTGTGGTTTCCGACGGTTCTGCGGTTCTGGGCCTTGGCAACATCGGTCCCTACGCAGCCATGCCTGTCATGGAGGGAAAGGCTGTCCTGTTCAAGGAATTCGCCGGTGTGAACGCGGTTCCCATCTGCCTGGACACCCAGGATACGGAGGAAATCATCCAGGCCGTCACCTGGCTCGCACCGGGCTTCGGAGGCATCAACCTGGAGGACATCAGCGCGCCGCGCTGTTTTGAAATCGAAGAAAGGCTGAAGGAAACGCTGGACATTCCGGTGTTCCATGACGACCAGCACGGCACCGCCATCGTCGTCCTTGCGGGCGTCATCAACGCGCTGAAGGTGGTCGGGAAGAAAAAAGAAAACTGCCGCGTGGTCATCAACGGAGCGGGAAGCGCCGGAATCGCCATTGCAAGGCTGCTTCTCTCCTATGGCTTTTCCAACGTAACTCTGTGCGATAAATCGGGCATTCTCTCGAAGAAAAGCGAGGGGCTGAACTGGATGCAGGAAAAGATGATGGACGTCACCAATCCGGAGGGAAAGACCGGAACGCTTGCCGACGCCATGAAGGGCGCCGATATTTTCATCGGCGTATCCGCCCCGGGCATCGTTTCCCAGGAAATGGTCGCTTCCATGAATCCGGATGCCATCCTGTTCGCCATGGCAAATCCCGTTCCGGAAATCATGCCGGATCTGGCAAAGGCCGCCGGCGCCAGAGTGGTGGGAACCGGCCGCAGCGACTTCCCCAATCAGGTCAACAACGTGGTGGCCTTCCCCGGCATTTTCAAGGGCGCTCTGGAAGGAAGGGCAACGCAGATCACGGAAAAAATGAAGCTTGCCGCCGCTCTGGCCATCGCATCTCTGGTGCCGGAGGATCAGCTGAACGAGGACAACATCATGCCCGAAGCCTTCGATCCCCGCGTCGCCGACGTGGTTGCTGAAGCGGTGAAGTCCAATATTGAACGGTGATGGACAATGGAATGCCCTACCGGACGCTGAACGCCTGGTGCCGGGAGCATTATGGCGAAAAGCTTTATAAGATTGCCCTGGACGCGGGCTTTACCTGTCCCAACCGGGACGGCACGCTGGGAGAGCGGGGCTGCATTTTCTGCAGCGCCGGAGGGAGCGGCGACTTTGCCGCGAAGCGGACCGGGCCGCTTCGCTCCCAGCTGGATGCCGGACGGACGCTTCTTTCCCATAAAAAAACGGGAAGCCGCTTCATCGCCTATTTTCAGGCCTATACGAACACCTACGGGCCGGCAGACAGGCTGGAGGAGCTGTTTTCCGAGGCGCTCTCCGAGCCGGATATCGCCGGCATCTCCATCGCCACACGGCCGGACTGCCTGCCGGATGAGGTAATCAGCCTTCTGGTACGGCTGAAGGAACGCTTTCCCGGAAAATTTATCTGGGTGGAGCTTGGCCTTCAGACCATCCATGAAAAAACGGCCTCCTACATCCGCAGAGGCTATCCCCTGTCCCGTTTTGACGAGGCCGTAAAAGCGCTACGTAAAGCGGATATCCCGGTCATCGTCCACGTGATCCTGGGACTTCCCGGCGAGACGCGGGAAATGATGCTGCAGACCATCCGCCACCTGAACGCCTGCGGCATCTGGGGCATCAAGCTGCAGCTTCTTCATGTTCTGGAGGGAACCGATCTGGCCGAAGATTACCGGACCGGACTTTTTTCGGTGCTTTCCCTGGAGGAATATCTTTCCATCCTCTGTGACTGCATCGCCGCGCTGTCTCCCGACATCGTCATTCACCGGCTGACCGGGGACGGGCCGAAACGCCTGCTCATCGCCCCCCTGTGGAGCGCGGACAAACGAAACGTATTGAATCTGCTTCACCGCAGGCTGAAGCAGAACGCCATCAGACAAGGACAATGCTATGAATCAGGAACCGACCACCCTTTATAAGCTCATGGTTCTCTATATGCTCAACTGCGTCAATTTTCCCCTGACCACCGCGCAGATCGCTGAGTTCATTCTGGACCGGGACTACACCAATTTTCTCACCCTCCAGACCGTATTTTCCGATCTGACCGAAACAGGGCTCGCTCAGTCCAAAACCATTCTGAACCGGACGCAGCTTTCCCTGACGGATGAGGGAAAAAACACCCTCCATTACTTTGAAAACCGCATCAGCGACGCCATCAAGGACGACATCCGCGAATACTTTACCGCCCACCGGCTGGAGCTTCGCAACGAGTCCTCCATTCAGGGTGATTATTATAAGCTGGTAAACGGGGAATTTGAGGCCCAGCTCGTGGCGAAGGACAAGGATGTGGATCTGGTCGGCATCCGGCTGTCCGTTCCCACCGAAGAGCTTGCGGCCTCCATCTGTGACAACTGGCAGAAAAAGAATAAGGAGATTTACCGCTATCTGACGGAGCAGCTATTCTGAAGCCACAGAAGAAAGTCATACCTTTTTATCGGACTGTTCTCCCGCCTCTTTTTTGATCCGTTTCATATGCTCCCGGATCTTCGCCTCATAGCCGTTTCCGGTGGGACGGTAGAATTCCTTTCCGGTCAGCTCATAGGGAAGATACTGCTGCCGCACATAATGATTCGGATAATCATGGGCGTACTTGTAGTCCAGGCCGTGTCCCAGCTTCGCAGCCCCCTTGTAATGGGCGTCCTGCAGATGGGGCGGAACAGGCAGATTTCCCGTCTCCTGCACGCACTGGGCCGCCTCGCTGATGGCGCAGACAGCCGCATTGCTTTTGGGAGCGCAGGCCACATAGGTAGCGGCGTTTGCCAGAATGATCTGTGCCTCCGGCATGCCCACGCGCTCCACGGCCAGAGAAGCGCTGACCGCCACCTGCAGGGCCTGCGGGTCCGCATTTCCCACATCCTCCGACGCACAGATCATGATCCGCCTTGCGATGAAGGTGACGCTTTCTCCCGCATAGAGCATCTTTGCCAGATAATAAACCGCGGCGTCCGGGTCCGAGCCTCTCATGCTCTTGATGAACGCCGAAATGGTATCATAATGGTTATCCCCCGTCTTATCATACTTCACCACCCGCTTCTGAATGCACTCTGCCGCAACGTCCAGCGTGATGTGAATCTTTCCGTCCTCTCCCCGGGGCGTGGTCAGAATGCCCAGTTCCACGGCGTTGAGCGCAAGGCGCGCATCTCCGCCCGCCATATCCGCAAGGAAATCCGAAGCTTCCTCCTCCAGAATGGCCCCATAGGCGCCCATCCCCTTCTTTTCATCGGTGACGGCCCGGCGCAGAAGCTCTTTCACGTCTTCTTTTGCCAGGGGCTTCAGTTCAAAGATGATGGACCGGGAAAGCAGCGCCCCGTTCACCTCAAAATAGGGATTTTCCGTGGTCGCTCCGATCAGGATCACGGTGCCGTCCTCCACAAAGGGAAGCAGATAGTCCTGCTGTCCCTTATTGAAACGATGGATCTCATCGATGAAAAGAATGGTTTTCTTCCCATACATGCCAAGCGACTCCTTCGCCTGGGCCACCACCTCTTCCATGTCCTTTTTTCCTGCCACCGTGGCGTTGATCTGCGTGAAGCGCGCGCTGGTGGTGTTGGCGATCACCCTGGCCAGCGTGGTCTTTCCCGTTCCGGGCGGGCCGTAGAAAATGACGCTTCCCAGCTTATCCGCCTTGATGGCACGGTAAAGCAGCTTATCCTTTCCGATGATGTGCTGCTGCCCCACCACCTCCTCCAGCGTCTCCGGCCGCAGCCTGGCCGCCAGCGGCGCTTCCTTTTCCTTCCTGTTTTCTGCCATATATGTGAATAAATCCATGGGGTCCTCCTTGATGAAGTGTTTCTCTTTCTGCTGTCTGAGGATTGTGCATTGCGCAATCATTATACCACGCGCGCAGAGGGGAAAGCGCCGCCGAAGGCGGCATTTTCTCCGCAAGCCGTGGGTTGAGGGTATAATCCCCGCGGAAGCGGGGCGGCACGATGGAATCGTGCCGGATTGCGCATTGCGCAATCATTATACCACATGGAGGAGGGATGTGCATCTTCTGTCCGGGATTGATATGCAGAGCGAAAATTGCCCGATATTTAGCGCAATAATGGACGAAAATAAGGACTTTTTGTCGAATTTGAAAAGCACTTCCGACTTCCATAATCTTCTATCATTAAACCATTATTTTGATTGACATTGTAAACCAAAATTCATATAATATAATCGAAAGGCGGTGATTAGATGGCTACAGCACCTACTCAAATCAGAATCGATGCAGATATCAAAAAACAGGCCACAGATTTATTTAATGACCTTGGCCTGGATATGTCCAGCGCAGTAAATCTGTTCCTCCATCAATGTGTTCTCAGAGGCGGTCTTCCTTTCCGTGTTGAAATGCCCCGCTACACCCAGCGTACTCTTGATGCGATGGACGAAGCCAGACGTATTTCCCGTGATCCTGACGTCAGGGGATATACCAATATGGATGACCTTCGGAAGGCGCTTGAAGAATAAGTGTATACAGTAAAATTCACCACCGCTTATAAAGATTGAAAATGACATCCTGACTCTTACCCTTGTAGATACTGGAACACATTCTGATATTTTCAAGCTTTAACACAGACATCTTCCAGATATCGGTTTAACAGATAATCCTTATAGTCGTTCAGTTGAAAGGCTCTGTCCGACTCCGGATTTCCGTATCTTGCCGCAAGCTCCTCCAGGGTAATCTTCCCCGCCAGGTTCAGCGCGGGAATATCCTCTTCCACAACTCTGCGAATCAGTTCCTCCCGGTCATCTGTTTTCAAATTCCCG
>NBJMC04202__coassemble_1412_pt1 | contig 32070 bp, 31 predicted proteins | sample NBJMC04202__metabat2_high_PE_053 | metagenome-assembled genome bin NBJMC04202
CTTGCATTTAGAACTGCCGGAAGCTGTCCGCCTGGTAGGTATTACAGCCGGAGCGTCTACCCCGAATAAATTAATCGAGGAGGTTCAAAATTATGTCAGAGTTAACTTTTGAACAAATGTTGGAGGAATCATTAAAAACCATACATGCCGGTGAGGTTGTGGAAGGCACAGTCATCGACGTGAAGCCTGAAGAAGTGATCCTTAACATTGGGTACAAGTCTGACGGAGTTCTTACCAGAAACGAGTACACCAACGATTCCAGCGTTGATATGACTACTGTCGTGAAACCCGGAGACAAGATGGAAGTTAAGGTTCTGAAGGTCAATGACGGAGATGGACAGGTAATCCTTTCCTATAAGCGTCTGGCGGCCGACAGAGGAAATAAGAGAATCGAGGAAGCCTATAACAGCCATGAGGTTCTGAAGGCAAAGGTAACGCAGGTGCTGGAAGGCGGCCTGAGCGTAATCGTGGACGAGGTGAGAATTTTCATCCCCGCCAGCCTGGTTTCTGATACTTATGAGAAGGATCTCGGCAAGTATGCGGGACAGGAGATTGAATTCGTAATCAGCGAGTACAATCCGAAGAGAAGAAGATATATCGGTGACCGCAAGCAGCTCATTCTTGCGAGAAAGGCTGAGATGCAGAAGGAGCTCCTGGAGAGAATCCATGTGGGCGATATGGTGGAAGGCGTTGTCAAGAACGTGACTGACTTCGGCGCTTTCATTGACCTGGGAGGAGCGGATGGACTGCTTCACATTTCCGAAATGTCCTGGGGCAGAATCGAGCATCCCAGGAAGGTATTCAAGGTTGGCGATAAGGTAAAGGTTCAGATCAAGGACATTAACGGAACGAAGATCGCGCTTACCATGAAGTTCGAGGATGCAAATCCCTGGAGAAATGCGGCTGAGAAGTATGCGGTAGGCAACGTTGTGACCGGAAAGGTTGCGAGAATGACCGACTTCGGCGCATTTGTTGAGCTGGAGCCCGGTGTGGACGCTCTGCTTCATGTTTCCCAGATCGCGAAGGAGCATGTGGACAAGCCTGCTGATGTTCTGAAGACCGGTCAGGAGATCACCGCGAAGGTAGTGGACTTCAACGAAGCCGACAAGAAGATCAGCCTGAGCATTAAGGCGCTGCTCGCTCCTGAACCGAAGGAAGTGAAGGAAGAGACTGTGGAAAAGGAATCTGATGCAGATGTGGTTTCCGTAGATATTGACGCGGTAATTGCACAGCAGGGAGAAGATGCTGAATAAGCCACAGGGCAGCAATTTGAGAAAACCGAGGGGATACGGGATAACTACCGTATCCCTTTTTTGTGATAGGCCCGGCAGGCGGCATTTGTTCTGTCCGGATGCTTGTGGTCCGGGCTGCGGCTGAATGGGGAAGGAGCCGTTATATGAAAAGAAAGATTCTTTATCTTGTCATTTTTGCTGCCGTACTTATCTGCATCTGGCTTGCGGATGAAGGAAGCGAACCGCTGGTGCTGAAGGGTACGGATCTGGAGCAGCAAGAGGGAGTCAGCGACTACACGGGACTGATCGGAATTGACGACACGTCACAATATTATGGCCTGTTCGCAAGGACGGATGATTATGTGTTAAACAGGGGCAGTTATACGATCCGGCTGGAGTATTCCGCTACGGATACGAAAAATATTCTGGAAGTGTGGGATAATGGGACGAAAATTGCCCAGTGGAATCTGGAGAGTACAGACGGAGCGGAACTGACGAAGGATTATCCATTTACGCTGGAGAAGGATTCCCAGCAGCTTCATATCCGGATCTATTTTTCCGGTACGGGCAGCATCACGCTGCGGACCCTTTCTCTTGTGCCGGAGGGGACTTTTTACCGGGACGCCCAGTTCCTTGCCGTGCTGGCAGTTCTGCTCGCTGTGACGGCCATGCTGCTGGATGGATACTGGAAGAAACATCCTGTAAGCAGGGAGAGAAAGCTGACCTTCCTCATTCTTGCCGGCCTGTGCCTGTATGCGTCCGCGCCGCTGTTCATCCAGTCGTTTAAGCAGGCGGATGACCTCTGCTATCATCTGCTGCGCATCGAAGGGATCAAGGACGGGATACGGGACGGTCAGTTCCCGGTGGTCATTTATCCGGAGGCACTGTCTGGAAATGGATATCTGAACAGCATGTATCCTTACCTGTTTCTGTATATACCGGCGTTTCTGCGTCTGTTTGGCGTTTCCCTGGCGATGTCCTACAAATTTCTGATTCTGCTCGCCAATATCGCCACAGTGGCGTTGACCTGGAAATCATTCCGCATGATGAAGGCGTCCCGGTATGCCTGCCTTCTGGGAACGGCGCTGTATATTCTGCTCCCTTACCGCTTCACCAATATTTATGCGCGGGGCGCTTTGGGAGAAACGCTGGCGATGACCTTTCTGCCGGTGGTGATTGCAGGCTTTTATCAGGTCCTTGTGGGGGATCAGAAAAAATGGATCTGGCTGGTTCTGGGCTTTACAGGGCTGGTGGAAAGCCATGTGCTCAGCACCGCCTATATGGCAGTGATTTTCGCGGCCTGCTGCCTGGTTTTTGTGCGGGAGCTGTTCCGGGAAAAAAGGTGGCTTTCCCTGCTGAAGGCAGCTGGGCTCACCGTGCTTTTGAACCTGTGGTTCCTGGTTCCCTTCCTTTATTTCTACCTGAAGGAGAATCTGTATACGGAGTCTCTGGACTGGAGCGGCTACAGTGAGTATTCCATCAACGCCGCGTTTCTGCTGGATACCTTTCATACGAACGGCTACCGGTTCCTGTCGCTGGGGCTGCCGGTGCTGGGGCTTGCGGCGGTTTGTGTACTCTGGATTTTTGTGGAGAAGAAAGAGGAGGCTGTGGGAAAATCCATGGCGTGGAACAGGGAAAACCGTTTTCTTACTTTTCTGTTCTGGATGGCCTGTGTGCTGAGCTTCCTGGTGACAGGCTATTTTGGAAGCAGAAAGCTGATGGAGCTGCTTCCTGTGCTGGCACCTGCATTTCGCACCATCCAGTTTCCCTGGCGGCTTCTGGCGCCTGCGGGAGTTCTGTTTATTTTCGCCGGTGCCGTCTGGCTCTCCCGTTCCCGGGTGCTGTATCCGTACCGAAAGCTGATTTTTGCTTTTCTGGTCGGCGTGAATCTGCTGACCTGCCTGAATCAGCCTTCCAATGAGAACAATTTTTCTTATCTGGAGTATGACGATACCACTACGGTCGGGCATCAGGATAAGATCATCGGCATTCCAAAATCGGATGCAACCATAGTCTATCCTTACGAATGGAGAATCGACGCGCTGGCGGATGATAAGCTGACGGCGGATCTGCAGCTTTCCGACGCGGAAAAAGTGACAGTAGTGGAGTATGAGAAGGACGGAACAAAGGCAACGCTCACCTATCAGACGGAGGAAGAGGGACAGTATGTGGACTTTCCGCTTCAGAATTACCTGGGCTATCGGGCAGAGGATGAGAATGGAAAGGAACTGGATGTGAGCTACGGAAATAATTACCGCGTCCGGGTTTCACTGACGGCTGGCGGAGAACACACCATTCATGTGTATTACAGCCAGCCGGTGATCTTCCGTATTTCGCAGACGCTTTCCCTGCTGGGCCTCCTTGGCTGCATCGCCGGTTATGTTTTCAGAAGGTGTGCAAAAAGGTGGGCCGCATAGGCAGACAGCAGGGAAGGGTTTTCCAGAAAAGCGCTGTTGGCTTCAAAAAAGCCTTCCCGGAAAGGGGCAGACTGTTTGGCAGTCTGCCCTTTTTGCGTGGAGCGAAGGGAAGGCTGCCTCCCGGAAGTCTGAGCGCCGGAGGGCTGTTTCCCGGATGGCAGCTTTCCGGAAGCCGGTCTGTCCGGAGCCTGTCGGAAAAAGACCGGCGCAAACAGAGTCTCCTCAGAAGAGGAGGCCTTCGTGCTGCCGGAAAGGAACAGGGGAAGGAATTCTCCTGTTTTTCTGGTGTAGCAGGTTTCCGGTCTGGCGGGGACCCGGTGGGCCTTGTCCACGTAAATGGCAACGGATTTATGGATGGCATAGTCCTCGTCCGGCAGATAGGAATAGTTTTTATAATCCGGATAGAAGTATTTCAGCTCTCCGCAGAAAACGGGAACCTTGATCAGACCTATCTCCCCGTTTCCGGAAAAGAAGATGCCATCCGCGTGTAAAGCAAGAGGGCGGGGCAGAGGAAGGGGAAAACGAACGGGAAGAAGCAGTTCTTTTTGCTCCTTTCCCGCATAGTCTGTACAGGGGGAAAGCTCCGCCTTTCCTGCCCCGGCCTGTGCTTCGGAAAGTGCCGGATAGGCCAGCATGGAAAGAACGGAGAGCATACCGAGAATATCTTCCGCATTATGAAGAAGAAGGACCTCCAGGAGCCGCTCATCCTTTTCACGCCGGTAGGTATGGTACAGTTCGATCAGCTCGCCACCCGTGAAAGGATCCTTCCTGCCGCTTCCGAGAAATTCCTCCAGGGTTTTCAGTTTACAGTTTGAAAGCTTCAGCACGTTCTTCAACGGGCTGATGCGGCGGTACAGATCCGTCTGTTCCATGGCGGATGCGGCGCACTCCAGGCCGTATTTTCTGCAGCGCGCCTGCAGAAAGGGCAGGTCAAAGGTGCTTCCGTTAAAATGGATCAGTCTTTTTTTTCCATGGATGCGTTCTGAGAAGGCTTTCAGAACGGCCTCCTCTTCGGACAGGTCCTCGGCGAGATACTGGCACAGCACAAAGCGGCCGCTTTCCATAAAAGCGGCGCCCACAAGATAGAGAAAGGCTGTTTTATGGGAGAGTCCGGTTGTCTCAATGTCGAAAAAAACGATGTCGGAAAGGTCCCCCACATAGGTTTCGGCCTGGCTTTTCAGTTGTTCCGGAATGGATTTTGTTCTTGTTTTCATACACACAATATACCACAAATTTTGTGTTTTCTGTAGTATTTTGGATAAATTTAAGGTATCATATTGATAATCTGTATCGATTGTGAAGGGGAGACGGTCTTGCGGCCAGCGTCGCACGGGCCGACATCTTCCGGAAACGGTGGATACAGAAAAAAGAAAGGAAAGAGGGAAGTATATGGCGAAGGCGAAGTTGACATTCGTGGGCGGCGTTCATCCGTATGACGGCAAAAACCTTTCCAAAGACAAGCCCATAAAAACAGTTCTTCCCAAGGGAGATCTGGTATATCCGTTGTCGCAGCATATCGGCGCTCCGGCCAGGCCCATCGTGAAGAAGGGGGACCGTGTCCTGGCCGGCCAGAAGCTGGCTGAGGCGGATGGCTACATGTCGGTGCCTGTCTTCAGCAGCGTCTCCGGCACCGTGAAGGCCATTGAGCCCAGACGGGTGGTCACGGGCGACAATGTGATGAGCATTGTGGTGGAGAACGACAGGCAGTATGAAGAGGTGGAATATCCTCCGGTGAAGCCTCTGGAACAGCTGACCAGAGAGGAAAAGCTGAATCTGATCAAAGAGGGCGGCGTGGTCGGCATGGGAGGCGCAGGCTTTCCCACCCATGTGAAGCTGGCTCCAAAGGACCCGGATGCGATTGAATATGTGATCGCGAACTGCGCGGAGTGCGAGCCCTATCTGACTTCCGATTACCGGAGGATGATCGAGGAGCCGGAAAAGCTGATCGACGGGCTGAAGGTGATCCTGTCGCTGTTCCCGAAGGCGAAGGGAATTCTGGCGGTGGAGGACAACAAGCCGGACTGCATCCGCCTTTTGAAGGAAAAAACACAAGGAGAGGAGCGCATTTCGGTAGTCAAGCTTCAGACCAAATATCCCCAGGGCTCCGAGCGGCAGCTCATCTATGCGGTGACGGGCCGGGCGATCAATTCCTCACAGCTTCCTGCGGATGCGGGCTGCATCGTGGACAACGTGGACACCATCGTGGCGGTGAACCGGGCGGTGCGGGAAGGAAAGCCCCTGATCAACCGGATTGTCACGGTGACGGGGGATGCGGTCATGGATCCGCAGAATTTCCAGGTACGGATCGGGACCAATTATCATGAGCTGATCGATGAGGCGGGAGGCTTTGTGATGGAGCCGGCCAGGATTGTTTCCGGAGGCCCCATGATGGGTTTCGGCATCTTCGATCTGGACGTGCCCACCACGAAAACGGCGTCCGCCCTCCTGTGTCTGTCAAAGGATGAGGTGGGACAGCCTTCCGCCTGCATCAACTGCGGGCGCTGTGTGGAGGCCTGCCCTTCCCGGCTGGTGCCAACGCTGCTGGAAAAGTATGCCCGGCACTATGATACGGAAGCCTTCTTGAAGAAGGACGGAATGGAATGCTGCGAATGCGGCTGCTGCAGCTTTGTCTGCCCGGCGAAGCGACAGCTGACCCAGTCGATCAAGTCCATGCGCCGGATGATTCTGGCGGACCGGAAAAAAGCGAAAGGAGGGAAGCAGGGATGAGCGAACTGATGAAGGTATCATCCAATCCGCATATCCGGGACAAGATGTCCACGGACAAAATCATGCTGGCGGTGATTGTGGCGCTTATGCCTACGACCATTTTCGGCATCTGGAATTTCGGAATCCGCGCGGCGCTGATCATTGCGGTGACCATAGCCAGCACGGTGCTGACGGAACTGATCTATGAAAAGCTGATGAAAAAAGAGGTGACCATCTGGGATTTTTCCGCGGTGGTAACGGGGCTTCTTCTCGCCCTGAACCTGCCGGTGAGCGTGCCCTGGTGGATCGGCGTGATCGGCGGCGTGTTCGCCATTCTTGTGGTGAAGATGCTGTTCGGCGGACTGGGACAGAATTTCATGAATCCGGCGCTGGGAGCCAGGTGCTTTCTTCTGATTTCCTTCGCCTCCATCATGACCAATTTTGACTGCGATGCCTATACGGGAGCGACCCCCCTCGCCTCTTTGCGTGCGGGAGAGAGCGTGAATGTGTTCAATATGGTGGTGGGTACCGAAGCGGGTACCATCGGAGAAACCTCCATGCTCTGCATTGTTCTGGGAGCCTGCCTTTTGATCTGGCTGGAGATCATCGATCTGCGGATTCCGGGAACCTATATCGTTTCCTTCCTGATTTTCATGGCCCTGTTCGGCGGCAACGGGCTTGACCGGTATTACCTTTCGGCGCAGCTCGCGGGCGGCGGCCTGATGCTCGGCGCCTTCTTCATGGCGACGGACTATGTGACCAGGCCCGTGACGAAGAAGGGACAGTACATATACGGCATTTTCCTCGGCGTGATGACGGGAATCTTCCGGGTGTTCGGCGCAAGCGCCGAAGGCGTTTCCTATGCGATCATCCTGGGCAATATTCTGGTTCCCCTGATCGAACGGTTGACTCTTCCGAAGGCCTTCGGGAAAGGAGGGGAGCGCGCATGAGCAATGCGGAAAACAGGAAAACCATGGATAACACTCTGAACGCAGAAGATAAGAACAGTATGATCAGAAGTATGCTGAAGGACGCTGCCATTCTGTTTGCGATCACCCTGATCGCAGGCCTGATCCTGGGAGCGGTTTATCAGCTCACCAAGGAGCCCATCGCGGCACAGGAAGAGAAGGCGAAGACAGAGGCGCGCCAGGAGGTGTTTGCGGATGCGGTTTCCTTTACGGACGCGGAAAATTTTGACACACAGGCGGCGCAGACCGTGCTGGATGCGGGCGGTTTTACCGGATGCAGCATCGATGAATACGCGGCTGCCTGTGATGCGGATGGAAATCTGCTCGGCTATGTGATCACCGTGACCACCCATGGAGGATATTCCGGTGACATTCAGTTCACCATCGGCGTGCGGACGGACGGCACCTTAAACGGTATGTCCATTCTCTCCATCTCGGAGACGGCAGGTCTGGGCATGCGGGCAGAAGAGGTTCTGGTTCCCCAGTTCGCGGGAAAGAAGGCGGACAGCTTCGTCTATACGAAGAGCGGCGCTTCGGCTGATAATGAGATCGACGCCATCAGCAGCGCAACCATTACCACCAGTGCCGTGGTGGACGGCGTGAATGCCGGACTGTACTATTTTCAGACAGAACTGATGCAGCAGACCGGAGCGGCACAGGAAGGAGGAAGCGTCGATGAATAAAGTGACTGAACGCCTGTACAACGGCATCATCAGAGAAAATCCAACCTTTGTGCTCACCCTGGGCATGTGCCCTACGCTGGCGGTGACAACCTCGGCCATGAACGGCCTTGGCATGGGACTTTCTACCACCGTGGTTCTCGCGCTGAGCAACCTGATGATCTCCGCCCTTCGGAAGATCATTCCGGATAAGGTGCGTATTCCGGCCTTTATCGTGATCGTGGCCAGCTTCGTCACCGTGGTGCAGCTTCTGCTGCAGGCCTATGTTCCTGCGCTGAATGACTCGCTGGGAATCTACATCCCACTGATCGTTGTAAACTGTATCATCCTTGGGCGTGCGGAGAGCTATGCTTCCAAAAATCCCCCCATTCCCTCCCTGTTTGACGGCATCGGCATGGGACTGGGCTTTTCCCTGGCTCTGACCTGCATCGGCGCGGTGAGAGAGCTGCTGGGAAGCGGCGCCGTTTTCGGGTTCCACGTCATGCCCGATTCCTTTGTTCCCATTTCTATCTTTGTTATGGCGCCGGGCGCGTTTTTCGTCCTGGCCTGCCTGACCGCCCTGCAGAACTGGGTGAAGATGAACGGAGAAAAGAAGGGAAAGGATATGTCCCGTTTCGGTTCCGGCTGTGGCTCCGACTGCTTAAACTGCGGCGAAAAGGGCTGCGCGCAGCGGTCGGCTGAAGGGACCGACGGAGTATCCGCCGGAATGTCCGGCAAAGTACCCGCCGGACAGGCAGAAGGGAGGAATGCATAATGTTCGCAGAAGTAAAAGATCTGCTTCTGATCCTGATCAGCTCCGCGTTGGTCAGCAACGTGGTTTTGAGCCAGTTCCTCGGGCTGTGTCCCTTCCTCGGCGTGTCAAAGAAGGTGGAGACGGCCGCGGGCATGGGAACGGCGGTGATTTTCGTCATTACGCTTTCCAGCGCGGTGGCGGGCGTGATCTATAAATTCGTGCTGGTACCCCTGGATATCACCTACCTGCAGACCATCGTGTTCATCCTGGTGATCGCGGCGCTGGTGCAGTTCGTGGAAATGGTGCTGAAGAAATACATGGTATCCCTGTATGAAGCGCTGGGCGTTTACCTGCCGTTAATTACCACCAACTGCGCGGTACTGGGCGTGGCCCTCACAAACGTGCAGGAAAACTATGGGATTCTGGCGGGAACGGTGAACGGCTTTGCCACTGCCTTGGGCTTTACTATTTCCATCATCATCCTGGCGGGTATCCGGGAAAAGATGGCCTACAATGATATCCCGAAGCCCTTCCGGGGCATGCCCATCGTCATGGTGACAGCCGGACTGATGGCCATTGCCTTCTGCGGATTTTCGGGCCTGCTGTAGAGGAGGAGAAGCGTATGATTTCAGGAATGATAACAGCGACCGCCCTGGTGGGCGGCATCGGCCTCTTCATCGGCCTGTTTCTGGGCGGCGCGGCCATCTGGCTGCGGGTTCAGACCAATGAAAAGGAGGAAGCGGTGCTGGAACTGCTTCCGGGAAACAACTGCGGCGGCTGCGGCTATCCGGGCTGCGCGGGGCTGGCTGCGGCCATCGCCGCCGGAGAGGCGCCCACAAACGCCTGCCCCGTGGGCGGCGCTGAGGTGGGGAAGAAGATCGCCGCGGTCATGGGCGTGGAGGCGGAAGAGAGCGAGCGCATGGTGGCTTTCGTCCAGTGCCGGGGCACCCGCGATCAGGTGAAGCTGGATTATGAATACAACGGCATTCAGGACTGCCGGATGCTGTCCTTTGTGCCGAACGGGGGAGCCAAATCCTGTAACTTCGGCTGCCTGGGCTATGGAAGCTGCGTAGAGGTATGCCCCTTTGACGCCATCCACGTATTTAACGGCGTGGCGCAGGTGGATAGGGAAGCATGTAAGGCCTGCGGAAAATGTATTTCTGTCTGCCCGAAAAACCTGATCACCCTGATCCCCTATTCCGCAAAATACGCGGTGGCCTGCAGCTCCGGCAACAGGGGTCCCATCACTATGAAGGACTGCCGCGCGGGCTGTATCGGCTGCGGCATCTGTGAAAAGAACTGCCCGGCCGGGGCGGTCCATGTGGAGAACTTTAACGCCACCATTGACCAGAGCAAATGTACGGGCTGCGGCATCTGCGCGGAAAAATGTCCGAAGAAGGTGATCGTGGTTCCGGAGAAGGTTTCCGTCCGGGCAGCGGCCGCACAGGTGGCCAGTTCCCGCTGATTTGTGCAAAGAGGAGATTACAATGGCAGATATTACATTAGGGAAGACACAGATTACGGTAAATAAAAACGGCTTCGGCTGCCTGCCGGTTCAGAGAGTCAGCGTGGAAGAGGCGGTGAGGCTTTTGAGAAAGGCGCGGGAAAACGGAATCAATTTCTTTGATACGGCGCGGGCCTATACGGACAGTGAAGAAAAGCTGGGAGAAGCCTTCGGCGGAAGCTGGGACGGAATTTTTCTGGCGACCAAAACCGCATCCAAAACGCCGGAAGGCTTCTGGAAGGATCTGGAAACTTCGCTTTCGAAGCTGAAACGGGATTATGTGGACATTTATCAGTTCCACAATCCGGACTTCTGTCCGAAGCCCGGAGATGGAAGCGGCCTGTATGAGTGCATGCTGGAGGCGAAGGCCCAGGGAAAGATCCGTCACATCGGAATCACGAACCACCGCCTTTCCGTCGCGCACGAGGCGATTGACAGCGGACTTTACGAGACACTGCAGTTCCCCTTCAGCTACCTTTCCGGAGAACAGGAGCTGGAGCTGGTGGAAAAATGCCGGGCGGCGGACATGGGCTTCATCGCCATGAAGGCGCTGTCCGGCGGCCTGCTCAACAACTCTTCAGCCTGCTATGCCTGGCTTTCGCAGTTTTTAAATGTGCTGCCCATCTGGGGCATCCAGAGGGAGAGCGAGCTGGATGAATTCTTAAGCTATGTGGACAATCCGCCCGCCCTGACCGAAGAGCTTCAGGCGGTGATTGAGAAGGACAGACAGGAGCTTCAGGGAGAATTCTGCCGCGGCTGCGGCTACTGCATGCCGTGTCCCGCAGGGATTGAGATCAATAACTGTGCGAGGATGTCCCAGATGATCCGCCGCTCGCCTTCCGCAGCCCATCTGACGCCGGAGGCGCAGAAGAAGATGATGCAGATCGAAAACTGCCTGCACTGCGGACAGTGTAAGAGCAAGTGCCCTTACGGGCTGGACACCCCGGCGCTTCTGCAGAAGAATCTGCAGGACTATAAGGAGATCCTGGCCGGAAAGCCGTTTTGAGAGAGGCGGCTGAAGATGTCATCTGGAAAAACGGACAGAGAAAGCTGAAAAATCAGAATAAGTCGAAGGACCGCATTTCCCGGCATTTGCCGTAAGAATATGCGGTCCTTTTTTCCGGTGCGGACACAAAAGAGGAAAAACGCCGGAAATGCCGGAAGTACGGGCTTTTCTGGAACCGAATCTTTCCGCAGAAGCGGAGAAAGCGCATGCTCGGTCCCCAATTTGTCCGCAGACAGATATATTTTCCAGACCTTCTGTATAAAATATGAAAAGAGTATGAAGAATATTTTACAGAATCGTTACAGTGATTATGACGCCGCCTGCGGAGCGCACGCGCGAAGTGTTCCGGCTGCGGCGGCAGAAAGGTCTGGTGAAAGAACATATGTCTGTCAGAACGTTAAGGAAAAGAGCCGCCGGTACGGCTGCCGGTTATGAAAAATATGGCCTGCTGCTTCTGATGTCTTCCATGGTGGCGGCGGCTGCCTGGATCTGCGTGGGAGGAAGCGCCTTTAATCAGGCGGCGGCAAGGGCAGCGGTGCGCGCCTCCCGGATGCGGGAAATCATCGACGTACAGGAGACAAGCTTTCGGGAGACCGTAGAGGAAATTGTTTCGGAAAAACGGGTTGTGGAATACGAGATCCTTCAGAAGAGTCCGGCCTATGAACTGAGTGAAGCGGATTACGATACCCTTCTGAGGATCGTGGAGGCGGAGGCCGGCGGGGAGGATGAGAACGGAAAGCTCCTGGTGGCAAACGTGGTGCTGAACCGGGTGGACAGCCCTCTGTTTCCCGATACGGTCCGTGAGGTGGTCTATCAGCAGGATTACGGCGTGTATCAGTTTTCGCCGGTGAGCGATGGCCGCATCGACCGGGTGACGGTGAGCGACGAAACCAGAAGGGCAGTGGAACGTGCCGTTTACGGCGAGGATATTTCTCAGGGGGCTCTCTATTTCGCAGCAAGAAGCGCGGCCTCCGGGGAGAGCATGCGATGGTTTGACAGCAGCCTGACCTGGCTTTTTGCCTATGGCGGACATGAATTTTATGGCTGAGGCTCGGTCAGACGGCGGGATTCGGCGTGTCCTTGCCAGAAAAACAAAAGTGCGCAGGAAACGGAAAATAATGCGGGAAACAATTGCCCTGTGAGAAATAGTATGCTATACTGAGAACGGTTTTGCAGAAAAAACAGTTTGGAAAGGTATGGGAGATTCATGGGACTATTATACAAAAGCACCAGAAGCAGCAGAACGGCCACCGCATCGGAGGCGATCCTGAAGGGACTTTCTGAGGATGGCGGCCTGTTTGTGCCGGAGCGGATTCCGGCTCTGGACAAAACGCCCCGCGAGCTTGGACAGATGAGCTATGGGGAAGTCGCCTATGAGGTGATGAAGCTTTTTCTCACCGATTTTACGGAGGAGGAGCTGAAAAGCTGCATCGAGGGCGCTTATGATGAGAAGTTTGACACGGAGGTGATCGCGCCCCTCGTGGAGGCAGAGGGCGTGTGGTTTCTGGAGCTGTTCCATGGAAGGACCATCGCTTTTAAGGATATGGCTCTTTCCATCCTGCCCTATCTGATGATTACGGCGGCAAAGAAGAACCATGTGGACCGGGAAATCGTGATTCTCACAGCTACCTCCGGTGATACGGGAAAGGCGGCCATGGCCGGTTTTGCGGACGTGCCGGGAACGAAGATCATCGTTTTTTACCCCAAAAACGGCGTCAGTCCCATTCAGGAGAGGCAGATGGTCACCCAGAAGGGAGATAATGTTCTGGTTGTGGGCATCCACGGAAACTTTGACGATGCTCAGACCGGCGTGAAGAAACTGTTCTCCGACCGTAGACTGGAAGAAGAGCTGGCGCGGGCGGGATACCAGTTTTCTTCTGCCAACTCCATCAACATCGGTCGTCTGGTTCCGCAGATCGTCTACTATGTATATGCGTATGCCCGGCTTCTGGCGGAAGGAAGGATTGGGGACGGAGAGCGGATCAACGTGGTGGTTCCCACCGGAAACTTCGGGAATATCCTCGCCGCTTATTATGCGAAGCTGATGGGACTTCCCATCGGAAAGCTGATCTGCGCCTCCAATGAAAACAGGGTGCTTTTTGATTTCTTTTCCACGGGAGAATACGATAAAAACAGGGAGTTTATTCTGACCAGTTCCCCTTCTATGGATATCCTGATTTCCAGCAATCTGGAACGGCTGATTTACCGCATTTCAGGAGATGATCCGGAGAGAACGGCACAGCTGATGCGCCAGCTTGCCGAGGATGGAAGCTATGAGATCACGGAAGAAATGAGAGAGAGGCTTTCCGATTTTTACGGCGGCTATGCCGAGGAACAGGAAACCTTTGATAAGATCCGATCCCTTTATGAGGATACGGGATATGTGATCGATACCCACACGGCGGTGGCTGCCGCGGTGTATGACCGCTATCAGGAGGAGACGGGAGACAGGACGCCGGCGGTAATCGCTTCCACGGCGAGTCCCTTCAAATTCGCCAGAAGCGTGATGACGGCCATCGATCCCGGATACGGAGAAGTAACCTGGGATGACTTCGCCCTCGTGGACGAGCTTTCCAGAATTGCAAACGTGAAGGTTCCTGCGGCGGTGGAAGAGCTGCGCACCGCGCCTGTGCTTCATACGGCGGAATGTGAAAAGGGTGAGATGGAAGCGATGGTAAAAAGATTTCTGAAAATCTGAAAAATGGAAGAAATCGAAGACAGTGGAAAAAGGCGGCGGGAGCAGAGGGCTCCGGCCGCCTTTTTTGCCGCCGCCAGGCGGCTTTTCTTTTATTGTAGCACCAGGGCTGCCTGCATTCAACGGGAATTTTTCCTGCGGGATTCTGTTGACATTTTTCTGATATCACTCTATACTGAAAGAAAAACCATAAAAAACAACATAAATCTCCCTTTTAACTCAACAAGAAACAACGACAAAAAGAGAAAAAACGCCGCGGGCGGAAAATGAGGGAGAAAGCAGGGGCTGATTTCAGGAAAAAGCCGCTTTCCCGGAGTTGCGGGGAGCCGGCCCGGCGGAGGCGAGAGGCAGGACAGGAGTGCGGCGCACTCCGGAATGGAGAGGAGCATGGAAAGATTCAACACGAATCCAACGGCAAAATCGGACAGAATCCCACGGCTGGTGGAAAATCTGTACCGGAAGATGCCGGAGATTGAGGCGGACAGAGCGGTGCTTCTGACGGAAAGCTGTCAGAAGACGGAGGGAGAGCCCACGGTGATGCGCCGGGCGAAGGCTTTTGCGCATATTCTGGCGAAAATTCCGATCACCATCCGCGAGGAGGAGCTGGTGGTGGGAAGTTCAACGCTGGCCCCCAGAGGCTGTCAGACCTTCCCGGAGTATTCCTGGGAGTGGCTGGAGGCGGAGTTCGATACCATCGAGAAACGTTCGGCGGACCCCTTCTATATTTCGGAGGAGACCAAGGAGCGGTTGAGAAAGGTACATACCTACTGGAAGGGGAAAACCAACAGTGAGCTGGCACTTTCCTATATGGCGCCGGAAACGGTGAAGGCCATGGAACACAACGTGTTTACCCCCGGAAACTATTTTTACAATGGTGTGGGCCATGTGACCGTGCATTATGACAAGGTGCTGGAAAAAGGCCTTTCCGGCATCATCCGGGAGGCGGCAGAAGAGCTGTCCCGCTGTCAGGTGGGGGATGCGGATTACGCCACGAAGCACTGCTTCCTGGAGGCGGTGATTATGAGCTGTGCAGCCGTGATCGGCTACGCGGAACGTTATGCGGCGCTGGCAAAGCGGGAAGCGGAGGACTGCGCGGATCCGGTCAGAAAGCAGGAACTTCTTCAGATCGCGGAGAATTGTTCCCGTGTGCCGAGGGAAGGCGCAAAGAGCTTCTGGGAGGCCTGTCAGAGCTTCTGGTTCATCCAGCAGCTTCTGCAGATGGAGGGAAGCGGTCATTCCATCTCTCCCGGCCGGTTTGACCAGTATATGTATCCCTATTATAAAAAGGATCTGGATGCAGGGAAGATCACCAGGGATCAGGCGCAGGAGCTGATTGACTGCATCTGGGTGAAGCTGAACGACTTAAACAAGGCGAGGGACGCGGCCAGCGCGGAAGGCTTTGCGGGCTACAGTCTGTTCCAGAATCTGATCGTCGGCGGACAGGATGAGAACGGACTGGACGTGACCAACGATCTTTCCTTTATGTGCATCTGGGCGTCCCACCATGTGTTCCTGCCCCAGCCTTCTCTGTCCATCCGGGTTTGGAACCTGACGCCCCATGAGCTGATGATCGAAGCGGCAAAGCTGACCCGGACAGGAATCGGCCTGCCGGCCTATTATAACGATGAGGTGATCATCCCGTCCCTGATGAACCGGGGACTGACGCTGGAGGATGCGAGAACCTACAACATCATCGGATGCGTGGAGCCTCAGAAGGCAGGGAAAACGGACGGCTGGCATGACGCCGCGTTTTTCAACATGTGCCGCCCGCTGGAGTTTGTGTTCTCCCAGGGAAAGGACAGGGGAGAACAGGTGGGAGCCCTCACCATGCGCGTGGAGGACATGACCACCTTCGAGGAGTTTTACGACGCTTATAAGCAGCAGATGGAATACTGCATCAGCCTTCTGGTGAACGCGGACAATTCCATCGATACGGCCCATGCCATCCGCTGCCCGCTGCCCTTCCTTTCCGGACTGGTGGACGATTGTATGAAGCGGGGAAAATCGGTGCAGGAGGGCGGTGCCGTCTATAATTTCACCGGTCCGCAGGGCTTCGGTATCGCCAATGTGGCGGATTCCCTTTATGCCATAAAAACTCTGGTCTTTGATGAGAAAAAGGTGACGCTGGCGGAATACAAACGGGCGCTTGCACTGAACTTCGGAAAGGGCTTTGACGCCATCACCATACAGGAGATGGCTCAGGATGTGTTAAAGGAGCTGAAAAAGGCGGGGCAGAACCCTTCCGAGGCGCAGATCGCCGGGATTGTGAAGGGAATTGCGCAGACGGAGCTTTCCGAAGAGGACAGAGCGCTGTGTGACAGGCTTTATGCGCTGATTGAGGAGGTACCCAAGTTCGGTAACGACATTGACGAGGTGGACGCCTTTGCCAGGGATGTGGCGTATACCTACACGAGGCCTCTGCAGAAGTACAGAAATCCCAGAGGAGGTATGTTCCAGGCGGGACTCTATCCCGTATCCGCCAACGTGCCGCTGGGCGCGCAGACCGGCGCGACCCCGGACGGAAGACTGGCCCATACGCCCGTGGCGGACGGCGTTTCTCCCTCTGCAGGAAAGGATGTGCACGGCCCCACCGCGACGGCAAACTCCGTTTCCAGGCTGGATCATGGCATCGCCTCCAACGGGACGCTTCTGAATCAGAAGTTCCATCCTTCCGCGCTCAGCGGAGATGCGGGGCTGGATAACTTCGTGGCGCTGATTCGCTCCTATTTTGACCAGAAGGGAAGCCACATGCAGTTCAATGTGGTGGACAGGCAGACCCTCCTGGATGCGCAGGAGCATCCGGAAAAGTACCGGCATCTGGTGGTCCGTGTGGCGGGCTACAGCGCGCTGTTTACCACGCTTTCCCGCTCTCTGCAGGATGACATCATCCGCAGGACCGAGCAGGGCTTCTGATTTTCAGAGCAGGAAGGTAATAAGATTGAAAAATAAGCCCGATGGCTTATTTTTCAATCGGCAGTTTTGCGCCGAAGCACAAAACTGCTGTGATCACAGAGGAGAAATCACCTGCGTGATTTCTCCTCGCGGCCTCAGCGTATCGCTTTGGCATGGAGGTAAACATGAAACAGACAGATTATCTGGATACGAAGGGCCGTATCTTTGACATACAGCGTTATTCCATCCATGATGGAACCGGAATCCGCACCATCGTCTTTTTAAAGGGATGCGTGCTGCGCTGCCGCTGGTGCTGCAATCCGGAGTCCCAGGAATATGAGATTCAGACCATGATGGTGGCGGGAAAGCCCAAAATCATCGGACAGGATGTGACCGTGCGCGAGGTGATGGAAACGGTGGTCAGGGACCGGACCTATTACCGCCGGTCCGGAGGGGGACTGACCCTTTCCGGCGGGGAAAGCCTCTGCCAGCCGGAATTCGCCGCGGCCCTGCTTCGCGCGGCGAAGGAGAACGGAATCAACACGGCGATGGAAAGCATGGCCTGTGCTCCCATGGAAACGATTGAAAAGATTCTGGAATGGCTGGACGTTTATCTGTGCGACGTGAAGCACATGAACGGGGAAAAGCATAAGGAATTTACGGGAAGGGACAACGCTCTGATGCTCTCCAACATCCAAAAGATTGCGGAATCGGGAAAGACGCAGCTCGTCATCCGGGTTCCCGTGATCCCCACCTTTAACGACAGCGAACGGGAGATCGCGGACATCGCCCGCTTTGCGGACGGCCTGCCGGGAGTCCATCGGATTCATCTGCTTCCCTATCACAGACTGGGGCAGGACAAGTATGAGGGACTGGGAAGAGAGTATCTGATGAAGGATATCCTCCCTCCCACGGCGGAGCACATGGAGATGCTGAAGCGCACCGTGGAACGGGTGAGCGGGCTGGAGTGCCACATTGGAGGTTAGAAATGAAACTGGAAGAAATCGGACAGAGAGAGCAGAAGCAGCGGATTGTGCAGGAGCTGGTGCCGGGAAAGCAGATTACCCTGGCCCACATCATCGCCAATCCGGACGGGGAGCTTTATGAGAAGCTGGGGCTGGATCCGCGGGTAGAGCTGTCCCGTGCGGCCATCGGAATCATGACGGTAAGCCCTTCCGAAACTGCCATTATCATGGCGGACATCGCGGTGAAGTCCTCCGGTGTGGCCCTGGGCTTTGTGGACCGCTTCAGTGGCTCTCTCATCGTGACGGGAACCGTATCGGAGGTGGAAGCGGCCTCGGCGGCCATTCTCTCCTATGTGGAGGACAGGCTGGGATACACCGTCTGCGAGATCACCCGGACGTAACAGGATTCTGATGACAGGCATATGAGAAAAATCATTCTGATCGGCAGGAGCGGAGCCGGAAAAACCACGCTCACTCAGGCTCTCAAGGGAGAGGAAATCAAATATCATAAGACCCAGTATGTGAATTATTTTGAAAGCATCATCGATACGCCGGGCGAATATGCCCAGACCCATGAGCTGGGATACGCGCTGGCGCTGTATTCCTATGAGGCGGATGTGGTGGGCCTGCTTTTGTCGGCGGAAGAACCCTACAGCCTTTATCCACCCAATATAACCTGTATGGTAAACCGGGAGGTGGTGGGAATCATCACCCACATCGATTCTCCAAAGGGGGACCCGGAACGCGCGGAGCGCTGGCTGCTCCTTTCCGGCTGCCGTAAGATTTTCCGGGTGAATTCCACCACGGGAGAGGGCGTTTCGGATATCCTGGATTATCTGAAGGAAGACGGAGATGCGCCGGGCGGGTCGTGCAGAAACGGCTTGGATGTGAAAAAACAAAATCCACAAAAATCAAATAAATAATAAGAAAAAACAACATAAAATCCGTTGACATGTGTTGCTTGTGGCAGTATAATTTAACAAAAATCAACATTCAACATGGAAACAGCTCGCAGTCACACCGCCGGAAGACGGCAGAAACGGGGTGAAACGCCTCGGAATGGAGGACAGGCTGAGAAATCAGCCCGATGGCTGATTTCTCAGCCGGAATTTGCGCCGGGGCGTCGCAAATTCCTGGATCGCAGCGCCGAATCTGACATTCGGCGCGCGGCCCTCGACGTAAAACGTCTCGGAATGGAGGAGAACATGCAGAACGAATACGAACTGAAAAAACTGATCTGCGACATCGGAAAGAGAATCTACAACAGGAACATGGTTGCAGCCAATGACGGAAACATTTCCGTGAAGCTGAACGACAATGAATTCCTCTGTACGCCCACCGGCGTGTCCAAGGGCTTCATGACCCCGGAATTCATCTGTAAGGTGGATGCGCAGGGCAACGTGATCCAGGCGAACAAGGGCTTCCGTCCTTCTTCCGAGATCAAGATGCACATGCGCGTTTATCAGAAGCGCCCGGATGTGGGAGCTGTGGTACATGCTCATCCCACTTTTGCCACGGCCTTTGCCATCGCAGGCATTCCGCTGACCCAGCCCATCATGCCGGAAGCGGTGATCGCTCTGGGCTGCGTTCCGATCGCGGAGTACGGCACGCCCTCCACCAACGAGATTCCGGACAATGTGGAGAAGTATCTTCCCTATTATGACGCGGTTCTTCTGGAGAATCACGGCGCCCTGACTTGGAGCACCGATCTGCTGGCGGCCTACATGAAGATGGAATCCGTGGAATTCTATGCGGAGCTTCTGTACAAGGCGAAAATGCTGGGTGGACCGAAGGAGTTCGATCAGGCTACGGTTCAGAAGCTGTATGAGATCAGAAGAAAGATGGGACTGTCCGGCAAGCATCCGGCAGACCTGTGCCTGAACAAGAACAGCAAGAACTGCCATAACTGCGGCAACGGCTGCGGCTCCGTTTCCTCTCCGGCTTCCGGAAACAGCGAAGTGAGCGAGGAAATGGTTGCGGAAATCGTGAAGAAGGTTATGGAGCAGCTCGCATAAATTCCGCTCTGAATGGTTTGGCATCGGAAGCTTTTGACAACTGCCCAAAAAAGAAGGGATTCGGAAGCGGAAATGAATCAATGGAATGAAAAGGGGATTGCCGAAGCGGTTCGAAGAGCGCTGGCAGAAGCGGGCTATACAGCAGGAGCTGGGTGTCCGGCAGGACAGGAGGGACAGGTTCTTCCTGAAGCGGAAAACAGAACGCCTCCCTGCTCCATGACGCTCCGTCTGGCAGAGGAGCTTGCGGCGCGTGTGGAAGAAAAGGCCTGGGAATGGGGCATGCGTGTGGTGACGGCGGTTGCGGATGAGGGCGGAAATACAAAGCTGGTCCGCAGCATGGACGGCGCTTATATTGGAAGCGTGGATGTGGCGGTAAATAAGGCATATACCTGTGTGGCGTTTCAGATGTCCACAAGGGAGCTTTCCGAACTGGCCCGGCCGGACGGCCCGCTGTACGGGATCCAGCATACCAACGGGGGCAGGATCGTGATCTTCGGCGGCGGCGAGCCGCTGAGAGTGGAAGGCAGGCTCATCGGAGCCCTGGGCGTCAGCGGCGGAACGGCCGAACAGGATACCGCTCTCGCAGCCTTCGGCGCGTCTCTTTTAAAGGAGTCCGGAGTGCAGGATGCTCCGGCAAGGAGGTAATCTCGTGCCTGTAAGTGAAACAATGGTACAGGATATTGTGAAGGAAGTGGTTGCCAGGATGCAGCTTTCCGGGACGGCTCAGAGTACATATCACGGCGTGTTTGCCGATATGAACGACGCCATTGCGGCCGCGAAGGAAGCGCAGAAGAAGGTCCGCATCATGACCATGGACCAGAGAGAGCAGATCATTTCCAATATCCGCAGAAAAACCCACGAGAACGCGGAGGTTCTGGCACGCATGGGCGTGGAAGAGACCGGAATGGGAAACGTGGGAGATAAAATTTTAAAGCATCATCTTCTGGCGGACAAGACGCCCGGAACAGAAGATATTACGACGACAGCCTGGTCCGGAGACAGGGGCCTGACGCTGGTGGAGATGGGACCCTTCGGCGTGATCGGCGCGATCACTCCCTGCACCAATCCCAGTGAAACCGTGCTCTGCAACTGTATCGGAATGATCGCGGCGGGAAACACGGTGGTGTTCAATCCCCATCCCCAGGCGGTGAAAACGTCCATGTTCGCCATGAACCTGGTGAACGAGGCTTCCATCGAGGCGGGCGGCCCGGACAACGTGGCCTGTACGGTGGAGAAGCCAACACTGGCTTCCAGCTCCGTCATGATGAAGCATAAAGACATTCCGCTGATCGCGGCGACGGGAGGCCCCGGCGTGGTTACTGCCGTCCTTTCCTCCGGAAAGAGGGGAATCGGAGCGGGTGCGGGAAATCCGCCCGCGCTGGTAGATGAGACCGCCGATGTCAGAAAGGCGGCGCAGGACATCGTAAACGGCTGCACCTTTGACAATAACCTTCCCTGCATTGCGGAGAAGGAGATCGTGGCGGTGGACAGCATCGCGGACGAGCTGATGCACTACATGATCAGCGAACAGGGCTGCTACCTGATTTCAAAGGAAGAGCAGGACAGGCTGGTGAATACGGTGCTCACGCCGAAGGGACTGAACCGGAAATGTGTGGGAAGAAGTGCAAGAGTGCTGCTTTCCATGATCGGCATTGAGGCGCCGTCCAACATCCGCTGCATCGTGTTTGAAGGAGAAAAGGAGCATCCTCTGATTTCAGAGGAGCTGATGATGCCCATTCTGGGACTGGTCCGCGCGAAGGATTTTGACGACGCTGTGGAAAAGGCGGTATGGCTGGAGCATGGAAACCGGCATTCGGCCCACATCCACTCCAAGAACATCGATAATATCACCAAATACGCCAGAGCGATCGATACGGCCATTCTGGTGAAAAACGCGCCCTCCTATGCGGCGCTGGGCTTCGGAGGAGAAGGCTACTGCACCTTCACCATCGCCAGCAGAACCGGAGAGGGCCTGACCAGCGCCAGCACCTTTACCAAGAGAAGGCGCTGTGTGATGTCGGACAGCCTGTGCATCAGATGAAGCATCTGCTCAGATGAACCATCTGACCGGATGAGCCATCTGCTGAAGCTTCTGAAAGGAACGCCGCTCCGGCGGCAGAAAAGGAAAAGAGTATGGAAATCAACGGAGCAAACATAGAAGAGATCGTCAGGCAGGTCTTAAACAGCATGGAAGGAAGAGGACAGGCGGCTCCTGCCGCTGCCGCAGCGGGAACCGGAAGCATCCCGAAGACGGCGCGTGTGGCCATGCTGACCAGCCTGGAGCATTATGATATTAAGGAATTCCCCATCCCCGAGGTGGGAGACGACGACATTCTGGTAAAGGTGGAGGGCTGCGGCATCTGCGGAACGGATGCGCATGAGTTCAAAAGGGATCCCTTTGGCCTGATTCCCGTGGCGCTGGGCCATGAAGGAACCGGAGAAATCGTGAAGATGGGGAAAAATGTGAAGAAGGACAGCGCCGGAAAGGATCTGAAGCTGGGCGACAAGGTCGTGACCTGCATGATCTTCAAGGACAATCCGGACATCACCATGTTCGACCTGAATAAGCAGAACGTGGGCGGAGCGGATGTATATGGCCTGCTTCCCGACGACGACATCCATCTGAACGGATGGTTTTCAGATTATCTGTTCATCCGCGGCGGATCCACCGTATTCAACGTGAGCGACCTGGATCTGTATTCCAGAATCCTGATCGAACCCTGTGCGGTTCTGGTTCACGCGGTGGAACGGGCGAAATCCACCGGAATCCTGCGTTTCAACAGCAGAGTGGTGGTTCAGGGCTGCGGCCCCATCGGTCTGATCTGTATCGCAATCTTGCGCACTATGGGAATCAACAGGATCGTGGCGGTGGACGGAGAGGAAAAGCGCCTTGCTTTCGCAAGGGAAATGGGCGCGTCCGATATGGTGAACTTCAAGGAGCATAAGGGAATCGAGGCGCTCGCCGGCGCCGTTGCAAACGCCTGCGACGGCCATCTGGCAGACTTCGCGTTCCAGTGCACCGGCTCTCCGGCTGGACATTCCAACATTTACAAGTTCATCCGCAACGGCGGCGGACTGTGCGAGCTGGGATTTTTCATCAACGGCGGAGACGCCACCATCAACCCGCATTTTGACATCTGTTCCAAGGAAATCACCACGGTGGGCTCCTGGGTATACACCCTGAGAGATTATGCGACCACCTTTGAATTCTTAAAGAGCGCGAAGAGGATCGGCATCCCCATGGAGAAGCTGATCACCCATACCTTCCCGCTGGAACAGATCAACGAAGCTCATCAGACCAACCTGGCCATGAGCGGGCTGAAGATTGCAATCATCAACAAATAAGTAAACGAAACGTCAGGAGGAAACGTCCATGGAGGAAGCGGTAGGAATTCTTGAGGTATACGGCCTTGTATGCGCCTTCATGGCGGCTGATGCCGGATGCAAGGCGGGAAATGTGTGGCTTGAGCCCTTTGATAAAAACAAGCCCGCCAACGCGGACAGCCTGCCGGTGCCGCTGCTGGTAACGATCAAGTTCCGGGGCAGCGTATCGGATGTGGAAGCGGCGATGGAGGCCGGAGAGCGTATGGCAAAGAGCCTGACTGGAGTGGTGCAGAAGCATGTGATCCCGCGGCCCACGGCTGATACGGAGAAAATGTTGAAGCTCTGCGCATTTGACAAATCATAACAAACAGCGTTGCTGGAAATTTTCAGTGCCGCACATGGCGGCGAAAAGAGGTCGGCACGAACTTCCGTTCGTGCCAAAGAATGGCTGACGCCGTTCTTTCATGATGGAAGCGCCGCACATGGCGGCAAAATAAGGAGGAAATATGGCACAGGAAGCACTGGGAATGGTGGAAACAAGAGGACTCACCGCTGCAATTGAGGCGGCGGATGCGATGACAAAGTCCGCAGAGGTAAAGCTGATCGGAACAGAAAAAATCGGTTCCGGACTGGTAACCGTAATGGTGCGCGGCGATGTGGGAGCCGTGAAGGCGTCCGTGGAGAGCGGTTCCGAGGCGGCAAGCCGTCTGGGAGAGTTGGTTGCGGCACATGTAATCCCGAGACCCCACAGCGATGTGGAGAAGATTCTCCCTACGATCTGATTACCATCTGAGACAGGAGTGAAGGTGCATGAGGAAGTCATATGGCCTGATTGAAATATCGGGAGTAGTTGCGGCGCTGGACGCGCTGGATATCATGTGTAAGGCGGCTGATGTGACGCTTGCCACCTGGGAAAGAAAGCTTGGCGGAAGGCTGGTTACGATCATTGTGGAAGGTGACGTGGCGGCTGTGACCGCGGCGGTTGAGGCTGCAAAGGCCCGCGCAATCAAGCGTCCCGTATCCAGCGGAGTGATTGCAAATCCTCATGAGGAGACCGTCGCACAGGTAAAACGAAGCATGAAGCGGTTCCGCAGCGTAGAAGAGATGGGAGAGAATCATGCCGGAGAACAATGCAGATAAGGAAAAGAAAGATAGAAACGGCCAGACAAGGGCAGTGAGAACCACAAGAAGGACCGCTGCAAAAACAACTCCGGCGTCTGATCCGGAGAAAACCGTAAAGAAGGATGCCGAAAACGCAGTGCCGCCCACGGCGGCAGAAAAGGAGGAAAAAAGAATGGCACAGGAAGCTTTGGGAATGGTGGAAACAAGAGGACTGGTAGCCGCAATCGAGGCTGCTGACGCAATGTGCAAGGCTGCAAACGTTGCGCTGGTTGGAACGGAGAAGATCGGTTCCGGACTGGTAACCGTAATGGTGCGCGGCGACGTGGGCGCTGTGAAGTCCGCTGTGGAAGCGGGATCCAGCAGTGCGCAGAGACTGGGCGAGCTGGTTGCGACCCATGTAATCCCCAGGCCTCATTCTGACGTGGAGATGATTCTTCCGAAGGTAAAATAAGGCTGCATTTACAGCCTGATCGGCCCTGACGGCAGAACCCGCCGCCAGGGCTGGAAAACGGGCAGAAGCGTTTCCTCAGGGATGCGCCTGCCCGTTTTTCAAAAATATCCTGTAAAAGCGGTCTGCGGACGGAAGGGGATAGTATGAGAAATAAGCCTGATGGCTTATTTCTCATACGGCAATTTGTGCCGGAGCGTCACAAATTGCTTTGATGGCATGCCCCGTCGCGGCAAAGCAAAGCTTTGCTACGCTCCGGAATGAGGGATACAATGGAAGCAAGTCAAATTGAACTGATTACAAAGATGGTAATGGAGGCCATGGCGAAGCAGGAATGCTCGAACGGCTACATGGTTCCCGTAGGTGTGTCCGCCAGACATGTGCACCTGACACAGGAGCATGTGGAAGCGCTGTTTGGGCCGGGCTACCGGCTTACAAAAAAAAAGGAGCTGATGGGCGGCCAGTTCGCGGCCAACGAGCAGGTGACCATCGTGGGGCTGAAGCTGAGGGCGATTGAAAATGTGCGCGTGCTCGGGCCGGTGAGAAAGGCCTCCCAGGTGGAGATTTCCGCCACGGACGCCATGAAGCTGGGCGTGAAGGCTCCTCTTCGGGAATCCGGTGATACGGCGGGGAGTGCGCCGATTGCGATCGTGGGTCCGAAGGGGGCGGTTTATCTGAATGAGGGCTGTATCGTTGCCAAAAGACATATCCATATGTCTCCGAAGGACGCCGCGCAGGCAGGCGTGAAGGACGGAGACTATGTATCCGTGAAGGCGGAAAATGAGAGAGGGACGGTGTTCGATCACGTGAAGATCCGTGTGGATGACAGCTTTACCCTGGAAATGCACATCGACACGGATGAAGCGAATGCAGGTCAGATCCGTACCGGGGATGTGGTACGCATGACCAGGTAGCCGGTCATGCGCAGACAGTAACAGACGCGGCCCGATGCCGCAGGACGGAGGAAGCCATGATAGTCGGAAAGGTGATCGGAAGCATCGTTTCCACCAGAAAGAGCGAAAAGCTGGTGGGAAATAAATTTATGATCGTGGAGCCATTAAAATCCATGAAGGGACATACGGACAGGCTGGTTGCCATTGACAACATCGGAGCCGGGATCGGAGAATACGTGCTGGTGGCGCAGGGAAGCGCGGCCAGAATCGGCTGCGATGTGCCGGACGCTCCGGTGGATGCGGCCATCGTCGGCATTGTGGATGACGCCAGCAGGCTGGAGTGATAAGCGGCGGCGATCGGATGGGAGGAATCTTCCACCATTCGATCAGGAAAACCCTGACAGGCAGGAGAGTGCGATGGAGATTAAGGAATTAGCCGGAATCATAAGAGAAAACGGAATTGTGGGAGCGGGAGGCGCAGGCTTTCCCACTTACATGAAAATCGATGAGCGGGTGCAGACCATTCTTTTAAACTGTGCGGAATGCGAGCCGCTTCTGAAACTGCACCGACAGCTCCTTTCCCGTCATACCGGAGAGATTCTGCAGGCCCTGGCCGTGGTGAAGGAAACGGTGGGAGCCGAAGAAGCCGTCATCGGAATCAAGGGAGAATATGAGGAGACGGTGAAGGCTCTGAAGGCCTGCCTGCCGGATTTTTCGGGAATGCGCCTTGCGCTTCTGGACAGCGTTTATCCCATGGGAGACGAGGTGGTGCTCATCTATGAGGCCACCGGAAAGGTGGTGCGCCCCGGCGGACTGCCGATCGAACAGGAAATCGCCGTTTTCAACGTGGAAACCATGTATAACATTTACCGTGCTCTGAGAGAGAAGGCTCCGGTCACGGAAAAGCTGGTCAGCGTGGTGGGAGAGGTGGCCTCTCCTGTGACTTTACGGGTGCCTCTTGGTGTGAGCCTTTCGGACTGCGTGGAGGCGGCGGGCGGTGCGCGCATCCAGGATCCGGTGTACCTGGTGGGCGGCCCCATGATGGGAAATATCCGTCCGGCGGACAGCCCGGTGACCAAGACCACCAATGCCGTCATCGTTCTTGCTCAGGATCATCCCCTGATTCAGAAGAAGAGGCAGAATCCTGCCATTGGACTGAGACGGGCGGCTTCCTCCTGCTGCCAGTGCGAAACCTGTACGGACCTGTGCCCCAGACATGCGCTGGGACATCCAATCGAGCCTCACAAATTCATGCGGGCTGCGGCCAACCGGGATTTCCGGGATGCCAACCCGTTCCTGAACACCTTTTTCTGCAGCTCCTGCGGTCTCTGCGAGCTGTATTCCTGCCCCCAGGGACTGTCGCCCAGAAGTCTGATGGCAGAATACAAAGTGGGTCTGAGAAAGGCCGGCGTGAAAGCTCCTGCAGATGTGGTTCCGGCTCCGGTCAGGGAATCCAGACAGTACCGGAAGGCGCCGGAGGAGCGCCTGGAGGCCAGGCTTGGACTGACCCGCTACAATGTGGACGCTCCGTTGCAGGAGGAGCTGCTTGCGGCAAAGAGGGTGAAGCTCCTTCTTTCCCAGCACATCGGCGCGCCTGCCGTCCCGGCAGTGAAGGAAGGCGACCGGGTGGAAAAGGGACAGATCATCGGAAAGGCGGCGGAGGGCTTAAGTGTACCGGTCCATGCTTCCGTTTCCGGAATCGTGCGGAAGGTGGAGACGGGAGCCGTGATCCTGACGGCAGGAGGAAATCATGAGTAAAGCAATCGGAATGATCGAATTTAAAACGGTATCCGCCGGAATCACGGCAGCCGATACCATGGTAAAGACGGCGCAGGTGGAGCTTCTGGAAGCCCAGACGGTCTGTCCCGGCAAATATATCGCCCTGATCGGCGGCGCGCTTTCCGCCGTACAGGCGGCTGTGGAAGCGGCAAAGCAGGTGCGCGGGGAGGAGCTGATCGGAAGCTTTGTTCTGGGCAATCCCCATGAAAGCATTTTCCCGGCCATATACGGATCCACCCATATCGAGAAGGTGAACGCCTTCGGCATTCTGGAAACCTACGATGCCGCGTCCATCATCGTGGCGGCGGATGTGGCGGCAAAAACAGCAATTGTGGATCTGATCGAGCTGCGCATCGCAAAGGGCATGTGCGGAAAATCCTACCTGATTCTGACCGGCGAGGTGGCGGCGGTGGAGGCTGCCATCGAGAAGGCGAAGCAGGCCGCGGCGAAGGATGGCATGTATCTGGATTCCTCCGTGATTGCCCATCCTGACGAGCAGATCTGCCGGTCCATTCTGTAAGGTGTTTTTGACGGAATCAGAGAAAGGTGGTGTGAAATGTTAGCGGTAGAAAGAAGGAATCTGATTCTGGAGAAGCTGCAGGAAGAAAAAAAGGTCATTGTGAGCGAACTGAGCCAGGAATTTCAGGTATCTGAGGAGACCATCCGGAGGGATCTGGAAAAGCTGGATAAGGACGGGCTTGCCATCAAAAGCTACGGCGGCGCGGTGCTCAATGAGAACACCAGCCTGGATATGCCCTTTAATGTCCGCAAGAAAAACAATCCGGCAGGAAAGCAAAAAATTGCAAAGCTGGTGGAGGGGCTGATCGAGGACGGCGACCACATCATTTTGGATCCCAGTACCACGGCGGTTTTCATTGCGAAGGCCTTAAAGAGCAAAGAAAGGCTGACGGTGATCACCAATTCCATAGAGGTGATTCTGGAGCTTTCGGATACCTCGGACTGGAACATCATTTCCTCCGGCGGCAGCCTGCGGGAGGGGTATCTCGCCCTGGTTGGGCCGAGGGCCGTGGAGGGGCTTGGAGCCTTCAACGTGGAAAAAGCGATCATCTCCTGCAAGGGTCTGGATATGGAAAAGGGGATCACGGACGGAAACGAGCTGTTTTCCCAGGCGAAGCAGACCATGCTCAAATCCGCGAAGCAGTGCATCCTTGCGGTGGATCACACCAAGTTTGACCGCATCGCTTTTTCCAAAATCTGTGATGTGCACGACATTCACGTGGTGGTGACGGATGAGAAGCCTTCCGAACAGTGGCTGGAGCTGTTTGACCGCTTCGGCATCGCCTGCCTGTATCCACAGCAGCCGGAAGAGAGTGAAAAACTATAGGCGCGGAGGGAACGGCTCTGCAGCCTCCTTTTCAGGAATGGGACAGGCGGTAAGCCCTTGGCGTCATTCCGAACTGCTCCTTAAAAATCCGGTGAAAATAGCTGGTATTGTCATACCCCACGGCGGCGATGATTTCCTCCACGGGAATGGATGTCGTGGTGAGAAGAAAGGCTGACTGGTTCAGCCTTTTTGTCTGCAGCAAATTCTTAAAGGTCTGCCCGCAGAGGCGTCTTAACAGCCGGCTGAGATAGTAGGCGGGCTCCCCCAGTCTGACGGAGAGCTCCTCCAGTGTGGCTGTCTGATAATTTTCCTCAATATACTTCATGGCGGCGAGCGCCAGATTCTGTTCCTGGGAGCCGGGATCATCCCGGTTGATTTTATCCGTGTGGTTCATCAGCTGCAGAAAAAGAAGCCCCATGGTGGTCTGGTTGATATTTCTGCGGTTCGGCTCGCTGTTGACGAGTGACCAGATCAGATTTTCCACCAGATTCTGGACGGGGAGGATGCCGCTTACATGAAAATGCAGGTAATCCGCAAGATTTTTTCCCTGTTCCCCGCTGGAGGAGCCCTTCAGGGAACCCACCAGAAAATCCCGCAGAAAACTGCGCTCGTCCATCATCAGAAAGGTGCGGTCGAAAAATTCCGGAAGAACGATGAAATTCACCGCGATATCTCCTTCCCCCGCAGGAAGAATCTCCTGGGTGGCATGCTGGTTTAAAAAAAGGAGATCCCCGGTCTCCAGCACCAGCCGCGTGTTTTCATTGATGATATGGGTGGTGGTTCCGCTGCACATATAGATGATTTCGATATAGTTATGCCTGTGCCGGGGAAAATGTACAAATCGGGTGTGCGGCCGGATGTCGATCAGTTTTCCTGCATCCAGCATCTGTCGGCTGTCCACGATGAATTCGTTTTCCGACGTATACAGGCTTTTCTGCACCCTGCCGTTTCCGGCAAGAATCCCCTTTTCTTCCGGCGAGATCCGCCCGAGGCGTTCCAGAAGCTCCTGATTCATATGTTCCTCCAATTCTCCGCGAAAAACGGCACAGGCCGCAACGGTATCTTTTGGCATCAGTGTAGCATTTTTCGCGGGAGGAGTCCAGAAAAAGCTGCAAATAAGGACGGTAAATTTGCAACCGCCGTCCTAAAAAAAGGAATGCCGGGCGGCTATAATAGAGACATGGCCAGACGGTAATGCAAAAGGATAAAAGAAGGGAGATGTCTATGGCAGAATACTATCTTGCGGTGGATATCGGAGCCTCCAGCGGCCGCCATATTCTGGGGCACGTGGAAGACGGGAAAATCCTGCTGGAGGAGGTCTACCGTTTTGAAAACGGGATGGAAAAAAAGGACGGTCATCTCTGCTGGAACGTTCCCCATCTGTTCCATGAGATCAAAGAAGGATTAAAGGCATGCAGGGTGGCAGGAAAGGTTCCGAAGAGCATGGGAATCGACACCTGGGCGGTGGACTATGTGCTTCTGGACGAAGCGGACAACGTGATCGGCAATACCTACGGCTACCGTGACGGACGGACGAAAGGAATGGACGAGGAGGTCTATGCCATTATTCCGGAGACGGAGCTGTATGCAAGGACGGGAATCCAGAAGCAGATGTTCAACACTATCTACCAGCTCATGGCGGTGAAAAAGCAGGAGCCGGAAAACATGGAGAAGGCCGTGCAGCTTCTGATGCTGCCGGATTATTTCCATTTTCTGCTGACGGGAAATAAGCTGTCTGAATACACCAACGCCACCTCCACTCAGCTGGTGAGCCCGGAAACAAAGCAGTGGGATTATGAGCTGATCGAGAGACTGGGATATAAGAGCTCCATTTTCAGGCCGCTCCACATGCCCGGCACGGTGGTGGGAAGCTTTACGAAGGAAGTGGAAGAGGAAGTGGGCTTTTCCTGTGAAGTGGTTCTGCCCGCCACCCATGATACCGCTTCTGCGGTCATTTCCGTTCCTGCGCTGACAAAGGACTGTCTGTATATCAGCTCCGGTACCTGGTCCCTGATGGGCATCGAAAACGATCACGCGATCTGCAGTGAGGAGAGCAGAAAGCGCAACTTCACCAACGAGGGCGGCTATGAATACCGCTTCCGTTACCTGAAGAATATCATGGGCCTGTGGATGATCCAGTCCGCACGCCATGAATGGAACGACGCTTATTCCTTCGCCCGGCTCTGCGATATGGCTCAGGAGGAAAGCGCTTTTCCTTCCCGGGTGGATGTGAACGACGATGCCTTCCTCGCTCCGGAAAGCATGCTGCAGGCGATCCGGGAATCTTGTGAAAAGAAGGGCTGCGCCGTACCGGAAACGGTGGGACAGACCGCGGCGGTGATCTATCAGAGCCTGGCGGAAAGCTACGCCCAGACGGTTGCAGAGATTGAAGAGCTGACCGGAAGGCATTTTCCCGCCATCAACATTGTGGGCGGAGGCTCCAATGCGGCCTATCTGAACCAGCTTACTGCGGATAAATCCGGCAGATGCGTCTATGCCGGCCCCGGAGAGGCGACCGCCATCGGAAACCTGGCGGTGCAGATGATAAAGGATGGCAGGTTTGACAGCCTGGAAGCGGTACGCCGCTGTATCCATGATTCCTTCGGCGTGAAAAAATACGAGCCGAAGGCATGACAATAAACGAAATTGGAGGAGATTGGAAAATGCGCTCGATAGCGCATTTTCCAATCCGGATTTGTGCCGAAGCGTCACAAATCCCGAGAATACAAATCCCGTTACGGGATTTGTATTCTTGCGCAGACGCCGAATTGGAGATTCGGCGCGCGTTCCTCAGCGTAAAAACGCTTCGGAATGGAGGAAAATTATCATGAATGTAAAAGAAAGATATGACGAGGCGAAAAAGATCTACGCGGAAATCGGCGTGGACACCGACAAGGCGCTGGAGACTCTGCAGAACGTGGCGATCTCCATGCACTGCTGGCAGGGCGACGATGTGATCGGCTTTGACCAGAAGGGGCCGCTCTCCGGCGGCATCCAGACCACCGGCGATTATCCTGGGAGGGCGAGAAATCCGGAGGAGCTGATGGCGGACATTGACGAGGCGCTCAGCCTGATTCCTGGAAAGCACAAGATCAACCTGCATGCGAGCTATGCCATCTTTGAGGACGGGGAGTTCGCAGACAGAGATAAAATCGAGCCGAAGCATTTCAGAAAATGGGTGGAATTTGCAAAGGAAAGAGGACTGGGACTGGATTTCAACCCCACCTTCTTCTCTCACCCGATGGTAGTGGACAACCTGACGCTTTCCAGCCCCATTGAGGAGGTGCGCAATTTCTGGATCAACCACGGAAAGGCCTGCATCCGCATCTCCCAGTATTTCGCGGAG
>NBJMC04202__coassemble_1421_pt1 | contig 31620 bp, 35 predicted proteins | sample NBJMC04202__metabat2_high_PE_053 | metagenome-assembled genome bin NBJMC04202
TCACCTGAACCAGAAGGCTGAACTGTCTGCCAATCAAAAAAAGAATCCGCATGGGCGGCTCCTTCAGGGCCAGCAGATCGTAATAAAGCTGCAGCGCCTCCTTCTGCCTTCCGGCCGCGACGGCCTCGATCATGTCGAAGATCTTCCCGGTCATCTGCTGGGTGCAGACCGCGTCGATGTCCGCCTCGGTGATCGCGTCTTTTTTCAGGGTGTAACAGAACAGCTTTTCCAGCTCTCTGTCTATATTTTCCATGTCCGAACCTGTTTTCTGTAAAAAGAACTCCAGGCCGGAACGGGATATCGCCTTATTTTCTTTTTTTATTCTGCCCAGGATCCAGCGTTTCAATGTGGTTTCATCCTGAGTGGAAAACTCCACCGCGCAGCCCGCTTCCTTCACCGCTTTGAAAAGGCGGTTTCTCTTGTCCGCTTCTGCCTCGGCGAAAATGAAAAAGGTGGTTGGCGAAGGGGTTTTCAGATAATCCGCCAGGGCTTCTCCGCCCTTTTTAAACCAGCCGCTGTCCTGAATGAGAATCACCCGGCGGTCTGCGAAAAAGGGCATCGTCTCCGCCAGATCAATGATCTGTGCCGGATTGATGTCTTTTCCCTGAAAGGAGGAAAAATTCATGGTATCCCCTTCCTGCACCATGGCCGCCTTCAGTCTGTCGCGGTACTGGTTTCTCAGGTAGGCCTCCTGCCCGTAAAGCAGATAGGCCTGACGGAACTGTCCTGTCTTGATGTCTTCCAAAAGCTGCTTCATGAACCCTCTCCTTCCGGGACAAATAGTCTGCGCAGATTCAGGAGGGTGGCGTAATGGGGGATCACGAACGGCTCAGGCACTCCTGCCAGAAAGGCCAGATGCTCCTCTTCAAACCGGGCGATCTCCTCTTCGGGAAGGGAGGAGGCGCCGATTCCACGACAGGCCCGGATCCGGCCGTTCCAGCTGTCCCTGGTGAATGTGAGATCCAGATCAAAGCCTCCCGCCTGTTCCACCGCAAACAGTCCTTCGGCTTCCTCCGGCATCTGCGGCATGACTCTTTTCATATGGGCGCCCGTCCACTGGGGATTGTATTTCAATACCAGCTCCTCGCTCCTGCGCGCGATTTCGCTCTCTCCCGGCAGCCAGGCCATGAACAGGATACAGAAGTGTCCGTTGTCCTTCAGCAGTCGGTGTACCTTTTTGAAAATCTTCGTTTTATCAAAGTACATGAAGCACTGGCAGGCCAGAACCGCATCAAAGGTATGATCCGGGAAATCCACACTCTCCGCCGGACTGACCACATAATCGATGTCCAGTCCCGCTTCCTTCGTCAGTCTGCGCGCCTGCCCGATCTGATTCTCTGAAATATCCACTCCGGTAAAATGCGCGCCAAAGCGGCTTAAATGCCTTGGAAGCACGCCCGTCCCTGTTCCCAGGTCCAGCACGTTCCGGCCCCTTTCACACAGGCCCAGTCCACGGATTTCCTGAAAAAAGCGTTCCGGATAGATATCTCTGTATTTCGCGTAGTCCTCTGAGGCGCGTCCCCAGTCGAATTCCAGGCCATGGTCGATCTGTCTGTTTCTCATTTTCCCTCCGTGCCGAAGCGGTATGCTGAGGCCGCGAGGAGAAATCACGCAGGTGATTTCTCCTCTGCGATCATAGCAGTTTTGTGCTTCGACACAAAACTGCCGATTGAAAAATAAGCCATCAGGCTTATTTTTCAATCTTTCCTTCTCTTTCGCGGCCCGGGCGGGCCGCATGAAAACCATAAAAAGAATTGCGCGGGCAATGCTTCCAGGGAAGCATACTGGTATCGTAGTTTTTACAACTATTGTATTATATCATCAATTTTAAAAAATGGCGAGATGCATTTGCCGAAACGGAAATACGGTTCGATGAGTAGAAGTCGTCTTTTTACCCGTACAAATATAAGCCGGACTACGGTTCAGCCAGCCAAAATCTCAATTTTATCCGCATAAAGACGCCGTTTTCTACGGATAAAATCACAGAAAACTCATTTTCAGCGGTACAACTTGCCGAATTTGTACCGCTGAAATTACCGGAATATCTTTATCAACCGTACCGCAGAATCCGAAACTGTGTTTGAACCATATTGTCAGGCTTTTCCCCGCCGGGTATGTCGTGCAGGGGGATAAGAAAAGGCAGACCGCCGCCATTTATGGAGCGCCTGATTTATTGCATGAAAGGAAAAACCGCCGCAGAACGGGCATCCTTCCCGTTCTGCGGCGGCTGTGAATGATATTTCTTCCGGCTATCCGATGGTAACAATAATCATTCTGTCCGCGAGAAACTCTCCATTTTCCGTCCAGTTCCCATATGCATAGACCTGATCTCCCGGCTCGATATCAGAAACGGATATCTGCTTCCGCTCCAGCAGGGTTCCGTCCGTCTGAAGGCTGATGCGTTCAATCTCCATGCCGTCCTGATACCGGACCGCTGCCGCTTCCGTTTCGTATCCGAGGGCCGGCGCGACGGCTACGTCTCCCTCAATCTGTGTTTCCACAACATGAGCCCCTTCTTCTGTGCAGTCCGCAATGCTGCCTGTCAGACCGGCATTTTCAAGAAGCGCTTCCGTATCCTCCAACGTTTCCTCTTCAGCCGTCTGCTGCGTTTCCACAGGCGTTTCGCTTTCCCCTCCTGTCATGCCGCATCCAGCCAGGAACACGGCCGCCGTAAGAATTGCCGTCCATACGGCGGCCATTGCTTTTCCGTTTTTTCCCATGATATCCGCTTATTCTCCCATCGTCGCCAGTTCTGCCGCCATCTCCGCCAGCTGTTCCGGCTCCATGGTCAGGTCAAAGCCCAGAAGCTCGTAGCTCAGTCCGTCCTTTTCAAATCTGCAGTTATAGCTGACCGTTTCCTCCACTTCATTGCTTCCGTAAGCGAATACCAGTCTGCCCTCCTGCTCTGCCTGAATGTCTTCTTCCGTCTTCTCATAATCGGCAGGAACGAACTTGTGTACCGTTCTGGTGACAGTCAGGCTGATACCGCCTTTCTCGCCTTCCCATACGGGCGTAACGCCGGGCGCTCCCGTTGTTTCTCCCTCATAGGAGCGGCTTGGGTAAATATAAGCCGAAACATCCTGGGTGCCGTCCGTATAAGTAAGATCGACGCCCTTATAGCTGGAAAGCACGTTTCCATCCTCATCGTAATCACTGCTGTCCACCGGAAGGGCGGAAGCAAACCGGAAGCCGTTGGAGAATTCTTCCACGGAAGGGAAAGCAAAACCAACCTCCTCTTCTACTCCTGCAAGGGCGGAATAATCTTTTACCTGGTTGTTCAGATAAGAATGACTGGATGAGGAGGCAAGCCGTCCTGCCGCCGCCACCGTCACGGAACCAATCAATGCCACTGCCGCTACTGCAAGAATCACCTTTTTTGTGCTGAATTTTTTCATATGTCTGCTCCTTTCCATATCGTCGATGCGCAAGTCGATCTGACTGTCAATTTTCTTTTTCAGGTCTGTGGGAACGGAGATCTGATCCGCTTCCCCGCCAAACCACCGTGCTATTCTTTCATCCGTTCTGTCTTTTCTCATGGCTACCTCCACTTTTACCGCCGGGATTTTCCAGTTTCTTCTATTCCGCGTGTGATACCGCTCTGAGAAGTTTTCCGCCGGCTTCGTTGTCAGAAAGGCTTTTCCCCAGCTTTTTTCTTGCCGCATGCAGCCTCGATTTGACAGTTCCTTCAAAGCATCCTGTGATTCTGGCGATCTCCGCAGTGGTAAAGTCGTTGAAATAGTACAGGACCACGATGCTTCTGTGTTTTTCATCCAGGCTTTCCACTGCTTTACGGATTCTTTCCCGTTCCTCTTTCCCAATCAGCCGCGACAGGCAGTCGCCCCCGTCCGCCCGGTCTGCGCGCACCGCGATGTCCTCATCCGGAATCTCGCGCTTTCCATTCCGTCCGCATTTCCATGCCAGGCGGGTCAGAATCCGGTAAAACCAGCTTTTAAAGCCCGCCGGTTCCTTTAATTCCTTCGCATGCAGATATACCTGTACAAAGGTCTCCTGCACCACATCCTCCGCGTCCGCCCGGTTTCCCGTAAGCAGAACGGCCGTGCGATAGGCCTGTACATGATACCGCTCATAAATCTGATCAAAAGCCGTGCGGCTTCCTGTCTGCAGTTGTCTTACCAGTTCCATTTCGTTCAAGGGTTTCTCCTTTTGCCGCACTTGCGGCGCCGCATCCGCGGCATATCATTTTCAGCTTTTTTGCTGCCTTTTTCGGTGCACCTGCTAATAAGAGATTGAAGGGGTGGAAACGGTTCACTTTTTCTCAAAAAAAATTCAGGACACTTTTTCTTAATCCCAATTATTGCAGGAAGAAAAATCTTGTCAAACCCCTTTTTTTCTATTACAATGGAAATGCAGCAGCATACGGGGGCCTTTCCGCGCAGGATGCGGAAAGGAGTAAAAAATGTCATATTGTTGCAGAAGAATTCCGGTACCGGTCATGGTACTGGCATTTCTTTTATTATTAAGCGGCTGCGGCAGTTTAAGCCGCGGGAAAACAGTGGAGCTTGAACCGGTAACGGCGGCTGTGGAAGTACAGGCCGAAGGGGAGGCTTCTTCAGGCGGTCAGATTCCGGCGCCTGAGGCGGAGCCAGAGACGGAAACGCTCTCTGTCTGGGTGGTGCATATCTGCGGAGCCGTCAATCGTCCCGGCGTTTATACGTTCCCGGAAGGGAGCCGGGTGTACGATGCGGTGGAAGCGGCGGGCGGACTGAGCGAAGAGGCTGCGGCGAGCAGCCTAAACCAGGCGGCACTGCTTTCGGACGGGCTGCAGATTGTGGTTCCGACCGAAGAGGAGCTCGAAGGGCTTTCGTCCCAGGCGGCTTCCTCCGGCGTTTTTTCATCGGGTATTTTTCCCACGGACGGCGCACAGAATGCGGCCGGATCCGGAAACGGACTTGTGAACATCAATACGGCTTCCCTGGAGGAGCTGATGACTCTGCCCGGAATCGGACAGACCAGAGCTGAGGCCATTGTTGCCTACCGCCAGGAACGGGGAAGCTTTCAGACAATTGAAGACATTATGAAGGTGGACGGAATCAAGGAAGGAAGCTTTGAAAAGCTGAAGGAAAAGATCACCGTCTGACCTGGAAGTCGAGGTATCATATGGCTAAGAAGGTCCTGGTTGTGGACGACGAAAAACTGATCGTAAAAGGCATCCGTTTCAGTCTGGAGCAGGAAGGCATGGAGGTCACCTGCGCCTACGATGGAGAGGAGGCCCTGGAAGCGGCTAAAAATACGGAATTTGACATCATCCTTCTGGATATCATGCTCCCGAAGCTGACCGGACTGGAGGTCTGCCAGCAGATCCGGGAATTTTCCAACGTGCCGATCATCATGCTGACGGCGAAGGATAACGATATGGATAAGATCATGGGGCTGGAATACGGCGCCGATGATTATATCACAAAGCCCTTCAATATTCTGGAGGTTAAGGCCAGAATCAAAGCGATCATGCGCAGAACATCCAGCCGGGACAGGGAAGCTTCCGGTCCAAAGACCGTAGTGAACGGAGATCTGAAGCTGGACTGCGACAGCAGGCGCGTTTACATCGCGGGCAGAGAGGTGAACCTGACCGCCAGGGAATTCGATCTGCTTGAGCTTCTCGCCCTGAACCCCAACAAAGTCTACAGCCGGGAAAACCTGCTGAAGCTGGTGTGGGGCAACGATTATCCGGGCGACGTGCGCACCGTTGACGTGCATATCCGCAGGCTTCGTGAGAAAATCGAAAGCAATCCGAGCGAGCCGAAATATGTGCACACCAAATGGGGCGTCGGCTATTTTTTCAGAAACTGATATAAAACTACCCGGCAGCGGCTGTTTGCTGCGGCAAATGGCTGCTGCAGGCTTCAGCCGGCCGGGAAGAAGGAAGCGCGAAAACGCTTCAGAATGGAAGGAAACATGCATGACAGGCTGAAGGGGCTGCTTTCAAAAATACCCGCTCTCAGGAGCGTAAAGGTCTATATCTTTCTGCTGCTGCTCGCGATGGGAATCATTCCCAGCTTCGTGATGCGCATCGGCATTCTTCAAAGCTATGAAGACCGGGCAGTATCCCTGCGCATTTCCGATACGCAGGCGCAGTTCACAATCATAGCGAACCATCTTCTGACAAACAACTATCTGCAGGATACCTCCAATGCGGCGATCAACGCGGAACTGGAGCAGATATCCACTCTTTATGACGGGCGTGTGCTCATCATCAACAACAGCTTTCACGTGGTAAAGGATACCTATGGAATCAGCGAAGGGAAAACCATCATTTCAGAGGAAGTGATCCGCTGCTTCAAGGGGGAAAATACGACCAACTATGAGCGCAGAGGCGGATACATTGAAATGACGATCCCGATCATGGATTCGGTATCAAGCGCCTCCTCTTCCGCTGATACGGCGCAGACATCCACCGCCACCGTGCAGGGCGTGCTGCTCGCCAGCGTTTCCACGAAAAGCATCCGGACGACGATGGAAATCATGAACCGCAATGCCCTGATCATTGAAATCGTGATGATCATTTTCATTTTCGGCATTTCGGTGGGCATTTCCTATATTCTGATTCGTCCCTTCAACCGGGTGACACAGGCCATCAACGAAGTGAAGAACAGCTTCACGGACGAGCCGATCAGCGTGAAGGATTACCGGGAAACCGAACAAATCGTGGACGCGTTCAATCAACTGCTGAATCAGATGAAGGTGGTTGACGATTCCAGACAGGAATTTGTCGCAAACGTATCCCACGAACTGAAAACACCGCTCACCTCCATGAAGGTTCTTGCCGATTCCCTGATGCAGATGGAGGATGCTCCCATTGAGCTGTATCAGGAATTCATGCAGGATATTGCGGCGGAAATCGATCGGGAAAACAAGATCATCAACGATCTCCTCTCGCTGGTAAAAATGGATAAGACTGCGGCGCAGCTTACCATCGAAACGGTGGACATCAACGAGCTGATCGAGCTGGTGCTCAAGCGCCTGCGCCCCATCGCAAGAACCAGAGATGTGGAAGTGGTATTTGAGAGCATCCGGCCTGTGAGCGCAGAGGTGGATGAGGTCAAAATCACGCAGGTCTTCACCAATCTGGTGGAGAACGCCATCAAATACAATAAGGAACACGGCTGGGTGAAGGTACTTCTGGACGCGGACCACCAGTTTTTCACGGTGGAAATCTCCGACTCCGGAATAGGTATCCCTGAAGCGGACTATGATCACATTTTTGAGCGTTTCTACCGCGTGGACAAGTCCCACTCCAGAGAAATCGGCGGAACGGGACTGGGCCTTGCGATCACAAGAAACGCCGTCCTTCTGCACCGCGGCTCCATCAGGGTCAGCAGCGTGGAGGGAGAAGGCACCTGCTTCACCGTAAAAATACCTCTCACCTACGTGAAACAGTAAAACAGGAGAGTCTATGTCAAAATTATGGAAAAGGGCCGTTTTCTGTTTTCTTCCCGCACTGCTTTTTCTTTTCAGCGGCTGCGGCCGTAACGCACAGGAAGAAACGGAAAGCGGGCAGGCCTTTGAGGTCTATTATCTGAATCGGGAGGAAACAACCCTTTCCTCTGAAACCGTTTATCTGGATGAAGAGTTGACGCAGGACGAGCAGATCAGCGCCCTTCTGACCGCTCTGCAGACCGCCCCGGAGGATGTTTCCCTGAAGGCGTCCGCCGGAACCTCTTTTCAGATCAACGGCTACAAGGTGGATGAAGGGCAGCTGAATATCGATGTCGACGAATCTTACCGGAAGCTGCCAGCCACAACGGAAGTGCTGGTCCGCGCTTCCCTCGTAAGAACCTTTGTGCAGGCAGAGGGCATCAATCACATCCTGATGACGGTTGCAGGAGAAAGCCTGACGGACACCTCCGGCACGGCAGTCGGGCCGATGACCGCCGATACCTTCATCGATAACGCAGGAGACGCCATCAATCCCAACGAAATGGTGACGCTCACGCTTTATTTTGCCAACGAAACCGGAGACCGGCTTGTGGAAACCACCCGGACACTGGAATACAACAGCAATATTTCGGTGGAACGGCTGGTGGTGGACTGTCTGGTAAACGGACCCGATACGGATCAGGCGTTTCCGACCATCAATCCGAATACCAAGGTGCTCGGCGTGACCTCGCGTGATGGAATCTGCTATGTAAATCTTGATGAGACCTTCCTGACGCAGGTTTATACCGTAACTCCGGAGGTTGTGATCTATTCCATCACCAATTCCCTTGTGGAGCTTACCAGTGTGAACAAGGTACAGATTTCCATCAACGGTCAGACGGACGTGGTTTTCCGGGAAACCTTCAACCTGGCAAATCTTTATGAAAGAAATCTGGATCTCATAGGAGATTCCACGGAAACGCAAACTCCGACAGAAACACAGACACAGGGAGGAAATTCATGAGAAGACCGCTCGCCGCGGCAGCTCTCCTCTTTGTGGCAGCGGTCCGTATGATCACGCTTCTGCGGCCGCTGCCCGTTCCTGAGCCGGACCGGGAGGACGGTCAGTGGGCTGTATACACGGGCACGGTATCCGATATCGTCAGTTATACAGATACACAGTCCGGAAATCCCGTCAGGCTCGTTTATCTTGAGGATGCCGCATCTGAAACCGGTTCTGCTTCGCAGAACACCAATTTCAATTCTTCTTTTCAAATCATCTGCCGCCTCACCGAAAGTTCTTATCTTCCCGGAATCGGAAGCCGAATCCGCTGCGAAGGGGAAGTCAGCCATTTCCGTGAAGCCACAAATCCAGGAGAATTCAACGCCAAAGAATACTATAACAGACAGGGAATTGCCTTTGAGCTGCGGGATGCTGCCGTTACCGGCTCCAGTCAGAACGATTCCCTTTACCGGCAGGCGCTCTGGAGACTGAAAAACCACATGGGAAACGCCCTGGAAGCCCTTCTTTCTCCAGAAGACGCCTCCGTAATGAAGGCCATGCTCCTGGGAGACAAAAAAGGAATGGACCGGGAAATCAAGTCGCTGTATCAGGCTGCCGGCATTTCCCATGTGGTGGCAATCAGCGGCCTGCACATCTCCATCCTCGGCACCGGCGTATACAATCTTCTATCAGCTCTCTTCGACAGACTTCAGGCCGCCAGGCAGAAATTTCCTCCCGGAAAACGCGGAAGGCCATCTTCCGGAAAAGTTTCTTCCGGCAAAATTCCCGCCTGTGCCGTTTCGGCTTTCTTTCTGCTTTCCTTTCTCTTCATGACCGGCTTTTCCGCCTCTTCCATGCGGGCCGGAATCATGTTCGCGCTTTCCCTGACCGCCCGTCTGCTGGGGCGTACCTATGATACCGCGACGGCGCTGTCCGTCGCCGCCGCTCTCCTGCTGGTGGAAAATCCGGCCTGGATCGATGATACGGGCTTTCAGCTTTCCTTTACGGCGGCCTTCGCCGCTTCCGCCGCCGTTCCTGCCTTTTCCGATATGGATAATCTGAAGGACTGGCTTCTGAAACGGAAGAACGACGGAAACATCAGACGATATCAGGAACGCACCTCCCACAGTCTGAAGGATCGCCTTCAGAACGGCATATGCTCCGGGTTTCGTTCCAGCTTCTGCGTGAGCATGGTCACCCTTCCGCTTGTGCTTTCCTCCTTCTATGAGTGGAATGTGCTCTCTGTCGCCGTCAATCTGGCAGTCATTCCTCTCATGAGTGTGCTTCTGGGCGGCTGCATTCTGCTTGCCGTCTCCGGCAGCCTGATTCTTCTGCTCGGAGAGGAATGGCTTTTCCTGCTCACTCCGGCCGCTCTCCCTGTTCAGGCCATTCTTTTTCTCTATAAAATCCTGTGCCGAATCGGTTCGGCCGGAGGTCTCGGCCTGTTCCGCCCCGGCGCGCCGCAGCTTTGGCAGATCCTTCTTTTCTATGCCGGACTGCTCCTTGTGTTTCTTGGGGCAAAACATCTCCCCAGAATCGGCGGATATGCCGCCTGCGCGCTTCTATGCCTCCTTTTTGTCACTGGAAAGCCATCCGGGACACAGGTCACCATGCTGGACATCGGACAGGGCGACTGCATCCATATCCGTTCGCAGAACGGCAGGCATTATCTCTGTGACAGCGGAAGCACCTCAAAGCTGCAGGCCGGGACCTGGCAGGTCATTCCCTTTCTGAAGCATCAGGGCGTGAACCGTCTGGAACTGATTTTCGTAAGCCACTGTGATTCTGACCACATCAGCGCCATTTATGAGATTCTGGAATGGGCCGGGGAAGGAAACCTGCAAATCGGCGGACTGGTTCTTTCCGCCTCGGGTCCTGAGGATGAAATGCGCGCCTCTCTCATCGCTGCCTCAAAGAAAAACGGCGTTCCCGTATACCGGATGGAAGCCGGTGACGAGATCCGCCGTGGAAATACCATTTTTCAGGCAGTCTATCCTTTTTCTTCTGAAAATACTTTTTCCCCTTCCGGGGATAACAGTTTCTCCTCCCCGGTCTCTTCCGACAGGAACACTTCCTCACTGGTTCTCCGTTTTTCGGAAATCCGCAGCGAAAATCCTGAGGCTTTCGCAGGAAACGCTTCCGCCCCATCACTTCCCGGGGAAGTCTTCTCCCTTCTTCTCACCGGAGATGTGGAGGCTTCCGGCGAAGCGGAAATTCTGTCCGCCTGTCCGGAACTCGTATCCGGCTGTACCATACTTAAGACCGCGCATCACGGCTCAGACACCTCCACCACACAGGAATTTCTGAATGCCGCATCCCCGCAGGCCGCTCTGATCTCCTGCGGGAAGGACAATTCCTACGGCCATCCCCATGAAGAGGTGCTCTCCCGCTTCCGTAGTGCGCACATTCCCGTCTTCATAACGGCGGAATGCGGCGCGATTACCGTCCGGGAAAGGGACGGAAGGGTAACGGTGGAAACCTTTCGCTGAACAGCTGGCGAAAGCCTGACGGGAATCAGCCCGCTATGATGATGCCTCCGTCGTTTGCATACATGCTGCTGATGCCTGCCGTATTCAGGATATACGAACCGGCAAAGGACACCTTTTCCATGATCATGTCCCTGACCCACTCCGCCTTTTCCGGATTGTTGCAGTGGGAAATCATCAGATATTTTTCCTGGGGATTTTTGATCTCATCCGCCACAAGTCCCGCCATCCGGATGAGGGCCTTCTTCAATCCTACGGCCTGTCCGCGCTGAATGATGGTTCCTTCCGGCGTGGCTCCCATGACCGGCTTGATGTTCAGCGTGGAGGCGACCAGGGCCTTCACTCCAGTGAGCCTTCCGTTCTTTCTCAGCGTTTCCAGATTGTTCAGGACAAACCAGGTGTTCATTTCATCCCGGAAAGCCTCCAGCTTTTCCACGATTTCCTCAAAAGGAAGTCCCTGCTCCTCCAGCTGCATGGCCGCAAACGCGATCTGCGTCTCTCCGCAGGAGGCGGATTTGGAATCAATCACATGGATTTTCTTCGCGTCCCTGCCGTATTTTTCCTCAAAAAGATTCTTTCCGAGCAGCGCGCTGTTATGGCTGCCGCTTAAGTTTGCGGAAAGGGTGACCACATAAACATGCTCCGCATCCCCTTCATAGCTCGTTCTGTAACGTTCCGGAGACGGACAGGAAGATCTGGGACAGATCGGGCATTCCGCCACCTTTCTCAAAAATTCCTTCTGATCAAAGTTCTCATCATCCAGAATCCGCCAGTCTCCTACCTCAAGGCCAAGGGGTACTCTTTCAAAATGGCTGTCGCCCTCCAGTTCCTTCGGCAGTTCGCAGCAGCTGTCCACAACGATCTTATAGCTCATATTATAATATCCTCCGATTTTTGTCACTTGAATATGTGGTTTTCATTACCACATATAATAACACCGACATTTACATCTTGTAAAGATTATTTCCAAAAGAAATCTCAAAGCTGCGGTTATTTTTTTTATAGCCATCCCGCCATGAATCGTGTAAAATAAAAGAGCCGTTCAGAAACGGCTCTGCATAAAGAAAAGGAGATCGCCATGATCGCACTTCAGATTAAGGATGTCAAACATTTTATGGGCCGGCTTCTCGGCACGGATTTACTGGATTCCTTCCTGCTGGAGGAAGCCGTCGTTTCCACTTATAATACGTTTACCATAGACGGCCGGATGAACCGGGCCTTTTTTTCCAGGGAAGAATGGGAAGAGCCCTCTATCCGCCCTTATGATTTTTCCCCCTGGAAATCCATGCGCCCCATTCTGTTCGAGCTGATCCGTGGCAGAAAAACGCCCGTCAGCTTCCGTTTCACCCTGCACCTCATGCCCCAGTATGTTCCCGGCATCCTGAAGCCTTCCGAAACCACCGTCACGGCGGATCAGGTAAAGGCTCTCGTTCTCACCTGCAGATATGAAAACGGCACGCTGACTCTTCTGACCGGGACATCCCTGCACACCTTTCTTCCGGACAAAAGCGCGGATGTGCTCTGGGACCGGACGGTTAAGGCATTTCTGAACAAACGGGAAGTCGGATATGACGAGCTGTAGAGGTGTTATTTTCCGAAACTGTTCCGCATAATTTTTTCTCAGAAAGGCATACTGTACCCATATAAACATGCTGCTGGCCAGCGGCTGATTGACGCGAAACCGTCTTCCGCCGGCGCCTGCGGCGGAAATGGAGCCAGATATGGATTATCTGAATGCATTCTGGATCGGCGGGCTGATCTGCGCCCTGGTTCAGATTCTGATGGAAAAGACAAAACTGATGCCCGGCCGGATCATGGTGCTTCTGGTCTGTACCGGAGCCGTTCTGGGCGCTCTGGGAATCTATGAGCCCTTTCTGGAATTTGCGGGAGCAGGCGCCAGCGTGCCGCTTCTTGGCTTCGGCAATACCCTGTTTCAGGGCGTGAAGAAAGCGGTGGATGAAATGGGCTTTCTCGGCCTGTTTGCGGGAGGTTTTCAGGCCGGCGCCGCGGGCTGCGCCGCTGCCCTCATTTTCGGCTACCTCGCCTCTCTGATTTTCAATCCGAAGATGAAAAAATAGCGGGTATCCCACAGGGTACCCGCCTGAAGACAGTCCTGCTTTCGCATCCATTACTCTCCGGATGCCTCCACCAGCACCGCTCCGCCGTTCAGATCCATCTCACTGTCGTACAGAATCCCGTCGTAATATTCCAGAAGAAGCTGTACCACGCGGCTGTAGCTTTTCATGCCGTCGGAAACACCGTTGATGACCAGGGTGGTTTCCGTGAACTGGTTGGAAGCAGCCTTCACCACCGCAGTCTCCACCACCGCGTTTTCTTCCACCCTTTCCCAGGCTTCAGAAGTCAGGAAAATATCATCCGCGCGGACGCTTTTTGCGAGCGAAACGGAACCGAATTCCTGCTTTCCGGAGGCCTTCTTGTATTCCTTTTCCACATAGTTCAGCACGCTCAGGTACCCGCTGTAGCGGTAAAATGGATCCTCCGAATTGATGCAGGCGAGAAAACCGATGAAATTCGCGTCGTCCTCATAGATGAAGCCCTTCAGATGCGCCAGTTCATGGCAGAGGGTGGCGGGTACATTTGCGATATACATGCTTGTATTGTAATTCGCTTCCATGGAAAACGGGAAGTAATATCCCATCATATACTGCTGGCTCAGGAAATCGGATGCGGTGATCCCCTTTGCCTGAGGATAATAACCGGAAAGCAGTTCGTATTCTTCCCCAAGTCCCTGCATCGCCCGAACAGCCTCCTGTTTCATGTCTCCCTGATAGACCAGAAAACCTTCCCCATCCCGCTCCATCTGCTCCGTCAGCGCATTCAGCTCCTCCACGATGTGATTTCTTACCTGGATCAATTCCCGGTCCGTATAGGTTCTCTGCGCCTTCTGTGCCATATATGTTTCGTCGAATTCAGAAGCGTGGTACAGAATAAAGCAGTTCCAGGTCATGATCATGAAAACCGCCAGGAAGCCCCAGGCATACACCCGGAAAAAAGCGGAAATGAGCATCTTTACTCTCCCTTTTCGTACAAGAATGCGCATAAAGCCCATTACAATGGCTGCGGCCGTAAAAAGAACAGCCAGAACAATCATCCCCTCTCCCACGGAAAAGGGAAAGACCGACATCAGCCTTCCGTAAAGGTTGACAGAAAGCGGAAACAAATGCTTCACATGCCAGTCACAGAACGCCTGGCTGTTCCACGCGATCACATTCACCGCCGCCGTCAGAAGAAGTAAAGCTGCCCATATTTTTTTCCTCATGCAATCCCCCGATTTCTTATACCCGACAAAACCCTCCTGTTTCTTTCTACTTATAACTATACCCCTCGGGGGAGGAGAAAACAACCGAATCACAGAAAAGCTAGAAAGTGTTCACACCGCATTTACATTTCCGACACAGTTTCCCGCCGGTCATTTTTCGAGAATCCCTGCCAGCCCTGCCGCAAGCTCCTCAACGATGGTCCGGATGCTCTTTCGGCCGCATTCCAGAGTATAGTCCGCATACTTTTCGTAGAGGGGGATTCTTTCCTCATACAGATCCAGAAGAGTCTGCCCCTCTTTCAGGGCCACGCCCCGTTTTTTCAGATCCCCCAGCCGGCTTTCAATTTCCGAGAAGGAAAGCTTTAAATAGACCACAATTCCCGTCTGCTTCAGATGCTCCATCGCCTGCGGGCCGTATATCACACTTCCGCCCGTGGCGATAACACTTCCATTCTTTTCAAGACTGCTGTTGATTTCATTTTCCACAGCAAGAAAGCCGTCCAGCCCCTTCTCGGAGATGATCTCATGGAGCAGCTTTCCCGTTTTTTCCTGGATGACCAGATCGGAATCCAGAAAGCGGCGGCCCATATGCTTGGCAAGGACCACTCCCACCGTGCTCTTTCCCGCCCCCGGCATTCCGATCAGGACAATGTTCTCATCTCTGCGCATGCTCAGTTTTCCAGCGCGGCAATGACTTCCACCTCACAGAGCACGTTCTTGGGAAGCGCTTTTACCGCCACGCAGCTTCTTGCCGGCTTCTCGGTGAAATACTTTTCATACACGCCGTTAAAAGCCGCGAAATCAGCCATATCTGCCAGAAAACAGGTGGTCTTTACCACGTTGGCATAATCCGTGCCTGCCGCTTCCAGAATGGCTCCCACGTTCTTCATCACCTGCTCGGCCTGGGCTTCAATTCCTTCCGCCTCCACCTCGCCGCTTTCCGGATTGATCGGGATCTGTCCCGAAGCGAAAAGGAAATTTCCGGCCGCAATGGCCTGGGAATAGGGCCCGATCGCCGCAGGGGCTTTCTCTGTCGTAATCTTCTTTAACATCTCTACCTCCTGTTCTGCCGCCACAGGCGGCATTCAATTGTATCATTATGCCGACGCTGCATAGCGTCCAGCCTTTGTCTGTACCGTCTACCATCTTATCATCGTTTCGTTTCCGGAACAAGAACCTCTTCCGTAAACACCGGAATTTTATTCCTCAAAAGCCACCGTCACGTAAAACCCTCTTTCATTCTGTACGATTTCGGTCACATCCCCTTCCCTGGCAAGCAGACGCTCCCGGAACGGGAAATTTCCCGACATGGCGAGAGAAGGATCGATGGTATAATAATAGTTGCTGGGAAGCACTCCCTCCGTCACCGTCACATGATCGCCCTCCTTTAAAAGACCGGGGCGTTCCATTTTAAATTCCATGGTCCGCATGATTTACCTCTTTTCCGCCGCGGAACGGCATTCACATCATTCTGTCCGCCTTATATTTTAGTCTGCAAGGACGGTCTGCACAAGAATAATTTTCAGGAAATTCCTGTCTCTTTATCCGTTTCCGTCGTCAGGATACAGGCTCTCCAGCACCAGGCAGTGACTGATTCCAGGTACGGCCTGCCCCTCGTTGAAGCTAGTTTTGGAAAGCAGCGCCCCCGTCGGAGCGAAAAGAACCCGCCTCCATATGCCCTCCTCCAGCATTTTCAGGATATAGGCGGAAAGCACCACAGCGGAACAGCCGCAGCCGGAGCCACCCGCATGGGTATCCTGTTCCTTCGCGTCATAAATCTCGATGCCGCAGTCCATGTGATTTCCGGAAATATCGATTCCCTCCTTTTCAAGCAGATCCAAAAGCACGATCTGCCCTACCGTTCCCAGATCGCCCGTGATGATTTTATCATAATCCTCCGGCCGTCTTCCAAAGTCCTTCAGATGCTGGCTGATGGTGGACGCCGCTGCAGGCGCCATACAGGCTCCCATGTTCATGCTGTCCTTCAGGCCGAAATCCACGATTTTTCCCGGCGTCATCCCTGTGATGACCGCCCGCGCGGGCTTTGCGGAATCCGCCTGCTTTGCAAGCAGAAAGGCGCCGCTTCCCGTCACGGTCCAGGTGGCGGACAGGGGACGCTGGTTTCCATATCCGAGCGGATAACGGAATTCCTTTTCCGCGCTGCCGAAATGGCTGGAGGTCACACAGGCCGCCCTCTCCGCAAAGCCGCCTGCGATGATGAGGGAAGCCAGCGTGAGGGAAAGGGCACAGGTGGAGCAGGCCCCGTACAAACCAAACAGCGGCCGCTCAAAATTTTCCAGTCCGAAGCTGGTGGCGATCTCCTGTCCCAGCAGGTCTCCCGCAAACAGAAAGCGCGCATCCTCCTGCTTCCAGCCCGCTTTTTTCAGTGCGAAGGACAGGGCCCGCCGCTGCAGGCAGCTCTCCGCATCCTCCCAGCTTTTACAGCCGAACAGATCGTCCTCCCCCACCAGATCGAACAGATTCCCCAGGGGGCCTTCCCCTTCCTTCTTTCCCACCACAGACGCGCTCTCGATCAGATAGACCGGCTCATTTAACGCGATGCTCTGTTTTCCCAGAATCGGATTTCTCTCTTCTTTCTTCATATCTACCTCTTTTTTGCCGCCGAAGGCCGGCTTTTATTTAAACATGTCCGTTTCCTGATAGTATTCGGATTTTTGCCGGAAACTATTCAGAAACTGGAAATTGCGGCAGTCCGGTGGGATAACAGACTGCCATATGGCGCGGAAAGAACTGTAATCCTGCCGATTTCGGATGCGTATTTCCTTCAACTGTGATAGAATGGAAAAAAGTCTGATGGCTTATTTTTCAGGAGGGGAACGGTATGAACAGCGGACAGGTAAAAAGACTGGCTTATTCTCTTGGGGCACAGCTGTGCGGAATTGCGGGAATTGCCCTGGATCTCTGTATCGGTCTGGAGGAAAACGGCATCGGCGCCGTGCCTGTTCCCACCAATGAAAGCGAGTGGGACGGGCGTACCGGAAGGTGGCGTTCCATCATCTCCCTGAAGCATGCCGCACAGGCCGCAGGGCTTGGAACGATCGGAAGACATTCCCTGCTGATCACACCGGAATTCGGAAGCATGGTCTGGCTGGGCGCCGTTCTTTGCAGCGCGTCACTTGAACCGGATGAGAAAAAGGAGCCCATTTGTCAGAACTGCGGCCTGTGCGTAAAAGCCTGTCCGGTGGATGCGCTCCATCAGGCTGAAATGAATCAGTCTGCCTGCTGGGAGCACACCTTTGGAACCGATAAAGAAACGCAGAGCTGGGTGATCTCCTGCCACCGGTGCAGGGACGTCTGCCCTCATCTTCTGGGAAGCAGAAATTCGCCAGGCACTTGAAACGCACGAACATAAAGAAATGCCCGAGAACCGGACCTGCTCCTCCGGTCAGAAAGAAGGAAAATTATGAATGAAAATAAAACCATGATTCAATACTTTGAATGGTATCTGCCCGAGGATGCCGGACACTGGAAACGGGCCGCAGCGGATGCGGCACATCTGAAGGAGGCGGGGTTTACTGACGTATGGCTGCCGCCCGCCTACAAAGGCGCACAGGGGAAAGCGGACGTGGGCTACGGCGTTTATGATTTCTATGATCTGGGAGAATTTGACCAGAAGGGCAGTGTTCCTACCAAATATGGCACCAAAGACGAGTATCTTGCGGCCATAAAGGCGCTGCACGATGCCGGTCTTTCCGTTCTTGCGGACATCGTCCTGAACCATAAGATGGGCGCGGACGGCTGTGAAACCGTGCTGGCGGAGGAATGTGATGATACCAACCGGAACGAGGAGGAAGGGCCGGCGCAGGAGATATCCGCCTGGACCAGCTTCCGTTTTCCCGGCAGGGGCGGAAAATATTCCGATTTTCAGTGGAATCATACCCATTTCAGCGGTGTTGACTGGGATGACCGCAGAAAGAGGCATGAAATCTTTCAATTTGCAGGCAAGGAATGGGACGATGAGGTAGACCCGGAAAACGGGAACTACGATTATCTGATGGGCGCCGATCTGGATATGAACAATCCTGAGGTGGTGGCAGAACTGGACCGCTGGGGGGAATGGTATCTGGATATGACCGGCGTGGACGGCTTCCGTCTGGATGCGGTCAAGCATATCCGTTTTCCCTTTTACAACCACTGGCTTATGGATCTTCGGAAAAAGACGGGAAAGCGCCTTCCTGCCGTAGGAGAATACTGGAGCCCCAACGTGAAGTCCCTGATCCATTATCTGGACGAATCCGGTCTCGTCATGCGGCTGTTTGACGTACCGCTGCATTTCCACTTCGTACAGGCCTCTTCCAGCAACGGCTGTTTTGACATGAGCAAAATCTTCGATGGCACACTGACTGCCGAGCGTCCCAACCGGGCCGTGACCTTCGTGGACAATCATGACACTCAGCCCGGACAGGCGCTCTCCTCCTGGGTACAGGGCTGGTTCAAGCCTCTCGCTTACGCGCTGATCCTCCTGCGCCGGGATGGCCTTCCCTGTGTCTTTTACGGGGATTATTACGGCGTTCCCCATGACCATATCGGTCCGGTGGGCGCACAGCTGGACACGCTCCTCCGCCTTCGCCGGGATGCGGCGTATGGGGAGCAGATCGACTATTTCGATGATTATAATATCGTCGGATGGACGCGCCTGGGGGAAGAAGACCGTCCCGGCTCCGGCTGCGCCGTCATCCTGACGGACGGCCCCGGCGGCAGCAAAAACATGTGTATGGGCGCCCGCTTCGCCGGATGCACCTTCCGTGACGCGCTGGGGAATCAGAAGCAGACCATCGTGCTGGATGAGAGCGGAAGCGCCGACTTCTGCGTGGGCGGCGGCTCCGTCTCCGTGTGGGTTCCTGACGTCCAATAAGGAAAGGAAAACAGTAAACCGGACAACGTCCGGTTTACTCTTCTGAGGTGAGGGATTCAATCTGCCCGTCTCTCACCTCAACGTCCACTTTTCTGTCTCTGTAATAATACTTCCTGTCATGCTCACCGATTTCCCGGATCACCCGGCAGGGATTGCCGTATGCCACCACGTTGGCCGGAATGTCCTTCGTCACGATGCTTCCCGCGCCGATGACGGTATTATCCCCAATGGAAACGCCCGGAAGCAGAACGCAGCCTCCGCCGATCCACACATTTCTTCCGATATGAACCTCCATGTTAAACTGCGCCTGCACGTCCCGAAGCGCGGGATCAATCGGATGTCCCGCCGTCGCAATGGTCACATTGGGGCCAATCATGGTATTGTCTCCCACATAAATATGAGTATCATCCACCATGGTCAGATTGTAGTTTGCATACACATTTTTCCCGAAATGCACATGCTTTCCGCCGAAGTTGGCGTGCAGCGGAGGCTCGATGTAGCTGCCTTCCCCGATTTCGGCAAACATGTCCTGAAGCTTGGCAAACCGTTTGTCCATATCCTTCGGCTGGATCTGGTTATACTCCCACAGCTTCTGCATGCAGACCACCTGCTCCGCCATGATTTCCTCATCTCCGGGCGGATAGATCCTGCCCTCCATCATTCTTTTCTTCGCTTCTTTCGAATCCATGGTATGTAATTCTCCTTTTATATTGTTTTTTCGTTTTCTCTTTCTTCCCGCATTCTGGCAACGAAATCCTCTTCCGACATTTTCATGCGTCTGGCCGCTTCATCCGTCCGCAAAAGGCCGTCCCTCACAAGAGAACTGAAGGCGATAAAAGAACCACGTTCCAATCCACGTTCCAATCCCTGTCTCATTCCCCGTTCCACGCCTCTTTCCTCAATTGCTTCGCTTAAATTGCACATGGCTTCCAACTCCTTCCTGATTTTCATTTACATGCTGATTCCGTACTCTTTTTCCAGAATATGTTCCTTCTCTTCCGGCGTCAACGAAAAAGACAACAGCGTATTCAGAAGGCGGTACAGGCTGCCCCGCTCTCCGGGATCCTTTTCCTCATTCATGCAGATCCAGATACTGTATACCTTTTTCAGATTCGAATATTCTGATCCTGTGAATTCTCTGTTCTTCTGAGCGGAGAGCATTCTCGCGGCATAGTAGATCCCTCTCGTTATCAGACGGTATTTCACATAGTATTCTTTCTGCGCTTCCAGATCAAACAGGAGACGTTTCCCACATCCCTGACCATTCTCCGCCGGAAGGTGCATATGAAAACGAATGTCGTAGGTCACCGTTCCTTCTTCGGAAAGACGGTTCCGGGTGTCATCTCCCGCAATCCAGGTCCGCTCCATCCCGGGGTCCACCGGCTCGGAAGAAATGTGGATATCCGGATCCAGCTGAGCCATGATCTGTTCCACCGTAAAAAGCGCACATTCTTCCACCGTCTTCTGCAGAATTCTCGCCAGGACCGGTCTCGCGCTCAACAGCCGTTTCGCATGTGTATCATACTGCGCCCGCAGTCCGGCGATGGAAATTTCCTCAGCAAGAGGTGTTTTTCGGACGCTGGGTCCGCAGCTTCGCTCTGTCTGCCTTTCCGGCATGCTGCATGATAAACCATAATCTTTTCTTTCGTTTCCCGTCATTGTCCTCCCATCCACGGCAGGGAACGGGGTGTTTCCTCTTCTACAGAAAACCTGTTATAGGAGTAATACCTTCCATTTTTCCGGGTTCCCGCCGTCTGTACTTTGTACTGAGTTTTTTCGGCAGAAACTGCCAGAATGTGTGATTACACGTTTGAAGCCCGGACAGAATTTCCGGCTTCCCAAAGACAAGTTCAGCATATCTCACGGAGAAGAGGATGTCAATGATTTTTCAGACTCTTAGAAAAATCTTAATATTTCCCTGGTACAGTTCACTCAAAGAAAAAGTGAGCATCCTTGCAATGCCCACTTTCCTGACTCTTATATCCATTTTTATGGATACAATTTATACGATTCCCGTCACTTTCCCCAGCCAGTAAATCACCCCCAGCACCCAGGAGGTGAAGATTCCGTACAGAATCACGGGCCCGGCAATGGTGAAGATCTTGCATCCCACGCCGAACACCTGGCCTTCCTTCTTAAATTCAATCGCGCAGGCCGCCACGGAATTGGCGAAACCGGTGATCGGCACCAGCGCGCCCGCGCCTCCCCATTTCACGATGGAAGGATAAAGGTTAAATCCGGTCAGAAGCACGCTTAAAAGGATCAGAAGAAGGGCCGACCAGCTGCCTGCGGTCTCTCTGTCAAGGCCCATTCCGGCGCAGACGTTCAGGATGATCTGGCCGGTCAAACAGATCGTTCCGCCCGTCACGAAGGCCTTTATCATCTGCAAAAACAGATTGTGGGTCGGCGTAATTCTGCTGACATACTGCTCATATTCCTTTTTCTGCTTCTCGTCCATTTCTACCTCCATACCAAAGCGCTGCGGGCTTCTCACCTTTTTTGCAGTCTTTTTCGGAACTGCCGCCTGTTTATGGATGTAGTATGCGCAAAAGCGTAAGAAATATACCTGGCCGTTACATCAGGTAGAGCAGCACCGTCACCGGCATGGTAATGATGCAGACAAGGGTGGAAAGCACGTTGAGCACACCCGCATATTCCGAGTCCTGCCCATACACCTGGGACATCTGAATCACTGCGGAAGCGGGCGGCGTGATGGCCGCAAGCAGCGTGATCAGCAGGATGGTCTGCGCGTCGGCGAATACGCCGGCTACCGCCGCTTTCAGAAGCCGCAGCAGCAGTAGGCTCACGGCGGGAAAAACAAGCATGCGCAAACAGACGATTCCATATGCCCGCCTGTTTCCGAAAATCTGCTTCGGACGCATCCCCGCGATCAGCATGCCGGCAATGAACATGCTGGCCGGAGCCACCATGCTCCCCACCGAATGCAGCGTGTCAGAAAGCACATCTGGCAGGCGGAAGCCTGTCAGGAAGAGAAGAATTCCGGCGAAAACGGCCAGAAGGTTGATATTCGTGAGGATTTTTCGGATATCAGCCCCTTTTATGCCGGACAGGAGCACCTTGCCATGGGTCCACAGAAGCAGAAGCTGCACGCTCACATAGGCGGTGGAATACACCACCCATTCCGGCCCGAGAACCGCCGTAATGATCGGGATGATCAGGTTGCTGGAATTGGAATAAATGACCGACGCCTTTTCCACGGCGGTCAGATGCAGCGCCTTTTCCAGAAGTCCCGCCGCAAGAAGCAGAATCACATGACAAATCACCGCTGCAGCAAACGCGAGCATGAGGCCTCTCAGGATTCTGCTGTCGTATTCCACCTGAAAGGAATCCAGGATCGCACAGGGCAGAGCGAGATACAGGAGCAGGACGGACAGCGTTTTGCTGTCCTGTGCCTTCAAAAGGCCTGTTTTCACCAGGGCAAATCCCATCAGGAGCATCAGGAACATGGATAAAATCTGCCAGAAAAGAAGAATGCTGATTTCCATTTTTACTTCGCCTCTTTTGTCTTGCCTCCCTCCTGTCCGCACGCTATAATAGGAGGAAGCTTTCATTTTTTACGGATTTTAAGGGGAATGCCATGAACCGGGTTATCATGATATTTTTTGCCGTTGCAGCCGTGCTGGGCGGTCTTGACTGTATTGCAGGAAACAAAAAGGGATATGGGGAGCGGTTTGAAGAAGCCTTCCGGCTTCTGGGGCCAACCGCCCTTTCCATGGCGGGCATGATCTGTATCTCTCCCGCCCTTTCTTTTCTGCTGGAGCGGCTGCTCGCTCCCCTTCTGCGCTTTCTCGGAACCGATCCCGCGCTGGCGGGCGGATTTTTTGCCATCGACATGGGCGGCTACCAGCTTGCCATGCAGCTGGCAGACACTCCGGACTGGGGCGGTTTTTTCGGCATCATCGTGGCTGCGGTATTCGGCTGCACCCTCACCTTCACTCTGCCCGTTGGCATCGGCGTCATCGAGGAGAATGATACCGGCTATTTTCTCAAAGGCATCATCATCGGACTGATCACCATGCCGGCCGGCTTTTTCCTCGGGGGCCTGCTCTTCGGCTTCAGCCCTCTTCAGCTTCTTGGCCGGCTCGCCGTCCTGCTGGTATGCGCCCTGCTTCTGGTTCTGGGCCTTGGGAAATGTCCGTCCCGGATGCTGAAGGGCTTCCGCCTGTTCGTGCGGGCGCTGAAGATTCTCATCACCCTCGGCCTTACCATCGGCGCGGTCCTGTATCTTCTGGACCTGCAAAACCGGTGGATCACGCCGGTCATGGACGCCATGCAGACCGTTTCCTCCATCTGCGTGGTCATGCTGGGAAGCCTGCCCGCCGCCCTGTTTCTACAGCGGCTTCTTCGGGTTCCCCTGCAAAAGGCTGGAAACCTTCTAAAGCTGGATGAGACCGCCGTCACCGCCATCCTCATTGGAACCGTGAGCGTTCTTCCGGCCCTGACCATGCTGAAGGACATGAGTCCCCGCGGCCGTGTGGCCGTATCCGCCTACCTGGTGAGCGCCGCCTCCCTGATGGGCGCACACATCGCCTTCACCATGGGTGTCTCTCCTGATCTGACCGGGCCGCTGATCGCAGCCAAACTCACCGGCGCCTTTACGGCGCTGGCCGTCTCGCTGTGGATGGAGCGCAGGAACAGCACCTGACCGCTTTATGGGGGCGCGGCGGGGCAGGAGTCACTGCCCCGCCGCGCCAGGCTTTTATCACAGCTTCGGGCAGAATTTCTCCGTATATTCCATCATCGGAAGGCCGTCCTCCGTAAAGGAAAGAGGCAGAATCACGTATCTGGAATCCTCATAATTTTTTCCATTCCAGCGGTCGGAGACATAGTACCAGGTTCTGTGATCTCCCTCACCCACGGGCAGAATGAAAGCGGGCTGGGTGCGGTAGGTCACCTCGTCCCCGATATCCGTAAGTACGCTCCAGCGCCCCTCCATGCTGTCCGAAACGGCATAGCGGCACTGATTGGGCGCCCATCCCGTGCAATAGGAGGAAAACATATAGTATTTCCCGTTCCGCTCCATCACCGCGGGCGCTTCCCGGTATTCCCCCTGCCAGAGCTTATGTACCAGGCAGTCCACATTCAGATAATCCTCCGTCAGGCGGTATACATGCAGGTCCGCATTGTCTCTGGAGGCGGAGATGAAATACGCCGTCCCGTCTTTCTCCTGAAACAGCGTGCAGTCTCTGGACATATACCCGAACGGATTGAAGCAGCCCAGATAGGTGAATTCTCCATCCGGCCTGTCGCAGACCGCGATGGCGCAGGCGGCGTCATGATAGTCCTTCCCGTTTTCTACGTGCATCCACATAACAAACTGCTTCGTTTTTTCATTATAAAGTACCTTGGGACGCTCCACATTGATCTTTCCACCCTCCGTTGTTTTCAGCTTCCGGTCCGTTCTCACGCGGTGCTCCGCTGTGGGCGAATCCGTGGTCAGCACATGGCGGCAGAAGGTCCAGTTTAAAAGATCTTCAGAACGGTACACGCTCACATAACGGTTTTCCGTTCTGTTTTCTCCATACCAGTACCACTGTCCCTCCCGGTAAAGCATGTGGCCGCCATGTGCGTGAAGCACGTTTCCATCGGTGTCATACCAGATGTCTCCATTAATCAGACAGGTATTTTTTTCCATTGTCCTTTCCTCCCTTTTTCTTCGTATCAACCTGCACCCGCTCTCTCCGATGCAGCTCCTGATTGTTTGTATTCTAATCCTTTTCCCGTTCCGTTTCAACACCGCCGCTGCAGATTCTCACAAACGCATCGAAGGCTTCGGAATGATACTTGTTCCGATGGTAAACGATGCTGAATTCCCGTGTAAAATCCACCCGCTCCACGGCGACCGCCTTCACCTCACCCCTCCTGATGTCTTCTTCCACCAGATAGTAGGGAAGGACGGAAATGCCCATATTTTCCCTGACCGCCCGGACGAGGGCACGGGTACTGACGCTTTCCCAGACGGGTTCGATTTCCAGCCCGGCCTCTGCCATCCGGATATCGAACAGCTCCCTGACCGCACTCCCTTTTTCCCGCAGAAGCATATCCTCTGCGGCCAGAACCTCCGGCACGATACTTTGGTATGATGCATACGGATGCTCCGGCGGGCAGATCATCACCAGCCTGTCCTTCCGATAAGGGAACTGTACCAGATACGGGCTGTGTATCCGTCCTTCCACCAGGCCCACATCGATCCCGTTCTCCAAAAGCAGCTTTTCTATGGTGTCTGTATTTTCCACCGTCACCCGCACGCGCACCTGCGGGAACTCCTTCTGAAAGGTTCTGATATAGCCGGGCAGAAAATAATTCCCGATGGTAACGCTGCTGCCCACATGGAGCATACCGGATGCGCCCAGGCTTTTCATGGCATCCTCTGTCTCCTCGAACAGACTGACCAGATGTCTGGCATACTGATACAGCTCCTGTCCTGCCTGCGTTACATAAAGCCGCTTTGACATCCGCTCAAAGACCCTGACCCCATAATGCTCCTCCAGCTCCTTCAGGGCTACGCTCACCGACGGCTGGGCGATGAGCAGTTCTTCAGCGGCCGCCGTTGTACTTCCGGTTTCGTAAACGGCCAGAAAAATTTTCAGATGGCGAAGCGTCATGAACCTGTCCCCTTTCTATAACAAAACAGCTATGATCTTTATCATATTATAGTATTTTACAAATAATCGGACAAGGGGTATTGTTGAGATAGAAAAAAGAAAGGCATGGGATCGTCAAATGAACAAAAGGAAAAAATATCTCACCTTATTCCTGTCAACCCTGATCATCAGCAGCTTCACCTTTGGCGGCGGTTACGTCATCATCTCTCTCCTGAAGAAAAAATTCACCGACGAACTTCACTGGATTGAAGAAAAGGAGATGCTGAATCTGGCCGCCATCGCCCAGTCCGCACCGGGCGCCGTAGCCGTCAACGCAGCGATCCTGGTAGGATACAGGACTGCCGGCATAATCGGAACCATCATTGCGGTTTTTGGGACCATCATACCGCCCTTCGTGATCATTTCCCTGATTTCGCTTTGCTATACGGCTTTCCGGGAAAATGTAATTGTTGCCGCCGTCTTAAAGGGCATGCAGTCCGGAATTGCGGCCGTTATCGCTGATGTGACCGTCAACCTGTGCAGCAGTGTTTATCAGGAAAGCGGCGTCCTGTCCGTACTCGTCATGGCCGCAGCGTTCTGCGCATCCTGGTTTTTCGGCGTCAACGTGCTCTGGATCATCCTGGCCTGCGCACTCTATGGAATCCTGCGTACCTTTTTCACACTTTCCAAAAAGAAGGGAGAACCTGACAAATGAATTTTCTGGATCTGTTTTTCAGCTTTTTTCAAATCGGCCTTCTCAGCTTCGGAGGCGGTATGGCCGCCATCCCGCTGATTCAGGAACAGGTGGTGGACGGCCATGGCTGGCTGAGCATGACGGAATTCACCGATCTGATCACCATTGCCGAAATGACGCCCGGCCCCATCACCATCAATTCCTCCACCTTTGTGGGAATCCGAACCGCAGGTCTTGCAGGCGCAATCGTTGCTACAGCCGGCTGCATCCTGCCCTCCTGTCTCATCGTTCTTATGCTGGCGTGGCTGTATTTCAAATATGGAAATCTCACTTATATACAGGGTACCCTGTCAGGTCTGCGTCCGGCCATTGTTGCGCTCATCGCTTCCGCCGGGCTGTCGATCCTGTGCCTTGCCATCTGGAACCAGGAAAGCATCTCCCTGCATCCCGCAGGCACCAACCTGATTGCCGTCCTTCTTTTTCTTCTGTCTTTTTTCATCCTGAGACGTGGGAAAACCAATCCCATCTTCGTCATGCTGGGCTGCGGAGCGGCAGGCGGTATTCTTTATACTCTGACCGGAAGCTTCCTGTAAAAAGCTTCAGAATGGAGGTTGTCATGATTTTTCAGATCAGACCTGTTCTGGGCGGCTTTCAGCTTTTCGGCACTGCCGCTCAGAGCGTCTCCGCTTCCGCGGGAGCCGCAGGGCGTTCTTTCGGAACATCCGGAGAAAGAATCAGTATTCTTCAGAAAAAACTAACCGGTTCCGCAAAGCTGATCCGAAGCGGAGGAGAAATCATCGGTGAAACAGAGATCATCCGAAAAGAGGGCAAAACTTTCTATCTCGCAAGAAAGAAGGATAAGATGTGCGCAAAGGCAGAACTGACCTGCCGTCCCTGCAGCGGAGCCGTTTCTCTCATCCGCCCTCCCCAGGGCGTTCACCTTGACATGGATACTCCATACGGAAGATGGCAGGCTGACAGGCAGCAGGACCAGAGCGTCCTGTTCATCAGAGAATCCACCGTCATCGGCAAGATCTCTCCCTTCTTTTCCATCCGCCCGCAGATTTTCGCCTGTGCCGGGGACTATCCTGCCGCCTTCTGGGCCGTCATGTATGTGTTTGCCAGCTATATGATGCACGAAGGGGATGTGGACATTATCTGACCGTCCCGCTTTTATGAGGCAAAAAATTTCCCGAAAAAATAATACAGACTTCCCGCCAGTTTTCCCAGCGCCACGGAAAGCACGGCAAGGCCGAGACCGTGGCGGAAGGAAATGCGCCTGGCAAAGATGGGAATGGAATCCAGCATCTCCGCGATCGCCAGAGCCAGACAGCCCACAAAAATCCCGGCAAACAGGCCGAAAAGCACAAGCAGGAAGGCCGTAAGCCCCTCCCACACCCATTCCGCCCGGCCGGCAAACAGGCCATACAGCCTCTGAAAGAAAGAAGAAGGATAACCGAATACGCTCAGGAAGTTTCCCAGAAGCGTTCCGAACACCACCATTTCCTCATAAAGAAAAACATTCCGTCCGGTATGGGTTTTTCCTGCAAAGCGCGGCACCAGTCCCACAGACATCAGGACAGTGAACACGCCGCCTGATACCAGCAGACCGCCGCTGATGCCGGCCACGGCGAGTCCTGCCTGACGGAAAAAAATCCACAGACCTTCTTCAGGAGACATCGATCGTCTCCCCCTCTCTGTCCGCGGTTTCCACCAGCGCGTTATTCACCTGATCCTCATAGATGCGCATCTCCACCTCGATGGGAGTGGGATCCTTCGTAATTCTCCTCCCGCCGATGTGGTTGAAGAACAGAATGATGCCGGACGCCAGACCGATGGAATAGGAGATTTCCAGAATGGTGATCCCGTCCGAAGGTTCGTCCATCACCATTTCATAAACCCTGATGAACACGTCGCTGATGCCGATGTCATTGTGAAAGGCCATGATGGTAAAAGCCGGACCGAAAAAACAGATGAGGCAGACAAAGGCGATTTTCAGCCAGAGCCACGGCCCCTTTTTCTGCTCCGCTTCCACCCGTTCCACAATCACCTCGGTCTCACCGATGTTCTGCACCTCCAGAGAGGGATCGGTTTTCTGCAGCTCCTCCAGAATCTTCATCACGCTGACCACGCAGCGCTTCTTCGTTTCATCCCGGAAGCTGCAGACCTTCAGCGCCTTCGCTCGGGCGAGGATTTCCTTATCTGCACACACCAGTTTTCCCAGATCGCTGAGATGAATCTCCTTCTTCTGCGTCTCCACATTCCGCTCCAGCTTCAGGTACAGCGTTTCCCGCGTTGCCATTTTCGCTCCTTTCCAGGCACAAACCTCCGATCCGCACGCCGCCGTGACAATCCGGAAAGCGCCCTGACTTCCTGCCGGATTGCGGCAGTTTTCATACGTTCTTAAGTATTTGAAGGCGGAGCCGGTTTTATGCAGGATTTGTCGTGAATTCCTCAGCACAGAACCTTGTGCCGCATGCTGAGAAGGATTTTTTTCTCCAGCCGGCTGACCTGTACCTGGCTGATGCCCAGATTTTTTGCCACCTCGCTCTGCGTCATATTTTCAAAATAACGCATCCGGATCAGATCTCGGTCCGCTTCCGGCAGTTCTTCCAGCAGCTGTTCCAGGAGCATGTGGTTCAGCAGCCTGTCCTTCTCCTCATCTTCCCAGACGCCCGATCCCCCGCCAGCCGCCACCTTATCCAGCAGCTGAATCTCATTTCCGTCCGACTGGTAAACGGTCTTATAAATGGACTCCACCTCCACTCCGGCTTCCATGGCAAGCACCACATCTTCCCTTTCCATTCCGGTTTCCGCCGCGATTTCCTCAAGCGAAGGATCCCGTCCCAGGCTGTGCGCCAGCTTCTGCGCCGCCTGCTTCACCTTCCAGCCATTCTCCTTCAGCGTCCGGCTGATCCGTATCGGTCCGTCATCCCGCAGAAACCGTTTGATCTCCCCGGTGATCATGGGAACCGCATAGGTGGAAAACTGTACCTCATAAGACAGGTCAAATTTATCGATCGCCTTGATCAGACCGATCGTTCCGATCTGAAACAGATCCTCCATCTCATATCCTCGTCCGGCGAACCGTTTTACGATATGATGAACCAGTCCCAGATTTTTCTCTATCAGTACCTCTCTGGCCTCCCGGTCACCTTCCTGTGCCCGTGCAATCAGCACTGATATTTCCTTCACGTCAGCCTCCCCTCATTCCTCTTCTTCCGCCCAGGAAAAATGCCCCAGCTTCTTCTCCATCCGGACGATCGTTCCCTTTCCCACCGTGGATTCCACTTCCAGGTCGTCCATGAACGCCTCCATAAAAGCAAATCCCATCCCGGACCGGTCCTTGTCCGGGCAGGTGGAAAACAGCGGTTCCATGGCCTTTTCCACGTCCGCGATTCCGATTCCCTGATCCTCTATTTCAATATGTAATACATCCGCATTCACGGTACATCTTAATTCCACCTTCCGCGGATTTTCCTCCGGCCAGTCCGGATAGGCGTGGATCACCGCATTCGTAACGGCCTCCGAAACCGCCGTCTTGATATCCGCCACCTCCTCCAGCGTGGGGTCGAGCGGTGTGACAAAGGCTGCCACCGCCACCCGCGCGAATCCCTCATTTTCCGAAACCGCATCAAATTCCATCCTCATCTCGTTTTTCATCTCTACCTCGACTTTCTGCCGCGCCAGCGGCATTTCATAAGTGAAGAATTCCGAAGGGATTCTTCCAGGAAAACGGGTGACCCGTTTTCCGCCTCGACTTTCTGCCGCGCCAGCGGCATTTCATGCTATCCGATTATTTCCACGATATTCTTCATGCCGGACATCTCCAGCATCCTGCGGATCTGTTTATCCGGATGGGAAGCATATACCTTTCCGCCGAAGCAGGAAATCAGCCGATAGCGTCCGATCAGAATACCGATTCCCGAACTGTCCATAAATCGGGTATCCTCAAAGTCAAACAGCACGTTCTCCACCTGTTCCTCCAGAATATAGTGATCCGCGATCCTACAGAGTTCCTCCGCACGATGGTGGTCCACCTCCTCCGGCATTCTGATGCACAGGCAGTTGTCAATCACCCTGAAATCCTCCTGTAATACTTTCACATGCTCTCCTTTCTCTTTCATGCGGCCACAAAAAAGAGAACCTCCCTTAAATTTTAAGGTAAAGTTCTCTTTTGTCTGTAAATATGAAAGAAATATTTGATTTTACCGTTGCTTTTTATACCCGATTATGAAGACGGGCAAAAAAAGCCTTTCACGCCTTCCCGCCTGCCTGCCCCGGCGTTATCCTCAGCCTTCCAGTTCACTGAGTGCGCTTTCCGCCCTTCTGGCATTATCCGTATTCGGGAACAGATCAACCACCTGGTTATATATCTGCGTAGCGTTCCGGCTGTCCCCGTTTCTGCGGTATGCATCTCCCAGAAGGAGAAGCGCGTCACTGTTGGTCCCATCATAACTGAAGGCGCGCTCCAGCTCTGTGATAGCCGTATCATAATCGCCATCCCTGTAGGCCGTATTTCCATTTTGCAGACAGGTCTGGCTGATTTCCGGGCCGGCCAGCTCCAAAATCTTGCTATACAGATTCTGATATGCTTCAGAAGCATTTCCGGAATCCATGCTTTCCAGATCAATCGTCTCCAACGCTTCCGCCAGGCCTGTGATGTCGTCCGGCGTGTCCAGATAAATGTAGGCCGCATTCAGAAGGCTCTCCACCGTCTGCAATGTACCGTCTGTCCCCGCATAGCCGTCCAGCTCATCTGTCAGTTCCGCATTTTGTGTCTGCAGCTCGGTAACCTGTGCCTGAAGTTCCGCGAGCTCCGCGTTTCTCTTATCCAGCTGCTCTCCCACAGCCCGGCTTTCCTCATTGAGCTGCGTCCGCAGGCTCTGCATTCTCGCAGGCATAATCAGGGTGAGCGCGATGGCCAGCCCTGCGGCTGCGCCAGCCAGCAGATAGACCAGAAAAGCAAGGCTTTTCTTCGGCTCCTGCACATTAACCGGCTGAATGATCGTCTCATTTCCGCTCTGGTACTTGATCACGTCCTCCGTCTTCCGGCCCCGGTGCGCTCCCTTATTTTCATCCTCTACCATCGCCTCACTGACCTCTTTCATATATCGGAGGGTGGTGGTATTACGCACATCAATTTTGCTGCACTTGTTCAGCTCACGCTTTGCCTTCTCCCAGTCCTCCGCCTGAATATACAGAAGGGCAAGAAGCTGGTGTGCCCGCAGGAAACGGGGATTGATGGAAAGCACCTTTTTCAGCTGGATCACAGCCAGATCAAGACTCCCCTGCTGGCAGT
>NBJMC04202__coassemble_1430_pt1 | contig 31194 bp, 29 predicted proteins | sample NBJMC04202__metabat2_high_PE_053 | metagenome-assembled genome bin NBJMC04202
TCTATTCTGGCGCAGACGCCGAACTGGAGGTTCGGCGCGCGTGCCTCAGCGTAAATCGCTTCGGCATGGAGGTAAAAAATGAAGGAAGCGGGAAAGCGCCTGGCGGAACGGATCCGCAGGGAAGAAAAGGAAAAACGGGAAGCGGTCAGCCACGACCCCTGGAGGCTCAGGTTCCATCTGATGCCTCCAGTGGGCTGGCTCAACGATCCCAACGGACTGGTTCAGTGGAACGGCGTATATCATGTATTTTTTCAATACTCCCCCTTTGATGTGAACGGGAAGGATAAGTTCTGGGGGCATTATATCAGCCAGGATCTGCTGCACTGGAAATATCTGGGAACGCCCTTTGTGACCGATGAGGATTTTGACAGAAACGGCGTTTACTCCGGCTGTGCATACGCGGAGAATGGAAAGCTGTATGTGTTCTATACGGGGAATGTGAAGCTGGAGGGAGACTACGATTATATTCTGCAAGGTCGGCGGGCCTCCGTAATCCTTGTCGAAAGCGAGGACGGCATCCATTTCGGAGAAAAGCAGCTTCTGCTGACCAATAAGGACTATCCGTCGGATTATACGCAGCATATCCGCGACCCAAAGGTGTTCCTGCAGGACGGCCTCTATGAGATGGTGCTGGGCGGCAGAAAAAAGAACGGCCGCGGCGCGGTGCTTCTCTACGAAAGCGAAGATATGCATGCCTGGCGCCTGAAAAGGGAACTGACGGTTTCTCAGCCCTTTGGATATATGTGGGAGTGCCCGGATCTGTTTGAGCTGGACGGGGAGTGGTTCCTTTCCCTGTCTCCGCAGGGACTTCCCCGGGGAGAATATGAATTTCAAAACGTGTATGCCTCCGGTTATTTTCATGTAGAGGGAGATTACCGGACGGACGGCGGCCTGGAGGGATTTACGGAATGGGATAAGGGCTTTGATTTCTATGCGCCCCAGACCTTTCAGGATGAACGGGGCAGACGGATTCTGATCGGCTGGGCAGGGATGCCGGACATTGCGGAAGAATACGATAATCCGACGGCGGGCCGGGGCTGGCAGCACGCCCTTACCGTTCCCAGGCAGCTCATCCGTAAAGGCGGAAAGCTTCTGCAGGTTCCAGTGTCCGAGCTGGAGGCGCTGCGCGGAGAAGAGAAAAAGCTGCTTCCCGGTGTGGAGATGGATGCGGGAGCGGCCTTTGATCTGGAACTTACCGTTCGGGATGGCGGAAAGCTTTCCGTGGAGATTGCGAAGGGCCTTCTGTTTGAATATAATGGAGAGGAAGCAATTCTTTCCTTCCGGGACGGTGCAGAAGCGGCTCCCGGGGAAAAAGCGCCTAAAAGCTTCGCCGGAATCGGACGGGGGCGCGGTACAAGGAAGGCGCGGGTTTTGTCGCTCAAGCATCTGCGCGTTCTGGCGGATACTTCCCTGATTGAGATTTACCTCAACCACGGAGAGACGGTGTTCACCACCCGTTTTTATCCGGAAGGCAGTCTCTGCCTGTGTGTGGAAGGAGACGTGCAGGAGGCGCGGCTCTGGGAAATGAACGCCATGCAGGTGCGCTTTGACAGGAAGGAAGACTGCTGACAGCCGGAGCCGGGGATCGGCGCGCGTGTCTCAGCAACGCTTCGGCATGGAGGAAACAATGAGAAGATCGGACAGAGAAATCAGGGAAGCGGAGAGAATTGATGCGATTATTTCATCCTGTCATTGCTGCAGGCTCGGTTTCTGTGACGGGAAGGACGCTTATATCGTGCCGCTGAATTTCGGCTTTTGTTCGGAGGGCGGAAAGCGCGCTTTCTATTTTCACAGCGCGAAGGAAGGGCGGAAAATCGAGCTCATCGCCCGAAACGGCCATGCCGGTTTTGAACTGGATACCGGCTATGCGCTGAAAACGGGAGAAACCGCCTGCAGCCATTCCGCCCGTTTTCAAAGCGTGATTGGAAGCGGGACGGTTTCCTTTGTCGAAGAGACGGCGGAAAAGGAGACCGCCCTGCGCCTGCTCATGGAACACAATACGGGGCGGGCGGACTGGGAATTTACACCCGCCATGCTGGATGCGGTCTGCGTGTTCCGGCTGGACGTGGAAGAGATTTCATGTAAGGAGCATCTGTAGGATAGAGGAGGCTTTCAGAGGCCCAGTTTTAGTAATGAATATGCCGAAACAAAGATGAGGAGGATATGGTCGGAGAGAATGGGTTAAAACGAATTCTCTCCGATTTTTTTAGTCCGAAAAATCAGGATGTGGAAAGCTTTTTAAAAAAGCGTTCTATTGAGTTCACAAAAAAGCGTCAGGCAGTTACATATCTCGTATTTTCTACCGTGACCCTGGATCTTGAGGGTTATTTTTTCATCACTATGAAACCGGTTATTATAAAGGCCGGAAAACTAAGCAATACATCAAAGAGAAAACTGGAAAGAGTCAGTAAATATGATGTGGAAACAGAAACTTATACGGTTGCATCTTATTTGATCGCTCAATTTGGGAAAAATTATAATCTTGATAATACAGATAAGATTGCAGGAACAGAATTAATGGAATATGCGTCTGCCAAACTCAATGATATCCGATATGACTTAGGTGGAATGATGGCTTATCTGGAATGCGAAGAAGTAGAGGCTCTGCTTAAATTTTATCAAGATAATTGCTTCACTTCTAAATCACTCTATTGGTCCTTTGTCACATCCTGTCGTCCTCTGTCAGCGGACAACAATCTGAAAAGTATGGAATTCTCATGGGAAAAATGTTATAATAGGGACGGTGTTGTTCAAAAAGCGCCTGCGCACTGTGTGGAGAAGCCAAAGCATATCCATGCAGGGATGTTTTTGTGCATACCTGCGGCCGCAGACGGAGTGCAGCTGCGAACTGCGCGACAGGAAAGAAATTTTCCGAAGGGCCATGGCCCGTCCGGAAAATATGGGTACGGATATGAAGAAAAAAAGAGTCAAACTGAAGGGACGGCTGAGAATTTACATGCAGACCTCCCTCTATCTGGGGTTGCTTCTGGTGCTGGTGGATTTTGGAATCTACCTGCTGGACGCGAGGGCGGGGTTTCTGCTGTCATGCTTCCTGCTTCTGTACTTCGGGATGATTTTCTACCTGATGCTTTACAACAGGCCGATCATCATCAATGAGCTGGTGAGCTTTGCCACGCAGTACGGACAGATTCAGAAGGAGCTTCTGCGGGAACTGGATGTCCCCTATGCGCTGCTGGATGAAGACGGGAAAATTATCTGGAATAACAACGCTTTTTCACGGGTCATACATAACGAAAAGGCGCTGAGGAAGTCTGTCACATCCTTTTTCTCATCTGTAACGAGGGACAGGCTTCCTTCTGAGGAGGAAGGCGTCGTACAGTTTGAGATTTCCTACGATGACAGTGAGTATGCGGCGAAGTTTACCCGGATTTCCCTGCGGGAGGCAGCGGACGACAGCGATATCATTGAGGATGAGGAGTATAAGGGCTGTCTGTTTGCCATGTACCTGTTCGATGAGACGGCGCTGAAGATCGCTCTGAAGGAAAATGATGATCAGTCCCTTGCGGTCGGTCTGATCTACCTGGACAATTATGATGAGGCGCTGGAGAGCGTGGAAGAGGTTCGGCGTTCCCTTTTGATCGCGTTGATCGACAGAAAGGTGAACAAATACGTTTCCAGCTTCGACGGCATCTGCAGAAAGCTGGAGAAGGACAAGTATCTGGCGATCCTGCGTAAGCGGGCTGTGGCGCAGATGAGCGAAAAGCGTTTCGAGATTCTGGACGATGTGAAGACCGTGAACATCGGAAACGAGATGGCTGTCACCATCAGCGTAGGAATCGGTCTGGACGGCCTGACCTATTCCCAGAATTTTGAGTTTTCGAGGGCAGCCATTGATATGGCACTGGGGCGCGGCGGAGACCAGGCGGTGGTGAAGACGCCGGAGCAGATCAGCTATTATGGCGGAAAGAGCCAGCAGGTGGAAAAGAACACCCGCGTGAAGGCGAGGGTGAAGGCGCATGCGCTGCACGAAATCATCACCAGCAGGGACAGGGTTCTGATCATGGGACACAAGCTGGGAGATGTGGACTGCTTCGGCGCTGCGATCGGTATCTACCGGATTGCGAAATCCCTGGACCGGAGAGCTCAGATCGTCATCAACGATATCACCACATCGGTGCAGCCGCTGATTGAGATGTTCCAGAACAACCGGGAGTATGAACCGGATATGTTCCTGAAGAGCCAGCAGGCCATCGAGACGGCGGAGAGCAACACGGTGCTCATCGTGGTGGATGTGAACAAGCCCAGCCTGACGGAGTGTCCGGAGCTTCTGAAGATCTGCAAGTCCATTGTGGTGCTGGATCATCACAGGCAGGGAACGGAGCGGATCGAGAATGCCACACTTTCCTATGTGGAGGCCTATGCTTCCTCCACCTGCGAAATGGTTTCGGAAATCCTGCAGTACATTGACGGCGGCGTCCGCATTAAGGTGGAGGAAGCCGACTGCATGTATTCCGGCATGATGATCGATACCAACAATTTCATGACCAAGACCGGCGTGCGCACCTTTGAGGCTGCGGCCTTCCTGCGCAGAAACGGCGCGGATGTGACGCGGGTGAGGAAGCTGTTCCGTGAGGATGCTGCCGAATACAAGGCCAAGGCGGACGCGGTGCGTCAGGCAGAAATCTATCGCAATTATTATGCCATTTCCACCTGTACCAGCGAAGGCCTCCAGAGTCCGACAATTATCGGCGCGCAGGCCGCCAACGAACTTCTGAACATTAAGGGAGTCAAGGCGAGCTTCGTACTCACGGATTATCAGGGAAAAATATTTATCAGCGCCCGTTCCATCGACGAAGCGAATGTGCAGGTGGTCATGGAGCGGATGGGCGGCGGCGGCCACATGAATATGGCGGGCTGCCAGATAACCGACAAAAAGATTCCGGAAGTGATTGCGGATATCAAACAGACGCTGGATCAAATGATAGAGGAAGGTGAACTGAAATAATGAAAGTGATTTTACTGGAAGATGTGAAGTCCCTTGGAAAAAAGGGAGAAATTGTCAATGTGAACGACGGATACGCGAGAAATTTCATTCTGCCCAAGAAGCTGGGACTGGAAGCGACGGGAAAGAACCTGAATGACCTGAAGCTGCAGAAGGCAAATGAGGAAAGGCGTGCGAAGGAGCTTCTGGAGGCTGCTCAGGAATCCGCCAGAAATCTGGAAGGAAAGTCCGTGGTCATCAAGATGAAGGCCGGAGAGGGAGGAAAGCTGTTCGGATCCGTTTCCTCCAAGGAAATTGCAGCCGCTTTTAAGGAACAGTGCGGTCTGGACATCGACAAGAAGAAGATTCAGTTAAACGATCCCATCCGGGCATTTGGTTCCTATGATGTGCCTGTGAAGCTGCATCCGCAGGTGGTCGGTACGCTGAAGGTTAAAGTGGAAGAATGAGAAGGATACAATGGCATCAATAGACGAGGCTGTTTTAAAGAGAGTGCTGCCCCACAGCATGGAGGCAGAGCAGTCCGTGATCGGTTCCATGATCATGGATCGGGAAGCCATCGTGGTTGCGTCCGAGATGATCAGCGGGGATGATTTTTATAACAAATCCTATGGTGTCCTGTTCGACTCCATGGTGGAGCTGAACGATCAGGGACAGCCGGTGGATGTGGTGACGCTGCAGAACCGCCTGAAGGAGAAAGACGTTCCACCGGAAGTTGCCAGTCTGGAATTTATCCGGGATCTGATCACAGCGGTCCCCACCTCGGCCAATATCAAATATTATGCCACGATCGTTTCTGAAAAGGCGGTTTTACGGAAGCTGATCCGGCTGACAGAGGAGATCGCCAATAACTGCTATTCAGAAAAGGATGGTCTGGAGGTCATTCTGGAGGATACGGAGAAGCGGGTATTCGATCTGGTTCAGCGCAGGAATACAGGGGACTTCGTGCCCATCCGGGAAGTGGTTATGAACGCCATGGACAAAATCGAGAAGGCTTCCCACAGCAACGGAAACGTGACGGGAATCGCCACAGGGTTCATCGATCTGGATTATCGGACGGCAGGCATGCAGCCCTCCGATCTGGTGCTCATCGCGGCAAGGCCGTCCATGGGTAAGACGGCGTTCGTGCTGAATATCGCCCAGTATGTGGCATTCCATTCCGGAGAGTGCGTGGCCATTTTCAGCCTGGAGATGAGCAAGGAGCAGCTGGTGAACCGTCTGTTCGCCATGGAATCCAAGGTGGACTCCCAGCATTTAAGAACCGGAAACCTGTCCGACCTGGAGTGGGAGAAGCTGATCGAGAGTGCCGGCATGATCGGTCAGTCCAAGCTCATCATCGATGATACGCCGGGCATCAGCATTGCGGAAATGCGCTCCAAGTGCCGTAAGTTCAAGCTGGAAATGGATTTGAAAATGGTCATCATCGACTACCTCCAGCTCATGTCGGGAAGTGGGAGAGGAAACGAATCCAGGCAGCAGGAGATTTCCGACATCTCCCGTTCCTTAAAGGCGCTTGCAAGAGAGCTTCAGGTTCCGGTGATTGCCCTGTCCCAGCTGAGCCGTGCGGTGGAGCAGCGGCCGGATCACAGGCCCATGCTTTCTGACCTGCGTGAGTCGGGAGCCATTGAGCAGGACGCGGACGTGGTCATGTTCATTTACAGGGACGACTATTACAATCCGGATACCGAGAAAAAGGGCATTGCGGAGATTAACATCGCCAAGCAGAGAAACGGCCCGATCGGAACCGTCGATCTGGTATGGCTGCCGGAATTCACCAAGTTTGCGAATCTGCAGAAATAACAGAAGAACGAATCATTACCAAAGAGAACTCAAGCCAGAGAACGGCGGGTTCTCTTTTTTGCGCGATACGCCGGAGGGCGGCCGCATAGATGGGCAAGCTTGCTTGCGCAGATATGCGGACATCCGACGGGCGTATCGCGCAAAAGACGATTGCGGGAGTACCGAAGGTACGGAGCAATCGGCTTTCATGTGCGGCAGATGCAGAATCAGGCGGCTGTGCAGACCGCGTGCTGGCACGCAGGGCTACACAGACATTTGGAAGGAAAGGAATGGAAAATGAAAACGGAACAGGAAAAAAAGGAAGAACGTTATCTGATTTCAGAGACGGCAAAGCTGGTGGGAGTGGAAAGTCATGTGCTTCGTTACTGGGAGGAAGAGCTGAAGCTTCCGATCCGGCGAAATGAGCTGGGGCACAGGTACTATACGAAGGAGGATGTGGAGCAGTTTCGGGAAATCAAAAAGCTGAAGGAGCAGGGCCTGCAGCTGAAGGCCATCCGCACGGTGCTGACGGCGGAAGGGAGCATGCAGATCCTCATGCCGGTTCCGGAAAAGGAGGTATTTCAGATGAGCAGAAAGACGCAGGAGAGCGTACCTTCGGAGGAGACTCCGGAGAAGAAGGAAGAAAAATCTCTGGACGCCGGAGAAAAGGCGATGCGCCTGCAGATGCTGCTTCACAGTCTGGTTTCCCAGGCCGTCAGAGAAAACAATGAGGAGCTGACCAGACAGATCCGGGAAACCATCACAAAGGAGATGGACTATCAGTTCCGAGTTCAGGAGGAAGAAAACCGGAAACGGGAGCAGGAGAGGCAGAGGAGGGAAGAAGAGCATTTCAGGAAGCTGGACGAAACGCTTCGTCAATATGCGGAAAAAAGAGGAAAGGGAGCGGCAAAGAGCAGTCTTCGGGAGACGAAAAGGCAGCAGAAGGAGGCGGTGAAAGTACAGAAGGCGGAACAGAGAGCGTCCCGGAAGGCGGCCAGGGAGGCCGAGGCAAAGAGCAGAAAGGAAGCGGCAAGATCCCGCAGGGAGGGAGAACGGTTAAAAAGGGAACAGGAACGGCAGCGGAAGGTGCAGGAGAAGGCGCGCTGAGATCAGGGCAGACGTAAAAACCGATGGAGCCATATCTGGCAGCCATCGGTTTTTTTCGGCGTCAAAAATACGCCGTCATTATGTCTCTGCCGGTATCCGGCAGCCGCAGTCCGAAACAATCGTCCGCGATCAGCCCTCGGAGATAGCGCCGGTAGGGCATGCGCCTGCGCAGGAACCGCAGGAGATGCAGGTATCAGCATCGATCACGTACTGTCCGTCTCCCTGGGAGATTGCGCCTACAGGGCACTGTCCCTCGCAGGTTCCGCAGCTTACACAAGAGTCGCTGATTACATATGCCATAGTTTTATCCTCCTTTAAATAATAATCTGTTGATTCTCAATAATCATTCTAATATAGAAGGAGAAAATGTACAAGTCATTTTTCGGGAATATTGGCGGAAATCTTGTATTTTTTAAAGTACATTTCCGGCATATTGGAAAAAATCCCTTTTCTTACATTCCATGGTATATGGAAGAATGTTTCTCATCCGTCATGCCTTCTGCGGTCTTTGATTCCCTTCAGGATCGCCTGTTTTTTCAAAAGGAGAGTGGGCCTGTCCATAGGGGGGACGCCTTCCAGGCGGTAGGGGATGCCCAGCTTCTCATATTTTACCTTTCCCATGGTGTGGTAGGGAAGCACGTCCAGAGCCTTCAGATTTCCCAGCCCTCCGATGAACCAGCCCAGCCGGTACAGACAGGTTTCGTCGTCGGTGACGGTGGGAACTACCACGTGGCGGATCCACACCGGGATTTTCTTATGATCCAGATAATGGGCAAAGCGGAGGATATTTTCATTAGGGCAGCCGGTGAGCTGCTTGTGGAGCTTCAGATCGATGTGCTTGATATCCAGCATGACCAGATCCGTCATGGAAAGAAGCCGGTCCAGCCGCCCCATCCAATCCTTATCAGAGGCGTTGAAACAGATGCCGGAGCTGTCGATGCAGGTATGGACGTTTTCCTGTCTGGCAAGGGCAAACAGCTCCAGCAGAAAATCCAGCTGTAAAAGAGGCTCTCCGCCCGTCACGGTCAGGCCTCCGTCCTTATAAAAGCTTTTGTTCCGGCGGAAGCGCTCCATGATTTCCTCCGCGCTCATGAGGGTTCCGGCCTCCGTTTCCCAGGTGTCCGGATTATGGCAATAGGCGCAGCGCATGGGACAGCCCTGCAGAAAAACCACAAATCTGACGCCCGGTCCGTCCACCGTGCCAAAGCTTTCTATGGAATGAATTCGTCCCTGCATGAAAAAGTCTCCTTTCCCGTCGGATGAAAAGTGTGCGCCTTGGCGCACACTCGCGCCGAGCGCGGTTGCCTTCAGGCAACATCTACCTTGCGCGCGAGTGCGCATCAACGTCTTTTTTATTCAATAGGAAATGAAATTTCCTATTGAATAAAAAGACGGACGCCCTAAAGCGTCCGTCCGGTCTTTACAGTGCTTCGTGGAAAGTACGGGAAATCACATCCGCCTGCTGCTGGGGAGTCAGCTTGATGAAATTTACCGCATAACCGGATACACGGATGGTCAGCTGCGGGTATTTTTCCGGATGCTTCTGCGCGTCCAGCAGCGTTTCGCGGTTCAGAACGTTTACGTTCAGATGATGTCCGCCTTTTTCCGCATAGCCGTCAAGTAATGATACCAGATTATCGATCTGTGCCTTATTTGCTTCCATAGTCGTTTCTCCTTTCATTTTGTCGCGGGACGGGAGATGCTGCCCGGTCCTGTTCTATTCCTTCCGGTCAAGTCCCTCGTGAAGGGTGGGGATGCTGCAGGCGAGCGGCACCGCGGAGCAGTCCGCGCAGCCCGTCTGGATTTTCACATCCGGCTCTCCATCCGGGGCGCAGGCAACGTTCACATGGCCCACGCCCTGGACGGTCCCTTCATCCAGAAGCCTGATCAGTTCGTCGATCCTCTTATCCTGATTCGTCTGATCCATGAATTATTCCTCGTCGTTGAAGGAAAGGTCGATATCAATGTCTCCGGCAAAAACGGCGTCCTCCTTGCCCAGCGCTCCCGGAATGATGGTGAAGGTATTGGAAATGCCATCCTGGGAATCCATGAAGGGCAGCTTGGCCACGGAAGAGAGGGAGGCCACGGCTCCATGGGTATCTCTTCCATGCATCGGGTTGGCGCCCGGCGCAAAGGGAACTCCGGCTTTTCTTCCGTCCGGCGTGGCTCCTGTGGCCTTGCCGTACACCACATTGGAGGTGATGGTCAGTACGGAGGTGGTGGGGAAGCCGTCGCGGTAGGTGTGATGTCTTCTTACCGCGGTCATGAATCTGGAAACCAGCTCCCTTGCGATATCGTCCACGCGGTCGTCATCGTTTCCGTATTTGGGGAAATCTCCCGTGATCCTGAAGTCAACGATGATGCCGTCTTCGTCACGGATCGGCTCCACCTTCGCATATTTGATGGCGGAAAGGGAATCCGCGACCACGGAAAGTCCGGCGATTCCGGTGGCGAAATAGCGGCGCACGTCTCTGTCGTGAAGCGCCATCTGCGCTCTTTCGTAGCAGTATTTGTCATGCATATAATGGATGACGTTCAGGGTGTTCACGTAAACGCCCGCCAGCCACTCCATCATATCATAGAATGCGTCGATTACTTTATCATATTCCAGCACGTCGCCTTCGTACTTCCGGTACTTCGGACCCACCTGTTTTCTGGTCTTCTCATCCACGCCTCCGTTGAGGGAGTAGAGCAGACATTTCGCCAGGTTGGCGCGGGCGCCGAAGAACTGCATTTCCTTACCGATCCGCATGGAAGAAACGCAGCAGGCGATGCCGTAGTCGTCTCCGTGCACAGGACGCATCAGATCGTCGTTTTCGTACTGGATGGAAGAGGTCTGGATGGACATCTTCGCGCAGTAACGCTTAAAGCCGACGGGGAGCCTGGTGGACCAGAGTACGGTCAGGTTCGGCTCCGGCGCGGGACCCAGGTTGGTCAGGGTATGCAGGTAGCGGAAGGACATCTTCGTCGCCATGTGGCGGCCGTCCACACCCACGCCTGCCAGGGACTCGGTGATCCATACCGGGTCGCCGGAGAACAGCTCGTTGTATTCCGGCGTGCGCGCGAATTTGATGATCCGCAGCTTCATGATGAAGTGATCCACGAATTCCTGGATCTGCTCCTCCGTAAAGGTTCCAAGCGCAAGGTCGCGCTCCGCGTAGATGTCCAGGAAGGTGGAGGTGCGTCCCAGAGACATGGCCGCTCCGTTCTGTTCCTTCACTGCCGCAAGATAGCCGAAATAGGTGGCCTGAATGGCTTCCTGCACGTTGGAAGCGGGACGGGAAATGTCACAGCCATAGGAGGCCGCCATTTCCTTCATCAGCTTCAGCGCCACGATCTGCTCGGAAAGCTCCTCTCGTAAGCGGATCACGTCGTCGGTCATCACGCTTCCGGTGGAATCCTTCTGCGCCTGCTTGTCCTCGATCAGATAATCGATTCCATAAAGGGCGATTCGTCTGTAGTCTCCAATGATTCTTCCTCTGCCATAGGCGTCCGGCAGGCCGGTGATGATGTGGGCGCTTCTGCAGGCCCGCATTTCCGGGGTATAGGCGTCGAATACGCCCGCATTGTGTGTCTTTCTGTGGGTGGAGAAAAATTCCTCCACCTCAGGGTCCAGCGTATATCCATTGTCCGCGCAGGCCTTCTGCGCCATGCGGATACCGCCGTAGGGCTGCAGCGCGCGTTTGAACGGCTTGTCCGTCTGCACGCCGACGATTTTCTCCTTCTCCTTGTCCAGATAGCCGGGGGCATGGGAGGTGATGGTGGAGATCACCTTCGTGTCCATATCCAGGACGCCTCCTGCTTCCCTTTCCTTCCGGGACAGTTCCATGACCTGATCCCAGAGATCCTTTGTATTCTGTGTGGGCGGGGCGAGAAAGGACTCATCCCCGTCATAAGGGTGGTAGTTTTTCTGAATGAAGTCGCGCACATTGACCTCGCGCTCCCATTCCCCACCGATAAAACCATTCCATTCTGTCCTCAAGACTTCCTCCTGTCTGCTGCAAGGGGCAGCATGAAACATATATGGCGGAGCGCCGATTAAGGCGCAGGCCGGTTGCTGTAAGATAAACCGGGGATTTCCCCGGAACGGACATATCTGTCCGCCTCTAGTATTATAGGTTACCCAATAAAGGCGCGTCAAGGCGGGAATGTTCTTTTTTGGAGACATGATTTTTTTTATCACCAGGGAAATGAGATGGCGAAGCTTTATATCGACACCGCCAAAGCTTACGGACACTGCTCCATTTTCATCCCCCCAATCCGTCAGACAGCCATTTCACACATAATCTTGCGCATTTATGGAAAAAGTATTATACTGAATGCAGCCGTCAGCGGCGACTTACCGGCCGGAAGGTCCGGGTGTGCCGGAAAAACGGACGGCGTAAAATCGTAAGAAAAGGAGGTTGGCGAAATGGCTGGCATTACGAAAGAAATGACAATCGGTGAGATCCTGAGAACCAATCCTGAGGTAGCTCCTGTTTTAATGAACGCAGGAATGCACTGCCTCGGCTGCCCTTCCGCACAGGCGGAGAGCCTGGAAGAGGCCGCAATGGTTCACGGTATTGATATTGATGAGCTGATGAAGGCGATTGCGGAAGCATAAGAATCGACAGGGAAAGTTCGCAGCATAGCTGCCCGTTGCCCGGCGGATGGCCGCTTGTCTGTACAGGCAGGCCTGCCCATTCATGCGGCTGCCCTCCGGGCTTATCGCACAAAAGACGGCGGCGTACCGGAAAGTGGTGCGCCGCCGTTTTCTTCATTTCAGATTCTGCCAAAGGCCTGCAGGGCATGGTCTTTCACGATCAGCTCACAGTGCTCTTCCAGAAAAGCCTCCCCGCCGGGTGCGGCCTTTTCCTGTCTGCCATATTCTGACAGACAATTACAGAGCCTGTTGAATTCCTCCGGCGTGTGTGAGGAGTTGGAGACGAGCAGGAGATAACGTCCATTTCCTGCGTCCTTGTAAAGGGAATTGACTCCGTTATAGAAGCCTTCCAGAACATGGGCGAGCCGGGTGATATGGTTGAGGGAGTTGAAGGAATAAATGCGGGTGATCTGCAGATTCTCCTCTTCCTTCTTCGCGGGAGCAAGCTTCTGTGCGGCCTCCTTTCCGGTTCCCTGGGAAGCGGTGCGTCCTTCGTGGATGCGCCGGAACAGGTCGAGCACATCGTCGGCACCCTCGTTCAGATCCTGAATCATATCGTCCAGACTGTCGTCGTCATGAACGCTGGGAGCAAATTTGGAGAAACGGGTGTCCAGCTCCTCCGGATCCTCTACCTTGGTGATGATGAGGACAATACAGTCGGAATTCAGGGGAATGGCTTCAATCATGAGAGGAATATCCTCTGCCTCAAAGCCGAATTTGATTGCCGCCTGCTGCATCATATCACGAAAAAGGCTCTTCGCCTTTTCTGTTCCATAAGCAAGTTCGCTGATTTTAAGTTCCCTGTCCGCGAGATCGGCCTTGGTCAGGGTGCAGCGAATCTGATGGTCATTCACTTTTTCAATTTTCATTATGATCACATCCTTAATATAAAGATATTGGAATTCTTTCTTTGTGTGACTGAAAGAGGCGTAAAATGAACATAATTTACAGTATCTGCGATTACAGATATATTATACTGCGGTCAGTAAGAAGTCAAGCATCCGGGCGTCGTTTCACTTTTTTTTTACAAATTACTTGCCAATTTTCCAGTTATCGGATATAATCCTTTTAAAGATGCTTCCGGGTACTCCGTATCAGAAGGAGGGGAGCGCACCGGAATTTTTTATATCATATTTTAAGCAATTCTTCAGAAGAGCTGTATTGCAGCAGATATTCTGCATCTAACAGACAGCGGACGGTACGACGACCGGCTTCGCTGCTGCCTCATCCATATAGTATGAGGAGGTCTTACAGGCTTATGTGCCTGTCGGGAAAGAAATCATTTCCAAAATTTTCACCTGGAAAACGTTTAATTCAAAAAAATGGATTGTAAATGGTTATTTGCGTATTTCTTTGCAGGAATTTCGCGATACACGTCCGGGAGCATCTTTCAGGCCTGCGAAACGTCGTCGCCATGTGAACAGAGGGCATAGGGGTTTATATATCACGTCCTTTTGGAAACCGTCCGGAACGGAGCTCTGTTATGTCCCTTTGTGTATACAGGGAAGGGATTTTTTATGAAAGACGATGTGATCGAGTTCAAAAAGCATTTGAAAAAGATCAGCGGACAGGGCGTGGATCTGTATCTGGAGGGGAAGCCGGCATCTCCCGATGAGATTGCAAGGAAGTTTTTTGTCTGTGAGGATGCCGTATATATGCCGGATTACGTCATGGATGAGAGCGGAAAGCTGACCCAGGTCAGATATGATAAGGTGAAGTGCCCTTAGGCTGCAAAATGTGAAGGTGTTCTGTCTGAAAACAAGGTAAAATGAATGAAAACGAATCCTGCGGCCGTGCGAGGAGGGCCCCCGTACCGCTGCTGCGCGAAACTGCAGGAGAAGCCGTTTCTCTGCCAAAAGGGAAAGGCGGTCCTGTCTGTCCCGGAACTCTGTAAGGAACCGGGCCGGACAGAGACAAAAGCTGCGATGGAAACATGTAAAAATAGGTAATGACGATGTTTCAATAGTCTGATATAATAAGGACGGTCAGGAGGTTACGGAAGATGAAGAAAGCAATTCCGGTGATAATCGCGGTCGTCCTTATTTTTGTGATTATCGCCATAACATTTGGAATGAAAGTTGTGGACCGTTTTTCCTATTCTGAGGAACGGATGGATCTGAACGAATATTTCAGCCTGGCGGCGGACGATGAGGCGGCGCTTGTGCTCAATAACGAGATCCGGGAAGAAAAGGGTGTGGTGAGGGACGGCAGGTGTTATCTGTCTCTGGAAACGGTGCACACTTATCTGAATGACAGATTTTATGCGGATTATAATGAGAACTGGCTTTTATATACCACGCCGGATGAGATCATCTATGCGCAGGCAGGAGAGACGGGAGAGGACGGTTATGTGCCGGCTTACCTGGAAGATGGCGTGATGTATGTGGCTCTGGATTATGTGAAGAAGTATACCAATTTTTCCTATACTCTGTATACGGAGCCGAACCGCGTGGTGATGACGACAGTATGGGATGAGCACAGCGTCGCGGATATCAAACGGAACACGGCGGTCCGTTATCAGGGCGGAATCAAGAGTGATATTCTTACCGAGGCAGCGGCGGGCGACAAGGTTACGGTGCTGGAGAAGATGGAGACCTGGAGCGAGGTCGTCACCCAGGACGGATTCATCGGCTATGTGGAGAACAAACGCCTGGAAAATGAACGCAGCGAAACGCTGATTCCGGTCACCGATTACGTGGAGCCGGAATATACCTCTATTCACAGGGATTATAAGATCAGCCTGGGCTGGCACCAGGTGACCAGTGAGGCAGCAAATTCCACGCTCTCCGAGGTGCTGGAGGGCGTGAGCGGAATGAACGTGATCTCTCCCACCTGGTTTTTCCTAAGCGACAACGACGGAAATTTTGCAAGTATCGGAAGCAGTTCCTACGTGCAGGAGGCGCATGACAGAGGGCTGGAGGTATGGGCGCTTGTCGATAACTTCACCTATGATGTGGATACGAAGGCGATTCTGTCCTATACCAGCAAACGGCAGAAGCTGATTGAGGGGCTGATAAATGAGGCGCTCTCTCTGGGCGTGGATGGAATCAACGTGGACTTTGAACAGGTACCGGGCGACGCGGGAGAGGACTACATTGAGTTTTTAAGAGAGCTGTCCATTCCCTGCCGGGCGAACGGGCTGGTGCTGTCCGTGGACAATTATGTGCCCAGGGGCTATAACTCCCATTATCACTGGAAAGAGCAGGGGATTGTGGCGGACTATGTGATTATCATGGGGTATGACGAACACTATGGCGGTTCCCAGGAAGTGGGAAGCGTGGCGTCCATCAATTATGTGGAGGAAGGGATCAGCACCATGGTGCAGTATGTTCCTGCGGAAAAGGTGATTAACGCGGTTCCTTTCTATACCCGTATCTGGGAGACCACTTCAGAAGGTGTGAAGAGCCAGGCGGTGGGCATGACGGCTGCAGAGGACTTTCTGGCGCAGAGAGGGGTGGAGGCTGTCTGGGATGAAACCACCTGCCAGAATTACGCACAGCTGGAAGAAAACGGCGCTCTTTTCCAGGTATGGCTGGAGGACGAGGAGTCTCTCCAGGTGAAGATCAACGTGATGAAGGAATACGGAATCGGGGGCGTCGCGGCCTGGAAGCTGGGCTATGAAAGCGGGCATCCGGAGGTATGGACGGTAATTTCGGACTTTGTGAACGGCTGACGGGCCGGGTGGCGGAAAGGCGGCGGCCCGGGCCGGAAGGGTCTTTTCGTTCTGCGGGTTTCATATAATGAAACAAATGGAGCGCGGGAGATCTCGTGAGGACGGAATTAAAGGAAGGACTTTTGAGAGGGGCTGCGACGGTTCTTCTGCTGAGCGCTGTTTTCTGGTCGGCCGGTCAGACAGCCATTCTGGTAAATGAGGATCAGGCGGAGACGGAAGATAGGTTCTGTGTGGTGATCGATGCGGGGCACGGCGGTGTCGATCCCGGCAAGGTCGGAATGAACGGGGAGCTGGAGAAGGAGCTGAACCTGCAGATTGCCGAAAAGCTGAAACTGTTTCTGGAAGCCTCAGATGTGGAGGTGGTAATGACCAGAACCACGGATACGGGGCTGTATGATGAGAACGCTTCCAATAAAAAGGTTCAGGATATGAAACAACGCATCCAGATCATAGAGGAGGCGCAGCCGGACATCGCAGTGAGCATCCACCAGAACAGCTACGACGAGGAATATGTGAAAGGGGCACAGGTTTTTTATTATGGAGGGAGCGCGGCGGGGGAGTATGCCGCGGGACTGATTCAGGACCGTCTTGTGAAGGAGCTGGATCCGGAAAACCACAGGACATCCCGGGCGAACGACAGCTACTATCTTCTGAAAAAGACCGGGAGGCCGCTGGTGATTGTAGAGTGCGGCTTTCTGTCCAATCCGGAGGAGGCGGCAAGGCTTTCCGATGACTACTATCAGGAAAAGCTGGCCTGGCACATTCATATGGCGCTGATGCAGTATCTGAATCACAGTCACAGTTCGGTCTGAGGGGGGACTTTTCGACGGAATCAGGATGTGATATAATTGGGCAGAGCGGACAAGGATGTCCGAAAAGAGCAGAAAAAGCCGGAAAGTCTGCTTTTGTGCGGTAAGCAGGCTTTTTTCTGCGAATAGAAAGAAGAAATGACATGAAGACACTTTATGAAGTGATGGATGGCAGCAGCAGGGATAAAGAGAAGCTGAGAAAAGCGGGAGAGATCCTGAAGGCGGGCGGTCTGGTGGCCTTTCCCACGGAGACCGTGTACGGGCTGGGGGGAGATGCGCTGAATCCGGAGTCCTCCAGAAAGATCTATGCCGCGAAGGGCAGACCTTCGGATAACCCGCTGATTGTGCATATCTGCCGCCTTTCCGATCTGGAAAAGATTGCCTGGGATCCGGACGGAAAGGGGCTGAAAGTGGCGCGTGCGTTCTGGCCGGGGCCGCTGACCATGATTCTGAAGAAAAAAGAAACGGTTCCTCTGGAAACAACGGGAGGGCTTCCTACGGTGGCAGTACGGTTTCCGTCTCATCCGGTTGCGCGCGGCCTGATTGATGCGGCAGGCGGTTTTATTGCGGCGCCAAGCGCGAATACCTCCGGCAAGCCCAGTCCGACGAGCGCGCGGTATGTGGCGGAGGATATGGACGGCAGGATCGATATGATTCTGGACGGAGGAGATGTGGGAATCGGCCTGGAATCCACGATTGTGGATCTGACGGAGGAAGAGCCCATGATCCTCAGACCCGGCTATGTGACACAGGAGATGCTGACGGAGGTTCTTGGCAGCGTTTCGGTGGACCGTACGATCCTGGATGCGGCGTCAACCCAGCGGCCCAAGGCCCCCGGAATGAAATACCGCCATTACGCGCCGAAGGGAGATCTGGCGATTGTGGAGGGAGAACCCGAAAGGGTGGTGGAGCGCATTAACGCGCTCTGCCAAGAGGCAGAGCGGGAAGGTAAGAAAACGGGCGTGATTGCCACGGATGAAACCGCATCTCTCTACCTTGCGGACAGCGTGAAAAGCGTGGGAAGCAGGCAGGATGAGGAGGCGATCGCCCACAGCCTGTACCGGATTCTGAGAGAATTTGACGATGAAGGCGTGGAGGTCATGTATTCGGAAGCCTTTTCCCTACGTGGAATGGGACAGGCCATTATGAACCGTCTTCTGAAGGCAGCGGGCCATCATGTGATTGAAGGATAAGCGGAAACAGGCGCTGTCGTTATTAAAGAGGCGCGGAAATCCGGCCTGTTGTGCCGGATTTCCTGGAAGAATTGCTGGCGCAATTCTTCTCACAGATTCAAATGCGGCCTGCGGCCGCGGAAAAGAGGAAATATGAAAATTGCATTGGGCTGTGATCATGGCGGTTTTGCGCTGAAGCAGGAGGTGATCCGCTGTCTGGACGCGAGAGGGCTGGAATGGGAGGATTTCGGCTGCTTTGACGAGGCGTCCTGCGACTATCCGGATTTTGGACGGGCAGCCGCGGAAGCGGTGGCATCGGGAAAATGTGACAGAGGCATTGTGATCTGTACGACCGGAATCGGGATTTCCATTGTGGCCAACAAGGTAAGGGGAATCCGGTGTGCGCTCTGCGCGGACACGGTGTCCGCAAGGCTTACGAGAGAACATAATGACGCGAACATGCTGGCGATGGGAGCGGGAATTGTCGGGAGGAATCTGGCTCTCAGCATTGTGGAAACGTTTCTGGATACGCCTTTTTCCGGTGAGGAAAAGCATGTGCGCAGAGTTGGAAAGATAACGGCATTGGAATAAGAGGCGGAAAGCCGGCCCGCAGAGGCCGGCTTTCCTGGAAGAATAAGATGCGGCCGTGGGCCGCAGGAAAAGAGGCGGAAACCGACGGGGCCGGTTTCCTGGAAGAATCGCTGACGCGATTCTTCTCATAGAATAAGATGCGGCCGTGGGCCGCAGGAAAAGAGGAGAATATGTCTAAGGTAGTAGTTATGGATCACCCGCTCATTCAGCACAAAATCGGTTATATCAGAAGGATGGAAACGGGAACCAAGGATTTTCGGCAGACCATCGGGGAGATCGCGATGCTGATCTGCTATGAGGCAACCAGAAACCTGCCGCTGGCGGATGTGGAGATCACGACGCCGATCTGCAAAACGACGGTGAAGGAGCTGCGGGGAAAGAAGATGGCGATTGTGCCGATCCTGAGAGCGGGCCTCGGCATGGTGGACGGCGTGCTGAACCTGATCCCTGCCGCAAAAATCGGACATATCGGCCTGTACCGGGATCCGGAGACGCTGGAGCCTGTGGAATATTACTGCAAGCTTCCGGCTGACTGTGCGGAAAGGGAGGTTTTCGTGGTGGATCCCATGCTCGCTACGGGCGGATCTTCGGTTGCTGCGATCCGGATGCTGAAGGAGAAGGGATGTAAAAAGATTCATTTCATGTGTATCATCGCGGCGCCGGAGGGAATCGCGCGGATGCAGCAGGAGCATCCGGATGTGGATCTGTACGTGGGAGCGCTGGATGAGAAGCTGAATGATCACGGTTACATCGTACCCGGTCTGGGAGACGCCGGAGACAGGATCTTCGGAACGAAGTGAGGATGGAACGGTAACGGAAAGGAGCAGCCATGAAGAGACAGGATTATATCACATGGGATGAATATTTTATGGGAGTGGCCAAGCTGTCCGGGATGCGTTCCAAGGATCCGAACACGCAGGTGGGAGCCTGTATTGTCAGCGGTGATAACAAGATTTTATCCATGGGCTATAATGGCTTTCCGATCGGCTGCTCTGATGATGAATTTCCGTGGGACAAGTACGGAGAAGAAGAGGATACCAAATATCCCTATGTGACGCATAGCGAGCTGAATGCCATTCTGAATTACAGAGGCGGAAGTCTGGCGGGCGCCAGACTGTACGTTTCCCTGTTTCCCTGCAATGAATGCGCGAAAGCCATCATTCAGAGCGGAATCCGGGAGGTGGTGTACGAATGCGACAAATATGCAGATACGCCTTCCGTGCGTGCCTCAAAACGGATGCTGGACGCTGCAGGCGTGCGTTACCGAAAATATGAACCCGCAGGACGGAATGTGACACTTACCTTATAGAAAGGCTGGAAGACTTAAGAGGAGAATGCGGATGAAAAAAATGGGAAAGCGCAGGCTGATCGCGGGAATTCTTGTGCTGGTCATGCTTACGGTCCCAGGGCTGGGCGTAAATGCCACTTCGGATACGAGAGAAAAGCTGGAAAACGCGAAGGAAGAAAGAGAAGCGACCGAGAATCAGAAGAACGCTCAGGAAGAAAATATCACCAACATGGAAGAGGCGCAGAGCGGCCTTGAGGGAGAACTGAACAGCCTGAACAGCCAGCTTGCAGAAGTGAGCAATAATCTGGAAGAGATTGAGAACAACATCATCGCCAAGAACGAAGAGATTGCGACCACCCAGGCAGAGCTGGAGGAGGCAAAGGCGACGGAGGAGAGGCAGTATCTCTGCCTGAAGAAAAGAATCCAGTATTCCTATGAAAAGAAGAGCATTTCCTATCTGGAAGCGATTCTTTCCGCAGACTCGCTGGGTGAGATTCTGAACATGACGGAATATTTCACACAGATGGCGTCCTATGATCAGGAAATGCTGGCTTCCTATAAGGCTGCCAGAGAAGCGGTGGAGGAAAAGGAAGCGCAGCTTCAGGCAGATATGGATCAGCTGGAGGAAATGCAGGCATCCGCAGAGGCGGAGCATGACCGCTTTTCCGGACTGATCAGCCAGACGCAGAGCAGCATTTCCGCTTATTCGGATCAGATCGCTACTGCGGAAGCACAGGTGGAGGCGCTGGAAGCCCAGATGGCGGCGCAGGATGAGAACATCGAGGCGCTGCAGAAGCAGCTGGAGGAGGAAATCCGGAAGTCCCGTCTGGCAGCTCAGTCAAGCTGGCGTGATATTTCGGAGGTGACATTCACGGAAGATGACCGGTACCTTCTGGCGAACCTGATTTACTGCGAGGCGGGAGGCGAGCCCTATGAAGGGCAGGTGGCCGTGGGCGCCGTGGTAATTAACCGGGTACTCAGCTCCGTATTTCCCAATACGATGTCCGGCGTGATCTATCAGAGCGGACAGTTTGAACCGGTATCCACAGGCCGTCTGGCGCTTGCGCTTGCGGAGGACCGTGCGACGGACAGCTGCTACCGGGCTGCCGACGAGGCGATGAGCGGCTACAGCAATGTGGGTACCTGTGTATTCTTCCGGACGCCTATTCCAGGGCTGGAAGGAATCAATATCGGAGGGCATGTCTTCTATTAAGGAATAAACCGTTCCATCGGCCGGGAAAGCTCCGGAAGCTTTCCGGCATAGATGGTCTGCAGGAGCCGGTTCAAAGAACGCAGGGCGCTCCGCAGCAGAGGAATATCCAGAACGCCTGCCTCCAGCGCATCGGCTATCTCTTCCAGATCCACAACCTTGACGAAGCCATCGGGATAGATGATCACATCGGCGAGAAGATCGGTAACGATGAGGGAGGAATCGGCGGAATCGTACGAAGCGGAAATGATGTCACAGTAATGATAGAGGAGCGTGTTGTCGGCAGCATAGAAACGGCTGATTTTATACCCCTCGTCCAGATAATAACAGGAGAAGCCATGGCTGAGATCCGGCCGTGGCTTCAGTGCTTTCCAGGAAGTCACAAGAAGACCGGGTTCGTTCAGAAGGATGATATCGTCCTTCAGACGGACGCATTCCTCCGGGATCAGACGTCTGCGGTACAAAGCGGAAACTGTCATAGGCCCCTCCTTCTCCTGCCGGGCGGCAGAATTGAAATTGTATGAAAAATTCGAAAAAAGTTGTATATGTTCAGAATACTACGCTTTTTTCTGGGATGTGTCAATAAAAAAGAGAGAAGTTCCGTCAATGATTTTCACATAATTTTCACCGTTTTGAGCGGGGTGCAGCGGGCTGGCGGAATGGACAGGCGGGATGAAAAAAGGTATAATGATTGCGCGGCCTGTGGAGAAAATGCTGCCTGCGGCGTCGCTTTCTCCCCTGCGCATGCGGTATAATCAGAACAAAGTGATGATCCGAAAGGGATGGTGGTCAGATGCGGGAAGAGGTACAGAAAATTATCGATAATGTGGGAAAGGTCATCATTGGCAAGGAGGCGGTCCTACAAAAGCTTCTTGCAGCGATTCTTGCGGACGGTCATGTGCTTCTTGAGGACGTGCCGGGCACGGGCAAAACGAAGCTGGCGAAATCCCTGGCCGCGTCACTGGGGATCCGGATGGGAAGAATCCAGTTCACGCCGGACATGCTGCCTGCGGATATTACCGGGCTTTCTGTTTATAACAGGGAAAATGACCGGTTTGAGCTGAAAAAAGGGCCTGTTTTCACAAATATCCTCCTTGCAGACGAGATCAACCGGGCCACGCCGAGAACTCAGGCCGGCCTGCTGGAATGTATGGAGGAACGGCAGGTCACGATAGATGGAGAAACCTTGGAACTGGAGCGTCCTTTTTTTGTGATTGCGACGCAGAATCCGGTGGAGACGGCGGGAACCTTTCCGCTGCCTGAGGCCCAGACCGACCGGTTCATGATGAAGCTGGCCATGGGATTTCCGGACAGAGAGGAAGAGACCGCCATTCTGCAGGCATACAGCATGGAGGATCCTCTGGAGAAGCTGCAGCCGGTGATGACGAAGGAGGAGCTCCTTTCCATGAAAGAGGAAGCGAAGCGGGTTTACGTGCATCCTCTGGTGGCGGGGTATCTTGCGGATATAGCCGGAGCGACCAGAAGGCAGGAAAAGGTGGCGATGGGAGTGAGCCCCAGAGGAACCCTGGCTCTGATGCGGGCGGCGAAGGCCCTGGCGTGCATGGAAGGGCGGGACTATCTGATTCCGGACGATGTGAAGACGCTGGCGCCGGATGTGCTTTCCCACCGGCTCATTTTTGCCTATGGAAGCAGCGGACAGGAGGAGTCGCGTGCGCTGATAGAGGAGATCCTCGCGCAGGTGCCCGTGCCTGTGGAGGATTTTGGAAAGCGAGGCTGACATGCTGATTTTGTGGATAGGCCTGGGAGCGGCAGTCTTCTATTTCCTGCAGGCCAGGCTGTACGGGCGCTTCTGGGACAGAGGGCTTACGGCGCGGCTGTTCTTTTCGGCCGGAAGCGCGACGGAGGGGGAGCAGTGTTATCTGTCGGAGCAGGTGGAAAACAGGAAGGCGCTGCCGCTTCCCATGCTGAAGGTGAAGTTTCAGGTTTCCAGGAAGCTGCGCTTTGAGGATGAGGGAGACAGCGCGGTGACGGACCAGTATTACCGGAACGATATTCTGTCCCTCGGACCGAATCAGCGTGTGACCCGAAGGATTCCTTTCCGCTGTACGGCGCGGGGGTATTATCGGATCAATGGTCTGGATCTGGTGGCGTCGGACCTGTTTCTGAGCCGGGAGATGATAGAACGGATCGGAGAGGAGAGCGTCCTGTACGTGTATCCACGGCCCGCACATGGCGTGTCGCTGGATGCGGCCATACGGAAGCTGAACGGAGAGATCCTGACAAAGCGGCATCTGCTGGAGGACCCCTTTGAATATCGCGGTCTGCGGGAATATGCTCCCTTTGATGAACCCAGGACGATCAACTGGAAGGCGACCGCGAGGACAGGAAACCTCATGGTGAATCTGAAGGGTTACACGGCCTTAAGAGCGGTACGGATTTTTCTGAATCTGGAGGACCGGGGAATCTGGAAGCGGCAGGAGCTTCTGGAGCTGTGCATCCGGATTGCGGTAAGAATTGCAGGGGAACTGCTGCGGCAGGGAATCCGGACTGCAGTTTACTGCAACGCCAGGGATATGCTCACCGGCGAGGTGATGCACCTTTTGCCGGGAGCGGGAGCCGGACACATGGAACAGCTGAACCGGGCGTTTGCCAGGCTGAATCTGGAAGAGGCGGCGATTCCTTTTGAGGAGGCCTTCAGAGGAGAGCTGGAGGCGGACGGAAAGGATACCGCCACTCTGTTCCTTTCCGCTCAGACCGATGAGGAATTTCAGGAACTGATCCGGCACTTTGCCCGTTCCGGCGCGGATTTTACCTGGATGTGTCCGCTGTATCCCAGAATGGAAAGCGGTGTTTCGGAGCCGGAACGTCTGCATTTTGTGAGACTGAATGCGGAGGAAATGCTGAATGAATGAAAAATGGATGAGACCGGTGGAACTGATGGAGATTCTCCTGAATTTTCTGACGGTATTCTGTGTGGAAACGGCGCTGTTTGCCGCGTTTGTGCCGCTGAATGGTGCGCTGGAGGGGGAGGTCCCGGAAGCGGCAGCCGGTGCGTTCCTTCCGGCGGCTCTGCCGTATCAGCTTCTGCTCGCAGGAGTGCCGGTATGCTTCTGGCTGATCCGGATTTTCGTCTCCCGCTTCTGGCTGTTTTCGCTTCTTCATGCGGGCGTTTTCCTGGCGGCGGTTTTGGGGCTGGGGCAAAACGGAATCCAGAGGGCGGTGTTCGGTATCCTGGCGGGGCTTTATCTGATCGTTTCCTTCCGGATCCGGCTGCAGGAAGGCCGGGAGGATGAGGGGCTTCTTGGGCCTGCTGTGGCTCTGATTGCAGCTGCCGCCTCCATACTTCTGTGCGCGTATCTGGGAGACGGGGCGGCCTGTGGGAGGATTCTGAATGCTGCTCTGCTTTATGCCTTTCTTTTTTTCGCGGATACCTATCTGAGAAATCTGGAACGGTTTATCCAGTTCAATAAATCCAGCAATTCCCATATTCCCGTGCGGCGCATGCTGCTTCGGGGCGGCGGCCTGACGGCGGTCTGCAGCCTGTGTGTGGTGGCGCTTCTGGCTCTTGGAGCGAATCAGACGCTTATGGACAGAGCGGGAGAAGCGTTAAAAAACGTTCTTCTGTGGTGCATAAGAGGCATTTTCCGGCTGATCCGTTTCCTTTTCAATCTGTTTGGTTCGGAAGGCGGCGAACAGGCTGCCGCAGTGCGGGAAGAGGCCGCCATGCAGCTCATGGAGACGGAGGTGCAGAAGCAGCCGCTCTGGCTAGAGGTTCTCTATCAGATCGTTGAGTACATGATCCTGATTGGTGCGGCCGTCCTTGTGGTTTTCCTGCTGTATAAGGCGGTGACGGCTCTGGCACGCATGTTCTATGAAGGAAAGACGAAGCGGACACAGGACGGACAGAAGACGGAGGAGATCCGGGAAACGCTCCGCGTGGAGAAAAAGAAGCGGGACAGGCAGGAGGCGGTACGGATTTTTGCAAGGACGCCGGAGGAGAGGATCCGCAGGATTTTTGTCCGGACGGTACAGAAATCGGAACGTTTCCGCAATCCGGAAGGACGGACCGCCGGCGCGAGAGGAAAGGATCTCTGGAGAAAGGACGCCAGAGAGAAGCTGGTGCGCGCGAAAACGGCGAGGGAGCTGGAAATCCTTTTTCCGGATGGAGAGGGACAGAAAGAAGCTTTTGCAGAGCTGACCGGTCTGTATGAGAAGGCGAGATATGCGGGAACGGATGTACCCGGCAGGCGCGGGGACCGTATCGGCCCGGAGGATGTGAAGCGGGCGGAAGCGCTCCGGGATGTGCTGCTTGGGAAAAAGGACTGAAATCGGGAAAAGACAAATCGAATCCGGATGCATACTATAAAGCATAAAAAGAAGAAGCGTGCCGCCGGAGAATCAGGCGTTTCGGCGGCCATGGAAAGGATCACATGGACGATTTCAGGAAAAATCCGGGCGGCTTTCCTCCGTTCTCTTTCCCGGAGGAGGGATGGAGGGGCCGGAACAGAAAGAACGGGATGGCGCTGCCTTTCTACATGACCTATCCGATTCCCATGTTCTGGGAGGAAGAGGACACTGCATCGAGGGATCTGGATTATCTGGTCCAGCTTTATCCGGAGCAGGCGAAGAAATATTGGCAGAGGATCAGCCGCATGCTGGACGGCATGGACTACCAGGGAAGCATGATTTATGACGAATATCCGGACAGACTGGCGCTGCTGCGTCTGGCAGAAAGCGTTCAGGCCCGCATCCGGCAGGAAGAGGAAGAAGAACAGGGCCGGGAGACCTCCGTGGAAGATTCCAGGGACCGGAAAACGCTGATTCAGATTCTGCTCTATTACGAGATTTTCCGGAGGAGGAGAAGAAACGGAAGAAGCTGGCAGGGATGGACTCCGGGATAAATGGTCTGTTTTTTCGAAAATACCGGTTGAGTATTCGGATGAAAATCATTACAATGGGTTTAACGCAGGAAATCGGGGGCGCAGGAGGTTCGAAAAAGCGGAAGGCTTTGCGGGACGGCTGCGCCGTCTTTCCGGTTGGAAGAAAGGATTGACAGGATGGATGAATTGCGCGCTCTTTTGCAGGAGAGCCTGAACGGAGGACTGTATCAGATGACGGCGGGAGGCCCCAGAAAAAAGGATGGGGACGTCCGTTTTAAGGTGAGGCCGGTCATGATCCGGGACAGGCTTCTTTTTCAGATGGAAACCTTTCGGGGAAATCAGGCTTTTCACAGAAATCTGAACGAAGAGGAGGCCTGCGAGGCCATCTGTGAAGCCATGACGGGCTTTCGTCAGCTTTCCATAAAAACGGAAGGCTTTGAAGCGGAGGCGATGGTGAGTAAAAAGGGAAAGGTGACGGTGCGGAAAAGAGAGCATGAAGCGGGGCATCAGAAGATCGCGCCGGAGGCCCTGCATCTGTCACATAACAGGAAGAAAAAATATATTCTGGAGGAAGGCCGTCCCGTTCCCTTCCTGATCGATCTGGGCGTTCAGACGCCGGACGGAAAAACGGTGAAAAGCAGATACGATAAATTCCGCCAGATCAATCGGTTTCTGGAATTTATTGCCGATATTATGCCCATACTTCCAAAGGACAGGTGTGTGCGGATCATCGATTTCGGCTGTGGGAAAAGCTATCTGACCTTTGCCATGTACTATTATCTGCATGAGCTCTGCGGCTTGGATATCCGTGTGACCGGTCTGGATCTGAAGGCGGATGTGATCAGCCGCTGCAGCGGGCTCGCTGAGAAGTATGGCTATGAAAAGCTGGATTTTCAGCAGGGGGACATCGCTGATTTTGAAGGAGAGGACAGTGTGGACATGGTGGTGACGCTCCATGCCTGCGATACGGCAACGGATTATGCGCTGTATAAAGCGGTGAGGTGGAACGCATCGGTAATACTGTCCGTTCCGTGCTGTCAGCATGAGGTAAACCGGCAGATCAGAAACGATATTCTTGCCCCGGCTCTGAAGTACGGGCTGATTAAGGAACGTCTGTCCGCGCTGGTGACAGATTCTGTGCGCGCCTGTCTGCTGGAGGAGAAGGGCTATGAAACGCAGATTCTGGAATTCATTGATATGGAGCATACGCCGAAGAATATTCTGATCCGTGCCGTGAAAAAGCGGGAGAAAAAAATGAGAAGCGGACGCGGAGAGACGGGCGTGAAGGGAATGACGGAATTTCTGCATGTGAATACCTGTCTGCAGAAGCTGTTTGAAGAAGAAGGAAAACAGGAGCATTCATGAAAAGAACGATCATCAGATGCTGTGTATGTGCGGTCACCTTTGTGGCGGCGCTGATCGTAAGCAGCATCCTGTTAAACAGAGGAAATACGGATATGACGGCTGATATGGAGCCTCCCCGGCTCCCGTTGGTCTATGTGGACGCGGACGGACTGCGTGTCAATATGATGAACGGCTATCTTGGAGAGATGGAAGAGGAATACATGCGCGGAAGGCTTCTGCCCATCGGGGCGGACCGCAGAATTTCCATCGGAATTCTGACTTACGGCACGCAGGTGGACGCCCTGGCCTTCGAAGTGAGAAGCGCCGACGGGACAAGGCTGGTGGAGGATACCAGGGTGTCCGCAATTACGGAGGAGGAGGGGATTCTGAAGGCGGATATCGTCCTGAAGGACCTGATCGACGAAGATACGGAGTACTGCGTGATTTTCAAGCTCACGCTGGAGGACGAACGGGAAGCTTCCTACTATATGCGGGTGATTCAGCAGGAATCGCCGGGCATGCAGGAAAAGCTGGATTTTGTTGCTTCCTTCAGCGAAGATACCTTTGACGATGCTTCCTGCGCGGCGCTTGCCGTCTATATGGAGACAGATTCCAGTGAAGACAATTCCACGCTGAGCCGGGTGACAATCCACAGCAGTCTGGACCAGCTTGGCTGGGGAAGTCTGGATGTGCGCAGGGAGACGGAACCGGTATTCACCATTCTGGACATGACCGGGCAGACGGCATCGATCACTGTGGAGTATCTGGTGAGCTATACCAGATATGAGAGAGAGGTTCTTGCGTTTGTAAAGGAGGTCTACCGGGTCCGCACCGGAACGGAGCGGATGTACCTGCTGGATTATGAACGCACCATGAGCGAATATTTTTCGGAGGACGCTTCCTCCTTTGTGGATGAAGAGGTGGTTCTTGGCATCCGGGATACGGATGTGGAGATGGCTGAGAGCGAGGGCGGAAATATCGTTGCCTTTGCCCAGAATGGTGTGCTTTACAGCCTGAACATGACGGAAAACAGGATTGCGCGTCTGTTCTCCTTCCATGATACGGACAATCTGGATGAGAGGGCATTCCCGAATGACAGGAATTTTAAGATTCTTCAGGTGGATGAGGCGGGAAATGTCGTTTTCATAGCATACGGTTACATCAGCGCGGGACGCAGACAGGGCTATTGCGGCGCGCAGGTCTATTTCTATGACGGCTCTGCGAATACGGTGGAGGAGCTGGCCTTCATTCCCAGCGGAAAGTCGCCGGAAATTCTGAAGGCGCAGATCGATCAGCTGGCCTACATCAATGGAAGATACGAGCTGTATCTGTTCCTGAACGATCAGATTTTCTGTGTACATCTGGACAGTCAGACGGTGGACATTACGGCGGAAAATCTGAGCATGGACAGCTGCAGCGTTTCAGAAAGCAACCGGATGATCGCCTGGCAGAGCGGAGAGCGATATGCGTCTGAATCCCTGATTCTGATGAATCTGAGCACGGGGGAGCGGACGGAGATTGCGGCAGGAAGCGGAAACTATATTCTTCCTCTGGGCTTCATGGGAGAGGATATCGTGTACGGAATCGCCAGACAGGGAGACGTGGCTCAGGATGATACGGGAGCCATGGTTTTTCCCATGTATCAGATTCGGATCCAGGATGAAAGCGGAGAGATCCTGATGACCTATGAAAAAGAGGGATATTATGTGACCGGCTGTGAAATGAGAGGAAACCAGATCATTCTGAGCCGTGTGGAGAGGGATGTGCAGGGAGATTTCGCTGCGGCTGAAGATGATCAGATCGTGAGCAGCCAGACAGAAGCGCAGAGAACCAATACAATCATCACGGTTCCTACGGAAAATGACGACAGGCTGACGGAAATTCAGATGAGGAACGGTGTGAAAACGGGCCAGCTGAAGGTTCTCACGCCTGGAGAAGTGCTTTATGAGGGCAGCAGACAGGTGGATATTCCGCCGTCACAGGAAACCGTGGAGCTCTATTATGTGTATGATCCGGATGGAGAGGTTACCTTTGCGGCAACGCCCGGAGAGGCCATAGAGAGCGCGGCGGAAAATGCCGGCTCAGTGACGGCAAGGGGCGGTTTCTATATCTGGAGGACAGAACGGCTTCACACGTCGAACCAGATCATGGCCATTGAAGGAACAGCGGCCGATGAGGAGAGAAGCAGTCTTGAGGTATGCCTGGATGTGATTCTCACGTATGAGGGCGTGACGAGAAATACAGGATATCTGATGGAGCAGGGGAAAACGGTGACGGAGATCCTGCAGGAAAATCTGGAGAACGTGCAGGTGCTGGATCTGACGGGATGCAGCCTGGAAAATATTCTGTATTATCCGGACCGGGAAATCCCTGTGCTCGCCCTGCTGGAGGACGGCAATGCGGTTCTGATCACCGGATTTAACGAAAGAAATGTGGTGCTGATGGACCCGCAGACCGGCCGGATTTCCTGGATGGGACTGAACGACGCGTCTGCCTGGTTTGAGGAAAACGGGAACATGTTTGTTTCCTGTGTGGGAATGCAGTGATATGGAAGGCCGGTACGGCTCAGAGCGTTCCTGCCGGAAGAAAGAAGAGACTGCCGAAGCGGAGAGCGAAATGCTCCGGCCGCCTTCGGCAGTCTTTTGTGTGGGACCTTTTTAAAAGTTCTCCCGGAAAATCTGAGCGCGGTATTTATTTAAAGTGAAAGCCAGCAGAAGGCCGAGGATTCCGCAGGAAATGATTTCACCGGCTCCCACCGTCAGAAACGAAAGCCACAGCGGTCTGATTCCGTAGGCATAACGAAGCACAAACGGAACGATGATGGTATTTGCGAGAATGGGAGGAAGGGGGGAGAGAAATACATTTCCGATTCCTCTCAGCTTCCAGGTTCCAAACGCCGCGATCAGAGTGGCAAGAGAGCCGAAAATGATGTCCGGAATGGCACAGCCCGTCAGGATGTTGCTGATCAGACAGCCGATGAACAGTCCGGGGATTGCGGCGGGGGTAAAAAAGGGAAGGATGGTAAGAGCTTCCGAGAAACGGACCTGAACGGAATAGTTCGCGAGTCCAAAGGCGTTGGCTATAAAGGTGAGCACAACGTAGAGGGCGGCTATCATTGCCGCCTGGGTGAGCAGGTAAATGTTCTTCTTGTTCATTTGTTTTTCTCCTTTAGTTTTGTTTTACGAGTGGAAGGTCTCGAACACTCGGCACATTTTACGGCGGTGACCGCCGGCAAGCCCTGATAGACCTTGGTTTTGTGGGCTTCGCAACGGAATTCAGGATACCACGGATAAGCGGGGCTGTCAAGGAAAGTCCAGGAAAAGTCCAACTTTGCCGTTTATCAGGTATCAGAACGCAAAAAGAGAGGCCGCCGCCCCTCTTAAAATGCTCCTGCAATCTTCTCCATTTCTGCCGCTTTTGTGTCCGGCAGCACATGGCTGTATAAGTCCATTGTCATGGCCAATGAGCTGTGACCCAGAATGGTTTTTAGTACCTGGGGAGGCATTCCCGCTTCTATGGCTCGTGTGGCGAATGTGTGTCGGAAGATGTGTGGAGTGATTCGTGGGAAGTCGTGTCCGTCTGCCCGAATGTGATTCACAATCCGGTTTATTTCTGCCTGCAGCCGGTCCCGGCTCAAAGGGTCCCCCTGCTCGTTGCAGTGAATAACACAAAATTGCATCCGGTTCTTGCACCACGCCGCCAGATGTGCTATATTGATAATAGAAAAAGAAAAAACAACCGCCCACAAGGGGTTGGCCAAATAACTCAGATAGAAATT
>NBJMC04202__coassemble_1437_pt1 | contig 30528 bp, 30 predicted proteins | sample NBJMC04202__metabat2_high_PE_053 | metagenome-assembled genome bin NBJMC04202
TTCTTCTATATTGATATTGTTGATGTCAATTACAGAAGAATTTGCATTGATTTTGACTCAAAGGCATGTTTGTTATTAATATGGAAATTAGATAAAAATCCGTTATGTCTGTCGAAAGAAAGTTCAAGTTTGTGGTTGCGGAAGACGTGAATGAAGAGGGTAAAATCCTTTCCTTCGGCGATACAAACATGAGAACCCGTTTACCTGCGGAGCGAGGGAGTTCGTGACCTGCTGGAGCGAATGCGGTCCCACCCATCATTTCGCGGCGGCAACGGGCAGACATATCGATACCATTCTGAAGGTTGCGAAGATTTTCAACGTGCCGGTTGATATTGTGACCGGATAAAAGACAGATCAGACAGAATATAAAAAATGTCCGGGAAGGCGACAGAAGGCCGGTTCCGGACATTTTTTTTTATTCAATAAGAAATCGGACTTAATTTCCCGAATACCTTGCCAGAAACTGTTTGGTACGTTCCTGTCTGGGATTTTCAATCACCTGTCTGGCGTCTCCCTGTTCCACAATAAGGCCGCCGTCCATGAAAATCACCTGATCGGCTACGTCTCTGGCAAAAGCCATTTCATGGGTGACGATGATCATGGTGGTTTTCTGTTCCGCCAGGGAAAGGATGACCTTCAGGACTTCTCCGGTGAGTTCCGGATCCAGAGCTGAAGTCGGCTCGTCAAAGCACAGAATATCCGGGTGGAGAGCCAGAGCGCGGGCGATTGCAACGCGCTGCTGCTGGCCTCCGGAGAGCTGATGGGGATAGTGTCCTGCGCGGTCGGAAAGTCCCATCCGGGAAAGCAGTTCCCGTCCTTCAGCTTCGATGTCTGCCAGAATCTGTTTTTTTCTGCTCTTGAAATCGGGCTGTTCCTGCGCCAGAAGCTCCTTGGCAAGGGTAACATTTTTCAGAGCGGTGTACTGGGGAAACAGGTTAAAGGACTGGAATACCAGTCCGAAGTGAAGGCGTTTTTTTCGAATCTCACTTTCTTTCTGGGTGGCAGGATCAGCCGCGTCAAACAGAGTTTTTCCATGTACGGTGATACTGCCCTGATTCGGGGTTTCAAGAAAATTCAGACATCTGAGCAGAGTGGTTTTTCCACTGCCGGAGGAGCCGATGATGGCAAGGGCCTGCCCCTGTTCCAGGTCAAAGCTGATATTCTCCAGTACTTTTGTGGAACCGAAATGTTTTTCTATGTTTTTTACCTCTAAAATCGCCATGTCAATCTCCATTTCTCCATTTCAGGGTGTTTAACAGATTCCGCTCAGTGGAAATAACTCAGCTTTTTTTCCAGCCGGTTCAGCAGGATGGTCACGATACCGCTGAAGGCCAGATAATAGACTGCCGTGAAGAACAGCGGCCAGATGAGTCCGGCATATCCACGGTTGCCCTTCATAAAGGATTCTCCCATCCAGATAACCTCCTGCAGAGCGATAACCCGGGCAAGCGAGGTATCCTTGACAAGTGTGATGATTTCATTGGACATGGGAGGGACGATACGCTTGATCATCTGAAGCAGAGTTACCCGGAAAAAGATATGGGATTTTGTCATGCCAAGAACCTGCCCTGCCTCCTGCTGACCGGCAGGAACGCCCTGAATGCCTCCGCGGTAGATCTCAGAAAAATAAAAGGCATAGTTGATGATGAACGCCGCGGTAACGGCTGTAAAGCGTCCGGTTTCTCCGCCGCCCCAGGTAAACAGCTTCATCAGAGGGGGAACATAGTAGATGATTAAAATCTGAAGAACCAGCGGCGTGCCTCGTATGATCCAGACTACAGTACGGGTCAGCCATCTGAGCGGTGTAAAACGGCTCATGGAGCCGAATGAGATCACAAGCCCCAGAGGCAGAGCGCCGATCAGAGTCAGAAAAAAAAGCTGCACTGTTTTTAAAAAGCCCTCGTTCAAGGCCGATACCACTGTCTGAAATTCTGCAGACATGAAGAACATGCCGTTATCCTCCTTAACGTGGCTCAAAGGCAGAGAGCATGCTGCCCTCTGCCTTTGGCAGAACATCCGATTGTTTTCCAGTTTCTGAAAAAGTTGTCAGAGCCTGTGGATTATTCCAGAATGACGGCATCCTGCAGACCGTAGGTATTGGCAATTTCTTCCACGGTGCCATCTGCAACCTTTTCCGCCCAGAAGGCATTGAATTCATCCACCAGATCGGAACCCTGGCGGAAGCCCACGCCGTACTGCTCGGATTCCAGTCCCTGCGCCTCGTTCAGGTTGACGCTGTAGGCAAGATCCGCATAGCTGGTTCCCTCGCCTGTCATGGCGGCTGCCATCAGCACATCGATAACAGCGGCGTCAGAGGTACCTGCCGCCACTTCCATCAGCGTGTTTGCCTGTGACTGTACAGGAACGGTGGAAGCGCCCAGAGCCTCAGCGGCATCCTCTCCGGCGGAACCGGATTCTACGGCTACGTTCAGACCCTCCAGAGAAGTAAGGCCTTCAAAATCAGCGGCGGAAGCCGCAGGATATACCAGAACCTGATAGTTGGTGCAGTAAGGAGTGGAGGTGGCCATTGCGGAGGTGACCTCATCGGTGAGGGTCATGCCGTTCCACACGCAGTCAATGTTTCCGGCTTCCAGTTCCATCACCTTGTAATCCCAGGTGATTTCAGAAAACTCCACTTCAACGCCGAGATATTCGGCGAACTGTTTGGCAAGGTCAGCGTCAAATCCGATCCAGTCGCCGTTTTCATCCTGATAGTCCATGGGCTCGAAATTGGTGATGCCCACGACCAGAGTACCCTTTTCCTGGATTGCAGCCAGATCGCTTTCCCCGGAAGCAGCAGTTGCTTCGGTGCTTTCGGTTTCAGCAGCTCCAGTGGATTCGCCTGCAGTTTCTTCCGCAACGCTTTCAGAAGCAGCTTCCTGGCTTTCCGCAGCAGCGGAGGATGCGCTTTCGGAGCTTTCTGCCTCTGATGCGGAGCTTCCCGTACTGTCCGCTGTGGCGGAAGAAGAGCCGCCGGAGCAGGCGGTCAGGGACAGGCCAAGGACCATGGCAAGCCCTAAAGATAACAGTTTTTGAATAAATGCCTTTTTCATAAAAGGAACCTCCCGATAAATGGTATGGTGCTGCAATACTCTTTGCTTTCACATTTTAGCATGCTAATGTGATATTGTAAAGAAATATTTCCGGTCTGCCTTCCATACCTCTGTATCCCTGTGGGTGATGATCAGGGCAGTTTTATTTTGAATGAGCCGTTCCACCGACTGCATGATGGCGCGTTCCGATTCATAGTCCAGACCCGATACCGCTTCATCGAAGAGAATGATAGGAGCATCCTTTAAAAAGGCTCTGGCAATGGCGATGCGCTGTCTCTGGCCAAAGGAGAGCGTGCGTCCTCCGTCTTCCAGGAGATGTTCATAGCCTCCGGGAAGGGCGGTGATGAAATCATGGGCGGCGGCCGCTTTTGCCGCGGCGGTCACTTCTTCCTCAGAGGCGTCCGGCCTTGCACAGAGAATGTTTTCCCGGATAGTTCCGGAGAAAAGAAAGGGCTTCTGGGGAATATAGGCAATTCTGCTCCGCAGCGCTTCAGGCCCGTATTCATCCAGATATTTACCTTCTATTAAGATGGCGCCGTCATCCACGTTATAAAATCCAAGAAGCAGCTTGAAAAAAGTGGATTTTCCACAGCCGGAAGGGCCCGTCACAACCAGCGTTTCATTCCGGTTCAGCTTCAGGTTGAAGTGCTTCAGGATTTTTTCACGCCCCGGATAGCCGAAGGTCACATTTTGAAAAACAAGATAAGCGGAGCTGTCGCGGCTGTTTTTGGAAGCGGCGGGAATCCGGATTTCTTCCTCTGTTTCCTGCAGAAAGCTGTCGATCCGTTCCACGCTGGCAATGCTTTCAAACAACTCCGGAAATCGTTTTCCAGCCTGCAGGGCAGCCCAGATCAGGCTGGATTCCAGGCTCATCAGGGCGACGAGCGTTCCGTAGGTGGTCTGACCCGAACGCACCATCAGAGAGCCGGCCGCAAGGAATACGATGCTGCAGAGAATATCAAATCCCTTGTTCATGGCTTCCAGGGCCGCACTGATTTTCTGCCTCTGAAAGGCTTTTTGCGTATAATCCTCATTGGCGCTACGGTAGCGCTCTGCCAGGATGTCCGCAAGCTGATACTGCCGGATGGTCAGAAGGCCGGACAGGATGTCTGCGGACCGTTCCGTAAGAGCGTCGTTGGAACGGGCGGCCAAAAGTCCTGCCTGTTTGATTCTGCCGGAAAAGGTGGTGTTCACGAACAGGCAGAGGGCGGAGATCACAAGGAGCAGAATCGTCAGGGGCACATTCAGAAGCAGCATGGGGATGATGCTGGTGATGAGCGCCAGGATCGGATTGACAAATTCCTTCAGCTTCGTCCGGTAAAGCTCTTCGATTTTATTCATATCATAGAGCATTCTGGAAAGCAGTTCGCCGCTGTGGGCGGATTCCAGATAGGAGAGGGGAAGTTTCGTCTTTTTCTCCATAATCCGCATGCGCAGACGGGAGACGGCACGCAGCGCGATACGGCGGTAGGCGTACTGGGAAAGAATGGCAAGGGCGGAGGAGAACAGGAAAAAAATTCCATAAAGAAAAAGTCCGCATCCCACGCCATGAAAACTTCCCGACGCCACGGAATCGATCAGAAGCTGAGGGATCAGAGAAACTGCGATGCTCATGCCGGAATAGCCGAGTCCGACGCCCAGCAGAGCGGGGAGGTATTTCCATTTTACATCCGCGATATATTGAAGGGCAAAATGGAGCTGCTTCAGATAATGCTTCAATGCCGGTCCCCTCCTTTCTTTTCCCGGAAGCCTGTCTCCCGGTTTCCTGTATATAAGCGGTAGTAAAGACCGCCGGCAGCCATCAGCTCTTCGTGGGAGCCGTATTCTGCAATGGTTCCCCGGTCAAGCACATAGATGCGGTCATAGTTCCGGATTGTGTTCAGCTTGTGCGCGATGGTGAGGATGGTTTTTCCCTGAAGGACGGTGTCGGCAAGGCGGACGATTTCTGCTTCCGACTCCGCATCCAGAGCGGAGGTTGGCTCATCCATCAGCACGATTTCACTTTTTCTCAGAAGCGCCCTCGCGATGGAAAGACGCTGCTTCTGCCCGCCGGAAAGATTGGTTCCACCTTCCTCCAGAAGGGTTTCATAACCGTCGGGAAGTCCGCATACATAATCGTCAAGCCCCACCGCGCGCATGGCGGCCCGGATTTCCTCCATGGAAGCGTCCGGATTTCCGTAACGGAGATTTTCCGCGATGGTGTCGGGAAAGAGGAAAGGTTCCTGTGCCACGATGGAAAAGCATTTCCGCGCCTCCTTCAGATCGAGCGCTGAAAAAGAATTGCCGTATAACAGATACGTTCCTTCGCGGACGGGATACAGACCGAGAATAAGCATGATGAGGGTGGATTTTCCGCCGCCGGAGCTTCCCACGAAGGCGACCCGTTCTCCCCTTTTGATTTCAAAGGAGATCTGTTTCAGAACGGGAGCGGAATGGGGATAGGAAAAGGAAACTCTGTGGAAGGAAATCACAGGCTCTTTTTCTGAAAGGAACACCGGACTTCCTTCCCAGGTTTCTTCCGGAGCGGACAGAAGCTCCATAAGCCGCTGTACGCCCACACTGTCCTTTTTCAGATCCGTGAGCACGGAGGTGAAGCCGGTCACAGGCTGGGAAAGAAACCCAAGAAGCACCAGAAAGGAGATCAGCTCCTGTACCTGAACATAGCCGAGAAAGGAAAGAAGCGCCGCGAACAGGCAGCAGGACAGGGTGGGAAGGGCCTGCGTGACGAAGGAAAAAGGCGTCAGAAAGGCTTCTTTTTTCTGCTGTCTTAAATCCACGGAAAGAATATCGTTCACGGAAGCATTCAGCTTTTTCAGATTCCGTTCCTGCAGAAGAAAGCTTTTCTCCGTTTCCGTGCAGGCAAAAGCCTCCCGGATCAGGCCGGTGAGCCTGTCCTGCTGTTGCTTTCTTTCCCTGGAAAGGGCGGCGATGCTTTTCAGAAAAGAACGGAAAATCAGAGTGACGATGGGAATCCACAGGATGGAAAACAGAAAAAGAATCCAGTTCACGGTGCACAGATAGACGGACAGAATCAGAATGACGATCCCGTTGGACAGCACTGTGGACAACAATTTTTGCAGATAGTCAGCCGCATCCCGCACATCGTCATTCAGACGGGTCAGAAAACCGCCGGCCTCCTGTTCCATGAAAAAATCATACCGCAGCCGCATCAGCTTTTCCGTCACATCCTGACGGATTCTCCGGGAAATCTGAAGCCCCAGCCAGCCGGACAGCTTTTTTTCAAGGTAGATGAAAAGAACCCAGATGCAGGCCATGAAAAACAGCGCCGTCAGAGAAAAGAGTAGAGTCCCATCCCCGTCCTGCGCACTGCCAAGCGTCTCTTCCACAATCCTGTTCATGATTCCCGAACAGCCCACCGTCAGGAGCGAACAGAACAGAGAGCATAAAAGGACCGCGGCAATTTCCTTCCGGCAGCCTGTAATATAGTTGCGAAAAAATGCTTTCATGATGTTGCGCCCCCTCATTTTGATCCCTGTTTTAGATTACCATAACTGTACTATGACTTTAACATGTTTGCAACAATCAGAGAAGAAAAAAATACCTTCCCGGCAGTTCCCGTAATTGCACATCCTCCTGATTCCGGTTATAATTTCCTTATAATTGTCAGTTTCGTGGAGACATGGGAAGAAAAAGGAAGGGGAAAAGGAAATGGATATCCGGGAAATGGATCAGTATGCGGAAGAGATGCGGATTCTGAATCTGAGAGTGTGCAGGGGTGGGGAGATTCTTTTAAAAAGAGACTGGGACGGAGAAATACGCCGGAACCAGTATTCCGCCAGCAAGAGCTTTACCAGCGCGGCGGTTGGGATCGCCTGCAGAGAGGGGCTTTTGAGCCTGGATGAGAAGCTGTGCGATGTGTTTGCGGAGGAAATTCCAGATCAACCGTCCGAAAACCTTCAGAGGGCTGTGGTGAGGGATCTTCTCACCATGTGTCTGGGGCAGAAGGAAGGCTGGCTGATGGGAGAGCAGAGGCCCGTGATGGAGGAAGAGGACTGGGTGCGCTTCTGTCTGTCACGCCCTTTTGAGGCAAAGCCCGGAACGGCGTTCGTCTATAACAATGCGGGGCCTTATCTGGCCGGAATTCTGGTGCAGAGAAGGGCAGGATGCAATCTGGTGGATTATCTGATGCCCAGACTTTTTGCGCCGCTCGGAATCAGGCGGACGGTCTGGGAGGTGGATCCGCAGGGCTTTACCTTCGGAGCGGGCGGTCTGTTTCTGAGCGTGACGGAACTGATGCGGTTCGGACAGCTCCTGCTTCAGGAGGGGATGTGGAATGGAAAGCAGCTCATCCCAGCGGAATATGTCAGAGAGGCGTCCTGTGTTCAGGCCGACAACGGAGCGGAGGGCTATGGATATCTGTTCTGGAGAGGGCCTTATAACAGCTTTCGGGCGGATGGAAAATATGGGCAGCTTGCCATCATTCTGCCGGAAAAGGACGCGGTGATCGCCATCAACGCAGAAAGCCGGGATGCGGGAAGCATGATGAAGCGGTGCATGGATGTGATTGTACCCCAGCTGTAAGAAAAACATATATCCACAGGTCAGAATGAGGATATTCCTCCTGTTCTGTGGATAAAGAGAGAAAAAAAGAAAGGAATGGTTGATAAATGACTCTGTTTTTGGAATACCCGAAATGCTCCACCTGTCAGAAGGCGAAGAAGTGGCTGGATGAGAGAAAGATCAGCTATGAGGACAGGCACATTGTGGAAAAGAATCCCACAGAGGAGGAGCTGAAGACCTGGATTGCCAGAAGCGGCCTTCCGATAAAGAAATTTTTCAACACCAGCGGAATGAAATATAAGGAACTGAATCTGAAGGAGAAACTTCCTGACATGAGCGAGGAGGAACAGATCAGGCTTCTCGCAACGGACGGGATGCTGGTGAAGCGGCCGTTGATCGTTGCCGATGATTATGTCCTTACGGGATTTCGGGAAAAGGAATGGGAAGATAAGCTGGGCTGAGTAAGATGGGCGATAGGGCGGGAAAAATTCAGATTTCCGGCCAGGATTCTTTTTGAAAGGAAAGGGGGCAGCAGACAGTGAAAAAATATATCCGCATCAACAAAAAATATCTGCTCATTCCCATCTGTGCGGAGAAGGAAACGAAGACGGTTTCCTTTTCCGTGCAGGAGGGAAAGGTTTTTGAATTTCAGATTCCGGTCAGTGAGGATGAGGAGGGCTTTTATTCCTTCCATTATTATGCGCCGCTGAATGTGGAGAAGTATGCGGACAGGAAAATGCTGGTGGAGGGAGATGTCCCGAACGGATTCCTGAACGCCGTTTCCCTTTCCGACAGCATTCCTCAGGTCTGTCAGTCCCATCCTCTGATTCATTTCACGACGGATACGGGATGGATCAACGATCCCAATGGTCTGTTGTATCAGAATGGGATTTATCATTTGTTTTATCAGCACAATCCCTTTGATACCAGATGGGAAAATATGTGCTGGGGCCACGCGGTGAGCCGTGATCTGCTGCATTGGGAAAGGAAGGAGACCATTCTGTATCCAGATGGGGACGGAACCGTTTATTCCGGAAGCGGCATTGTGAATGAGAGGGGGATGCTGGGGCTTAATAGCGATGCGCAGATTTATTTTTATACCTGTGCGGGAAGCAAGTCGGAGTGGAGCCGGGGAAAGACCTTCACCCAGCGGATCGCCGTCAGTACGGATGGAGGAGAGACGCTGAAGCGGATGGAGGGAGCTGCGGTCAGGCAGCTTGCGGAGGAGAACAGAGATCCCAAGGTATACTGGCATGAGGAAAGCGACGCCTATTATATGGTGCTTTATCTTCGGGAGAATGATTTCGCGATTCTGCGTTCCAGAGATCTGAAGAACTGGAAGAGGTCTCAGACGCTGACGCTGGAGGGAGCATGGGAATGCCCGGACCTCAGAAAGCTTCCGGTGGAGGGCGGCGGAGAAAAATGGGTATTCTACAGCGCTGACGGTTATTATTTCACCGGTGAATTCGACGGTCATGAATTCAAACCGGACGGCATCAGGCAGAACGCCTGGAAGACCACGGTTCCTTATGCGGCTCAGACTATCTGGGGAACGGAGGATGTGATTCTGATTCCCTGGCTGAGGACGGAGAACCGGAATAAGCTGTATACAGGAGCTATGGGGCTTCCAAGAAAACTTTCGCTTGTTCAGACAAAAGAAGGATACCGCCTCAGACAGCTCCCCGTGGACAGTTTTCTGCTGGCAAGAAGCGCCGTCCACTCTTCAAATGGAGAAGGGAAGGTATTCTGTATGTCGCAAAGGGACGGCGCATTGGAAATCTGTATTCATATGGAAAAGTCTGTTGATTTTACCATAAACCTGTATGGTACTCCCATCACCTATGCTGCATCCTGCGGAAAGCTTGGTGTGGGAGCACAGGTGTATGAAATCGGGAGAAACCTCAACGATTTTTCCCTTCTTGCGGATGGAGAGCTGCTGGAGGTATCTGCAGAAGATGGTCTGGTTCTCGCGATGATGGAGCTGCCCTCAGACAGGAAAAAGGGAAACGTGACGGTGGAGGTTTCCGGAAAGTCGGCCGTGGATATTTACCGGATCGACTGAGACTTTCCGGGTAGAACGCTTGCGCGGATACACACCGGAAGGGCGTTTTCGACCGGAAGCGCGTTTTCCGGATACAGCTTCAGAACAATCGGTTCCTCCGTCCGGATGCCGCAGGAAGAAAGAGAAAGACGGGCTCTTCCCTGAAGCCTTCGGCAGAAGGAAGCGGAAGGAGAGCGCAGAGAAAGCAGGAACGGAGTATCTGCGGGCAGATTCCGGACCCGCTCGTCGGTTTTCAGATCAATATGAAGGGAAAGGGAATCTCCATCCCTTTCACAGAGAAGAACAGGGCCGTTGGACACGATGGTCCTGTTCTTCTTTACCGCATATGTCAGCTGCTCAGAGAGAGGTGCTGTTTCCAGCTGACAGTCAAGCTCCATCCAGGTGCGGTAATAACGGCTCATATCGACGGGAGCATGCAGATCCATGCCGGAAACCGGAGCGATGCCGGCTCCAGAACACTGAAGCAGCGCCTCTTCCCAGTAACGGATTCCTTCTGCGTTATCCGGATAAGCGGGGTGGGAGTTGTTGATGATCTCTATGAAGTCAACCTTTGTCCAGTCATGGATGCAAAATTCAAAATTCAGGCCGTTGGAAACCGGATGAGGAAAGCTTTTTGGATGTGCCATTCCAGCCAGCCCTCCCTGTGCATGAACCCTGTCCAGAAAGAGATCTCCGTTTTCACGATCAAGGTCGTCCCAGGGAATATATTCCCGTATGTTCTGGCAGAGAATATGCCCGTACCAGGAGGTCAGCTCATAGCCCGTCAGATATTCAAAGACGGGATTTTTTTCCCAATATTCCCGCAAAAGAGGAAAGCCGGAAACGGTGTTGTGGTCCGTCAGAGAGAAGGCGGAAATTCCGTCGGAAATCAGCCAGGAGGCCAGTTCGTCCACGCTCATGCGTCCGTCCGATTCCAGACTGTGGTTATGAAGTTCAATTCTTTTTAACATCTTTTGTTCTCCTCTTTTTCAAACGTTTCGGGGATGCATTCTATTCTCAGCTCATAGGAAATTTCTTCTTCCAGAACACCGAAGGAATTGATAACCAGCTTCAGAAGTCCATGATAAGGCCCCTTTTGGTCCATACAGCCGCAGGTCCGTTCTTCATCCGGGGAAAAATGCATTTCCTTGATATTTCCCGGTCTATGCACGTTTCCAAGAAACTTTCCCGAAAGAAAGGCGGCAAGCTGGATCTCCGTTTTCATCTGTGCCAGCAGCCGTTCCTTTTCCTGTGCGTCCGGAAGCCTTCCGCAATGGTCCCAAAATGCCGCCTCCGCCTCCTTCTCGTGGAGGAACGCCGCTTCTTTCCGGTCCTGCAGATGACAGATCAGCCTGATATGAAGGGCCGTGCAGGAGCAGGGGAGCTGAAACTGATAAATCACATTTCCCAGAAAATTTTTCGGCAGGGTTCCCCTGAAAATGGTAACAGTATTCATAGGTGGATTCCTTTCCTTATAAAAATGAATTTGAACAGGGGCGCCGCAGTGCCGTCAGGCCCCGGCAAACAGTTTACCTTTGTAAAAAATAAAAAGATAGAGGCTTTACAGAAATTTAAAGTGTGGGGCAATCATTTTACATAAAATGTGGAAATGGGAAGTATGAGAAAGATTTCTTTTTACAGAATTTATAAGAGAATATGGTGATAAAGAACATACGGACTCTGTTAATATAATACGCGGGTCCGAAAAGCGGCCTTTCCGGATAGCAGGACGCGAAACGGAACTTTGAAGAAGTAAAAAAGGTTTTCAGGAAAGGAAGGAATACGGCATGATAACAGCACATTCCGGCTGCGACGAAACGCCGGAAAATTCTCTGGAATTTCTCAGAACAGCGCTTCAGTCGGAGGCTGACGCGGTGGAAGTGGATGTGAGAAAAAACGGAGAAAGGAAACTGATTCTGTCTCACGATGAAACGCAGAAGGACGCCGTAACGCTGGAAGAAGCATTTCGTATGATACAGGGAGTTCCAAAGAAAAAAATCAACTGCGATCTGAAGCAGAAGGGGCTGGAGAAAGAGATTTACCGGCTGGCTCTGGAACATGAAATGGAAAGAAGGCTGATTTTTACCGGAGATGTGAATCCGGAGCTGTTTCGAAAAGGAAGCTGTGTATTTCCCACCGTCGCCTGGTACGCAAATTTTGAGGTATTTCGGCCCGGGCTTTACCGACAGATGGAATCGGAGGAGGTACGCGCCAGAGTGAAAGAAGCGCTTCCCGAAGTTCTTGACGAGATGAAAGGATATGAAACGGCAGGACTCAACTGGCATTACAGCCTTGTGGAGCAGGTCCTTGATCTGGCGGAAGAAAAGGGGATCGGTATTTCTGTCTGGACGGTGGACGAAGAGGAGCTTCAGAGGAAATTCCTGAGGAAACATGTGGATAACATAACCACAAGGCGGCTGAAGCAGTTGATAAAGATAAGAAATGAGGAGAGGCTATGATAAAAATGATGAGCCCAAGAGCGATGTATCACACCATGGGGAAGAAAAATTTTCTGGAGTATATTCTGTTCGGTGTTTTCGTTCTGTTTTTCTACCTTCCCCTTCTGAACCTCTGTATGCTGGCCTTTGCGAACAGATATGAGGTTCCGGCGGTAATTCCGCAGGAGTTCGGCTTCAAATGGTGGCAGTTCGTATTCGAACAGGACAGCCTGGTAAGCTCCATTGTGCTTTCCTTTGTGCTGGCGGTGATCGTGACATTCATTTCCATGCTGATCTGTATTCCGGCTGCCTATGCGCTGGGCAGATTTAATTTCAAAGGAAAGAAAATCTTTCTGCTGTCGTTTCTGTTAAGCAATGCGTTTCCCAAAATGGGACTTTACATATCCATCGGCGTTATTTTCTACCGCCTGAATCTGATGGGAACCCTCCCGGGCGTGGTTCTGATCCATGTTTTGAATTCTCTGATGTTCATGACATGGATTCCGGCAAACGCGTTTCGGAGTATTCATTCTCAGCAGGAGGAATCGGCAAGGGACGCGGGAGCGGGACCGGTGAGAACGTTTTTCTCCATCACCCTTCCCATGGCAATGCCCGGAATCATCGTGGCGTCGGTGTTCACCTTCCTCGGCTCACTGGAAGAGTCCCAGGGAACGCTGCTGGTGGGCTTCCCGCAGATCAAGACCATGCCTGTGGAGCTTTACGGCGTCATCATGCAGTATCCCATCACGGCAGGTCCGGTACTGTCCCTGCTTCTGATCATTCCTACAATCGTCATTCTTGTAGCACTCAGAAAGTATGTGGGACCGGAAGCCATTGCCAAAGGTTATAACATGAAATAATGGATTGATTGCCGCATTAAGGCGGCGGAAAAAGAGGAAATATGTCATCGGTAAAAGAGAAAATCAAGCTGGAAATCAAGAACATGAAGAAAATCTACCCCAACGGAGATGGGGTGGAAAACATCAACATTCAGGTACATGAAGGAGAATTCGTCACCATGCTCGGCCCCAGCGGCTGCGGCAAATCCACGATTCTCAGAACCCTGGGAGGCTTTCTGAAGATCGACGGGGGAGAGATCCTGTTGGACGACCAGGCGATTCAGGATCTTCCGCCGGAAAAGCGGCCCACCGCCATGGTGTTTCAAAGCTATAACCTCTGGCCTCATATGACCGTTTATGAGAACCTGATGTTTGGTCTGAAGATCCGGAAGGTTCCCAAGGCCGTGATGCAAAAGGAAGCGGATGAAGCGCTGAAGCTTGTGGGCATGGAAGGGTACGGGAAAAAATATCCCAATCAGCTTTCCGGAGGACAGCAGCAGAGAGTAGCCATTGCCAGAGCGCTTCTGTTAAAGCCGTCGGTGCTTCTTCTGGACGAGCCCTTTTCCGCGCTGGACGCCAAGATACGCCAGCAGATGAGAGAAGAGCTGAAGAGAATCCAGGAAGAACTGAACATTACGGTAGTATTCGTCACCCATGATCAGGAGGAGGCGATGGCGCTTTCTCACAGGATCGTGGTCATGAACAAGGGCGTGATCGAACAGGTCGGAACGCCGGAGGAAATTTATGACAATCCGGCAACAAAATATGTGGCTTCCTTCATCGGGGAGATGAATTTCATTGAAGAAAACGGCGGAAAGGTACTGGCGGTCCGCCCGGAGGATATCATTCTCACCAAAGGAGACAGTGGAGATATGGTGGGAAGCGTGCGCAGCATCATGATGCTGGGTCACTATGCGGAGGTCATTATACAGATGGGCAATCAGACCATCAAATCCTATCTGAACCGGGCACTGGCGAACGGATTTCATGTGCAGGACAGAGTCTCGCTTTCCTTTAATAAAGTATGTGAATACAGCGCATAAGGACGAATCCCATTTTTGGTAAAATCATAGAAAACTCATTGGAAAAGGAGAAAAAGAAAATGAAATTCAGAAAAATTGCAGCAGTTTTGCTTGTGGCAGCCATGGCAGTGACAACCCTTGCAGGATGCGGCGCTTCTTCCGCTTCTGCGGCCGGGGATGACAAAACGGTGACGATCTGGGCGGAGGGCTCGGATAACGTGCGCGTGCAGCTGGAGCAGCAGGTTGAAAACTTTAACGAGACGAATGGGGAAGGCTATGTGGCAAAGCTGGAGTTCATCACATCCGGAACCGGCGCGCAGGGTTTGACCGACCGCATTATCGCTGCGAAGAAGGCGGGACAGACCAATACGGACTACGATCTGGTCGAGGTCAGCGATGCCTCCATCACCGGATATCTGGAGCAAGGCGGAGAGGATCTGTTCGTGCCCATCGATACCAGCAGACTTTCCAATTATGATAATCTTACCGTGACTGCAAGCTTCAGAAACGATCTTCTGGTTCCCTACCGCGGAACGACAGTGCTTCTTGCCTACAATTCCGAAACGGTGGCCAATCCTCCCACCACGGCGGAAGAGCTCTACCAGTGGATCAAGGACAACCCGGGAAGATTCGCCTATAATACGCCCGGATCAGGCGGAGCAGGCTCCTCTTTTGTGCTGACCAGCGTATACAACTTCATGGATGAATCCGCTCTGACCTCTACGGATGAGGCAAACGTGGAGCAGTGGGATCAGGGATTCGAGCTGTTAAAGGAGCTGCACCCTTATATGTACCAGTCCTCCGGCAAGGTGGTATATCCCAACAAAAACCAGGGAACGCTGGATCTGCTTGCCAACAAGGAAATCGATATGACGCCCGCCTGGGCCGATATGGTTCTGTCCCAGCAGAAGCAGGGAACCATGCCGGAATCCATCAAGCTCGTTCAGATTGAGCCCGCCTTCACCGGTAACACGGTATGCTTCGGAATTCCCAGCATCGGCGCACAGAACGACGCGGCTTATGCCTTCATGGATTACATGCTCAGCCCGGAGGCCCAGAACATCGCTCTGGATTCCATGGCGGCTATTCCGGTCATCGACTTCAGCCTTCTGGACCCTGAACTGACCAAAACCATTTCCGATCTGAAGATTGAATCCTTCCGCGTCAGCGCCATCGGTGATCTCGGAACCCAGCTGAATGAAAAATGGGATGCAGAGATCGGAACGCTGGAATAAGAGCTGCACTACATTCAGGAGAATCCAATGAAAGAAAAAACCTTACTTCATAAAATCCTTCCCTATCTCCTGGTTCTTCCTTCCATGCTCCTGCTGGTGGTGGTGGTTTTATTCCCCATCATCAGCAACATTGGAAGAAGCTTCCAGCTGGAAGAAGGGGGTATGGGGCTGGATAACTATATCTACTTTTTCACAGATCCCATTCAGGTGAACAACATCCTTTATACCCTGAAAATTGTGGTGATCACTGTTGTTGTCTGCATCGTGGTTGCATATCTGCTGGCCATGTATCTGCGTTTTTCCAACAGCATGGTAAGCAAGCTGATCGGAAACCTGTATCTGCTTCCCAGATTCATTCCCGGCCTGGTAGCGGTAAATGGAATGATCACCATCATCCGGGATTCCGGTTTGATCAACCGGATTGGCCAGCTGTTTGGTTTAAACATCCAGCTGGGGCTGATGTATAACGAAAAGGGTGTTATCATGATGAACCTCTGGTTCAACATCCCCTTTGCCACCATGCTTCTGGCATCCGCCATGTCGTCCATCCCGGATTCCATCATAGAAGCGGCTCAGGATGCAGGTGCGAACAAAATAAAGCTGTTTTTCAACATGATCCTTCCTCTGACCTATAAGGACGTGTTTATTGCGATCACCTTTATTTTTATGAGTAACATCGGTTCCTTTACGACACCTTATCTGATGGATGGAAATAATCCTCAGATGCTCGGAATTGCCCTGTACAGCCTGTTCAATAATTTCCACTATGAACGCGCGGCGGCTCTCTCAGTCATCATCTTCCTGTTTTCAGCCGTATCAGCCGTGGTTTACATTCATACCAACATGAAGGAGCAGGAATGGGAAAAGAAGTAGAAAACGCAGAAGAAAATAGAACTTTGCCAAAAGCTTTCCCGAACAGACCGGCCAGGATCGCCCACAGAGGGGATATCTGGTCCGGTCCGGAAAACACCATGTCCGCTTTCACCGGCGCGGTGAATAAGGGATGTGAAGGAATTGAGATGGACATCCGCAGAACCGCCGACGGAAAAATTGTGGTTGCGCACGATGCCGGATTTGCCAGAGTGATGTGCGGTTCCCACGAAATAGAAAGGCGGTCCATTCAGGAAATGACCCTGGATCAGGTCTGCCAGACCCTCCTTCCTTTTGCGGGCCATCTTCTGGATTATTTTCCGGAAGGCGGCTTTGAGAATGAATTATATGCCTATTTTCCCTGGGATCTGGACGACCGGGAAACCATTCGATCCAGAGCGATGCAGTGCCTGAGCGCGTCGGAGGGCCTTCCCGGAGAAGAACGGTTTGACCGGATGTTCTCCTGGTTTCATGAAAATTACCGGGATATGTATCAGGTTCTGAGAAAACAGGACGGCAGACTGGATCACTATATTCCGCTGGAAACCTTTCTGAAATGGATGGATACACAGCCTGAAGGCTTTTTTGCGGAAATTGAGTTCAAGGAGGGCGGGCTGATCGAAGAAACGGATCGTCTGATCCGCAGTACGAATACGGCGCACAGATGCATTCTCTTTTCCGGAATCGAAAGCTGCAACCGGGAAATTCAGGGCTTTTATCGAAAGAACGCCAAACCGGAGGGTCTGCGCCTCGGCGCCAACCTTCGTTTCCTCAATGAATCCATCCTTCCCCTTCTGGAGGAATGGGATCTTTATGAGGCAGGTCTGAATGCGGGAGCCTTCGGCAGAAAGGAAGTGGAGTTCCTGCACGGCAGAGGAATCCGGGTTTTCTCCAACTTGGGCGATACCCCTTCCTGGTGGGCGGAGATGGACCGGCTTGGAGTGGACGGGTTCAAGACCAACTGCATTGGGATGTATAATGAATGGAGAGAAAATGGGTAGCGGCCTTTTCTATTGTTCCTGCAAAAACAGCACCGATGAAGGCAGCCGGAAAAGTATGAAATTCCGGCTGTCTTCACATATAATCCGGCAATTCTTCCGTCAGGATTCTGCAGGATCATCAGAATCTTCTTCCCCGTCCTTTGTATCTTCGGGAGACACCGTTTCCTGAGGGGCTTCCTGCGGCATATCCTCCGCAGCTTCCTCTTTTTTGGCAGTGAGCTCATTCAGCCTTTCCTTCAAAGACTCCAGCTCCTCTTTGGACATTTTATCCACAGCGGAATAGACATCCTTGAATTCATTCACCACGTGAACCGTAACGTGCCGGTTCATTTTGTCCTTTGCGTTCTTTTTCAGTTCCTCGTTCAGGGCCTTTCCCTGCTCCACTGTGAGCTCACCCTTTTCCACCAGCGTGTCGATCAGGCTCTTTGCGGCCTCTCCGGTTGTGGCAACCGCGCCTACGCCTGCGAGAAAAATTTTTCTGATTCCTTCTGTAATATCCATATTTACCTCCAATCCGCCGCAAACGGCAGTTCCGGTCTGCTGTTCTGGCCTCAGTATACCATATCAGCCGACAATTATCCTGCGTTTTACCGGTATTTAGAAAAAATTAAGATATGGGAAAAATGGGTTTCCTTTTCAGAGGGTTGCTGTTACAATAAGATTGATGATCAATAGCCGCTCTGAGCGGCAGAAATAGAGGCCGGCAGGAATCTGAGGTTCCTGCCAAAGAATGGCTGTCGCCATTCTTTTTCTAAATAAATGCCGCCCTGGCGGCGGAATAGAGGTAATCATGAAAAAATTCGATGTCGTAACACTTGGAGAACTGCTGATTGATTTTACGGACAACGGAATGAGCGCGCAGGGAAATACCATGTTTGAGGCGAATCCCGGCGGCGCGCCCTGCAACGTGCTGGCCATGCTGAATAAGCTCGGCCATCCCACGGCCTTCATCGGAAAGGTGGGGAAGGACATCTTCGGGCTGAAGCTGAAGTCCGTTCTGGAAGAGGTGGGAATCGACACCTCCAACCTGATTGTGGATGAGGACGCCAGAACCACGCTGGCCTTCGTACAGACCTTTGAGGACGGGGACAGGGATTTTTCCTTCTATCGAAACCCCGGTGCGGACATGCTCCTTACGGCGGATGAGGTGGATGGAGAGCTCGTCAAGAGCGCAAGACTGTTCCACTTCGGCACCCTTTCCATGACCCACGAAGGGGTGCGGGAAGCCACCAAAAAGGCCATCCGCATTGCGAAGGAGAATGGAGCGATTGTCTCCTTCGATCCGAATCTGCGTCCTCCTCTGTGGAAATCCCTGGACGATGCGAAGGAGCAGGCAGCATATGGATTTACCCAGTGCGATGTGCTGAAGATTTCCGATAATGAGATTCAGTGGTTCACGGGAGAAGAGGATTATGATAAGGGAATCGAAAAGCTCCGTCAGGAATACGATATCCCGCTGATCCTGCTTTCCATGGGAAGGGACGGAAGCCGCGCATACTATAAGGATCTGCGCGTGGAGATGCCTTCCTTCATCCAGAAGGAAACCATCGAAACGACAGGAGCGGGGGATACCTTCGGCGGCTGCTGTCTGCACTATGTGCTGGAATACGGCCTGGACGGACTGAACGAAGAGAGGCTGAAGGAAATGCTCACCTTTGCCAATGCGGCAGCCTCCATCATCACCACCAGAAAGGGAGCGCTTCGCGTCATGCCTGAGCCGGATGAAGTGAAGCGGTTTATCGAATCGAGAAAATAGATCGGAGCTTCAGATGCTGTTTCATTCGTATTTTTTCATTTTAGTATTTCTTCCGCTCAGTCTGTCGGGCTGGTATCTGTTAAACAGGATGAAGCGGTTCAAACTGGCACAGGGATATCTCATCGGGATGTCCCTGTGGTTTTATGCCTGGTATAACGTCAGCTTTCTCTGGGTCATGCTGGGAAGCTGTCTTTTCAATTTCGGGGTCAGCTTCCTCCTTTCCAGACAGGATACGCCGCAGATGAGAAAATTTCTGCTCATCATCGGCTGCGCGGTCAACATCGGGGCACTGGGCGTTTTCAAGTATTACAATTTTTTCGTGGAGAACGTCAACGCGGTCTTTGGGGCCGATTTCCAGACCCGGAATATTCTGCTTCCCCTCGGTATCAGCTTCTTCACCTTCCAGCAGCTGTCCTACCTGATCGACCGCTGCAGAGGGGAGGCGCCTCATTACGGAGCGGTGGATTATCTCAGCTTTGTGACCTTCTTCCCGTCCCTGGTCTCAGGACCCATTGTCCTTCATGCCTCGACAGTTCCCCAGTTTCAGGATGAAACGAGGAGAAAATTTTCTGCGGAAGGCTTTGCAAAAGGCGTGATGCAGTTTGCCATCGGGCTCGGGAAAAAGGTGCTTCTTGCGGACACGCTGGCTCTCGCGGTGAATTACGGCTACGAAAACATCGCTTCCCTGGATGCGCCTGCAGCCTTCGTGGCAGCAGTGGGCTATACGCTGGAGTTGTACTTTGACTTCAGCGGTTACTCCGATATGGCCATCGGAGTGGGAAAGATGTTCGGGATTGAGATCCCGGAAAACTTCAACTCTCCATACCGGGCGGTATCCGTGAAGGATTTCTGGAAACGGTGGCACATGACCCTGAGCCGTTTTCTGCAGACCTATGTGTATTTTCCGCTGGGAGGCAGCCGGAAGGGAAAACTGCGGACCTTTGTGAATACCATGATCACCTTCCTGGTGAGCGGCCTGTGGCATGGCGCCAACTGGACGTTTGTGTTTTGGGGCTTTCTGCACGGTCTTGGTGTTGCGGCTGCGGGAATGGCCGGAAACAAAAAAGAGGGAAAGTCACCGCAGGGCAAAGGAACGCAGAACAGAGCACTGCGTCTTTTGTGCCAGCTTGCCACTTTTTCCTATGTCTGCATGGCATTCGTTTTCTTCCGTGCGGACAGCATTCAGGATGGATTTCTGCTTTTGTCACGGATCTTTTCCTTCCGTGTGGACGGGAAGCTTTCGCAGATGGCAGCGGCCATGGAACCGTCGGAGATCTATATCGTGACCAAGGCGTTATCCCTGATCGCCCCTTCGCTGGTGGGAGCGGCTCAGATCGCTGCCATGATGTTCCTCCTGGCGGTGAGTTTTTTCGTGCTTTCCCGGAAAAACACGGTACAGATCATCGAGCGAAAACAGATCAGCTTCGGTTTCACACTCTGGCTGGCATTTCTGTTCGCCTGGTCCGTCATTTCCCTGTCCGGAGTGAGCACCTTTGTTTATTTTAACTTTTAGAATGGGAAAGGAAAAGCATGTATCAAAAATTTATCAGACGCTTTTTTCTTGCGGCTGCCATACTGATGCTTGCAGCTGCCGGGCTGGTGTTCGTGTTCGATCCGTTTTTTCATTATCATGAACCCCTCGGCCCGCTGAAAGCGGTGCTTACGAAAAAGGAATATCAGGTACCCGGCACTCTGCGGAATTTTTCCTATGACAGCGTGCTCGTCGGCTCTTCCACCGCGGAAAATTTCAATAACCGCTGGTTTGATGAGGCTTTCGGCACGCAGTCGGTCAAGGCGATCAAAAGCTCCGGCGTGACCGCTCAGCTGGACTATTATGTGAGAATGGCGGCAGAGGAAAGAGCGCTTGACTATGTGTTTTACAGCCTGGATCTGTTCGCCCTTTCCGGAGATCCGGATACGGAATTTCCCGATGAAACCATGCCGCTTTATCTGTACGACAGCAATCCTTTTACGGATGTGAAATATCTGCTGAACAAGGATGTGATCTTTGAGGATATCCCTTACATGATTGCGGAAACCTTTCTGGAGGATTATGACGAAGGCGCTTCCTACAACTGGGCCCAGTACCACACCTTTTCCAGAAACGACGCCCTCGCCAACTACGGCAGACCCCAGGAAATCGCGGAGGAAAAGACAGCGGAGGAATACCGGCCTAATATCGACGGGAATGTGGATCTTCTGGAACGGATGGTTCAGGAAAACCCGGATACCACGTTTTACATTTTCTATCCGCCCTATTCCCTTCTGTGGTGGGACAACATGATCCGCAGCGGCCAGCTGGAACAGAGCCTGTATGCGGCGAGAACCTCCATGGAGCGGCTTCTTCCCTATGATAATGTGAGACTGTACTATTTTCAGAATGAGGAGGACGTGATTCTGGATCTGGATCTCTATATGGATCCCATCCACTTCAGCGAGGACATCAATCACTGGATGGTGGAGGAAATGGCGCAGGATCATTATCGGATCATTTCGGAAAATTATCAGCAGGAGCTTGAGAAAATGGAACAGATCGCGGAGCGGATCCGGACGGAATATGATGCTTTGACAGCAGAGTGAGGGTAGTGACGGTAGTGAGGGCGGATGCTGTGACCGCTTTTCGAACCCTGTCAGGGTCAGGAAAAGGCAGCAGTCCGAATCAAACGGAACAACTGCCTGTCATTACCTGAAAATCCATATATCCTGCCGGTGGTATATCATACCGAGGTATATCATACCTTGCGTTCTTCTTCCACAGGAAGGATGAAGATGGTAGCTCCACCCACTTCAACATTTACGGGAACGGAGGATACCGAGTTATAGACATTGACATTGGAGGGTGCGGGCGGCGTATACATGATCTGCTGACGCTTCCCAGAATGCTGACGGATGATCTCGCAGACCTCTTCCACCTGTTCATCCTCGATTCCCATAAGGAGGGTGGTATTTCCTTTCTTAAGGAATCCGCCTGTCGTGGCGAGCTTTGTGACGTAGTACTTCTTCTCATTCAGCTCGTTGAGAAGCAGGGGTGCATCCTCGTTGCGTACGATGGTTAATATCATTTTCATAGGGCACTCCTTTCCGCCGCCCTGCGGCGGCATAAAAGCTACTTTTCTTACAGTATAAACACTTAAGCGAAAAATGGCAAACATTTTCAGTCAAAAAAATGAAAGATCAGGAACGTTTTAATTGGGCAAGAGAAAAAATAGTGGGGCGGGACAGAGAGAGAAACGGCATCGGTACGCTTTCGGAAAAAACGGTCCATGCCATCCTGAAAAATTACTACGCGCCGGATGAAAGTACCCATGAAATTCCCATCGGCGGCTGTGTGGCGGATATCTATACGGGAGAGGAGATTCTGGAAATCCAGACCAGAAGCTTTGACCGGCTGAGGGAGAAGCTGGACCGTTTCCTTCCCCTCTGTCCGGTGACCATTGTTTATCCCATTCCCCATGAAAAAAGGCTGATCTGGATCGATGAGGAGACCGGAGAGCTCTCCAGCCCCAGGAAATCCCCGCTCACGGGAAATCCCTACATGGCCTTTAAGGAGTTGTACCGGATTCGGAAATATCTGCTCCGGGATGGCCTGCACCTGAAGCTGGTGCTTCTCGATATGGAGGAATACAGACTGCTGAATGGATGGAGCCGGGATAAAAAGAAGGGTTCCACCAGGTTTGACCGCATCCCCACCCGGATCGTGGATGAGGTGTGCATCGACTGTCCCCAGGACTACATGCAGTTTGTTCCCTGTGAGCTGGAAGAACCGTTTACCTTTCGGGAATTCGCCAAAATGGCTCATATCCGCCCGGCGCTGGCCCAGTCGGCGCTTCCCATCCTGATGGACGCGGGGGCGGTGGAACGGGTGGGAAAGAGGGGAAGAGCTTATCTGTATCGGGTTCGTGAAGGTTGAAGAAATTGAGCTGACGCTCAATTTTGTGCGAATTTAGAGCCGCGAGGGGCGGCGGAAAGCAGAGGCAGGAATGAGGCAGCTATATGTTGGAAGCTATAATGCGCCCGTACTTACGGGAGACGGATCCATTTACCATGGGAATGGAAACGGAATTACACACTATGAATTCGATGAAATGACTGGGGAACTGTTTGAAAGGGAGAGCCTGCCTGAAGCGCAGAACGCTTCCTGGCTCGCATTTTCCCCGGACGGACGCAGACTGTATGCCGTGAACGAACTGGACGATTATGAAGGGACAAAGGGAGGCGCGGTAAGCGCCTATGCGGTGGAGATGGACGGAAGCCTTCATTTCCTGAACCGTCTGCCGGTTATGGGAGCTGCTCCCTGCCACGTGGACTGTGCGCCGGAGGAAGGCAGTCCGAAGTATGTGTATACGGCAAATTATAACGGAGGAAGCATGAGCGCCATCCGGCTGAAAGCGGATGGAAGCCTGGAGGCGCTGGACCTTCTTCTTCAGCATGAAGCGGCTGAACGTCCGTGTCATACGGAAGAGAGTTATCCACAATCCACAGAAAAAAAGCAGCCACATGTGCACAGCAGCAGCGTTTACAAAAGGATTCTGTGGATAACTGATCTGGGACTGGATACCGTAGAAGCGTACCGGCTGAACGAAGCCGGAGGCCTGGCCGCTTCTTCCCCGTTTCTGCGCTTTGAACTTCCGGAGGGGAGCGGGCCGAGAAGTCTGGCTTTCTGCGAAAACAGAATCTTTGTTTCCTGCGAGCTTTCCAACGAGATCGCTGTGCTGGAATGGAGCGGGCAGAAGCTCACTCTGTTGCAGAAAATATCCACGCTTCCGGAGACCGGGGACGACCGTTCCGACCGGGATGCGAAGACGGAAAGTCATGTGGGCGGTATCCAGATCTCTCCGGACGGAAAATACCTCTATGCGGGCAACAGAGGACATGACAGCATCGTCGTTTTTGCAGTGGAAAGGGACGGAATGATTCCGGTTCAATGGGCGCCTGCAGGCGGCAGCAATCCCAGAGGCTTCAGCCTCTCCCCATCCGGGAAATGGCTTCTTGCGGCAGGCCAGAACAGCGGCAGCCTGACCGTGATGAAACGGGATGAAAAAACGGGGATGTTGAAGCCGGAAAGAACGTATGAAGCAGGGGCTGTCGTGTGCCTGCTGTTTGGAAATTGAATGACAGCAAAAATTTCAGGACAAAAATTTCAGAACCCGGTTGACCTTTTTCTGTTCTTTTGTTACACTGAATTCAGTTATGAAATCAGACTCGGATACCGGCAGGAGACAGACATGAATTTACGGAAAACCACTGCAAAATCGAATATGATGATGCGCATGGGCATGTCTATGAACTTCCGGTACTTGTAGCTGGATTTACAGATACAGGTACGTGAGAGGCTTGTGTCTGTGTGGTCTGAATAAGAGGAAAATCAGGAAACCGCATGGATTGATTTGAAAATCTTCAAAGAATCCGGCGGTTTTCTTTTTGGGAGAAAATCATGAGCGAATCATTGCCTGCAGATTTCATAAAAACCACCACAAACGGAGGGCTTCCGTCAATGCTTCAGCCGCAGCCCGCTTGACAGACGGGGCCGCGGCGTTTCCGGAACGCAGCTGACAACAGCGAATATGAAAAAATCTGGAAAAGGAGATCGTTATGAAATTTACATTGGAAGAGTGGTCGGAAGCTTATATTCCTTCGGTGGCAAAATATGCGAATAATGAGAAAATTGCGGGAAGGCTCAGAGATTCCTTTCCCTATCCCTATACGGAAGAAGATGCAGAATGGTTCGTGAAGGACTGCATAAAAAAGGAAGGGAAAACCCAGTTTTCCAGAGCCATCGTGATTGACGGGGAAGCGGTGGGCAGCATCAGCCTGCTGTTTGGAGACGACGTATACAGCAGAAGTGCAGAGCTGGGCTACTGGCTTGGCGAGCCCTTCTGGAGAAAAGGAATCATGACCGGGGCTGTACAGAAAATGTGTGAAGAGGCGTTCCGACGCTACAAGCTTATCCGCATCAGCGCGGAGCCGTTTTCCACTAACCTCGCATCCCGCGGTGTGCTGGAAAAAGCCGGATTTACGCTGGAGGGGATCAAACGTAAGAGTATTTTTAAGAATGGCTGTATCCAGGATTCCTACCTGTATGCGATCATTCATGTATAAAGGGAAACGCTGCTGAAGCATGGACGTTGGTGCTGATGCGGCCGCAAAGAAAGGAAGAAGAGGTATGGAGGGAAAAAAAGACTATGAGGAGAGGGAAAATGGAAGCCGGAGAGGTGGAATCCGGGAATGGAAGGGAATCATCATCGCCCTGATTGCCGGCATGACTGCCGTTGCCTGCGTGGTCATACTGACCACGAGCCTGGTGAGCTACAAGAAAACGTCTGGAGGCGGAGGGCTGACGGCAACGGGCTCCGCAAGCTGCGATTTTGAATCGGATCTGATCGTGTGGAGGGGAAGCTTTTCCGCCTACGGGGTTACCACCTCGGACGCCTATGCGGTCATCAAAAATGATTCCGAGGTAGTACGGCAGTATCTGCTGGAAAACGGGGTATCCGAAGAGGAGCTGGTTTTCAGCTCGGTGGACATTTCCCAGCGTTATCGTACCGAGTATGATGAGAACGGCAATTATATCCGGGATTATCCCGATGGCTATGATCTCTATCAGAGCCTGACCGTTACATCCACGGATATTGATAAGGTGGAGCAGATTTCCAGAGACATCACGCAGCTCATTGAATCCGGCGTACAGTTTGTGTCCAATTCTCCGGAATATTACTGTACCACGCTGGATGAGGTAAAGCTGGATCTGATTCAAAAGGCCACGGAAAACGCAAAGCAGAGAATCGATATCATGGCGGCGGGAACCGGATGCCAGCCCGGAAAGCTGCTTTCCGCAAGCCTTGGGGTATTCCAGATTACTGCGAAAAATTCAGGCTCCGGAGAATATACCTATGACGGAGCGTTTGACACCAGCTCCAGAGAGAAAACAGCCATGATCACGGTCCGGCTGAATTATGCAGCGGAAGAATGATATTTGAGAGAGGTCTGCCCGCAGGCCTCTCTCATGCGGGTTTGAGGATTAAAATGGAAATGATCTATGGAACAACGAATCCGGCGAAGCTTCATCTGATGAAGGATTATCTTTCCGGAACAGGAATTCAAATTATCGGACTGAACGAGCTCCCCGAACTTCCCGGGGAGCCGGGGGAATACGGACGTACCCCACTGGAAAACGCCAGAGGGAAGGCGGAATATTATTACCGGATTCTGAAGCGTCCGGTCTTTTCCTGCGACAGCGGACTTTTCATCGACGGTCTTTCAGAGGAAGAGCAGCCGGGAGTTCATGTGAGAAGGCGGAACGGGAAAGTTCTGACAGATCCTGAGATGACGGAATACTATGCTTCTATCGCCGCCCGGTTCGGTGGAAAATGCAGGGCCCGCTATCAGAACGGAATCTGCGTCATTTTCAGCGAAACGGAAAGGTACGAGCACGACGGGGAAGATATCAGCGGAGAGAGCTTCTGGCTGGTGGATCAGGCAAAACCTCAGAAAGAGAAAGGCTTTCCGCTGGACTGCATTTCCGTGGACATGGAAACCGGACTGTATTTCGTGGACGAAGGCTATATTCCCGGGATCGGAGAAGAGGAAAACGGCTTCCGGTGCTTCTGGCAGCTGGTGATGGATGCGCATGAAAAGAAACGCAGAGAGACGGAAAGGAACGCGAATAAATATGACAAAAAGGTTGTACTATGAGAACGCATACTGCCGGGAGTTCGACGCCAGAGTGACGGGCTGCCGGGAAGGAAAGCGGGGCTGGGAAGTAACTCTGGATCAGACCGCTTTTTACCCGGAAGGGGGAGGACAGCCTGCAGATGAGGGAACGCTGGGAGAAGCGAAGGTGCTGGATGTGAAGGAAGGCGGGGAGGAGGTCGTCCATCTCTGCGACAGACCGCTGGAGCCCGGGAGCGCCGTTCATGGCACGCTGGACTGGGACCGCCGTTTCCGTTTCATGCAGCAGCATTCCGGCGAGCACATTTTTTCCGGGATTGTCCACAGAATCTTCGGCTATGATAACATCGGCTTTCATATGGGAAAGGACTGTGTCACCGTGGATTTTTCCGGCATGCTTTCCGAGGAAGATATCGCGCAGGTGGAGCGGGCGGCAAACGAAGCCGTGCTTGCGGATCTGGAGATTCTGGAAGATTATCCTTCCCGGGAGGAGCTGGGCGGACTGGACTACCGGAGCAAAAAGGAGCTGGAGGGACAGGTGCGGATTATCACCATCCCCGGATCGGATGTGTGCGCCTGCTGCGGTACCCACGTAAAGCGCACCGGTCAGATCGGCCCCATCAAGGCTGTGGCTTCAGAGCATTATAAAACCGGAATCCGGATCAGCCTGCAGATCGGATGGAAGGCGCTGGAGGATTATGAGGAGAAGCACAGGAACATTAAGGAAATCTCCGCCCTGCTTTCGGCGCCCCCGCAGGAGACGGCAGAAGCGGTAAGGAAGCTGCAGGAACAGCTCCAGGAGCTGAAGGCCGCGAATGTGGCGCTGAAGCAGAAACAGCTCGACAGACTGGTGGAGGAAGTGCCGGAGGGAACGGGCCGGGTGATCCGGTTTGTGGAGGATCTGAATCCGGTGGAGGTGCGTATGCTGGCCGACCGCCTGGCGCAGAAGGCGGACTTTGCGGCCGTCTTTTCCGGAAATGACGGGGAGGGCTATAAATATGTGATGTGTTCCGCCCATACCGATGTGGCGGCCCTCGGAAAGAAGTTCAACGAGACGCTGAACGGCCGCGGCGGCGGAAGGAATCCCATGGTGCAGGGCTCCGTTATGGCGGAACGGGCAAAGATTGAAGAATTCTTATTGACATAATTTTCTCATCTGTGATATGATGGAACCCACGATAAGGGAGTAGTTGGCGCGGCCTGCCGCGCAGTGAAGTCAACATACTGATAATGAATTATCTGGCTTTGCTTGAAATAATGAGACTTATCTGTCCCAAGGGACAGGTAGGTCTTTTTTTATGCGACAGGAAAGTACCTTTCCGGCGGGATGCATTTCCAAGATACAGATAGAGGAGGAAGAATAAAATGAGTATGCTGGAACTGTTCATGATTGCGCTTGGTCTGTCCATGGATGCGTTTGCGGTGGCAATCTGCAAGGGACTTTCCATGAAAACGATGAGCTGGAAGAATGCGGTCATTACCGGCCTTTATTTCGGCGGTTTTCAGGGGGGTATGCCGTTGATCGGTTATTTTCTGGGAACCAGCTTCCGCGATATGATTACGAGCATTGACCACTGGATTGCCTTCGTCCTTCTGGGACTGATTGGCGCAGGCATGATTAAGGAAGCGCTTGGAAAGGAAGAAGAGGGGCAGAACGACTGCTTTGATGTGAAGACCATGGTTCCTCTTGCAGTGGCGACCAGCATCGATGCCCTTGCGGTGGGAGTTACCTTTGCCTTTCTGAATGTGAACATCGTTCCGGCCGTTTCCTTCATCGGTGTGACCACATTCCTTTTCGGCATCATCGGCGTGAAGATCGGAAATGTGTTCGGCCTGAAATTCAAAGCGAAAGCGGAACTGGCCGGCGGAATCATCCTGATCCTTATGGGCTTCAAAATTCTTCTGGAGCATCTCGGAGTGATTTCCTTCTAAACGGACAAGGCGGTGGAAAACAGTATTATCCCTGTTTTCCACCGCCTTCCTTTGTGTCGGGAAGCTTTTTCAGATTCTGGGAAAGCGCGGAGAAAACCCGTTCCATCGCCTGCCTGTCTTCTTCAGAAACCCCTGAAAAAAGCAGCTGTAAAAAAGTATCCTGACGTTTCCTTGCGGCGCGGACCGCATCCATGGCCTCCGGTCGGATCTTTAAATGAACGATCCGCCTGTCAGAGCTGTCCGGAAACTGGTTCAGGCAGTGCTTTCTGGTCAGGGATTCCACCGCCATGGAAACGTAGGACTTGGCAATGGAGCGCAGCTCCACCAGATCAGAAGCTGTATCATGGCCGGGATTATTATATAGAAACAGAAGCACGTCGATCTCCATTCTGCTCAGGCCGTACTGCTCCCCGATCCCCTCCATATATTTTCCATATGCCTTTTTCAGGCTTTTTCCTGTAACCAGATAATTGATAATGTTGTTCATATTTTTTTCCCTAAACGTTTGCCGGATACTACATTCTATCATAAAAGAGAACAGCCGGGAAAGCACCCGGATTTAAAAATTTTCCTGGGATCTTTCCTGTCCTACTTTACATAAATCTTACAAACACTAAACCATATCCTGCTTTTTTCTTTGAGAGGAAACAGTTATGATAACTATCGCAAACGAGAAAACGATTTGTGTAAAGGAGAAAAATTATGAAAAAGAAATTCGTAGCAATTGCAGCGGCAGCTACTCTTGTTATGGCAGCATTGGCAGGATGTGGCTCCACGAGCACGACGGCTGAAAGCTCTGCACCGGCAGAGACCACCGCTTCTGAAGCGGCTTCCACTGAGGCAGCTTCCAGCGAAGCAGCTTCCACTGAAGCAGCAAGCACTGAGGCGGCTACTACCGAAGCGACCACCGAAGAAGCATCTACTGAAGCAGCAGCGGCTGAGATTCCCGCTGATCTGAGCGGCACCGTTTCCATGGCTGGTTCCACTTCTATGGAAAAACTTGCAAACGCTCTTGCAGAGTCCTTTATGGCAGCTTATCCCGGCGTTACCGTAACGGCTGAGTTCACCGGATCCGGCGCTGGTATTGAAGCTGTAACCGCTGGCAGCGTTGATATCGGAAATGCTTCCAGAAATCTGACCGAGGATGAAAAGGCAGCAGGCATTGCTGAGAACATTGTTGCAATCGACGGAATCGCGGTTGTAGTTGATACCGCAAACGAGGTTGCAGGTCTGACCTCTGATCAGCTTGCTTCTATCTATAAGGGTGAAGTTACCAACTGGAGCGAAGTCGGCGGCGCTGATCAGCCCATCGTAGTAGTGGGAAGAGAAGCGGGATCCGGCACCAGAAGCGCTTTTGAAGAGCTGCTTGCGATCGAGGATCAGTGTGCATACGCAAACGAGCTGGACAGCACCGGTGCGGTTATGGCAAAGGTAGCTTCCACTCCCGGAGCAATCGGATATGTATCTCTGGATGTTCTGGATGACACCGTTAAGACGGTTGCTGTAGATGATGTTGAACCCACTGTTGAAAATATCAAGGGTGGTACTTATGCCCTGAGCAGACCGTTCGTAATGGCTACCAACGGCGAGATTTCCGAGCAGAGCGAAGCAGTACAGGCGATCTTCACCTACCTTGCTTCTGATGAAGGAAAGGCTCTGGTTGAGAGCGTAGGACTCATCACGGTTGACTGATTCTGAAAAGGAACATTTGATACGGACTACTTTTGAGGCTCTGTGAAAACAGGGCCTCAAAGCGGGTAAGTCTTTATAGAAGTAAAGGTTGGGTAATAGAATGAACGAACCTCTTTCCATCATACATGGCAGACATGCTAAAAGCGCGGTTGAAAAAACTGCAAAAATCATTTTCACTGTCTGTGCTTTTTTTGCCATTCTGGCAGTTTTCTCCATCACATTATATATGATCATTAATGGAACTCCGGCTCTGTTCCAGGTAGGACTGGGAGAGATCCTTTTCGGAACGGTGTGGGAACCGACAGCTGAGGATCCGGCTTTTGGTATTCTTTTCATTATTCTTACAAGTATTATCGGAACTGCTCTTGCTATTCTGATTGGCGTGCCCATCGGCGTTCTTACAGCGGTGTTCCTTGCGGAGGTGGCACCGAAGAAGCTGGCTTCCATTGTGAAGCCTGCG
>NBJMC04202__coassemble_1441_pt1 | contig 30267 bp, 24 predicted proteins | sample NBJMC04202__metabat2_high_PE_053 | metagenome-assembled genome bin NBJMC04202
CTCCTTCCGGCTTCTCAAGCATTTATCTCTTTGCTCGTCCCGCTTCCGGTATTGAGAAATCCAGCGTTCTCCATTATGTCCTCTGATAATCCGTACAATATCATTCTGTACCAGGCCTCACCGGGACTCTTTTTTCAGTCCTGTCTTTTCACCTCTTATTCCCCGTTTTCCACCTCTTGCTTCCAGGCGGTTGACCACGTCCGCCGCTTCTGTATAATCAGAATTATCAACAGCAAAGGAAAGCGGCATACCGCAGAGGGGGAACCCATGAAGGTAAAAATTGAAATCGATCCGGCACTCGCCGAGGATGAGGTGGTCATCCGGTGTCGGAGAATGGATGAGCATATCCTGAAGCTGCAGCAGGACATCGCAAAAGCGGAGCCGGAAAAGAACTGCATTTCCCTGCAGGATGCGGGTACCAGCTACTTTGTACCGCTGGATGAAATCCTGTTTTTTGAAACTGAAGGGAAGTATATCCAGGCACATACGGCTTCCCGGCTGTACCTCACGGAGCATAAGCTGTACGAGCTGGAAGAAAGCCTGCCGGGAAGTTTTATGCGGATTTCCAAATCCACCATCATAAATCTGGACCATATTTATTCCATCACAAGAAATCTGGCCGCATCCAGCGCCGTGGCGTTCTATGGGACGCCAAAGAAGGTCTATGTGTCCCGCAACTATTATAAGGCGCTGATCGAAAGACTGGGAGAAAGAAGGAGAAAATTATGAGAGATCGAAAAAATGTATTCTGGGGTATTCTATTTCTGCTTGGAGCCTGCGCCGTCATCGCCGGACAGCTCGGCTTTCTGGAAGGGATCGGCTTCTGGTCCATCCTGTTTTCCCTGGTGCTTGCCGCCGTGCTGATCCGGGGCATCATCAGGCGCAGCTGGGGCATGATTCTGTTCTCCATCGCCTTTCTTTGCATTGTCAACGACCGGCTTCTGGGAATTGAAAAGCTGACTCCCTGGCCCGTTCTGGGCGCAGCGCTGCTCGGTACCATCGGGCTGAACCTCCTGTTTCCCAGGCGAAACTGGAAAAATGCCGGCGGGCATAGAATCGGCATGAAGAACAACCAACCCTGTTCCGTGGAAGCATCATCTTCAAAATATGAAACACAGGTGGAAGAAGACGGTGGAGAAAGCGTTCGCTGCGAAGTCAATTTTCATTCTACGGTAAAATATCTTTCCAGCACCGCCCTGGAATATGCCCGTCTGGAAAATTCTTTCGGCTCCCTTACAGTATACTTTACCGATTGTATACTATGGCAGCATCAGGCCGACGTGAAAGTGGATATTTCCTTTGCTGCGGCAGAGCTTTATATTCCATCCTCCTGGCATGTGATCTGCAATGTCTCCTCCTCTTTCGGTAGTATCAATGAGCATGGCAGTTCCTCCCCGGCCTCTGAGGAGGTGCTGACCATCACAGGAGACGTATCCTTCGGATCACTGGAAATTCATTATATCTGAGCCTTTCTTCTTATTAATCCTGCATAGCTGCAGGGAATCAGTTATTGTAAAAGAACCGGAAACGGACGACCGCAAATGATGGGAATCCGTTTCCGGTTTTTAGATTTTACTTAAATTTTACATAGTTTTTAACCATCTTACGTTTAACATGCAATTCTTTCCCCTTATAATCTAAAATTGGGGGGGTGACCCCGTTTTTTCAAAAAACAATCCGTATCCTATCATTATAAAGGGGGAAACTCTGCGTGAATGAGGAACATACCATCATCCAACAGGTATATGCGGCCAAAACGGATAATCAGGCGGCCGACCGTCTGATCGGGGCATATATGCCCTTTATCAAAGCGGAAACGGCAAAATTTCTGAAGCGCCCGCCAGCCTCTCAGGATGACGAACTGAGCATTGCGATGATCGCTTTTCATGAAGCCATCCAGGGGTATTCCCGCATGCGGGGAACCTTTCTGAAATATGCCTCCATGCTCATCAAAAGCCGCCTGATCGATTATCACAGGCGGGAGCGCCGGCACGGAAACCTCGTTTCTCTGGATACCCCGGCGGATGAGGACGACGTCCCTCTGGGAGATACGCTGACGGACGCCCGGGATCATGGGGAAGAGGTTTCGGTCCGGGACGCTACCCGGAATGAAATTGAAGAGCTGAGCCGGCAGATGGACGCGTTCGGCGTAAAGCTTTCCGACGTGGCGGATAACTGTCCCAGACAGCAGCGCACGCTTGAGGCATGCCGGAAGGCCCTCCGGTACGCGGTACATACCGACGGACTGCTGGATGAATTTCTCCAGACCAGGCGGCTTCCCATCGCCAGGCTCGCCTCCGGAAGCGGCGTGGAGAAGAAAACGCTGGAGCGGCACCGAAAATACATGGTTGCCCTCATGCTGATCTATACCAACGGATATGAAATCATTCGCGGACACATCAAACAGGTCATGAAAGGAGGTGCGGCACAATGAAATACATGGTAATGGAATGCCATACCGGCTATGCGGTTCTTCTGGATGAAGAGGGCCGGTTCTGGAAAGCGGCCGATCTCCACTATGAAGTCGGCCAGACCGTGGAAAATCCCGTGCTGATGAAACAGCCGCAGCCCTCCAGCAGACGCCGCATCACCCGCCTGGTGAGCAGCACCGTCACCGCGGCCGCCGCCTGCCTTTTCCTGATTTTCGGCTTCAGCTATTACCAGAATTATCTCCGCATCTATTCCTCCATTTACCTCTCCATCAATCCTGAGGTACAGATGGATCTGAACCGGTACGGAAATGTGGTCAGGCTGACCGGAACGAATGAGGACGGCGCAAAGCTTCTGGAAGGCTACAACGGCAGGGGAAAGGATAAACTGACGGTCGCCGACGAGCTCATCGACCGCGCGATCGAGATGGGCTTTCTCTCCGAAGGCGGCCAGGTATCCTTTTTCATTGATTCTCCCGAAGACGCCCTGTTCCAGGAATATGGCACAGAGCTGAGAACGGAAATCAACGAGCATCTGGACGGCCGGATCACCATCACCATTGAAATCGTGAATTATCAGAATACGCCGGAAACCGAAAGCTCCACTTCCGAAAGCTCCGTTTCTGAGACCGCCGCACCGCAAAGCACCGCTCCCTCCGGCAGCGATACGGATTATGTTCCGGCTGACGACACGGAAGACGACTATGGCGATACCGACTACGGTCCCGAAAACGACGACGACGCCGATGATTCGGCCCCTGTACCCGCGGCCTCCTCTCCTGCGGTCCCTTCTCCCTCCGCGCCTGCGGCTCCCGCCGCGGAAAGCACACCGCCGGATCATACCGATGGGGATACCGACTATGAACCCGAAAACGCCGCGGCTCCGGTTCCCGATGACGATGCGGCCGGGGATGGGGATTCCGATGATGACGGAGACGATGCAGATGATGACGATGATAATGACAGCGATGATAATGACGGCGACGATGATAACGATGATGATGACAACGATGACGACTGACAACGATGACGACTGACAACAATGACGGCTGACAACAATGATGACTGACAACAATGATGACTGACCCATCATAAACATCATAAAACCATTGTCCCCTCAGAACAGATCTCGGGAGCCTGTTAAGATGATAAAGAGTAAATATATCAATATAATCTGCATCGGCGCGGCAGCGCTTGCCGCCCTTCTCACCCTGCTTCTGATGACCATTTCCGGAACAACGCAGAAGGTTCAGACAGCCGGCTCCTTCGGTTCTTCCCCCGAATATGCCGGCAGGCTCTTCGATCCGGACCGTGTCCACACCATCGATATCCAGCTTGAGGACTGGGAGGGCTTTCTGCAAAATGCCGGGAAAGAGGAATATGTTTCCTGTACCCTCGTCATCGACGGGGAAGAATTCAGCCAGGTGGGCCTGAGGGCCAAGGGAAACAATTCCCTGCGCCTGACTCAGGAATATGGGCTGTCCCGCTACAGTCTCAAGGCCGAGTTCGATCATTTTCTGGACGGCGGGAATTACTACGGCCTGGATAAGTTTTCCCTGGACGCTTCTTTTCAGGACAACAGCTATATGAAAACCTTCCTTGTCTACGATATGATGACCTTCATGGGCGTTCCTGCGCCGCTTTGCAGCTACGTCCAAGTTACGGTTAACGGCGAACCCTGGGGGCTGTTTCTGGCTATAGAGGAGCCGGAGGAAGCCTTTGTGCAGCGCTGCTTCGGCAGTCTGGACGGCAATCTGTATAAGCCGGACTACCGTTCCCTGAACGCGGAAAATAAAGACCTTGCGCTTCAATATATTGATGATGATCCGGACAGCTATCCGAATCTTTTTGACAACGCGAAGCTCCCCTCCTCAAACGCAGACCGGAAACGGCTGATCCGCGCCCTGAAAACACTTTCCACCGGCGAAAATCTGGAAACGGCGGTCCAAGTGGATGAGGTGCTTCGGTATTTCACGGTTCAGGTCTTTGTCATGAACCAGGACAGTTATCTCGGCCACACCGGACACAATTATTACCTTTATGAAAAAGATGGCATTATAAGCATCCTTCCCTGGGATTATAACCTTGCCTTCGGAACCTATGCGCTTGGAATGACGGATCCGATCCGTGATCCAAATGTGCTGATCAACTATCCCATCAACACACCGGCAGAGGGCGAGGTCATGCTGAATCGCCCTCTGTATCATAACCTGATGAAGCAGGAGGAATATTTTTCCCGTTATCATGCGTATTTCGATACCCTCCTCTCCGGCTACTTTGAAAACGGACGGTTTGAGGCCACGCTTCGCAGGACAGAACAGCTGATTGCCCCTTATGTACAGGATGATCCCACCGCCTTCTGTTCCTATGAGGATCACCGTCTCGCCGTAGATACTCTGGAAGAGATCTGCCTGCTCCGCGCAGAAAGCATCCGCGGACAGCTGGAAGGCACCATTCCCGCCACCATCCGCGGCCAACAGGAACAGCCGGAGCTTAAGGTTGACGCTTCTCACATACGGATTGCCGATCTGGGAGATTTTGACGATCTGGAAAAGGCAGCTTCTGCATCTCCGGTTCTTTCTCAATAGCTCCCTTTTCCGACCCCTGGCCCGGGCTGCAACGGCCTGCCATCGTATGATTTTAAATTTTTTGAAAAAATTTTCCTCATCACCCCTTTTTTTCAAAATTCCCTGCGTATTCTTTCCATGTAAGATGAAAAATGGTAATTCAAACCAGAATGTAATACTCAAAAATGAAAGAGAGGTATCACTATGAAAATGAGAAGAAATTTACTTGCTGCGGTATCTTCCCTGGCTGTTATGTCAGCAGTTCTTCTGACCGGCTGCGGCGCTCCTGCTGATGAAGGAACGGCGATTCGGGATACGGGCTTTCTCACACTGAGCGTCAATCCGGAGATCCGGATCGAATATGATGAGGAAGGCAGAGTGATCGACCTTACCGGCCAGAACGATGACGGCAAAAACATTGTCGCATCCTATCCGGATTATATCGGAAAAGAATGTGACGATGTTTTAAACGACCTGATCGTCAAAATCAATGAGGCCGGTTACTTTGTCGAAGAAATAGACGGCGGCAGAAAAAACATCGTTCTTCAGCTGGAGCCCGGCTCCGTTGTTCCCAGCAGCACATTTCTTGAGGACGTGACCGCAAGCACCCAGAACGCGGTAAAGAACCTGAACCTTTCCTCAGGAATCGTGACCATAGACGATGACGACTATGATCCCGCCTATGCCAAAAACGGGTCTCCTTCTCCCTACATCACTCTGGAAAAGGCGAAAGAAATTGCCCTTGCCCATGCAGGTGTCAATGCGGCAGACGCCGTTTTTGACGACAGGGAATTTGACCATGATGACGGAACCGCTGTTTTTGAACTGGAATTCACCGCAGGCGGCGTGGAGTATGAATACAACGTAGACGCCGTACACGGAACCATCCTTCAGGCGGAGCACGACGCCTCCGGAAGCGGGTACGACGATACGGATTACGGCCCCAACAACGACGGCGTTACCGACTATGACGACACCGATTATGGCCCAAACAGCGACGGCGTCACCGACTACAATGACACGGACTATGGCCCTAATAACGACGGGGTTACCGACTATGACGACACAGATTACGGTCCCAACAATGACGGCGTTACCGATTATGATGACACGGATTACGGCCCCAACAATGATGGCGTTACCGACTATGATGACACGGACTACGGTCCCAACAACGATGGCGTTACCGACTATGATGACACGGACTACGGTCCCAACAACGATGGCGTCACTGACTATGATGACACGGACTATGGTCCCAACAATGATGGGATAACCGACTACGACGACGACGATGACGACGGCGATGATGATGACGACGATGACTGACCGTTCCGCTGCCCGCGGTATGCGGCATGAATACAAGCACCAGATCAGCCCGCAGGATGATCTGGTGCTCTCCCAGAGGCTGCGGAAGCTGTTTTCCCACGATAAAAATGCGGGAGCCGACGGGACGTACCGGATCACCAGCCTGTACTTCGACACGCCCGATGACGGCGCGCTGCGGGAAAAGCTGAACGGAATCGGGAAACGGGAAAAATTCCGGCTCCGATATTACGGGACGGACCCTTCCTTCATCCGGCTGGAGAAAAAATTCATGATCAACGGTCTGTGCGGAAAAAAGAGTGTAAAAATGACGGCAGAGCAGGTGCAAGAGCTGCTTTGCGGAGAATACGGTTTTCTTCTGGAATCGGGAGAGCCTCTCTGTGTGGAATTCTACAGTAAACTGAAGGGAAAGTGCCTGCGTCCCAGAACCATTGTCCGCTATGACAGGGAAGCCTTTGTCTATAAGCCGGGAAATGTCCGGATCACGCTGGACCGCAACATACGCACCGGCCTTGGCAGCACGGATTTCCTGAACGGAGAACTTTTCTGCGCGCCGGCGCTGGAGCAGAGTACGGTTCTGGAAGTCAAATACGACGCGTTTCTTCCGGATCTGGTCCGCATGGCCGTACAGATTCCCAACCGGCAGACGGCCTCCTGCTCCAAATATGCCCTCTGCAGACGTTTTGACTGAAAAAAGGATGGTAAACGGCATGACTTTTCAGGATATTTTTAAATCGGATTTTCTGGAGAACATAAACAGCATCCCCATGTTCGACATGGTGCTCGCCCTCGCACTGGCATTTCTGCTGGGTCTGTTCATCTTCTTCATCTATAAAAGCAGCTACAGCGGCGTCATGTATTCCGACAGCTTCGGCGTGACGCTGGTCGCCCTTTCCCTTATCACCACGCTGCTGATTCTGACGGTTGTGAGCAATGTGGTGCTGTCACTCGGCATGGTGGGCGCTCTGTCCATCGTCCGTTTCCGGACAGCCATCAAAGAGCCGATGGACATTGCCTTCCTGTTCTGGTCCATCGCCGTTGGTATCGTGCTCGCTGCCGGCCTGATTCCCCTGGCGGTATTCGGCAGTATTTTCATCGGCGTCGTGCTGTACGTGTTTTCCAAAAAGAAAACCGTGGACTCACCCTATATCCTGATCGTCCACTGCGCGGACGGCGATACGGAAAAACAGGTCCACAGCTTTACAGGCTCCCAGGTCAGAAGGATGAATCTGAAAAGCAAAAGCCTGGAGAACGGCTGCGTGGAACTCAATTATGAGGTCCGGCTGAAAAATGATGACAGTTCCTTTGTGAATGAGCTCGACGCCATGCAGGGCGTCAGCCGGGTGACCCTCGTCTCCTACAACGGGGACTATATGGGATAACGGAAAATAAAGTCCATACGCCTGTTCTGAACGCGGTTTTATCCGTACACAGTTTTTACATATCTTTTACCAAAATCCTCTGTCCGGCTCCATCCCGAAACGGATACAATAAATCAGGCCGCTGTGCCTGCGGATACGGACAGGCGCGGCCAGAGCATACAGGAGGATGAAAGTTTATGAAATGGAATGTAAAACGGGCAGCCGCAGCAACGCTCGGACTCATGATGGCCTTCCAGACCGCTCCTGCGGTTTCGGTACAGGCCGCGCAGGCTCCGGAATGGAACACGGAGGTACTCAGCGTTTCTCAGATTGGCGGATATGAATCCGGACAGTTCAATGTGGACGGCGGCGTCATGGAGATTGTGGCCTATAACCGGAACACGGGCCGGGCCTATGCGGTCAACGGCCAGTCCGGCACCCTTGCCTCCATTTCCCTGAAAAATCTGCAGGGAAACGGAACCTTTGAAAAGCTGGAAGGTACCGATATTGATGTGAAAGGTCTGGTAGAAGCCGCAGATTCCGGCTTCGCATACGGAGATATGACATCCGTCGCCGTCTCTCCCGATCAGACCACGCTCGCAGCCGCACTGCAGGCCGAGGACTACAGAGATCCCGGACGGGTGGCGCTGTTTTCCTGCAATTCCGACGGCAGTCTCACGCTCAAGGGGCTTGCGGTTACCGGCGTACAGCCCGATATGGTGACATTCGCAAATAATACCACGGTCCTTACCGCAGATGAAGGAGAACCCAGAGAAGGCTATGGAAACGGCGCCACAGATCCGAAAGGATCCGTAACCATCGTAAACACGGACAGCCTGATCAGCAGGACTGTCGGTTTCGACGCTTTTGATGGCAGCGCACAGAGAACGGCGCTTACGGAAGAAGGCGTGGTGCTGAAAAAGGATACGGCTCCTTCCGTGGATCTGGAACCCGAATACATCGCGGTTTCCGGCCAGAAGGCGTATATCACCCTGCAGGAGGCCAACGCCATAGCCGTTCTGGATCTGGTATCGGCAGCCTATGACGGAATCTATTCGGCAGGCTTTGAAGATTACAGCACCGTGCCTGTGGACCTGGATAAGGAGGACGGCGCTTATGCTCCGGCAGTCTATGACAGCCTGAGAGGAATCCGTATGCCGGATGGAATTGCCGCATATACATCAGGCGGAAGAACCTGGCTGGTGACCGCCAACGAGGGTGACGGCCGGGAATGGGGCGACGAAGAGCTGGGAACAGACTATCTCAACGAGGATGAGCGCAGCTTCGAGGATGGGGAAGATACCTCCCCCACCGGAGCGATCACTGCCGATAACTCCGGCCTGACCGGAAAAGTGGTCTTCTTTGACAGCTCCGATTACGATGGCCTGGACGAAACAAAGGATTATCTGTTCGGCGGACGTTCCTTCACGATCTACGAGGTGACGGCGGATGGAATCCGCGAAGCCTATACCAGCGGCAGCGCGTTTGAATCCCTGACTGCGGCGGCATTGCCCGAGTATTATAACTGCTCCAACGACAACAGCGTTGTGGATGACCGCTCCGGCAAGAAGGGACCTGAACCGGAAAGCGTTACGGTAGGCGCCGTGGGCGGAAGAATCTACGCATTTGTGGCTCTGGAGCGCACCGGCGGCGTGATGATCTACGATGTGACAGTTCCTGAGAACGCTGGCTTTGTCAGCTACGTCAATTCGCGCGACTTCTCGTCCACAGTGGACGGCTCTCAGGTATATGAGGACGGCGAACTGGACAAATGGGTGACCGGAGGCGACGTGGCTCCCGAAGGCCTGGCATTTGTGGACGGCTCCGCCAGCCCCACCGGAAATCCGCTTCTGCTCGCGGCCTGCGAGGTATCCGGAACGGTAGCGGTTTATGAACTGAACGCCGCGGACTGAACGGAAGATCTGTCTATATCAGAAAAATCACCTGATTTCTCATAACACAGCTTCAAGGCACCGTCTCAGAAAAAGAGCCGGTGTCTTTCTTTTTCCGAGAATTACTTCGGATGTTGACTCCTGCTCCGGTTTTCTTATAATCAGGTTATCAGCTTTATATATATCGTCACTGTCCTGCTGAAAATGTGTGGAAAGGAAAGAAAAGCATGCAATGGAAATATCTGTGTTCCCTTCTTTTTCTTCTTCTGCTGCTCACATCCGGATGCGGTATGGAGTCAAAGGAGGAAGATTTGCTGGGCACCATCCGAACGGAGACCGAAGAAATCGCGGAGCTTTATCGTGATATTTATGAAGATGCGAAAACCCGAAACAGCCTTGCGGACACGGAAACCGCCCTCGCCCTCGCCGCACGTCTCGGAGAATCCGGATTCTGCGTGACCGATGCGGAAAATCAGAATCTGATCAATCTGACCAATCATGAAACGATGGAAGCTTTCTGCAGTCTGGTAGATGAGGGACGGGACGGCGAAGCCGTTTTCTTCTGCGTCATGCAGACCGGAGGGTTGCTCCGTTTCGATCTCACCTCCGCAGGCGGAGAGGTTTCCGTTGTGCGTACCGTGCTGAGCTGGGAGGAGGAAAAGCCTTCCGTCACTTACCAAAGTTCTTACGCCGCAGATGGCTGGACTTATGAAGACGGCTGCCTGTTCTTTGAGGAAGCGCAGCCCGTCGCCTATGATGGCGCTCCCGGCTATACGGCCCTGCGCATACAGCCGCTGGATGAAGCCTGCCTGAAATGGAACCGGGAATGCCTGCGCCTTGTGGGATATCCTTCCAACAACCTGTTCTTTCTGGACTGGACGGAAGAGGATTACGGATCTCTGAATTTTTATGACCTTTTTGCCATTCTGTATCCCATCGCACGCGGAACACAGATTCCCTATGAACAGACCGTAGATGGATCGGAATATCAGGTACCCGCGGAAGAATTTGCATCCGTCATTCAGACCTTTTTCTCCATTGATTCGGAAACTCTGCAGCAGATCGAGGGATACCAGCCGGACACAAACAGCTATGTCTATCAGACCAGAAGCTTTACCAATAAAGCCGGTTCACCCAACAGCCCCTACCCGGAAGCCGTCTCCTGCCGGGAAAATGCGGACGGCACTCTGACGCTGACGGTACGCGCCGTCTGGCCCTCGGAGCATTTGCCGCAGGCATTTTCCCATGAGGTGACGATCCGTCCGCTGCCGGACGGCGGTTTTCAGTTTGTCTCCAACCGCATGCTCCCCTCTGCGGAGGATGTGTTTCCCTCCTGGGTGGAGGAGGTCCTGGGGGAATCCATCACGGCATCCTCTTCTTCCAGAATGACACCCACCGTCTTTTCCGCATTTTCCCGCACCTCCCGGTCGGCGTCATCATAGGTGATCAGGGCCTTCCAGAGGGCCCATCCCCTGGCCCGGTTCACCATATCATCCGGCAGGCCCTCTAAAAACAGCCTTCGGGCCTCTTCTCCAAAATAGGTCCAGGCCATCGCATAATCGCAGGCGGGGTCTCCCGTTCCCAGGATGCCGAAATCGATCAGCCCGTAAAAACGGCCATCCCGCATCAGAATATTTCCCGGAGCCACATCACCGTGTACCCAGACTCCGGGGCCCGCGTATGCCCGGGAAATGCATTTCTCCCAGACTGCATAAAGACGTTCTGCCGGCAGCCGGTCCTTCAGCTTTTCCAGCGCATCCACCGTCTCCTGATGATACACCGTCAGGCTTCCGCCCCGGTAAAAATTATGCGCTCCCGCTGCCGGTCCGCCCTCACAGGGAACCGCCTGAAGCTCTCTAAGAGCTGCGGCGAGCTCCTTTGCGAGCAGACAGGTATCCATTTTATTCCCCCTGACCGCACAGTCCCGCAGAGTATCTCCCTCCACCCAGCGGTTGACCGACCAGGGAAACGGAAAACAGGATGTGGGCTTTCCTGCAGCGACGGGCTTTGAAATGGGAAAATCCAGCCGTTCCTGAAGATAGGGGAGCCATCTGATCTCCTTGGCCGCCTGCGCCGCATACGCTTCTCCGCTCGGAAGACGCACCGTCATCTCCTCCCCCAGGTGGAAGGTACGGTTATCATGTCCGCTTTTTGCCACAGGCCGGACCGGCAGATTCTTCCATTGAGGAAACTGTTCCTCGATCAGTTGTTTTAAGATTTCTATTGTGATTTCCATGCTTCACTCTTTCCGGCATTTCAGCCCGATTTTCAATCGTACAAATTGTAGCATGGGAGAATGGCAGTGTAAACAGCGAAGAGCGTGGATGAAACGGTATCTTCTTGTGTCTTTCAGGCAGACAACTTATAATGAAAAGCAGTTCAGTCGAGAATCGAGGTACCCCATGAAAATCCTGATCACCCGGAAAATCAAGCGCCTTTTCTGCCGCGTTTTGCTCTCCTTCATACTCTTCACCCTGATCTCCGTCGCCTGTACGCTTCTGCAGCTGAAACATGCGGCGCTGTATGTGCTGCTCTCTTCCATAGGAATGGGGCTTTCCATCCTTGCATTCCTGTATCTGTATTTCCGGGAACAGGACAGGATCATGGAGGACGCCGTCACACAGATTCAGTATTATCTTTCGGGAGATAAGAGCGCACGGATTTCCTGTGATGAGGAAGGCGGGCTGTACCGTCTGTTTCATGAGGTCAACGCTCTGGTTTCCATCCTGAACGCCCACGCGGAGAATGAGGCGCAGGCGAAAAGCTTCCTGAAGAACACCATTTCCGACATCTCACACCAGCTGAAAACTCCCCTTGCCGCTCTGAATGTCTATAACGGAATCCTGCAGGCGGAGACGGCAGATACGCCGGAAATCCGGGAATTTACGGAGCTTTCCGAGCAGGAGCTTGACCGGATCGGGAACCTCGTGCAGAATCTTCTGAAAGTCACAAAGCTGGATGCGGGAACCGTCCTCTTTGAAAAGGCGGATGAAAATGTCTCCGACATGATGCGCTGCATCGAAAAGCATTTCGCCTGGCGGGCCGTGCAGGAGGGAAAAACCCTCTCCCTGTCCGGGGATGATACCATCACCCTCTTCTGCGACCGCACCTGGCTGATGGAAGCGGTCAGCAATCTCGTGAAAAACGCGTTCGACCATACCCGGAAGGGATGCACGATCCGTATAGAATGGCGGACCTTCGCTTCCATCGTCCAGATTGTTGTGCTCGATGACGGCAGCGGCATCCATCCGGAGGATCTGCCCCATATTTTTAAACGGTTCTATCGCAGCCGCTTTCCCGTAAATGATGCTTCGGACTCGCAGGGAATCGGACTGGGGCTTCCTCTGGCAAAGGCGATTGTGGAGGCTCATAACGGAACCATAGAAGTGGACAGCGAACCGGGAGCCGGAACCGCGTTTACCTTAAATTTTCTGATTCCTACAAAATTGTAGGCTGACTGTCACCTCAGAGTAGGGCCGGCGTGCTACGCTTCCCTTATCCAAAGGAAAAGAGGTGTTTCATCCATGGATTTGCTTGAAGTAAAAAATCTGTCAAAAACCTATGGAAGCGGCGAAACCGCTGTTCACGCTTTAAAGGGAGCGTCTTTTCGTGTTCCTAAAGGGGAATACGTCGCCGTGGTAGGAGAATCCGGTTCCGGAAAAAGCACCCTGCTGAATCTGATCGGCGCGCTTGACACTCCCACATCCGGTAAGGTATGGATTGACGGCAGGGATATTTTTTCCATGAAGGAACGCAGCCTGACCGTTTTTCGACGCAGAAATATCGGCTTTATTTTCCAGAGCTTTAATCTGATCCCGGAGCTGACCGTGGAGCAGAATATCATTTTTCCCCTGCTGCTGGATTACCGGAAGCCGGATAAAAAGTATCTGGAAGAGCTGCTGAGTGTTCTGAACCTGAAGGAACGCCGCCGTCATCTGCCCGGCCAGCTCTCCGGCGGCCAGCAGCAGCGTGTGGCGATTGGACGGGCGCTGATCACACGTCCTGCGCTGATCCTTGCCGACGAACCCACGGGAAATCTGGACACGCAGAATACCAGCGAGGTCGTTTCCCTCTTAAAGGAAGCCTCAAGGCGTTACGAACAGACCATCCTCATGATCACGCACAGCCGGAGCATCGCTCAGACCGCAGACCGCATTCTGCAGGTTTCCGACGGTGTGCTGACGGATTTCGGGAGGTGCCGCGAATGAAAAGCTATCTCAGCCTGATTCCCATTTCAGCCAGAGTACACAGACGCCAGAACCGGATGACCCTGCTCTGCATCATTTTTGCCGTATTTCTGGTAACTGCCATATTCAGCACGGCTGAGATGGGCGCAAGAATGGAACAGACAAGACTGGCGCAGAAGCACGGAAGCATGTCCTTTCAGCAGATCTTCGACAGCACAATGGGGCAGTCGCTTCTGCTGACCGCCGCAGTGCTGTGCCTGCTGATCCTCGCCGCCGGCGTTCTGATGATTTCAGGAAGCATCAACAGCAGCGTGGCCCAGAGGACGCAGTTTTTTGGAATGATGCGCTGCATCGGGATGAGCCGCAGGCAGATCATCCGTTTTGTCAGACTGGAGGCCCTGAACTGGTGCAAAACAGCGGTTCCCATCGGCCTCATTCTGGGAATTCTCTGCTCCTGGGGGCTGTGCGCAGCCCTGCGCTTTCTTGTGAGGGAAGAATTTTCCCACATTCCCCTTTTCGGTGTCAGCATCATCGGAATCGTAAGCGGTATTGTGGTGGGCGTCGTGACGGTTCTGATCGCTGCAGGTGCTCCGGCGAAGCGGGCCTCGAAGGTGCCTCCTGCCGCTGCGGTTTCCGGCTGTCCGGAAAACAGCAGAGCCGTGCGTCACTCCGTCTCTTCCCATGTGATCCGGATTGAAACCTCGCTGGGTATACATCACGCCGTTTCGGCCAGAAAAAATCTGATCCTGCTGACCGGCTCCTTCGCCCTCAGCATCATTCTGTTTCTGAGCTTTTCCGTTCTGGTGGATTTTGTCGGCTTCCTGATGCCCCAGTCCGCCGCTGCCTCCGACATCGACATTTCCAGCATTGATGGAACCAATTCCATCAGCGCCCGGCTCCTGCAAACGCTTCGGGACATGGACGGCGTCAAACGGGTCTACGGGCGCAGAAGCTCCTTTGACATGCCTGCAGAGCTTTCCGGTCACACGGACGCCTCCGTCACGGTTGATCTGGTCTCCTTTGACGACTTTGATCTGAAATGCCTGAAAACGGACGGCATGCTCCGGCGCGGAAGCGATCTTTCCAAGGTATACGGAAACAGCAGTTATGTTCTGGCCACCTGGGATAAAAACAGTTCCTGGGAAATCGGCGATACCATCCGCCTCGGAGAAGAAACCCTCACCATAGCGGGTCTGCTGAAATACGATCCCTTCAGCAGCGACGGCCTCACCAACGGCAAAATCACCCTCATCACTTCCGGTGAAACCTTCGCCCGCCTGACCGGCATTACGGACTATTCTCTCATCATGGTTCAGCTGCGGGGCGATGCGACAGAAGAGGACGTGGCGGCCATCCGCAACGCGGCGGGAAACGGACTTATCTTCAGTGACAAACGGGAACAGAGTACCGCTGGCACTTATCTGGCATTCGTCGTCTGCGTGTATGGATTTCTGGCCATCATCGCTCTGGTTACGGTGCTGAACATCGTCAACAGCATCTCCATGAGCGTATCCGCCAGAATCCGGCAATACGGCAGCATGCGGGCGGTGGGAATGGACGGCCGCCAGATCACGGGAATGATCGCCGCCGAAGCGTTTACCTACGCCTTCTGGGGCTGTGTAACCGGCTGCGCCGCAGGCCTTCCCTTCAGCAGACTGCTGTATGATTTTCTCATCACCGCCCATTTTCCCTATGCCTCATGGACGCTTCCTGTCCGGCCGCTTACGGTGATCGTCCTCTTCGTCGTGCTGTCGGCTGCCCTCGCCGCTTACGCCCCGGCAAGACGGATCCGGAAGATGGCGGTGACGGAGACGATTAATGAACTGTGAGAATGCAGCTGAAAGGACAAGAACAGCGGGGCTGATCAGGTCAGCTCCCGCTGTCTCCGTCCGTTAAACCGGATTGGTCGGACAAATATCTTCTATGATTCATCTTATAAATCAAAGATTCTGGATATATCCTGATATCTGTTCACCACCCAGTAAATTTCCACATATTCTTCCCTGACCTTATAGATAATCACATAGTCCTCCCAAACAGCATACTTATAATCAGTGCGAACGCTGACACGCCGGGAAAGATCCGCGCCCATGCCGGGGAGCAACTGTATATTTTCAAATTTTTCATAAATCTTTTCTATGGTTTCTGCCGCTTTTTCTATATTGTCCTCCGCAATGAAATTACGAATTTCTTTCAAATCGGCAACTACCAACGGATTGATTCGAAGCTTCATCATAAGCTATTCTCCCAGAGCTGCTTTTAATTCTTCCAGGCTAAGCCATCCTTCTCCATCCTTCACGGCTTCTTCTGCTTCCTGCAATTTTTTCAGCAACTTCTTTTCCGCCCGATCTCTTTCGTAATCTTCAATATCAAGGACAACAAATCTTCCTCTGCCATTCTTTGTCAAAAATACCGGCTCCCCTACCTGACAGTTCTTTAACACTTCATTGTAGTTTCTCAAATCAGATACTGGCAAAATGTTAGGCATAATCATTCTCCATTCCGGAGCGTAAGCGACGGGGCGAAGAGAAATCGCGAATGCGATTTCTCTTCTGCCATCAGAGCAATTTGTGACGCTCCGGCACAAATTGCCGTGTGAAAAATAAGCCATCGGGCTTATTTTTCACACAATCTCCTTCTTTTCTCTATCTACCATTATTATATATTATCTGACGTAAAATTCAACGTAAAATTTTACAGCATTTATTTTCGTTATAAAAACGGCGGTACCCGCATCGCCGACACCGCCATTCACTTATTCATATTCTATGTTCTTTTTACACTTCCCGTTTTCTCCGGATCAATGTCCCGTTCTTCCCAAGCACCCCGTTTTCATATTTTCTGGAGAAAAGCACCTCGCCCTCTTCCTTCACTGAAACGGCGTCCTCGCCGCAGTTTAAGAGAATCTCCAGCTTCCGGTTTTCGGAGTCCAGTTTGATGTACTCCACCAGGCGCTCCTGCGGATATTCGCCGGGAAAATGGAAATACAGGCTCCGGCAGGCCTCCTCGCTCTTTCGCATCTCAATCAGGCTGCGCATTGCCGCGATTTTTTCCTGATTTTCAGGAGAAGAAAGCTCATGCCAGGGCATGGGACGGCGGCAGTCCGGATCATGTCCGCCCTCCATGGCGATTTCGGTTCCATAGTAGATGCAGGCGCTGCCCGGCATGGTGAACAGAACCGCAAGCTGCTGGTAAAACATGTCCAGATCATGGAAACGGTTCATCAGCCGTTCCGTATCGTGAGAATCCAGCAGGTTGAACATCACGTTGTTGTTCTGCTGCATGTACATGGTATAGCAACGGTTGACCATGTATTCAAATTCCGCCTTGTCCATGCTCTTATCCAGGAAAAAGTCATGGATACCGCTCAGAAGCGGATAGTTCATCACGGAATCGTACTCGTCTCCCATCAGCCACTGGCTGGCGTCATGCCAGATTTCCCCAAGCAGGTACAGATCGGGCTTAAGCGCTCTCAGCCGCTCGCGCATCTTCTTCAGGAAACGGTGGGAGACTTCATTTCCCACGTCATAACGGATTCCGTCGATGTCAAATTCCCGGATCCAGTCCTCGCAGATGCCGCAGAAATAGTCGATCACCTCATCGTTATTGGTGTTCAGCTTGGGCATCCAGTCCGCAAAGGCGAAGGAATAGAACCTGGCGTCCCTGGTGTCCGCTCTTTTTTCCAGATTGTCCCAGTCCTGAATCATGAACCAGTCGGCGTAAGCGGATTTTTCCTTCTTTTCCAGCACGTCCAGCCAGGGAGCGAAACGGCGGCCGCAGTGGTTGAACACCGCGTCAACCATGATGCGGATGCCGTACTCATGCGCCTTTTTCACCAGTCTGGCAAAATCCTCATTGGTTCCGAACTGGGGATCGATGCGGGTATAGTCCTTCGTATCATATTTGTGGGTGGAATCCGCCTCCATGATGGGATTCAGGTAAATGCCCGTAATGCCCAGCTCCTTCAGGTAGGGAAGCTTCTCCTCAATCCCCTTCAGATTTCCTCCGAAACGCTCCTGATTGGTGACCGGTCCCGCGTGCCAGGGCGCGATGTCCGGCGTATTTTCCTCCGGCGTTCCGTTGCAGAAGCGGTCCGGGAAAATCTGATACCATACCGTTTCGTTCACCCAGTCCGGCGTTCTGTTCACATCGGCCGGGTTCATCCACGGCACGATGAAGCACTGGAGCATACGCCCTTCCATCTGCACCTGTTCCGGAGTCAGAAAGCCGTCCTCAAAATAGTACCAGACTTCGTCCTTCGTATGCAGCTCAAAATAATATTTGCACCGCTTATACTCCGGACGCAGGGTCGTGGTCCACCAGAGCTGGTTGCGGAGCCGTTTCTTGAAAACGATCTCCTCCCGTTTTCCCGTCCATTTCTCTCCCCCGCCCATGATGCCCGCTTCATAAGGGTCTCCGTGATGCAGGAAAACCCGCTCCACATCATAGCCTGTTTTCAGGTTTACGATCAGCTCGTCCTCGTTCAGGGGATAGCTCATCTGTTCCGATGTTCTGTGATATACTCCTGTAAATTCCATTCTTACCTCCATGCTGAAGCGCTTTGCGCTGAAGCACGCGCGCCGACTCAGAGGTTCGGCGCAGATCCAGGAGTGAAAAATGTGCTGTCAGGCACATTTTTCACTCTCACCTGTTCGTCAGCAGCTTCCGGTAACGGGAAAGCATCCTTTCCGCCCCGTCAAAATTCGGCATACGCCATTCCCAGTTGGGGGACCCCACCGTTCCCGGCGTATTGATATGTCCTTTTTTTCCAAGTCCCAGAATGTCCGCCATGGGCACGATGGCGATATCTGCCCGGCCCGTGAGGGCATAGGTCAGAAGCCTGTCGTGCACGCTGCCCGTTTTGATGCCGCTTCTCTTCAGGAAGGCGCGCACCTTTCTTTTTGCCGCGCAGCTTAAGTCCCCATACCACTCCATCAGAGGGGAGTTGTCATGAGTTCCGGTATAGCAGATCAGATTTTCCGTCTCCGGGAAGGAATCGAACGCATATTTTCCGTCCGTATTGATGGAAAATACCAGCACCTTCATGCCCTTCAGCCCATAGTGCTCCTTCAGCGTAAGCACCTCCGGCCGCAGGTCGCCCAGATCCTCCGCCACCAGACAGACACCGGGAAGCTTCTCCAGCAGGGTGTCGATCACCTCATAGCCCGGCGCTTCGATCCATTCGCCCTCCACCGCCGTGGGGCAGGTTGCCGGGATTTTCCAGAAGGTATCAAAGGCCCGAAAGTGATCGATGCGGATGATATCGAACAGCTTATTGCTGTAGCCGATCCGGTCCACCCAGAACTGATAGCCGTTCTTTTTCAGATAGTCCCAGTCATAGATCGGATTGCCCCACCTCTGTCCGGTGGCGCTGAAATAATCCGGCGGCACGCCGGCGATGAAGATCGGTCTTCCGTCCGTATCCAGAAGGAAGTTGTCCCTGCCGCCCCATACATCCACGGAGTCCACGCCCACATAGAAGGGCACGTCGCCCATGACGCGGATTCCCGCATCGTTTGCCGCCTGCTTCACCTTCATCCACTGGGTGTAGAACAGGTACTGCAGAAACATCTGGTACTGCGCTTCCTCTTCGATTTCCGCGGCAAGAGCGCCTCGCGTTTCCGGCCAGTCTCTGTCAGCGGTTTCCCATTCATTCCAGCATCTTCCGCCGTTCTTTCTTTTCAGGGCGCGGAAAACGGCATAATCGTATACCCATTCCTGGGAGATGAAGCTCTGATAAGCCTCCTCTTCCTTTCCGCCCTTCTTCACAAAAGCATCGTATGCCGCCTTCAGGTACGGTTCCTTAAAGGCGCGGACTGCCTTGTAATCCACCCGGTCCGCCTTTTCCCGGAAAGCGGGCGGAAGCTCGGACAGCAGTCCCTCCTCCTGCAGCGCGTCCAGGCTGATGTACAGCTCATCTCCCGCGCAGGAGGAATAGGGCTGATAGGGAGAATTGCCGTATCCCACCGGATTCAGCGGCAGGATCTGCCAGATTTTCACTCCGTTTTCCCGGAGCAGGTCAATAAAATGGTAAGCCTGCGCTCCCAGCTCCCCCACTCCCGTCCGTGACGGAAGGGCGGAAACCGGCATTAAAATTCCTGATTCTCTCATTGAAATCTCCTGTCCGGAGTACCGGCGGCCGGAGACTGCAGGCCATATCCGCCGCCTGCCTTCTGCCGCCGTCTCCTTATTTTTTTACAGATGCCAGATGTCTCTGTTGTACTCCTCGATGGTGCGGTCGGAGGAGAAGTAGCCCGCCTTCGCGATGTTGACAAGCATCTTCTTCGTCCATGCCTTCTGATCCTCGTAATCGGAAAGCATCCTCTCCTTGGTCTGAATGTAATCCTTCACATCCAGCAGGGTCATGAACCAGTCCTTGCCCACGATTTCCTTATACAGCCTTCCCAGGTTGACGGGATCGCCGATGCGGATCAGCTCCTTGCTGACGATGAAGTCCACCAGCTCCTGAATTTCCGGATCGCTGTCATAAATCTCTCCGGAATGGTATCCGGCGGTGTCGTACAGACGGATGACCTCTTCGGATTTCGCGCCGAACAGATAGATGTTGTCATCGCCCACCAGATCGTGGATCTCCACGTTTGCGCCGTCCAGAGTTCCCAGCGTCACCGCGCCGTTGAGCATCATCTTCATGTTGCCCGTTCCGGAAGCCTCCTTGGAAGCCAGGGAAATCTGCTCGGAAATATCCGCGGCGGGAATCAGCTTCTCCGCCTTGGTCACGTTATAGTTCTCCACCATCACCAGCTTCAGGTAAGGGCTCACCTGCGGATCATTGTCGATAAGCTGCTGCAGGCACAGAAGCAGATGGATGATGTCCTTGGCGATGGTGTAGGCCGGTGCCGCCTTCGCACCGAAAATCATGGTGATGGGGCGCTTCGGCAGATTGCCCTTCTTGATCTCCTTATATTTGTAAATGGCGTACAGCGCGTTCATCTGCTGTCTCTTGTACTCGTGGAGACGCTTGATCTGGATGTCAAAAACAGAATTTTCATCGATGTCCACATTCTGCGTCTGCTTCAGGTACTTTTTCAGGTCCGTCTTGGCTTCCTTCTTGATTTCAGCAATGCGGTTCAGAACCGCTTCGTCATTCTGATAAGCCATCAGCTTTTCCAGCTGAGCCGCGTCCTTCACAAAATCCGTGCCGATCAGGCTTCCCAGATAATCGGAGAGCCTGTGGTTGCAGTGAACCAGCCATCTGCGGAAGGTAATGCCGTTGGTCTTGTTGTTGAATTTCTGCGGATAAATATCGTAGAAGGGCTTCAGCTCGGAATCCTTCAGAATCTCTGTGTGAAGCGCCGCCACGCCGTTCACCGCATAGCCGTAATGGATGTCGATGTGGGCCATGTGTACCCGGTTTTCCCTGTCGATAATATAAACCCGCTCGTCATGGAAGTCCCTTCTCACTCTGGCATCCAGGTCGCGGATGATGGGAAGCAGGTGGGGAACCACTTTTTCCAAATAGGAAATGGGCCATTTCTCCAGCGCCTCCGCCAGAATGGTATGATTGGTGTAGGCACAGGTCTTTCTCACCACATCCACCGCCGTATCCGCATTGAAGCCTCTCGCCTCCAGCAGACGGATCAGCTCCGGAATCACCATGGTGGGATGGGTATCGTTGATCTGTATGCTCACATGCTCATGCAGGTGATACAGGTTCACCCCTCTCTCCTCCGCTTCCGCAAGGATGAGCTGAGCCGCGTTGCTCACCATGAAATACTGCTGATAGATTCTCAGAAGCTGTCCGGCCTCATCGCTGTCGTCGGGATACAGGAAGAGGGTCAGATTTCTTCTGATGTCGTTTTTGTCAAAATTGATTCCGTTTCCGATCATGTTTTCATCCACGCTGTCCAGATCGAACAGATGCAGACGGTTGCAGCCGTTCTGCTGATACCCCGGCACGTCGATGTCATACATGGTGGAGGTCACGGTGAAATCCTTAAAGGGCACTTCAAAATGGCGCTCCGTCCGGGTCAGCCAGCTTTCCGGCGTGATCCAGGGATTCTTTTCCTCATCCTGTTTGTTGTCCTTAAATTTCTGCAGGAACAGACCATCGTGATAGTTCAGTCCCACACCGTCTCCGGGCAGTCCAAGCGTCGCAATGGAATCCAGGAAGCAGGCGGCAAGCCTTCCCAGACCGCCGTTTCCCAGAGAGGGTTCCGGCTCGATCTCCTCGATCTCGGTGATGTCCTTTCCATACTTCTTCAGCACATCTCTGGTTTCCTCAAACAGCCCCAGATTGATCAGGTTGTTGGAAAGCAGCTTGCCGATGAGGAACTCCGCGGAAATGTAATACAGCTTCCGGCTTCCCTCATTCCTTTTCATTCCTTCCATTTTCTTTTTGGTGATGCCCAGAAGCGCCGCATAGATTTCTTCATTGGACGCGTCCCGGATGGACTTTCCGAATTTTTCCTGCAATAAAAGCTCCAGTTCTTTTTCCATCTTTCTTCTCCTTTTCCAAATCTGTTCCTCTGTTGTCTCTTTATTGTACCACATCCGCCCCGGCCTTAACACCGCCCGGACGGAAGGATTTTCCATTTAAAGTCCGCTTCGCAAAGCCAAATCGCCTGTCGAATCATATCGGCTCCCGACCGTCATTCTCCAGCGCGTCATACACCCGCAGAATCTCTCCCACGCTCCAGGCCTGGGCGAAGCAGCCCTTCGACGAAACCGGATTTTCTCCGTCATAGATCTCCGGAAGCTGTCCGATGCAGCCCTCCCGCAGGGCGGGCTCCAGGGTTTCCAGCTGCTCCTTCACCGTCTGTTTCGCTTCTTCGCTGTAGCCATGCACTTTCAGGTACGCCAGGTAGTAAGCGCCGAGCGGGAACACCCATACCGTCCCCTGATGGTAAGCCATGTCCCGTTCCTCCATGGGGCCGCCGTAGAAGGGATGAAACTCCCTGTCTCCCGCTTCCAGCGTCCGCAGGCCATACGGCGTATAAAGCTTTTCAAAAACCGTTTCCACGATCTGCCGTTCCTTCTTGCGATCCAGCATGGTAAAGGGCAGGGATACCGCCCAGATCTGGTTGCAGCGAATCTGATCCTGTGCGTGGGCGGAATCCGTCCCCACGGAAGCCTTTTTTGTATCCATCGCGGGAAGCACATCCTTCAGGCAGCCCCGTTCCTGATCCCAGAACTTTTCCGTGAAGGAACGCTTCACCTGCTCCGCCAGAACCCCGTAATCCGGGCCGCAGCCATCCGCTTTGGCTTTACGCCCAAGCGCTTCCATGATCCGCAGGGCGTTGTACCAGTAGGCGTTGATCTCCACCGGCTTTCCGTGACGCGGCGTGGGAAGGATCTCTCCCACCCGCACATCCATCCAGGTCACCTGATCCAGTCCCTGCCCTGCCGCGATCAGACCGTCGGTGTCCATGTGGATGCCGAAGCGGGTGCCCTGCATATAGCCCTTTACAATGCGCTCCATCACCGGATACATCTCCTCCACAAAGGCTGTATCCCAGGTTTTCCGGAAATACAGGTACACACAGTTGATAAAGAGCAGGGCCGCGTCCGCCGTGTTGTACATGGGTTCATTTCCGCCTTCCGGGAACAGATTCGGCATCAGGCCGTCCCGCTCATTCACCGCAAAGGTGCGCAGGATGCTTTTCGCCGTTTCATACCTTCCCGTGCTCAGACAGATGCCGGGCAGAGCGATCATGGTATCCCTTCCCCAATCCTCAAAGAAGGGATAGCCTGCCAGAATGGTTTCCCCTTTGGTGGAATCCCTTCTGGAAACGAACTGATCCGCAGCCGCAGCGAGCGCGCCCGCCGTTTCCGACCGGAAATGCGCCTGCTGCCGGAGGGCCTTTCTTCTCTCCTTCATGCCCGTGATGATCCAGCCCGCACTTCTTTCCGAACGTTCCGTCTCAAAGACGATCTCCAGCGTCCGGCTCTCTCCGGCCGGAACCGCAATACGAATCCGATGATCCGTCTCCGTCCGCCCCGTTTCGCGCCTTCCGTCGCAGGCATCATAACTGTAGTACAGCCTTTCCTGAACCCGCGGGATGCTTTCCAGTTCCCCGTTCGTGCGAAGATACAGGTCCGGACAGCCGGACACTGCGTTTTCCGCATGAATCCGTCCGGATGGCATACTCACGATCCGCTGCGCCTCTCCCATGTCCTTTCCCTTGGGAACGAACTGGTAAAAAGGCGTCACCTGCAAAACCGCCTCCCTGCGGCTCCGGTTTGTGATCTCATACCGGAGAGCCGCCCGGTTGGAGCCGTGTTCCAGCCCCGCCTCCTTGACGATCTCCACGCCGTCCGCAAGAAATCTCCACACTGGCGCATCCTCCCAGGAAAAGAAGCTCAGATAACGGCAGCCCGTTTCCGGCTCACCTTCGGCAAATTCCTGGGTGGAAAGCACCTTCCGGATTTCCTGTGCCGCCCCGGCGTCTGCTTCTGCGCCGCCGTCCTTTTCCGGAAAGATCAGCTCCTCCTTCAGGCGGTGCACCAGATTGTACCGGTGATTGGGAGCCTGCGCGCAGGCCATCAGAAAGGCGTGGTCATTGCGCGCCGCAGCGCCCGTCATGGTCAGGGAGGAAAAACCGCCCAGCCCGTTGGTCATCAGATAACAGTTTTCCAGCCCGCGGGATATCAATTTCCAATCCTGTTTTCCATAGTTCCATTTCATGATTTCTTTTACCTCTTTCCCAGCACCAGAATGCTCACCGGGTCAACCTGTGCTTCCTTCCGAATCTGCTTTGGATTTTTCCACAGGAAGCTGTCTTTTCCGTCCGCAAGCACCTCCCAGCCGTCGCCCTCCAGGGGTACGCTCACCGGCTCTTCTTTCCTGTTATACAGAATGCAGAGCGTTTTCCACGTATCCGGCGCGCCTTTGCCCCGGTTATCCACAAAAAATCCCACGAAGCCCTTTCTTTTCCACGCCGTTCGGATCCGTTCCGCCGCCTGGGGACTCTTGTCGCACAGTCCGGGAAGCTGTTTTCTCAGCGCGATCAGGCCTCTGTAGTAGTCTGCCAGCTCCCGTTCCTCCCATGCCCGCTCCCAGTCCATCCGGTTGATAGCGATGGGCGCGTTGTAGGAGTCCTCCAGCCCGCCCTTGGTGCGGGCGAATTCTTCCCCGGACAGGAAGAAAAGCCTTCCCTGGCAGGTCAGATAAATGCCCGCTGCCAGCCGGTACTGCCGTCTTCTTTTTTCCTCATCCGGCGTGGTTTCCGCCAGCTTATCCCAAAGCGTCTGGTTATCATGGGCGGAAATATAGGTGATGGTCTGGGAGGGAGCCAGCATACGTGCTCCCCGCTTTCCCTGCCAGGCCTTCGCGCTGTTGAGGATGGCGCCCTCCATCCCCTGCGCCCCGTTTACGAAGCCGGGTTCCTTCAGGCGGAACACGCTTCCCCGGACCGCGTCCCTCGTTCCGTCGGAAAAAACGCCGATGTTGACATCCAGGTGCCTCACATTATTTTTGACCGCCTGGCGAAAGCCCTTCTCCATCGCCGTGTATCCGGCTGCCCAGGGCTCTCCGTATACCAGCTTCTCCCCTTTTCCGAACCGCTCATCCAGCGCGCGGCGGATCCGGTTCATCAGCTCCACATCCAGAAGCCCCATCAGGTCAAAGCGGAAGCCGTCCATATGATATTCTTCCGCCCAGTAAAGCACGCTCTCCAGAATGAGCTTTGCGCACATGGGCCGCTCCGACGCCACGTCATTTCCGCAGGCGGAGCCGTTTGACAGGGTTCCGTCCTCCTTCACCCGGTAATAATACCAGGGAACCGTCCTCTGCATGGCCGTATCCAGGCTGTAGGTATGGTTATATACCACATCCATGATCACCCGGAAGCCCTGCCGGTGCAGGCTCTGCACGGCCTCCTTCAGCTCACGGATGCGGATCTCGCCGCGGGCGGGATCGGAGGAATAGGAGCCCTCCGGCACATTCCAGTTCATGGGATCATATCCCCAGTTAAACTGCAGTGGGTCTCCCGCTTCATCCACAGAGCCGTAATCATAGACCGGCATGAGCTGAACATGAGTGACGCCGAGCTCCTTCAGCCAGGAAAGTCCCGTGGGATGAACGCCGTCTCCGTACAGGGTGGTGTCTCTGCAGCAGAAGGCCCGGTATTTTCCCCTCGTCTCTTCCGGAAATCCGCCCGCAGGGTCCCAGGAAAATTCCTTCACATGGGTTTCATAAATCACCTGCTCCGGCCCGTTCTCCGGCGCTTCATCCTTGTCCCAGTCTTCCGGGTCCGTCCGGCGGAGGTCCACCGCCATGCTGCGCTTTCCGTTGATTCCGCAGGCCTTTGCGTACACGTCCGTCGATATCACAGCTTCGCCATCGATGCAAAGCGCAAAATCATAATAGATACCGTGGAGATCTTCCTTCGCCCGGTATTCCCATACGCCCTTTTCCAGGCGCTTCATTTCATAAGCCGCAAAGGCATCCCCTTCGCTTCCGTCCCGGTAAAATCGGATCATAACCGCTTCTGCGAAGGGACTCCATATGCGGAAAACACTTTCATGGAAAACGTTTTCCTCGTTTTCATAAAAAAAGCCAAGCTTCCCTTCGTACAAATATTCCCTGTGAAAATCCGGACTGCTGTAAATTTTTTTCCATTCCAATGCTGCTTTTTTCATTCTGCGTTCCTTTTCGTGACGAATCCTTTTCAGGAAGGAAAAGAGGCCGGGTACAGACCGGAAGTATCCGCATGAAGCGCACCGGAATGCACCGCAGCCTCTCGTCAGTCATTTCATTTTCTAAATTTTGTGATTCATGGGCAGCCAGGTCTGCGCATGAGCCATCAGCCCTTCACCGCTCCGGACACACCGTCCACGTAGAACTTCTGTAAGCTCAGAAACAGAATGGCGATGGGGATGGAGATCAGCACCGCTCCGGCAGCGAAGCTGGTGTACCAGCTGTCGATGTATTCCTTCTCCAGCATCTTCCACAGACCGATGGCCACCGTGTACTGGTCAGAGTTCGCCCGGCAGATCACCCTTGCGAAGATGAAATCCAGCCAGGGGGACATGAAGGCGGTCAGCACCGTGTAGATGATGATCGGCTTACTCAGCGGAAGCGTAATCTTACTGAAAATCTGCCATCTGGTACAGCCGTCCAGCAGAGCGGCCTCATCGATGGCGAAGGGAATGGTATCGAAGAAGCCCTTCGCGATCTGGAAGCCCAGGCCCGCTCCTCCGGAATACACCAGAATCAGCGCCACTCGGATCAGGTTTCCTTCCGTCAGTCCCAGCGCCTTCAGAATGAAGTACACCGCGATCATGGACATGAAGCCGGGGAACAGGCCCAGAATCATCGCCATGTTCATATAAGGCTTGCGCAGCCTGAAGCGCAGCCGGGACAGGCAGTAGGACACGGCAAGCGTATAAAACGTCGCCAGAATGCAGGAGCAGATGGAGATGAACAGCGTATTCATGAACATCTGCGGGAAGTTCAGGATCGTGGTATCCGTGAACAGCTTGATATAGTTATCCAGCGTATAGGACTGCGGGAAAAAGGTGGATACATAGGAGCCCTTCTCCGCACGGAAGCTGGTGAGGATTACCCACAGGATCGGGAACACCCAGATCACGGCCAGGATGGCAAGGATCACATGAACCACCGTATTGTTGATCAGCCGTTTTCTCTTTGCAGAAGCATATTTCTTTCCGTTCATGGCTTAAAATCCCCCTTCTTCTTTGTAGGACTTGCTGTTGCGGTAGGTGAGGAGCGCGCCGACCGCCAGGATGATGAACGTCAGGATACCGATAACCGAACCCACATTGTAGTACTGTCTGTCGATGGTCAGCTTATACAGCCAGGTCACCAGCAGGTCCGTGCTTCCGGCCGTGGAGGACAGATTCGTGACCGGATCGCCTCCCGAAAGCAGGTAGATGACGTTGAAGTTGTTCACATTTCCCGTAAATGTCGAAATCAGATACGGCGTCGTCACATAGAGCATATAAGGCAGCGTGATCTTGAAAAAGATCTGGATCGTATTCGCGCCGTCCACGCGGGCCGCTTCATACAGCTCAGCGGGAATGTTCTGGAGCACGCCGGTCAGCTGAAGCAGCGTATAGGGAACGCCGACCCAGATGTTGACCACGATCACCGTCACCCTCGCCCAGGTGGGATCGGTGAAGAAGGGAAGGCTCGCGTCCGGAGCGATCAGCCCGATGTTGCGAAGCAGCACGTTCACCGCGCCCTCCGGCTGGAGCATGGTGCGCATGATTAAGAGGGAAACGAACATGGGCACCGCGCAGGAAAGCACGAAGCAGAATCTCCAGAAACCCTTGGCCTTCGTATCCTTCCGGTTAATCATCAGAGACAGAATCATGCCGAAAATATAGTTGGTAAAGGTGGCGAAAAACGCCCACACCAGCGTCCAGATCAGCACGGACCAGAATGTGCTTCCCAGAATGCTTGTCGAATCAAACAGCGTCCGGAAATTTTCCAGTCCCACCCAGTCAAACAGCATCAGGTGGTTGTCGATCTTGCTGTAGCTGGTAAACGCCATGCAGATCATGAAGATCAGCGGCAGAATGGTGAAAGCAAAAATAAAGATCATCGGCGGCGTCATCAGAAGCCGGTACAGATTTTCATTCAGCAGGCTCTTTATATCCTGAGAAAAGGTATTGATATGTTTTCTCTGCTTCGCCAGACATTCCACCCGGTACGCGCTCTTTAACGAACCCCTCCAGGCCCAGAACATCAGCAGCGTCAGAAGCACTGTCGCCACGCCGTACAAAAGGATCAGGATGGACTGGTCGCCCCTGGTATAGATATAAACCTGATTTACCTCATCCCAGATTTCCTCCTGGGGAACGCTTCCCAGAGAAGGAAGCATCTGTAAAAATCCGATTCCGTTCACCGCCATGAACACCAGATAAGCCACTTCTACCGCCAGAAACAGCAGGCCCTTTATTTTCTGGCCATGTACGAAATTCCCAAGCCCCATCACCACCATGGAAAGCTTTGTCTCGATTCCGCCCTTTTTGATGGCGGCCATGCAGGTATAAGGGGTCGTAAATTCATCCGCTTTTTTCTTAAAACTGATTACACCCATCTTTTCCACCTCATTTAGATTCCATCACTGTTCATTGCGCTGTTCATCTGTTCCGTCTGGTCCGCCGCATTCTCATGGGTCACGCTTCCGTTGCGGATGGATTTTCCCATATTCTCCACGGGCGTCCAGCAGTTGCTCATTTTTGAAACGAAGGGCTGAAGGATGGACGTATTGTTGAAGGTATCGTTCTGTGCCGTCACTACCTCATCCGCCTGTACCGCTTCCTCTTCCAGAAGCTGTGTATTACAGGGAACCACGCCGCACATCTCATAATGTGCCTTCTGCGCTTCGGGAGACCCGAGGAACACCGCGAGCTGTACCGCCGCGACCATGTTTTTGGAATTGGGGTTCACGCCGATCGCCTTGGAACCGGCATACGCCAGCATCTGCTTTTCTTCCCCATTTAAGGTGAACGTGGGAAGGGAGGCCACACCCATGTTGTCGCCCAGCGCTTCCTTCACCGCATTGGCGTCCCAGGAACCGGAAAACATGGCGTTGATGCTGCCGTCACGCAGTCCCGCGATTCCGGAGCCGTCCGCGTTAATCCGGAAATTGGGGTTGTTCTTCAGGTCGATCAGATAGTTGGTCACATCCACCGCCTTCTGCCCGCCAAAATCTACGCCCGCCGCCTCATCCGTTCCGTCGCCAAACAGCGTGCAGCCGTTCGCCAGATAGAAGGCCGGAAGATACCAGGAATTGGTGAAGGGGAAGGAAACGACGCCCTTTTCCAGCATGGTATCCAGGCTCTTAATATCCTCTTCCGAAAATACGCTCTTGTCATAGTACATAAACCAGGTATTCGTTGTGAACGGAACTCCATACAGGTTATCGTCCATCGTGAGTGAATCGATTACCTCCTGAGAGTTCATTCCCTCGATCTGTTCCCGGTATGTTCCGCCGAATTTTGCCAGTGCATTGGCGTCCGTCAGCGTGGTCAGCGTATCGTTTGCATACATGAACACATCCGCGCTCGCTTCCGGGTCCTGTGATACCTGCCCGGCTGCGCTCGCCTCATCCGCCACGCCGTATACAAAGGTGATATCCCATTCCGGATGCTCCTCTGCAAAGGCTTCACACATGGTCTGAAGCCATTGCCCGTTGTCCTTCGACTGATCGTTCTGCGGAGACCACACCATCAGCCTTACCTTCTCTCTTCCAGACGAAGTCTCCCCGGAAGCCGCACCGCATCCTGACAGTCCTGTAACGGCCAGCGCCGCTGCCAATAAAAGTGCCACTCCTCTTTTCCTCATTTTCTCCTCCATTCCAAAGCGTCCTTTGCCGCCGCTGCGGCTTTTCGGCTTATTCACTTTTAGAAATCCCGATTGAAAACCGCGGCTTTTCAATCCGATTCTTAAAAATGTTTCGTAATGTTTCGCTGTAATCTCATACTACCCCTCTCTGCCTGATTCGTCAATGAAAAAACACTGTACCATTGATAAATTCTCTCTTTTCTCCAGTTTTGCATTCCCGTTTTTATGA
>NBJMC04202__coassemble_1443_pt1 | contig 30229 bp, 25 predicted proteins | sample NBJMC04202__metabat2_high_PE_053 | metagenome-assembled genome bin NBJMC04202
GCGCAAATCCTGATTGAAAAATGCGCTATCGAGCGCATTTTTCAATCTTCTCCTCCATACCGACAGGCAGCAGCCTCTGCGCAGGAGACGGAGCCATCCCCGAAGGAATGCCTCCGCCATTTGCTTATCCGGGCCTTGTCTCTCCCGGCCCTTTGTATTCCGTCCTGTCTGCCGCGAGCCTCGATTATTTCAAAGCGGCAAGGCGCTCACGCACCTGTTCCATCATCTGTGTATATTTTTCCAGTTTTCCCTTTTCCTCGGCAATCTTGCTTTCCGGCGCTTTGGAAAGGAACTTTTCATTGCTCAGCATGCCGTTTACCCGGGCGAGCTCGCCGGTAAGACGCTTCTCTTCCTTTTCCAGCCGGGCGATTTCCTGCGCGATGTCCACAAGCTCCGCGAAGGGAATGTAGAGCGTGGCTCCCGCGATCACCACGGATACCGCGTCGTCCGCGATTCCCGTCTTATCCGTCTGGATGGTAACGTCGGAAGCGCCGGAGAGGGAAGCGAAGAACAGTTTTCCTTCCGTGAAGGCGGAAGCGATCCTCTCATCCGTGCTCACCACGAACACATGGGCCTTTTTGCTGGGCGGAACATTCATGGAGCTTCTGGCGTTTCGGATGCCGCGCACCGCTTCCTTGAGGATCGTGATCTCCTCCTCTTCCTTCGGGAAGTTCCACTCCTGCCTGTACTGCGGCCAGGAGGAGATCATGATGGATTCCTCCTCATCCTGCAGGTTGCAGAAGATCTCTTCGGTGACGAAGGGCATGTAGGGATGCAGAAGCTTCAGGGCGTTTAACAGCACATTTTTCAGCGTCCAGAGCGCGGCGTTCTGGCTGTCCGCATCGTCCGTATCGTGCAGTCTGGGCTTCACCATTTCGATGTACCAGTCGCAGAACTCGTCCCAGATGAAATCATAAACCTTCTGCACGGCGATGCCCAGCTCGAAATTCTCCATGTTGTCGGTGACTTCCTTCACCACGCTGTTCAGGCGGGAAAGGATCCATTTGTCCACGGGCTGCAGGTGCTCCCATGCATTTTCCGGAACGGTCTTTCCCTCCATGTTCATCTGGATGAAGCGGGAAGCGTTCCAGACCTTGTTGGCGAAATTGCGGCTGGCCTCCACTCTCTCATAGTAGAAGCGCATGTCGTTTCCGGGCGCGTTTCCGGTGATCAGCGTCAGGCGCAGGGCGTCCGCGCCGTATTTGTCGATGACCTCCAGCGGATCGATGCCGTTTCCGAGGGACTTGGACATTTTTCTTCCCTGGGAATCCCGCACCAGGCCGTGGAACAATACGGTGGAGAAGGGCTTCTCTCCCATCTGCTCATAGCCGGAGAAGATCATGCGGATGACCCAGAAGAAAATGATATCGTAGCCCGTCACCAGCACGTCCGTAGGATAAAAATAGTCCAGATCCTCCGTTTTGTCCGGCCAGCCCAGCGTGGAGAAGGGCCAGAGGGCGGAAGAAAACCAGGTGTCCAGGGTATCCTCATCCTGGGTAAAATGGGTGCAGCCGCATTTCGGGCATACCTTCGGCATTTCCTTCGCGACTACGATCTCGCCGCACTCGCCGCAGTAATAGGCCGGGATCCTGTGGCCCCACCAGAGCTGTCTGGAAATGCACCAGTCGCGGATGTTGTCCGTCCAGTTGAAATAAATCTTGTCCATGCGCTCCGGAATCAGGCGGATGTCCCCGTTCTTCACGCCTTCTACGGCAGGCTTGATCAGCTCGCTCATCTTCACGAACCACTGCTTCTTGATCAGCGGCTCCACCGTGGTCTTGCAGCGGTCATGGGTTCCCACGTTGTGGGTATAGTCCTCGATGCGCACCAGAAGCCCCATCTCGTCCAGCTCCTTCACGATGGCCTTCCTGGCCTCGTAACGGTCCATTCCGGCAAACTTTCCGCCGTTTTCATTGATGGTGGCATCGTCGTTCATGATGTTGATCTCGGGCAGGTTGTGCCGTTTTCCCACCTCGAAGTCATTGGGGTCGTGGGCGGGGGTGATCTTCACCACGCCGGTCCCGAATTCCATGTCTACATAAGAATCCGCAACGATGGGGATCTGCCGGTTCACGAAGGGCAAAAACACCTTTCTTCCCACCAGATCCTTATAGCGCGCATCCTCCGGGTTCACGGCCACTGCCGTATCTCCCAGCATGGTCTCCGGACGGGTGGTGGCGAACTCCAGGAATTCCGTTTTGCTGGGCTGTCCGTTCTCATCCGCCAGCGGATACTTGATGTGCCAGAAATGGCCTGCCTGCTCCTCATACACCACCTCCGCGTCGGAAATGGAGGTATTGCAGACCGGACACCAGTTGACGATCCTGCTGCCCTTGTAGATCCAGCCCTTTTCATGCATCTTGCAGAACACTTCCGTAACGGCCTTATTGCAGCCCTCGTCCATGGTGAAGCGCTCTCTGTCCCAGTCGCAGGAGGAGCCCAGCTTCTTTAACTGGCTGGTGATCCTTCCGCCGTATTCCTTCTTCCACGCCCAGGCGCGCTCCAGGAATTTTTCCCGCCCCAGGTCGTGCTTGTCGATGCCTTCTTTTTTCAGCGTCTCGATGATCTTGACCTCGGTCGCGATGCTGGCGTGGTCCGTTCCCGGCTGCCAGAGGGCATTGTAGCCCTGCATCCGCTTAAAACGGATCAGGATGTCCTGCATGGTGTTGTCCAGCGCATGCCCCATGTGAAGCTGCCCCGTGATGTTCGGCGGGGGCATCACAATGGTGAAGGGCTTTCTGCTCCTGTCCACCTTTGCATGAAAATATTTTTTGTCCAGCCATTTCTGATACAGTCTCTCCTCAATGCCATGAGGATCATAGGTTTTTGCCAGTTCTTTGCTCATGTTTTCCTCCATTAGAAAACGCCCTTTGCCTACCAGGGCAAAGGGCGCGTTCGCGCGGTACCACCTTTGTTCGCCGGATTCTTACGAAAATCCGGCCTCGTTGCAACTCCTGTCAGAGTCTCATCCTTTAACGGGGATGAAGCGTGAAAGCTTACTGAAAGCGGTCTTCTTCCGGCCTGCGCCATCCGCTCTGTTCTGCCTTCCGACTCCAAAGCTACCTTCCGCACATCCTGCTCCCGGACCGCCTTCCAGCCTGCGGGCCGTCCTCTCTGGTGAAGAGATATGCGTACTCCTCTTCTTCCTCATCTTTATCGATCATCCTGAAACGGCTTTTCTGCCGTCAGGTCTGTTTTTACTATAATCAAGCCGCGGGCTTTTGTCAAGACCGGTTTCCGTTGTTTCTCTGCCCTGCAGCCGATCGTAGATTTCATCAATTACCTGCCTGGAGAGAAATTTGCGGGAGGAGCGGATCATGCCGTACATAGTATAGGAAAGCTGCTTCAGATAAATGATCTTCCTTTCGCCGTCGGACAGCCCGGCGTTTTCCAGTTCACAGCCGCCTCCGAACACCGCGAGGGAGTAGTAGGGAAGCCACTTCATGTCCGGCAGCTCCTTTTTCATGCATTCGATGCATCCGGAAAGCTTCAGAAAAGGGTTGTAAAAATAATTCTGGCAGGAGGTATATTTTCCTGTTTCCAGCGTCTGCACCCAGTACTCGTCCTCAGGATTTCCGGAGATCCAGCCTCCGTAATCCTTTGTTTCCAGCACATACACGCCGGTTTCATGAAGCAGGATCACGTCCGCCGAAGCCGGGCCGTTCTCCCAAAGATAGTGCCAGTCAAGCATAAGCTTTCCGTATCCGCCCACGTCCTTCAGAATGGCCGCCGCCTGATCGACACATTTTTTCTCTCCGCCGTAGGCAACGTCATAATAGGAGCTGTGGGACAGCTTGCGCCTGTCCAGCCTGCGGCTTAAGTATCCATGATAAAAATACACCGCCATCAAAATCAATACCAGCCAGGAAATCATACCTTCCTCCCGTCCGTTTGAAGCACTGCAGCAGCCCGATGAAAACAGGGCGCTGCGAAACAGACCCGATTCTTCCTGCGTCAGCCGCCCATGAGGAGAGCGTTCGTCACATAGGCCGCCATCCGTGCCGCACCTTCCCGGTTCGGATGTGTTCCATCGCTGGTAAACCGGCTCAGCTCATAAACCTCCATCCCGCAGTCATGCACGTCGATAACCGAAATCCCATGAGCCGCCGCGATCTGTTTTATCCTGCTATTATAATCCTCAATGGTATTTCCATTCGCGTTCACTCTGGGATGATCGGAAGAATTCGCTTCGATCAGGGTCATGCAGTAAATCCGGGAAGTGGGATAAACCGCCTGAAGCTTCTGAAGCATCAGTTCATAGCCTTCTGTAAAATCCCAGATATAGTGATCCGTACGCTGCACGGCTGTTCCGGAAAAGGTTCCCAGTGGAATCGAGTTGAAAAAGTCGTTCGCTCCCATGTACACCAGGATCACGTCCGGAACCATTCCCGTATTTCCCATCAGATCCACAATTCTCCGGCTGCTGCAGCCCGCGCTGGAGTTCTCCGCCCGGGAATCCCCGCACACTGCGCTGGCAGACCAGGAACCGTTTACCAGAAGCTGCATTCCCGTGTTCTGAATGACCTGCATCCACCAGGTCTGCGTCACATCCTTAATATCATTGTCCGGATCCGGATAAAAACATGCATAGCCTTCCGGAATCCACCCCTGATAGGTGGAGATGCTGTCTCCCAGAATGGAAACCGTTTTTCCGGCAAACGAAGTGACCGGAACAGCCACAGCCGGTTCTTCGGCAGCCTGCTGCTGTGCGGCTGTCTGGGCCTGCTGCTCCATCAGCGCCTGCTGTCTGGCCACAGCCTGGGCGGCGGCTTCTGCCTGCTGCTGCGCGAGAGCCTGCTGATACGCGGCAAGCTGAGCGGCATATTCCACCTGCGCCTGCTGCCAGGCGGCCAGATGAGCTGCCATCAGAGCGTCTGCCTGCGCCTGGGCGGCATCCGCCGCTTCCTGAGCGCTTTGTGAAGCCGCACCATTCTGCCCTCCTTCCGCCCGGACAGTCAGGCCGGTCAGAGGCTGAAACAGAAGTACCGCCGTCAAAAGCAGAAGAAAAAGATTTCTTTTCTTTCTTTTATGATTCATTTTCTGCGTTCCCTTCTGTGAATTCATCATTTGTGTTTCTGCTCTTATTTTGCCTACGGCAGGGGCATCTGTCAAGAGAAGTTCAGATATTCATGTACTGTTTCACCAACAGCTTTCCAATGGCCCCGTTGCTTCCGAGGATGCTGCCCTTTTTTCTGAAATCAGGGCTGTTTCCCGCAAAGTCCGTGACCGTTCCGCCCGCTTCCTGTACCAGAATGCGCCCAGCGGCAAAATCCCAGGGCTTCAGGTTCATCTCAAAAAAGGCGTCGATCCGGCCGCATGCCACATAGGCCAGGTCGATGGCCGCAGAACCAAGCCTGCGGATATCCTGGCAGTCCAGAAAGATCCGTTTGAACAGATCGAAATTCCGATCCGCATATTCATGCTCATAGGGCGCTGTTCCGATGGAAATCAGGCATTCTCCCATGGTCTTTGCGCCGCTCACATGGATGGGCTTTCCGTTCAGGAAGGCACCCTTTCCCGTTTCCGCGAAAAAAAGCTCCTCCGTGTAGGGTTGATAGACCACGCCGCAGACCGGCTCTCCGCCGTCGTAGAGGGCCAGGGAAACCGCGCTCTGGCGGAAATCGTGGATCAGGTTTGTCGTTCCGTCCACCGGATCCAGAATCCAGACGGCCTTCGTAAAATCGATATCGCTGTTATCCTTCTCCTCTCCCATGAACTGTACCTGCGGCCATTCCCGCATGAGCCTCGTCCGGATCAGTTCCTGCACATGAAAATCCACCTGCGTCACATAATCCGACACACCCTTTACCGTAATGTGGGCCGCTTCTTCCCTGTTGCGAAACAGCGCCCCGCCTTCCTTTACAATATCAAACAGCTTCTGTTTATCAATCTGCATATTCGTCGCTCGTTCCTCCATACTGAAATTTCTAAACATCGGTTCTGCAACCGTCCCTATTGTAGCTTCATTTTCTCAGCGAGACAAGACCGAAAGATTTTATTCCATCTTCTCCCATATCACCGGCGCATTTCTGTCACAGATCAGGATTCCGTTCTGTACCTTCAGCTGCGCCGCCTGCACAACAGCCATGTTGCGCTCCCTTTCCGTGAAAATGCCGTTTCCGTCCTCTTCCGCCTTTCCTTCATCCGCATACGGATGGCAGAAGTAAAAAATATAGGCCTTTCCATCCTTTACCAGAACATCCGCATGATGGGCAAACCCCACATCCATCGGCCGCGTTCCTGATTCCCGGAGAATGTCCGGGCAGCGCGTCCAGTTTCTAAAATCCGCGGAACGGTAAACCGCAAGACCATTCCAGTAGTCTGAAATCATCCATCTGATTCCATCCAGTTCAAATACGTTTGGCCCCTCCTGGGCACAGTCCGTGATTTCCGCTCCCAGCACCTGCCAGCTGTGCAGATCGCGGCTGACAGCCGCGAAGGTCCGGCTTTCTCTGTTTTCATCCTTATACCACATTTTGTACAGCCCCGGCTCCACCTCATAGACGCAGGCGTCGATCACCCGTTCTGAATCCAGGTCCACTCTGCTGAGAAACTTCCAGTCCCAGAGATTACCGGAAGTATAATGCAGTATCTGCCTGGGATAATTCCAGTCCGTGGGGATTCCTGTAATATAGGAAACATACATATGGTAAGCGCCTTCTGCCCGGATGATTTCCGGCGCCCAGAAGGTGTTGTGTCCCCTCTCGATATCCAGCCCTTCCAGTGTGCCGCGGTAAAGCCATCTGCTTCCGTCCAGGCTGGATGCGACGCCGATTTTCGTTCCATGCACCCAGGACACACCGATGGCCGGAGCGTCCGCCCTTCTCTGGGTATAAAACAGATACCACTGTTTTTCTTCCTCGCTCCAGATCACGGTGGGATCTGTGGGACAATCATGGATGGGATCCCGGAAAAGAGGGGATGGAAGTGTAATTTGCCTTATATTCTGCATACCAGTTTCCTCCTGAAATATAATCTGAAAATGATTTTCCAATCCCAATTATAATTACAAATGTGAAAAAAGTCAGCAGGCTGCCACGTTAACATTTTTAATGATCCCCTGTTGACTCCCGCTGCAATATCTGCTATATTGAATTTACTACGACAGGCGTAGTATGACAGTCGTAGTAAATTCGTTTCCGGCGGCCTGTCCTCTGATGCGGGCGCCGCCGTTTCCGGAAAGGAGGCCGGTCCCATGATCAGCAGCGACGTCATACGCGGCTACAACGATACTTTTATTCTGTTTCTGCTCCTTGATCAGCCCTCCTACGGCTATGAGATCTCAAAACAGATCCGCCGCCTGACCGATGAGAAATATGTCATTAAGGAAACCACCCTCTACTCCGCCTTCACCCGTCTGGAAAAGAACGGTTATATTGAATCCTTCTACGGGGATGAGACGGAGGGCAGGCGCAGGACCTACTACCAGATCACTCCGGCTGGAAGGGCCTATTATGAAGAAAAATGCGAGGAGTGGCGCGTTACCAGAGAAGTGGTGGAGCACTTCATCCGTCGCTGACGGCCGGATGCGCTTCTTCGCCCATTTTTTCCTCCATGCCGAAGCGATACGCTGAGGCCGCGAGGAGAAATCACACAGGTGATTTCTCCTCTGCGATCACAGCAGTTTTGTGCTTCGCGCAAAACTGCCGATTGAAAAATAAGCCATCGGGCTTATTTTTCAATCTTTTCACAGTGAGGTTTTATCAGACAAAACAGATCAGGCTAAGCTTCCAGGGGGGAAGCGGAAAGGATTGCTTATGGAAACGATCAGAACCTATCTTGAAAACATGTTCGCACGTCTTCCTCAGACTCCCCAGATCATCCGTCTGGAGAACGACATGCTCCGCACCATGGAGGATAAATACGAAGAACTGAAGAGCGAGGGGAAATCGGAAAACGAGGCGGTGGGTATCGTCATTTCCGAATTTGGAAATATCGATGAGCTGCTGGCCGAACTGGATCTTCAGGCTCCCGAAGGCTCCATCGGCTCACAGGAAGGCCGGGAATCCGCCCGTTCCGGTCAGGACGGCTCCCTTTTTTCTTCAGAGAAATCCGAGGACAGCGGCTCCTGCGGAACCGGCTCTCAGGCCATCTATCTGGATCAGGAGCAGGCCGATCAGATCATCCGGGACAAAATCCGGATCTCACGGATCATGGCGTTTGGAATCAGCCTGTTTCTGCTCGGCCCGGCCTTTCTGTTTCTGGTCAGAGGACTGCTTCTGTCCGGCGGGCTGCTGCAGAACCCCGGTACCAGAACAGGCGGACTGCTTCTCATGATTCTTCCTCTTGCTGTCTGCCTGATTCTGGGGCTGATTCTTACTATCTACGCGGGCTCTCTGTCCGTGCAGTACCGGCCTCTGAAGGAGGCTCCTCTCATCATCGCGCCTTTCCTCAGAGACCATATCTGCAGGCAGCGCGAGGAATTTGCCCCGCAGTATGCGGTCATGCTGGCAATCGGCATCCTGCTGGCACTCTTTTCTCCTCTGTCGTTCGTGCTCGTCCCGCTTTCCACCGACAGAACGGCGGATGCCTTTTCTCAATATCAGTATGAGCTGTATACCAGTTCCTTTTTCCTGCTTCTCTTTCTTGCCATCGCGCTCTATCTCTTTCTGACGGCACACGCCCAGAAAAAGGTCTACGCGCTGCTTTTAAAGGAAGAGGATCGGATCGAAAAGGCCGGAAGCCGGCTGCGGGAGGAGGGCATTCTGCGGGGAATCCTCTCCTCCTACTGGCCGCTGGTGTTCTGCGTTTATTTTCTCATCAGCTTCTACCTGGGCATCTGGGCAATCAGCTGGCTCATCTACTGGCCCATCGCTCCTGCCGTTCAGAAGGCGCTGTATGGCCGCCTGCACCAGCTTGAAAAGCGGAGGAAGGAGGGGGAGCGGAAATGACAGGAGAATCCGGCGGGTATCTGCTGCGCATGGAAGGTCTGTGCCGTTCCTACCGGAAGCAGCCGGCTCTGTCTGGCTTTTCCGGAGAAATCGAGCTGGAGCGCGGCCTGATCTATGGCCTCATCGGTCCCAACGGCTCCGGGAAAACCACTCTGCTCAAGCTGCTTGCCGGGATTCTGGTTCCTTCCGGCGGACGCATTTTTCGGAAAGGGGAGGGGCGGAAAAAGGAGAACTGCGCAGAGCAGGAGGCTTCCTTTCCTGCCTGGAGCCAGGAAAATGTAGTCTATATTCCCGCCGGAGAACGGGGACTCCGGTATAAGAATACGGTCCGGGACAATGTCCTGTATTTCTCCGCTTTGAAAGGGAGAAGCGCAGAAGAGACGGAAGCGCTTCTTACGCGGTACGCCTCTTTCCTGCACTGCGAAACTCTTCTGGACCGGCGGGTGGAAACCCTGTCCCTTGGACAGAAGAAGAAAGCTTCGCTGCTGTGCGGGCTGTGCGCCGGAGCCAGACTGATCCTCATGGATGAACCTGAAGGCGGTCTGGATCTGGACGCCAGAGGCGAGCTGAGGCGTACCATCCTGCAGACGGCCCGCAGGGAAGGCGTCACCTTTCTCATCTCCTCCCATGACCTGCTGCTGTTTGAGGGGCTGGCAGACAGGTATCTGTTCCTGCAGAATGGAAAGGACGTCTTTCACAACGACGGAACCATGGACCGGGAAAGCCTGCAGGCTGCATATGAAAGGCTGACAGAAGAAGGGAGAATGGAGCAATGAAGGGATTCTTAAATGCCGTATTTCAGGAAATCAGGCTGGATCTGAAGGAAAGCCTGCAATACCGGACCAGTCTTCTTTCGGACGCCGCTATTTTCGTAGGTTCTTTTCTCGCCGCCTTCTTTCTGGGCTCGGGCTCCAGCCTGACCTCCTTTTACCGGGCTGATACCACGCAGGGCATCATGCTGCTTCTGATCGGTTATCTTTTCTGGGGAAACAGCTCCGCTGCTCTGGGATACTGCACAGGCACGCTGCAGGGGGAAATGGAACGCGGCATCTTTGAAATGCGGCTGCAGAGCCGGTATCCTCTCACCCTTCTGCTGTTCTGCCGTCTGCTGGCCAGCACCCTCCTGCATTTTCTGGTATACGGAATTCTGCTTGCAGCGGCAGCCCTGCTCACAGGCTCTTCCCCGGCGGATGGCGGCTTCCTGTTTTTCTCCCTCCTCCTCCTCTTTCTGCCATGTCTGGCCGGCATGTACGGCATGGGACTGATCGCGGGCGCCGTCTCTCTGCGCGCGAAAAAAACGGGCAGCCTGATCTTTCTGATCCAGACCGCCCTGCTCTTTGTCACCAATACGCTTACTCCCACCGCTCCGGGTCCCCTGTTTCTGATCCCCTTCTGCTCCGGCATAGACATCGCCCGCCGTCTCTATCTGTACGGGTACGCCTCCGCTGGCGCCTGGGCCGGATACCTTCTTATCAATCTGGCCTGGTGCCTTTTGGGAAACGCTGTTTTCGGGCTCTGCATGAGACGGGAACGAAGAACCGGAGCATGGGATACTTATTAAGGCCTACAGAAAATATTCGTTCTCCCGCCTTGCCGCCAGCTTCTGCGTAAACATCTGCGCAAAGCTCCGGTAGCCCTCCGTGTCCATGTTCTTGGCTCCTGCCGGACAGATGCGGATACAACGGAAGCAGGAAATGCACCGATCCGCATCCACCTGAAAATCCGGTCCGACGGCTCCCGCCGGACAGCGTTTCCGGCAGAGTCCGCAGCCCGTACAGGCGTCGGAGGTAAGCGGCGCGAACTGGCCCTTTTCCATGGGCGGCTTCTGATAGGGGCGGCTGCCGGGAATCGTCGCGTGAAGGCCGTCTCCCAAAACGGCTTTTCTGACGAATGCCGCGTCCGCCTCCAGATCGGCTTCGTCGGGCCTTCCCACCTGAATCTCCCCGTAGGTATGCCGGCCCACCAGCGCCGCCGCTCCCTTCACCACAAAGCCCTGCGCTTCGCAGAGATCCTGAAGCTCCACCAGAGCGTCGTCATAGTGGCGGTTTCCATAGGTGACCACAAGCACACAGGGCGTCTGCTCCCCGCGGATGCCGGACAGCCGCTCTGCCGCCAGAGCCGGAAGCCTTCCGCCGTAAACGGGCATGCCGAAGATCACGAAGTCTTCTCCGGAAAACTGCATCTGTACGGAAAATTCCTGCCCGTCCTCTCCCTGCGCTACCGTCAGGTCCACCGCCTGATAATCCGCATCCAGCGCACGCGCCATGGCATCCACGCTCTTTTTCGTATTTCCTGTAGGGGAAAAATAAACTGCTGTTGTTTTCATGCTTTTCTTCTATCTCCTTTATCCTTTCTGAAAATCCTCCAGATCAGAAGCAGATTCGCCGCCAGAGTGAAAAGGATCATATTTCTGCCAAGCGCCGCTGCCGTATCCGCTGTGTCCGAAAGCGCCGACCAGTCCCCAATCGACACGAGATGCTCCTGATAATACAGCTGCATGCATAGCGACACGCCGCACGCAGCGAAGCTGGCTACCGCCCAGAGCAGTTCCCCTGAATCTTTTCTTTTCAAACTTCTGAATAGTCCCGCCACCGGAAAAATCCAGGCGGCCAGCGCCAGAAAAATACTTCCTACATTCCACAAGGTCGCATCCATGGTACATCTCTCCTTCTCCGATACACTCACAGGCTTCTGGCCGCCTCCGCCACCCAGCGGAGCCGCTCCCGGTCGATCTTCGCATCCACGGTACAATCCCCGCCCAGCATCAGACCGGTCTTTCCGTAGTTCAGAATCAGGTTTCTCGTATAGTCCTGCAGTTCCTCCTTGGTGCCGTGATACAGCACGCCCTGCTGGATCTTTCCGTCCCAGTGGGTCTCAAAACCGCCCAGCACCGTTTTCCCGCCGAAGAAAAACCGGCCCTCCTCCAGACTCAGGCCTTCCACGAACACCGCCCAGTTCATCACCTTCGCCGGATAATCCTTCCACAGTTCCAGGCGGTTTCTCGCCCCCGCCCAGCCGCACATGTGCAGGATATTGTTTTCAGAAAAACGGTTGGCATGCTCCAGCACATACAGATCGGAGGGCCGCACAATTTTTCGGTATTCTTCCGGCAGGAAGCGGTCATATTCCCCATTCTGTACACAGTAATAGATTCCGTCGCAGCCGGCCTCCGTAATGAGAAGCTCGGAAAGAAGCGCATTGGTCTGCCCGATGGCATCCAGAGCACGCATGACGGCGTTTCTGTCCTTTCTCACATGCTCCATCACCACCGCATCCGGAAGGCCTGCCGCCTCGCTTCCAAAGCGGAACGAAGAGAAAGGAGCAAACACGTTATAAAAGACACAGCGTTCCTTTCCGATTTCCCGGACGATGGCCGCCGCCCGTTCCACCTGCTCCCGGATAAAGGGATGATCCGCCGGAAGCGGCTCCACCCGGTTCCAGTCCTCCGCCTCCCGGATTTCCGGAAGCGGCCAGGCGAAATAGCCGTCGCACATAACCTTCAGAAAATCCAGGTCCGTCTCCCTGTAGTAGTTCAGATGGGCCTGTACGCAGGCGTCCCCCGCCGCCTCCTCCCCGCTGAAATGAAACCAGAAGCCCACCGGCACATGGTCCACCTCTTTTTTGTTCATCGCATTCAGTACCCTCGTTCTTTTGTCCATGACAACCTCCTTCATCTGATGCCGCTGAAACGGCATTTGTATAAAGAACAGCTCATGCCGTCATTTTTCGGAAGATATAAAATCTCCGTTTCCCCACATTTCCCTTTTCCAGAACCGTAAGCCCGTCCATCCGCAGCTTCTGCCCCTTATCTGTGACGATGACAAACAGGGTTTTCTCCCCGAAACACCCGGTCAGATTCCGGATCAGACGATTCAGGCCGTCCGGCTCTTTTCCGTCCTGTTCCGTCCGGGCCTCTTCACCCGGCGTTTTCTCCTGGCTTTCCCACGCCGTCAGTTCTCCATAAGGAACATCTGTGATCAGGATATCGATCTCTTCTCCGGGATTCAACGGTCTTCCCGCATCCGCCTGAAACACGGTGCAGGGAATTTCCCGCTCCAGAAGCCCGGCAAGGCGCTCCGCGCTCGCCACAGCCTGTTCGTGGGAGGGCTTCCCATAGAGAAACAAAAGCTGCCGGAGTTCTTCCATCCGTTTCTCCATACCATCCCTGCTCAGCAGGGAAAGATTCTTTCTGGCCGTTTCCAGCACCCTCTCATCGATATCGCTTGCGTAAATGCGGGAAATGGTTCCCTGATTCAGAAGCCCCAGAACCGTCAGCAGATAGCCGCCTCCGCAGCAGCAGTCGTACAACCGGATCTTTTCCTTTTTTTCACAATGGGAAAGCGCCCTGCGGTACAGCTCGCATCCCAGACGGACCGGAAAATTCGGAGCCCCGCCGGCGCCGCGGAGCACCCGCCCGCTGGAAAAGTCCTCCCAGCTGCGATCCTCGCAATATCGGTATTCCATTTCCTCTCCTTTCGCCGCATCAGCGGCATTTTATAAAAAAGTGTGCGCCTCCATTCTTCGGTCCAAACGCCGTTTGTGCACCACTCTCCGTATTCAGAGCACCTCTTCCAGCCCGCAGACCGTAAGCACCCCGTCCTTCACCCGGAATTTGATGTCGTATCCGGCAAAGGTCACACCGTAGATCCGCTCCGGATCACTGCTGTAGCCGGGCCTTGGATCCTGAGCGAGCACCGCCTCTGCGGCTTTTCTCTTTTCCTCCGGATACCGCGCAAGCAGCGCCTCGGGGAATTCCACCTGAAGCGCATGTTTTCTGGTTTCCTTCGTATAGCCCTCCGAGGCATCCGGATGACAGTCCGTCAACGGGATGTAGGGCTTAATGTCAAGAATCGGCGTATTGTTCATCAGATCCGCCCCCAGCACGGTCAAAACCGGTCCCTCCTTCTCCGTCAGTTCCACACGCTTCAGCCGCACGCAGGAAAGGCCGATGCCGTTCGGACGGAAGGGCGAACGGGTGGCGAACACCCCCATCCTTGTGTTTCCCCCCAGCCGCGGCGGCCGCACTGTAACGGACCAGCCCGCCCGTTCATTCTCAGAAAACTGCCAGAGAATCCAGATGTGGCTGAACTGTTCCAGCCCCCGGACCGCATCCGGATGCCGGAATTCAGGCTCAAACACTACTTTTCCTTCCAGCTCTTCCACCAGGCCGCTCTGTCTGGGAATTCCGAACTTTTCCGGAAAATCCGTGCGGATATGCGCGATTGCTTTTAACTGCTCCATCTTTTCTAATTTCCCTTTCCCGTCCGGGTTGGATGCTGCCGGACTGTTCCTTTCTTTTCACAATACAACAAAAAGAAGCGTTTGAAAAGATTTTCTACATTTTTCAATTATATGATTTATAACCTGCGGACAATCTGATATAATAATATTCATGTGGGGTTTTCTCCTGCAGGTTTTTTACACTCTAAAAAACCAGCCAAAGCTGGAAAGAACATAAGAAAGGAATGAGGTAAAACTGTATGAAACCATTTTTCAGCCAGTCTCCGTCAGATGCGGCCAAAGAGCTTCAGGTGGACGTATCCTGCGGTCTGACTAAGGAAGAGGCCGAAAAACGTATTGAAAAATACGGACACAACCGTCTGGAGGGAGGGAAAGAGAAATCCCTGATCCAGATGATCCTGGAGCAGCTTAAGGATTTCCTGGTGATCATCCTGATGATCGCCGCCGTGATTTCCATTTTTCTGGGAGAGGCGCTGGAGGGCGTTATCATCCTTGCCATCGTCGTCCTGAACACCTTCCTGGGCGTTTATCAGGAAAACAAGGCGAGCAACGCGCTGAAGGCGTTAAAGGAAATGGCGAGCCCTCACGCAAAGGTCCTGCGCGGCGGACAGATCATAGAGGTTCCTTCCTCCGACGTGGTGCCCGGAGATGTTGCCATCCTGGAAGCAGGCGATTATGTTCCCGCCGACCTGCGGCTGATTGAATCCGTCAACCTGAAAATTGACGAAGCCGCTCTCACGGGAGAATCCGTTCCCGTGGAAAAGGACGCTTCCGCCGTTCTTGCAGAAGACGCCAGCCTGGGCGACCGCATCAACTGCGGCTACATGGGAACGGTTATCACCTATGGCCGCGGACGCGGTATCATCACGGAAACCGGCATGCAGACCCAGATGGGAAATATCGCCGGCATGCTTAACGATACGCCCGACGAATCCACCCCGCTCCAGAAAAAGCTGGACAGCCTGGGAAAGGTGCTCGGTATCGTATGCCTCGCCATCTGCGTAGTCATTTTCCTGCTCGGCCTGCTTCACGGCATGGAGCTGTTCGATATCTTCATGACCTCCGTTTCCCTGGCCGTCGCCGCCATTCCGGAAGGCCTGACCGTCGTCGTTACGGTGGTACTCGCCATGGGCATGCAGAAGATGGTCAAGTGCAATGCCATCATCAAGCGCTTAAGCGCGGTGGAAACGCTGGGAAGCACCACGGTTATCTGTTCGGATAAGACCGGAACGCTGACCCAGAACAAGATGACCATCCAGAAGCTGTATGACGCTTCCGGCCATTATAATGTAAGCGGAACAGGCTACAGCCCGGAGGGTGAGATCACCGACGAGGCCGGCAGCACGCCCGCTTCCTATCCGGACCGTCTGATTGAAGGCGCGCTGCTGTGCAACGACGCCACCTATGATCCCGACAAGCAGACCATCGTTGGCGATCCTACGGAAGCCGCCATGGTGGTTCTTGCCTACAAGCACGGCATGAAGAAAGCCGAATGGGAAGCCAAGTATCCCCGCGTACAGGAGATTCCCTTTGATTCGGACAGAAAGCTCATGTCCACCTTCCATAAAATCGGCAATTCCATCACCATGTACACCAAGGGCGCTCCGGATGAGCTGCTCCGCCGTTGTACGAGAATCGAAGAAAACGGAACCGTTAATCCTCTTACGGACGCGAAGCGGGAAGAAATCCTGGGCGTCAACCAGGATATGGCCCAGTCCGCTCTGCGCGTGATCGGTGTTGCTTACCGTCTCATGGACAAGGCGGATCCTTCACCGGAATCTGAAAACGACCTGATCTTCGTCGGCCTGGTCGGCATGATCGACCCGCCCCGTGAAGAAGCGAAGGAAGCCATCGACGTCTGCAAGACCGCCGGCATCCAGGTGAAAATGATCACCGGAGACCACAAGATCACCGCAAGCGCCATCGGCGCCCAGCTCGGCATCGAAACCGACAGAACGGTGGAAGGCCGTGAGATCAATGAAATGACTGACGAACAGCTTCGTGAATGTGTGAAAACCACCAATGTTTTCGCCCGCGTATCTCCGGAGCATAAGGTTCGCCTGGTGGACGCTGTCCGCGCAAACGGCAACATCGCTGCCATGACCGGCGACGGCGTTAACGACGCTCCTTCCCTGAAGCATGCCGACATCGGTGTGGCAATGGGTATCACCGGAACCGACGTATCCAAGGAAGCGGCGGACATGATCCTGACCGACGACAACTTCGCGAGCATCGTGCGCGCCGTTGCGGAGGGCCGTACCATTTACGCCAACATCCGTAAGGTGGTAGGCTTCCTGCTCTCCTGTAACATCGGTGAGATCCTGGTTATTTTCCTGGCCATGCTCACCAATCTGCCCACGCCTCTGGTGGCAATCCAGCTGCTTTCCATTAACCTGATCACGGACGCCTTCCCGGCCTTCGCGCTTGGTATGGAAAAGGAAGAGCCCGGTACCATGAACCGCAAGCCCCGCGATCCTTCCGAACCCATTGTGGATAAGAAGATGACCGTGGCCGTTCTGATTCAGAGCGTCGCTCTGGCGCTCGGCACCCTCGGTTCCTTCGTCTATGGACTGCTTGTTCATGACTCTCTGGAGGTTGCGAGAACCGCCTGCTTCCTCACCCTGGTTCTGGGCGAGCTGCTGCGCGCTTACTCCGCACGTTCCGAATCCACCTCCATCTTTAAGATGAAGGTCTTTGAAAACAGCTACCTGAACAAGTGCGTGCTGGTATCCATGCTGTTCATGATCGCCAGCATCTACGTGCCTTTCCTGAACCCGGTATTCAGCACCGTGGCCCTCTCTTTTGACGAGATTATCATGGCGCTTGTGCTCGCCTTCCTTCCGATGCTGGGCGGCGAGGCTGCAAAGCTGATTACGAAGCGCATGTAAGGCATACGGGAAATCAGCCTTCGGCTGCATTCCATTTTCAAATAAAAACGGACAAAACAGTACCGCCGCGCCGGCATTCATCTGCCGATGCGGCGGTACCTGTTTTATCCGTCCTGTTTTCGTTGAAAAGGCTTTTTTAAGGAAGCATGTGACCTGCCGCCAGATACAGGCGATACCACTCTTCCCTGGTAAGCGTCAGATCCGCAGCCTGGCAGATCTCTTTCAGCCGGGAAGGCTTCGTCGTTCCGGCCACCAGCTGCATCTTCGCCGGATGGCGCAGGATCCATGCGGCCGCCACAGCGGTATCCGTCGTTCCATATTTTTGCGCCAGCTCACCGATTGCGTCATCGAGCTCCCGGAATTTCGGATTTCCCAGAAAAACACCTGAACGATAGCCGTACTGGAACGGCGACCAGGTCTGGATCGTGATTTCGTTTTCCCTGCAGAAATCCAGGACGCCGCCGTCCCTGTCCACCGCTCCGTCCGTGCCCATATTCGCTTCCATGCCGATCTGAATCATGGAAGAATTGACCACGGAGAACTGCAGCTGATCCGCTACCAGAGGCTGCTCCACATACTTCTGCAAAAGACGAATCTGGGACGAACGGTGATTGGATACGCCAAAGAAACGCACCTTGCCGGAACAATGCAGAATATCGAACGCTTCCGCCACTTCCTCCGGTTCCACCAGCGCATCCGGCCGGTGCAGCAGAAGCACATCCAGATATTCGGTCTGAAGCCGTCCTAAAATCCCGTCCACAGAAGACAGGATATGCTCTTTGGAGCTGTCGTACATCCTGCCCGGCCCAATGCCGCACTTGGATTGAAGAATGATTTTTTCCCTCACAGAAGGGGACATGTGGATCGCCTGGGCGAAACGGCTCTCGCAGGCGCCCTGCCCATAGATATCCGCATGATCAAAAAAGTTGCAGCCCAGTTCCAGCGCGGTATCCAGCAGCGCCTCTGCCTGCTTCTCCTCTACATCGCAGATTCGCCTACATCCTACCGCAACCGAAGGCACCAGAATACCGCTTTTTCCAAGAGGAATACGTTTCATCATGAGACCCTCCCATCAATGAATAAAATATGAGGTTTCGAACCGCCTATAAAAGGAAGTATAGCACACTCCTTCCGAAAGAAAAAGACCGCAGGAGCGTGGGATCTCCTGTTCTGCGACAAGCGTCACAAATATTCGTGATGCCTCTCTGGAAACCCCTCCTGCAATCTGGTATAATGATTGCGCGGCACGCAATCAGATGACTCCGGAGATTCGTCCGCTCACACCGGCTTTCCGGATCAGGTTCATGGAAAGGAGAACACGATGGCTTACAAACCGCTCCCCATTGGCATTGATGATTTCGAAAAGTTAATTTCCAAAGGATATTATTATGTAGATAAAACCCTGCTCATCAGTGAACTGCTTGAAAAGAAAGGGGAGGTAAACCTTTTCACCCGGCCACGCCGTTTCGGAAAATCGCTGAATCTGAGCATGCTCCGGTATTTTTTCGAAGATGCGGGAACGGAAGAGAAAAACGCGGATCGGCGCAGGCTTTTTTGCGGCCTTCAGATCATGCAGGCAGGCGATGCCTTTCTCTCACAGATGAACCGTTATCCGGTAATACAGCTTTCCCTGAAATCCGCGAAGCAGCCTGCCTGGGAACTGGCTTACGGATCCCTGAAATCCGCTCTTGAGGATGAATATCAAAGACATATGGAAATTCTTCCCGAAATTCCAATAGAGGCTGACAGGCTCCGTTTCCAGCGCCTGACAGAACGCCGCGGAACGGATCAGGACTATTATACTGCCCTTTTCTTCCTTTCCAGAATGCTTCACCAGCATTATGGGCAGCCTGCCGTGATTTTGATCGATGAATATGATGTTCCTCTGGAAAACGCTTATTTTGCCGGATTTTATCAGGAAATGACTGCTTTTATCCGTTCTCTGTTTGAATCCGCCCTGAAATCAAATCCTTCCCTGCACTTTGCGGTCATCACCGGCTGCCTGCGTATTACAAAGGAATCCATTTTCACCGGGCTGAATAATTTAAAAGTAAATTCCATCCTCAGTGAAAATTACGGGGAATATTTCGGTTTTACCCCTGCGGAAGTAGAACGGATGGCTGCAGATTATGGCCGAAGCACAGCCTTTCCTGTCATCCGTGACTGGTATGACGGATATCTTTTCGGAAATAAAGAGGTCTTCAACCCATGGAGCGTCCTGAATTATGTGGATGCGCTGACCGCCAATCCGCAGGCACTGCCCGCGCCTTACTGGTCCAATACCAGCAGCAATCAGATTGTCCGTGAACTCATCGAACAGTCGGACCTGAATGTCCGGGAAGAAATTGAGCTTCTGATTACCGGTTCCACCATCGAAAAACCGGTTCATGAAGAAATTACCTATGAGGATATTCATGAAAGCCAGGATAATCTGTGGAATTCTCTGCTTTTTACCGGCTATCTGAAGCAGGTCCAGCGCCGTCTTGACTGGGATACGCAGTATTGCAGCCTTGCCATTCCCAATAAGGAGGTGCTGCACATTTATAAGAGCACTGTGACCGGCTGGTTTTCCTCGAATCTGAAAAAGCAGGATCTCCGTCCCCTGTTTCACGCACTGGAAAACGGAGATACCGAAAAAATATCGGAAGAACTCTCCCGGCTGCTCCAGGAATCTATCAGCTTTTATGACTATGCGGAAAACTATTATCACGGTTTTCTGACCGGAGTCCTGCAAAACATGCCGGGTTACCGCATTCTGTCCAATCGGGAGTCCGGTACGGGAAGGCCCGATCTCATTCTGAAAACGCCGGGGCTGAAGGGCCGGGCCATCCTTCTTGAGTTGAAAACAGCACGCAGCTACCGGGATATGGATTCCCTCTGCGATACGGCACTGTCTCAAATCAGGGACCGGCGCTACAGAGAAGGCCTGCAGGAAGAGGGCTACAGAGAGGTGCTGGCCTATGGAATCTGCTTCTATCAAGAGGACTGTGAAGTGAAGCAGCTCTTCTGATATGGTCTCCGCTGCCCTGCCACGAAAAAAACAAAAGGAGCCATCCATGAAACCCATCTCCATCCGGAACGCATCCGAAAAGAACTTAAGACATATCTCTCTGGACATTCCCCGGAACAGCCTGACCGTATTCACCGGGGTGTCCGGTTCCGGCAAATCCACGCTCTTAATCGACGTTCTGTACATGGAATGTCAGAGGCAGTATCTGGAAGCCATGTCCTTCCAGGGAATCGCCAAGCCTGCGGTGGAGCGCGTGCAGAACGCCTCTCCCGCCGTCGTGATCACCCAGACCGACCAGAACCGCAATCCCCGCTCCACGGTGGGCACGGTAACGGATCTCTATACCGGGCTTCGGATGCTCTATGAGAAGCTGGGTGTGCGCATCTGTCCCCACTGCGGGAAAAAGATTTCCGCGGCGGACTGCAGGGAGGAAGTGGTTTCCTCTCCTCGTCCCGGCCATGCGGGGAAAGAATTTTCGGTCTACCAGTACTGCAGGGAATGCGGACAGAAAATGAAAAAGCTCACCGCCACCGATTTTTCTTTCAATACGAAGGAAGGGGCCTGTCCGGTCTGCGAAGGAATGGGGGAGATTCTGTCCCTCAACCGGGCTGCAGCCGTTGACGAGACCCTGTCTCTGGAAGACGGGGCTGTCCGCTTCTGGGAGGCAAAATACGGCGAATACCAAACCGAAGCCTTTTATGCCGCCTGCAGGTATTACGGCCTTGCCGTTCCGTCCGGTCTCCCTGTCCTTCGGTTTGATCCGCTGCAGAAGGCCCTTCTGTATGAGGGTGTCTCAGGAGCGGAAATCGTCCGGGCCTTTCCGGAAAAAAAGCCGCCGCGGACCGTATCCGGCGGACGGTTTGAGGGACTGGAAGCGGTTCTCTTTCGCAGGCTGAACAACCGGGGAGAAAAACGGAGCGAACTGGAAGCCTATTTTCAGCCCTCCCCCTGTCCGGCCTGCTGCGGGGAACGGCTGAAGCAGGAAAGCAGAGAAATCATGGTGAACGGTTTCAGACTGCCTCAGCTCAACGAGTTTTCTCTGGATGCCCTTGCGGACTGGATCGACGCTCTGACTGCTTCTCTGCCTGCCGCCCACAGAAAGCTGGTGCAGAACTACCTGACGGATCTTTCCACCAAGCTGGAACGCATCCGCAGATTGGGGCTTGGCTATCTGACCTGCAGCCGTGCCGTTCCCACCCTTTCCGGCGGAGAACTGCAGCGGCTGAAGCTTTCTGCCGCCCTGGCATCGGAGCTGACCGGCATGATCTATATCCTGGACGAGCCCACAGCGGGACTGCATCCGAAGGATACGGAGGGGCTGATCTCGCTCCTTCGCCGCCTGCGCGACCTGGGGAACACCGTTCTTGTCATTGAGCATGACCCGGATGTGATGCGCGCCGCCGACCATATCGTGGACATGGGCCCCGGCTCCGGCCGTTTCGGCGGAAAAGTGGTCGCCGCGGGAACGCTGAATGAGCTGCTTTCCCATCCGGATTCCGTCACCGGGCAATATCTGCGCGCCGCACATCCCATGAAAACAGCCTTTCGGCGCGGGGACGGCGGACGGATCCGGATCCGTAACGCATGCCTTCACAACCTGAAAAACCTGGACGCGGACTTTCCCACCGGCTGTCTGAGCGTGGTCTCCGGCCCCTCCGGCTCCGGAAAATCCACGCTGGTTTTCTCCGTTCTGGCCGAAGGCAGTCAGCGAAGCGGCAAAGAAAACATCGTCCTGGGATGCGAATCCTTTTCCCGCATCGTTTCCGTCAGACAGGCTTCCGCCCACCGCATGAAGCGCTCCAACGTGGCCACTTATACGGATCTGTATACTCCGATCCGAAAGCTGTTTGCGGAATATGGAGAAGTCCCCTCCGAGAGCGAAACCGGCGGCTCTGTTCCTTCCCGGAAAAAGCTTCCCCGGATCGATGCCGGCGCCTTTTCCTTCAACAGACCCGGCGGCAGATGCGAAGTCTGCGAGGGAATGGGCACCGTGCGCAATCATCTCGTGTTCTTCGCCGACAGCGAAGTGCCCTGTCCTGCCTGCCAGGGCAGACGTTTTCAGGACCATGTCCTCGCCGTCCGCTTCCAGGGTCTTTCCATCTCGGATATGCTGGATCTGTCCGTAGACGAAGCGCTTTCTGTGTTTGAAGCTTCCACGCCGGAATCTTCCGCTCCGGCATGCGCTTTCACCCGCTCCGTTCTGCGCATTCTCCGGCTGCTTGCAGACGTGGGACTGGATTATCTCACGCTGGGCCAGTCCCTTACCACGCTTTCGGAAGGAGAATGCCAGCGTCTGAAGCTGGCGAGAGAACTCCTGAAGGCTCCCTCCGGGCGCAGCCTGTATCTGCTGGACGAGCCCACCAGAGGGCTGCATCCGAAGGATGTGGCGCATTTTCTCATCCTGTTGGACCGGCTGGTGGATGCCGGGAATACGGTCATTGTGGTGGAACACAACCAGCAGCTCATCCGGGCCTGCGACTACGTTCTGGACCTTGGGCCGGAGGGCGGACAGCAAGGCGGCGAGGTGGTCTTTTCCGGCACGCCGGGGGAGCTTCTGGAGCGGGGAACGGGGGCCACTGCGGATTGCCTGAGGAAGGCGGAGGAAACAGAGACCGCCTTTCTCAGTTTACCCGCACCGCAACCTTAATCACATGGTCCCGCCTGTTTTCAAACACGTCATAGGCCTCCATGATACGATCCAGGGTGGTTCTGTGGGTGATCAGGCAGCGGGCGTCCAGCTTTCCCTGCGCGATCAGATCCATGATCCTGCCGCAGTCAGCGGCGTCCACGCCTCCCGTTTTGAAGATCAGATTCTTTCCGTACATGTCCGGAAGGGGCAGGGTCTGCGGCTCCTCATACATGGCGATGATGGCGGCCACCGCATTAGGCCGGGCGATCTTCCATGCCATCTGGAAGGTATCCTTTCCACCCGCAGCTTCCAAAACGGCATCTGCTCCGCGTCCTTCCGTCAGGCGGCGAACTTCCTTTTCCACATCGTCACGCAGGGGATTGAGCGTGACATCCGCCAGGTTCTGCTTTCTGGCAAGCTCCAGGCGGCTGTCGTCCACGTCGATGGCGATGATGCGCGAAGGCTGGTACAGTCTGGCGCACATCATGCAGCAAAGGCCCGTAGGCCCGGCTCCAATCACCGCCGCCGTATCCCCCGGCCGGATTTCCGCAAGAGAAGCGCCCCAGTAGCCTGTGGAGAGCAGATCTCCGGTAAAAAGCGCCGCTTCGTCCGATACCTCATCCGGAATTGCGGTCAGGCCGTTGTCTGCAAAGGGCACGCGCACGTATTCCGCCTGTCCTCCGTCGATTCTGCAGCCCATCGCCCATCCCCCATGGGGATCGGTACAGTTATTCACATAACCCCTTTTGCAGAAAAAGCATTCTCCGCAAAAGGTTTCCACATTCACCGCAACCCGGTCTCCCTTCCGGAAGCCTCTGACCGCTTCTCCGGTCTCTTCTACCACACCGACAAACTCATGGCCCAGGATGGTTCCTGGCACCGCCCTCGGTACGGCGCCGTGTTTGATGTGGATGTCGCTGGAACAGATGGTGGTCAGCGTCACCCGGATGATGGCGTCCGTCGCCTCCTGCAGCTTCGGAACAGGCCTTTCTTCCAGCGCCAGTTTTCCCTTTCCTTCATATACCACTGCTTTCAATTTTTTTCCTCCTCGCTGAAGCGTCACAAAACTGCCGGGTAAAAAAACAGCCATCCGGTTTATTTTTCACTCTTCCGTCAGCCGCTTCGCCATGAAAATATCAGGTTTTCCCGGCCCGTTCACATCCGGAAGCACGCCGACGATCTGATATCCACATTTCTGATAAAATTCATAGGGATGGCCGCTGTAGTTTTTGATTTCCCTGATTTTTTCCAGGGTATTTTCAAACAGATCCCCTTCCGAAAGGCTGGTGGCCCCGTCCTCATCGTCCGTTCCCAAATACATGACCAGCGCTCCGGCCCTCATTACCTCCCTTTCGATCCGGGCGGTGAGCAGGCTTCCCAGCCCCATTCCCCGCATTCCCGGCGCAGCGGCCAGAGGATGCATCTCCCAGCCGAAGGGATATTCCGGATGGGCTCCCACAAAGCCTGCCACTTTTTTCTCTCTGCGTATGGCGACCAGGATTCCTGATTCCAGCGTCTCCCGGAGGGTTTCTTCCGCTTCTTCTTTCGTGTTCCAGGCATGGGCGAAGCTTTTCATCAGAATTTGCGCACAGGCTTCCAGTTCATTCTCCTTTTCTTTGGTCAAACGAAGAAGCTCCAGGACTTCCGTCCGTTCCATCACAAAGTTGGTGAGCAGGATTCCGTGACGTTCCACCTGCTGCTCCTTCTTCACCACGTATCCCCTCTTTTCAAAAAAGGGGCGGGCGGTGATGGAGGCATGGGTGGTAAAGGTCAGCTCCACGCGCTCCCCTTCCGCCTGCTGCGCATTCCCGTCTGTTTCGGTCCGGAAGGCGGCGCGCTTTCGGATTCCCCGCTCCAGCCGGTCACAGATGGCGGTGGCAATCCCTTTTTTCTGATCATCCTTATGTACATACAGCCGATCCAGATAGCCGATGCTGTCCATGTCTCCGAAGCCCACAATGGTTTCCCCTTCCACGGCCACCAGGGTATCATGCTCCAGAAATGAGGCGTTCCATTTTTCCAGATCCACCTGACCGTCCGCCCAGGCGTCCAGCTGTTCCTCCGTATAGTCCGCCGCGTTGACCGTGTGGACGGTATCATAAAAAAGCCGGGCCATTTCCGCACAGTCCTGCGGACGATATTTTCTCAGTTCCATTTCTGCCTCTTTCCTGCCGCCCAAGGCGGCATTTCAATCAGTGGAATTGTCCACCTCTTCTTCTCAATCATTCCCGCCGTCCGGCAGGATTCCCGCTGCCCGATAGGCGCTGCAGTCATCCGTTCTGTCCATAAAGCCGTACTCGATCAGCGCACGGCGGATGGAAGGAAAATCTTCCGCATAAATCTCTTTCAGAATCTGGTTCACTTCCTTTTCCGTGTACTCCCGCCCCGGCTCAAACCGCTTCATGATTTCCCGCAGAATGATGATCTTTTTCTTCTCCCTCGCCGGGATCTGCTTCAGGCTCCCATCCGTATTCATGTAGGTTTTCAGCGCCTTCTCCCGCTCCTGCCGGGTAATGCCGTACCGGTCATCCACCATGACGGCGGCGGGATGCACCTCCTCCAGCCTTCCCTGATCCGTATCCATAATGCCCTCCTTTGTCTTTTGTTCCAGCGCGCGCATCAGCGCCAGAAAAATCTTCGCCTGTTTCTCCTTCTCCCTCAGCTTGAACCGGTGATTCCGTACCGTGGAAGGCGTGATTCCCATCTCTGCGGCAATCTGGCGGTCGTTTTTTCCTTCCGAAAGCAGTTCCAGCAGCCGCTTCTGCACCTCGGAGATGCCCGCACCTGCCGGATTCCCGGAAAGCAGACAGTCCGCCGGAGTTCCATGCACCTTTTTCACATGCGCCCGAACCGCGCCGAACGCATCATACAGACCGCCTTCTTCCTGAAAAATTTTCCCCTTTTCAAAGCTCTTCCCGCAGAACACACAGCGGTATGCCTCTTCTTCCTCTGCATGTCCGGCCGTAATCTCTTCTATGGAATAATTCCACAGGGCTTTCGCTGCGTCATCCATCGGCATTCTCCTTTCTTTTTTCTTCTATCTTATATCACAAATTCATTTTTGTCTATATATTTACAAACTTTATTTACTTTTGTTTGCGTTTATTCTCAAATCTCCGGCATCCACAATTTGGGAAGGACGCTCAGGCCTGTATACGCTGTAACACAAGGGGGGCGTAAAAAGACAGCCCGGCCGCTGCACATCAGTCGGCCAAGCTGTCTGCCCGTTTGTCTGTCTTTTTCTCTGTCTGTTTTTATTCGGCTCAGATTTCATTTCCCGGGAACTTCGGAATCTGGTCAAAGCCGGCCTGAAGGTCCGCGTCGGTAGGAACATAATCGGTCATCTGGCCGTTGTTGTACTTCTCATAAGCCACCATGTCAAAGTAGCCGGTTCCGGTCAGGCCGAACAGGATCGTCTTCTCCTCGCCGGTTTCCCTGCACTTGATCGCCTCGTCGATGGCGACGCGGATCGCATGGCTGCTTTCCGGAGCGGGCAGAATGCCTTCCACTCTGGCAAACTCTTCTGCCGCCGCAAATACCGCAGTCTGCTCCACGCTGCGGGCGGTCATATAACCGTCATGATACAGCTGGGAGAGGATGGAGCTCATGCCATGATAGCGCAGGCCGCCCGCATGGTTGGGCGAAGGGATGAAGTTGCTGCCCAGGGTGTACATCTTTGCCAGCGGACATACCATTCCAGTGTCACAGAAATCATACACATATTTACCGCGGGTCAGGCTCGGGCAGGAAGCGGGCTCCACCGCGATGATCTCATAGTTTCTTTCCCCTCTGAGCATCTCGCCCACAAACGGGGAGATCAGGCCGCCCAGATTGGAACCGCCGCCCGCACAGCCGATGATCATGTCGGGAACGATGCCGTACTTATCCATAGCAGTCTTGGTTTCCAGGCCGATCACGGTCTGATGCAGAAGCACCTGAGAAAGCACACTGCCCAGCACGTAACGGTAGCCCTCCTGGCTGGTGGCCGCTTCCACCGCTTCGGAAATGGCGCAGCCCAGGCTGCCGCCGGTTCCGGGATGCTCTGCAAGGATCTTTCTTCCCACCGCCGTGGTATCAGAGGGCGAAGGCGTCACCTTCGCTCCGTAGGTGCGCATCACTTCCCGGCGGAAAGGCTTCTGTTCATAGGAAACCTTTACCATATATACCTGGCAGTCCAGTCCCAGATAAGCGCAGGCCATGGAAAGCGCGGTTCCCCACTGTCCGGCTCCGGTTTCCGTGGTCACGCCCTTCAGGCCCTGCTTTTTCGCATAGTAGGCCTGGGCGATGGCGGAATTGAGCTTGTGGCTTCCGCTGGTATTATTGCCCTCAAATTTATAGTAAATCTTGGCCGGAGTCTGCAGCTTTTCCTCCAGACAGTAAGCCCTGACCAGCGGAGAAGGACGGTACATCTTGTAGAATTTCTGAATCTCCTCCGGGATATCGATATAGGCGGTAGTGTCGTCCAGCTCCTGCTTCACCAGCTCGTCGCAGAACACGCCGCGCAGGTCGTCAAACGTCATGGGCTTTAAGGTTGCCGGATTCAGGAGCGGCGCGGGCTTATTCTTCATATCCGCTCTCACGTTGTACCACTGCTTCGGCATCTCATTCTCTTCCAGATAAATTTTGTAGGGAATTTCTTTGTTTGCTGCCATAACTTCTTCTCCTTTTCATAGATGAAATGGTAACCTGCAGGATGAGGCGGAGTCAGAGTGGAACGCCATGAAAAAGAATCCCGCTTGCGGGATTCTCCGCCTGCGGCGGGTCGCGTAAGCGACATCTTCCATTCCGCCGCAGTGCGATCCACCGGAGGTTTTTATACGATAGGAAATGAAATTTCCTATCGTATAAAAAAACGCCTCAAACCCTGTTCTTCAGGATTTGAGACGGTAATAAACTTTCGTTATTATCGCGGTACCACTCAAATTGACGTAACGTCCACTCTTGTCATACTCTGCGTATGCATGCACTATTATGCACGCCGGGCTGATAACGGGTCCGGTTACCCGCCGACGCCTACTTGATTCGGGCCGGCCTCAAAAGTCCATTCGGCAAAAGCTCCTATACCGCATTCCCACCATCCGCGGCTCTCTGAGATATTCACTGATGCTTACTACTCTTTCTCACAGGTTTGGGGTTTTCTGTTAGCAATAAGATATCGCAAAACGCGCCTTCTGTCAACCCACTTTTAGGAAAAATTTACGATGCCTATCCCGCAATCCGCTTCTCCCCGCTTCGGAATCCGTCAGAACTCACAGAGAAATCACCCTTCCCGCCTCTCCCGGAAGGCATTTTTCTCCAAACGTCTCCCGCATCCGCACAATCGCTTCGATTCCGGTACAGTGCAGGGGGATGATCCATCTGAAATCACAGCGGCGCAGTCCTTCCACCGTGGCGGACAGCCGCCTTTCTCCGCAGCCTCTCAGATGCATGCCCGCAAGAAGAAGCCACAGCCGCTCATGCGGGAACGCTTCCTTCACCCGTTCCAGACAGTTGAGGATTCCCATGTGGGCGCAGCCGGCAAATACGGCAAGCCCTTCCGGCGTGCGGATCACCAGAAGCTGTTCGTCCTCCATGTAATCCTGAACAAGGCCGTCCGCCTTCCGCACAAAAAACTGATCCGGCAGGGGCTCTTCAGGCACCACAGCCTGGATTCCGCCCAGGGTCCAGATATCCGGAAAGATTTCCTCCCTCTCTCCGGTCAGATACAGAAGTCCTCTTTCCTGAAGCAGACTCCGGATATCGCAGCCATCATTCTCACAGTCTGCCGTCTCCGGCTTCCCTTCTTCGCAGCCCTTCTTTCTGCGCCAGGGGATTCCGATTTCCCGGTATGTCCCCCGCTCCCTGCTGCCGGTCAGCTTCTCCTCAAAGGCCCTTTCCCGCACAAAAACAGGCGGGAGCTGTTCTTGCGGAAAGCCCGATAATCCCCCGCTGTGATCGTAATGACCATGGCTTAACACGATGCCGTCCAGGCCGCTCAAATCCATCTTCAGCTTCTGCGCATTCTGCAGATATACGCCGCTCTGGCCCGTGTCAAACAGGATCCGCCGTCCCGCCGCTTCCACCAGAACGGACAGACCGTGCTCCGCCAGAAGTCCTCTCTTATTCACCGTATTTTCCGTCAGAATCACAAGCTTCATCGCTGCCTCCCCGCCTTCCTTCCCGGCTTTTCCCGGGATTATCTCCGCTATGCCCATACCCGTTTCAGGCTGCAAATCAGATGCTTTTATCATAAGCCGCATGTTTCCGGATTGTCAATTATTGTTTACAAAACGTTTGATTTCTGTTTTATTTTTATTAAATTTGCATTAAATATCATATCCCTGTATTGACTGTCCTTCGGAAAACATTTACACTCTTGGAAGGAGGATACTGCAGCAACGGCAGTCATTATGCTGCGGTAAACGATTTATGAATCTCGAAAAACAGAAAACCTTTCTGATCCGTTTCGCTTTTTGGGTGATTATCATCGCCATCATTTATATCTGTCTGAAGTATGCGCTTCCTTTTTTTGCTCCTTTTGTATTCGGCTTTGTCATTGCCTTTCTTTTGAACTGGCCGATCCGGTGGCTGGAAAAAAGGCTGCGCGTTCCGAGAGCGCTTCCGGCCATTCTGCTGACGGCTTTGTTTTTTGTTGCAGCAGGGGCCCTGATCACTTTTCTGGGCTTCCGCGTTTTCGCCTCGATCAAACAGGGGATTGGAGCGCTGCCCTCCTTCTACGGCACTACGCTGCTTCCAATGCTTGAGGATCTGTTTTCTCAGCTTGAAGTAACTCTGTCCGCGCTGGATCCTTCGGCGGTCGCCGTTATTGAAGATATTTCACAGGATGTAATCGGCTCGCTTGGAAGCTTCGTATCCAGCGCTTCCGTCCGCGCCATCAGCGCCATTTCCTCACTGGCAACCTCCGTTCCCGGCACGTTTCTGAATCTGGTCATTACCATCATTGTGACCTTTTTCATGACCATCGACTATCCGAAGATTACGGAGTTCATCTTGCGGCAGTTTCCGGAGGGCGGCCGCAGAGTTGTGTTTGAAATCCGGGAATATGTCTGCGGAACGCTGATCAAATGCATCCTTTCCTATGCGTTGATCCTGTTCATCACCTTCACCGAGATTTCCATCGGCCTGACGATTCTCAAGGTTCCCAACGCCCTCCTGATCGCGGGATGTATCGCCATTTTTGATATCCTGCCCGTGCTCGGCACCGGAGGCATCATGATTCCCTGGGCGATCCTGTCCCTGATCACGGGTGATTTTTTCCGGGGCTTCGGTCTGCTGATCCTGTATCTGGTCATCACTGTAATCCGCAACATCATCGAGCCCAAAATCGTGGGGCATCAGGTGGGCCTGCATCCGGTGGTGACGCTGGCCAGCATGCTGGCGGGCCTGAACCTGTTCGGCATCATCGGGCTGTTCGGTTTCCCGATTACGCTGTCGCTTCTGAAGAATCTGAACGACAGAGGGGTGATTCATATTTTCAAATGACGTGCACCTTCCAGATAAAAAAGTGTGCGCCAAGGCGCACACTCGCGCCGAGCGCGGTTGCCTTCAGGCAACATCTACCTTGCGCGCG
>NBJMC04202__coassemble_1445_pt1 | contig 30130 bp, 22 predicted proteins | sample NBJMC04202__metabat2_high_PE_053 | metagenome-assembled genome bin NBJMC04202
AGGCTTCCTGCTCCCTGATCAACTTCCGCATTTCCTTTCGGTCCTTCCGAAAGGGCAGCACTGCAAGCAGTTCTCTCAGAGAAGTCCGGAATGCTCCATAATCCATCGGCTCATCCGCCCGAATCAGGATCATCGGATAATCACAGAATAAGCTGCGAAAAGCATCCTCCTTTTCAAACTGCATCATATCGCTCAGGCACAAAGGACCGTCCCAGGGATCTGCTCCGTGATACAGGCACACGGTATAGACAGGAAGCAGCCGGTCCATGCTCCGTATCCGTCCGAGCCGTTCTGAGGCGTTTTGATAGCCCTTTCTTTTCTCATTCTTCTTCTGAAGTGCCCTTGCCTGACGCGAGTATTCCTGCACGTCATAGTTCATGCAGCGAAGCGGCATTCCGTAATCTACCGTCTCCTGCGCTTCCAGTGCCACCAGACGCAGAATACTCCCTCCGTTTCTGACCCGCCGAATAATATCTCTCGTACGGCTACGGTACCCTATGTTCCGCCCCTTTCCTTCCTTTTCGGTATAATGCTCCGATGCGTCCTCAAGCTGTTCCGGATCAACCGCCTGAATGCCGCCGAATACGGCGCCGTTCATCAGATCGGCAAATCTGGCATTGTCCTCCAGATAACGCAGAATGGCATCATTCTTTTCACCCATTTTCTACAGCCTCCCTTTCCCGGCAGTCATGCAGAAACTGCCCTGCCGTTTTCCTTTTTCTGTTGTTTTCCAACCTCTGTGTAAATACGGCAGACTCGCCAAAAGAATAACGCAGATCGTCAGATATGTTTTTGATGAAACTATCATAAGACATAGGGGCCTGAAATGTCAATCGATTTCTACCGGTTCGTTTCCGTAGGGTCTGCGCAGTTCATGCGCAGACCTGACTGAATAATATGCTGTTGTTCCACACGGCTGACACTGAAAGATTCGAAAGCCAGCGTCACGCTCTTACCGCATGGCCCACAGCCGGTCATGATCCAGCTGGAAGGGATAATTCTTCAGCTTCCGCGGATTTTCCAGAAGCTCGTTCACATCCCGCTCCCACAATTCGTCGGGAATGGAAACCTCCCCCAGAAGCGCGCGGATGTATTCCGAGAAGCTCTGCTCGCTTCCAAACTCCAGCAAAGAGAGCACGCGCATGGCCTCCTCCCTGTCGCCGTAGCAGCGCAGGAATCCGGGCAGGAAGATTCCCACCGCCTTTCCATGGGGCAGGCCCATCTCACAGGTAACCGGATAACTCAGGCCGTGGGGCAGACTGGTACCGGTATGGGCGATTGCCATGCCGCCCAGCGTACAGGCGTTCATCAGAAGGCGGCGTTCTTCCTCTCCGATCTCATAACGCAGAAGCCGGTCCTTCACCTTCGCCCAGGTACGCAGGCCCATCTCGCTGTAAAAACGGCTGTAATCGGTGGTATTCGCATTCAGGTGGCTCTCAATCAGATGGGCCAGCGTGTCCACCGCCGTATGGACGCAGCCGTTTCTGGACGCAGTCTGCAGATAGGAAATGTCCACCAGCGCCAGCGCCGGGAAAATGTGGTGGCTGATGCTCTGTTTGGTTTTCCTTTCCAGATGGGGAAAATCATGGCGCACATCCGCTCCGGGCGCGGTGGTGAGCACAATTTCCGGAAGCACATTTTTCGTCAGAATGGCATAGGGCGTAACCTCGGAGCCCGTGCCCGCCGTTGTGGGCACTTCCGCCACCGGAACCGCCGGACGTACACCGCCCTCCGGCCTGACTTTCTGATAAAGGAAATCCGTATCCCGCCCCGGATTGGCTATGAGAAGGGCGACGGCCTTTGCCGCGTCCATCGGAGAGCCGCCGCCGATTCCGACGACGAAATCCGCACCTGCGGAAATCCCCAGCGAAGCCGCCTTCTTCACCGTTTCCACAGAAGGATTTTCTTCCACTTCGTCAAAGACAGTATAGGGAATTTTCTCCCTGTCCAGCGCATTTTTCACATCATCCAGGGAGCCGTTGATCCGGGAGGAATGCTTTCCCGTCACGATCAGCGCCCTTGTCCCCAGGGCAGCCAGTTCCCTGCTGTGGTTTTCCACACATTTTTTCTCCTGATACACTTTGGTCGGCATGTACAGCTTCATCTTATGATTTCCTCCCTTTTACCTGCGGGCATGCCGGAACAGGCGTTCCCGAATATTGTTATGTTTCCATTTTGCCACAGGCCATCGTCAAATTCAATAGGCAGGCAAGGTTGACCATCCTCCATATCCCACATGAAAATAATTCATTTCTTGCCGGTTTTCCCATTATAGTATACTGAATCAAACAGGGCGGCCTGCCGGCCATCCTTCTTCTGAAAACAAAAGAAAAGACAAAGAACAGGAGCATGCGCCATGAAAATCACTGACATTAAGCTGGAAAAGGTCCGGATCGAGCTGACCGCTCCCTTTCGGGTGGCTTTCGCGGAAATCAATTATTCGGAAAATCTGCTGATTAAGGTTTCAACGGATGAAGGAATCGACGGGTACGGCGAGGCGGCCCCCATGCCTTACGTGACGGGTGAAACCATAGACAGTGCGAACAGCGTCGTCCGGCTTTTAAAACCGGGGCTCATCGGAATGAACCCCTTCGATATTGAAAAAATTCACGAGCTGATGGACAGCTGCATCCACGGAAACGGTTCCGCCAAGTGCGCCATCGATCTTGCCATGTACGATATCATGGGAAAGGCGATGGGCCAGCCCGTATATAAACTTCTCGGCGGATATTCCAACCGGGTTCAGAATGATATCACCATCGGAATCAGCACGCCGGAGGAAATGGCGGAAGAAGCCAGAAAACATGTGGAGCAGGACGGCTTCCACATTCTGAAAATCAAAGCGGGCATCTGTGTGGAAGAGGATATCCGGGCCATGCATCTGATCCGGGAAGCCGTTGGCAGCTCCATCCGGCTTCGGGTCGACGCCAATCAGGGCTATCACGCCAGCGAAGCGGTCTATGCGCTGAAGGAATTTAAAAAGGTGGGAATCGAGGCTGTAGAGCAGTGCCTTCCCGACTGGGATTTTGAAGGTTCCGCCTATGTGCGCAGCCGGTCGGAGGGCATTCAGATCATGCTGGACGAATCCATCCACAATCACAGGGATGCAGCGAGGGCCTGCAGGGGCGGCTGTGCCGATATTCTCAACATCAAGCTGATGAAATGCGGCGGACTGTTCCGGGCCTCTCAGATCAACTCCATCGCGGAAGCCTTTGGGGTCGGCTGTATGGTGGGCTGTATGATGGAAACCAAACTGGCGACCACCGCAGGAGTCAGCCTGGTTGCCGCCAAAAAGAACATCACGGAGGCGGACTGCGACAGCTTCCTTTTCTATGCCGACGAACAGACCGGCATGACCGGCGGCTTCACGCGGGAAAACGATATTTTCACCCTGCTGGATGCCCCCGGCTTCGGCCTGGATCTTTCCTTCTGAAAATTGGCGGTATAAAGGCCGCACACATGCCTCTCCCGATGTGTGCGGCCTTCACTCATGAGCCGAACAATATTGTGAGTTCTCTGATAAACTGTTTTTCCACCTCGGAAAGCGTTGTCGTTTCCTTCTTAATCCAGCCGAACTCGTACTTCAGCCTGATGTTCTGGCAAGGATAAATCACCATGGAAAGCGGGATATTCAGCCTGTTATAGATTCTTCCGCTCTGGGCCACACAGAAATAGGCCGGAATCTGCCCGCAGAGACTCACCGCCGTATCATTATCCGCCACATATACCACCCGGGGATTTCCCAGCGCATTCCGGATCTCAGTCTCCTCCCTGGTAAATGGATAGATGGTTTCCTTGGTCATGAGAAGCCGCTGCTCCGCCAGCATCCCCTTTCTGATACGACTGATTTCCATTTCATTCAGAGGATTGTTTCTCGATACGGCTATGCCCACATTCAGCCTGCCCAGCGCATGGTACTCGATTTCATTTTCCGAAAAGAGGGCGCAGGCCTCGTCCGTAAAGGTATTAAGGGTCATCAGAACTCCGAGATCGCACCTGCCGTCCCTCACATCTGCAAATACCTCAGAATAGGTCTTCTGATAAAACTGAAAATCGGCGTCCTCATTCAGATGTCTGGCGAGAAGCCTGGCAAATACCTCGCTGGCAAACAGCATCTGTCCACAGGAAGCACTGAATCGAAGCGGCATTTTTACACCGTTTTTTTTCACGGATGCCATTTCCCTCATGCGGTTCACATGCCGAAGGGTCTGCTCCGCTTCCTCCAGGAAGGCCCTCCCGAATTCCGTAGGAACCGCTCCCTCCGTCGTCCGGATGAAAAGTTCCTGTTCCAGCTCTATTTCCAGGGAATGAATGGATTTGCTCAATGCCGACTGGGAAATAAACAGCGTCTGCGCGGCTCTGCTGAAGGAGCCGAGCCGGTTGATTTCACTGGCATAAATGAGCTGATTCAGATTCATATACTTTCGTTCCTTCCTGCCATACGGCCGCGATCCGGCCCAGCGCGCCGATCTCCTGCGCGGGATTCCCTTCTACCGCGATGATATCTGCCAGATATCCTTCTGCAAGCAGGCCGATGGAATCCTGCATGTCAAGCGCCTTCGCGCCGTTTGCCGTCGCACAGGCTATGGCCTCCAGCGGCTTCAGCCCGTATTGTACCATACAGCCGCACTCCCGGTAAACAGGCGAAGCCTCCGGGTGACAGCAGGCGTCTGTGTCAGTTCCCACCGCCACCGTAACCCCGGTATCATACAGCTTTCGGAAATTTTCCCGGTAGGTATCCACCGTATCCTGAAGATAAGCGGCGTTTTCACTCAGCCCTTCCCGCGCCGCCTGCCCTTTCACCTGTTCATTGGCATAGTGGAACACATACATGGTGGGAACCCAGACCTGTCCGTTGTCACGCATGCGCTCCGCCTGTTCCACCGTCAGATGGGTACCGTGCTCAATGCTGTCGCAGCCCGCCTCGATACACATCTGTATGGACGGACCATATCCCGCATGCGCGGCTGCCCGGCGGCCAAAGCGATGTGCCTCCCGCACCGCCGCATTCAGTTCTTCCTGACTGAACTCCTCTCCCCGGTAAGCCTCGCTGTCCAGCAGCTTGATCCAGTCCGCGCCATCCCGGATGCTGCGCCGTACCGCCTTTCGGATTTCCTCTATACCGTCCACTTCTTCCACGGCCCCCTTCATTCCCCAGCCATGGCCGCCGGTGATACACAGTCCCTTCAGGCTGGTCAGAATGCGGGGAGTGCGCAGAAAGCCGCAGACCGCCGCTTCCCGCAGCGTTGTTCCAATGCCGTCCGCACTGGACATATCCCGAATGGTGGTCACACCCGCCCTCAGGGTTTCTTCCATCCGTCTGCCGATCCAGAGCGCACGAAGCATCCGGTTTTCCTCCAGCCTTCTTTCCATTTTCAGTCCGTAATAATAGCCGATATGGGTATGCAGGTCAATCATTCCCGGCATCAGGGTACATCCCTTCAGGCAGGCGGTTTCCCCTGCATATCGGCCGCAGAGCGCCTCTGCCTTTCCGACCGCCCGGATCCTTCCTCCCTCAAGAACAACGGCTCCTTCTTCGATCACCGTCTTCCCGTCCCCCGTTATCACTCTGTCCGCAGTCAATATCATACTCATGCCAGCTCCTTCGCCCGCAGGCACATCACCTGATGCCCTTCCTCCAGTTCCTGTATATCGACACCCTCCCGGCAGGCGTCCTTCGCATACGGGCAGCGGCCCGCGAAACGGCATCCGGCAGGCGGATCATAGGGCGTGGGCAGATCTCCCTCCAGCAGCACTCTCTTCTTTTCCGCCTTCTCCTTTCTGGTAAATGCGGGAGCGGCAGAGAGCAGCGCCCGGGTATACGGATGAGCCGGTGTATCGAAAATCTGCTTCTTGCTTCCCATTTCCACGATCTGTCCCAGATACATCACCGCAACCTCATCGCTGATGAAGCGCACGATGCTCAGATCATGAGAAATGAACAGATAGGTCAGCCCCATATCCTCCTGCATGTCCTTTAAAAGATTGATGATCTGCGCCTGAATGGAAACATCCAGAGCGGAAACCGCTTCATCGCAGACCACGAATTCCGGATTGGTGGCCAGCGCCCTCGCAATGCTGATTCTCTGGCGCTGGCCGCCGGAAAACTGATGCGGAAAGCGGGTTGCCTGCTCCGGAAAAAGGCCGCATTTACGCATCAGCTCTTCCACCCGTTCCTCCAGCTGCGCCCGGTTTTCCACCAGCTTCTGGGATCGCAGGCCTTCTCCGATCAGATCATAAACCGTCATTCTGGGATCCAGAGACGAATAGGGATCCTGAAAAACAATCTGCATCTTTCTGCGCAGCTCATGCAGCTTATCTCCCGACGCAGTGCACACATCCGTCCCCTCAAAGAGGACCTTTCCCGCCGTCGCCGTCTCGCAGACCTTTCCGCCGTACATGACCACCACACGGTCCGCCATCTCGCTGATCACGCCGAGATCGTGGGTAATGAAAAGGAAAGAGCTTCCGGTCTCCCGCTTCAGTTCATTCATCAGATCCAGAATCTGCGCCTGGATCGTCACGTCCAGCGCTGTGGTGGGCTCATCCGCAATGATCAGCTTCGGCGCGGTAATGAGCGCCATGGCGATCATCACTCTCTGGCGCATTCCGCCGGAAAGGCTGAAGGGATAGCGGAACATCATTTCCTCCGGTGTGGGGATTTTCACCTTCCGCAGATATTCCACACATTTCTTTCTCGCCTGTCCGGTACTGATCTTCTGGTGGTTTTTCAGCGCCTCGATCATCTGGTCTCCGATGGTATACAGCGGATTCAGCGCCGTCATCGGCTCCTGAAAGATAATGGAAATATCCTTTCCCCGGATCTTTCGAAGCTCCTTCTCCGACATTTCCAGCGTATTCTTTCCTTCAAACAGAATTTCTCCGCCCGCATAGGAGACATTTCCCTGCACAAGCCTGACGATAGACATGCAGCTCACGCTTTTTCCGCAGCCGCTCTCTCCGACCACGCCCAGGGTTTCTCCCTCTTTCACATCAAAGGAAACGTCGTCCACCGCCTTCAAAACGGCTTCGTCCGTCACGAAATAAGTTTTCAGGTTTTTTATCGAAAGCAGTGTTTCGCTCATGTTCTCCTCCATACCAGCGCTTCCCGTCCGGGCAGAACGCTACATTTTAAGCCTTGGATCCAGCGCGTCACGCAGACCGTCTCCCACCAGGTTCAGCGCCAGGGCGCTCAGAGCAATGGAGATGCCCGGAAACAGCAGAAGATAGGGCGCCGTGCTCATATAGGTCCTCGCCGTGCTCAGCATCACGCCCCATTCCGGGGTGGGCGGCTGTACGCCCATGCCGATGAAGGAAAGCCCTGCGGCAGTCAGCATCATGGAAGCCACAGACATGCTGGCCTGTACGATGATCGGCCCCATGGCGTTCGGCAGAATATGACGGGTAATAATGGTAAAATTGCTGCTGTCACAGGCCCTCGCCGCCATGATGTATTCCTGTTCCACAATCGAGAGGATGACAGAGCGGACGATACGGATAAAGCCGGGCAGGCTCACGATGGTCACTGCAATCAGCAGGTTGGTCATGCTGGAGCCGAGCGCCGCAACCACAGCCAGAGCGAACAGCAGTCCCGGCACGCTGCTTAAGATATCGCACAGCCGCATGACGATGCTGTCAAAGCGGGAGCCGTACAGTCCGCAGCAGGCGCCGATGATTCCGCCGAAAAACAGGGAAACCGCCGTGGTTCCCACGCCCAGGGAAAGGGACCTTCTGCTTCCATGAATGATCCGGGCGAACATGTCCCTTCCGAACTCATCCGTTCCCAGCCAGTGCTGCGCACACGGAGCCATCAGACGTTCCTGCGCATTCTGAGCGAGCGCCTTTTCATAGGGCACGATCAGATCCGCAAACACCGCGAAGAATACGAAGACGGCCAGCACCACAAGCCCCGCCATTGCCGCCTTATTTTTTCGAAACAGCTTCCACGCATCCTGCGCAAAGCCATGATTTCTTTTTCTCTTTATTTCCATAACAGGCATCTCCCATCTGCCGCGTGAACGGCAAAAAACAGTTTCATAAGGCCGGTATTCATCCGTAGCTCCCGCCAGGCGTCTGTGCTCCTAGCGGATCACCCGTTCCCGGATGCGGGGATCAATCACCGCATAAAGAATGTCCACTGCCACCATCACCAGGCAGAAAAAGGTGGATAAAAATACGGTGGAGGACATGACGACAGGAATGTCCTTATTCCGGATTGCGTTCAGAACATAATTTCCCAGGCCGGGAATGGAGAATACGGTTTCACAGATCACCGCTCCTCCCAGAATGGAGCCGAAGCTGGTTCCCATCACGGTCAGCACCGGCAGAATCGCATTTTTCAGCGCATGCTTCCAGATCATACGCGCCGGGGTGCAGCCCTTTGCACGGGCGGTGCGCATATAATCCTGTCGGATCGCTTCCAGCATGGTCGTTCTTGTCAGGCGCATCAGCTGTGCGCTTCCTCCTGCGGCCAGCGTGATGACCGGAAGAATATAACTCCGCCACTCATCGATCCCATGGGTGGGAAGCACGCCAAGCTTCAGGCCGAACAGGTAGATCAGAACCATTCCCAGAAAAAAGCCCGGAATGGAAGAAAGCAGAATGGATACTGTCGTCCCGAACACATCCGCAGCGGAATACTGTTTCACCGCGGAAAGAATTCCCAGTGAAATTCCCACGATGGAAGAAAGCACAAAGGCAAGAACTCCCAGCCGCAGCGTCACGGGCAGCTTGGAAAAAAATTCATCTGCAAAGGGCTGTCTGGTCCGGTAGGAGGTTCCCAGATCTCCATGCAGCAGATCGCCCAGATAGCTCACAAACCGGACCAGGAACGGCCTGTCATACCCCAGTTCATGGTTCAGCGCATCCACCGTTTCCTGCTTTGCCGATATTCCCAGAATCTGCCTGCCCGGATCACCCGGCGTCAGATTCATGATGGCAAACACGATAAACAGCACGCCCAGCAGCGTCGGGATGATCAGAAGCAGTCTTTTTATGATATACTTCAGCATAGCCATTCTCCTTTGAAATTTCCTGCAGTATTTTTTCGAAAGCGGCCGATGGCCGCTTTTTTATGCCGGATATGTACAATTTTCATATCCTGTGCTTCAACACGCCACTACGTTATCACAATACGGCATTTATCATATTGCAATTTTCCCCCTTCTGTCAATGAACCGTGGCTTTTCATGATATGATTTATTCTCATATCCCATATGATTTTTTTGCAAATTTCACCGTTTTTGTTTTCGTGTATAATGTTACATATTTATTCATGAATTTCCGGCGCAATCCGGGAATTTATGCCATCATTATTCATATTTATTATTTTCATGCCGACATACGCCGTATGGATCCTGTTACACGGCATACGCCGGAAAGTGAGGAGGAACCTTATGAAAAAGAAATGGAAATCGCTCAAACCGCTCACCGCAGTATTCTGCGCGGCCGCTCTCACGCTCGGACTGGCGGCCTGCTCCGGCGGAAACACTTCCGCTGATACGGGAAGTGCCTCCGATACGGAAAGCGCATCTTCGGCAGGCCAGGAAGCTGCCGGCTCAGGCAGCGCCTCCGGCCGCACCGATCTGAATCTGCGCATCGGGGATGCCTTCAGCACGGTGGATCCCCACAACCTGTCCCTGAATTCGGACATCATGCTGAGCCGCCAGATCTATGAGCCCCTCTACTGGATCAATGACGAGGGAGAAGAAATCCCCATGCTCGCCACCGAATATTCCATCAGCGAGGACGGTCTCACCTGGACTTTTCAGCTGAGAGAGGGGGTCACTTTCCAGAACGGGGATCCCCTGACCGCACAGGACGTGGTTTATTCCTATGAAAGATGCTTTGACAACGCTTACATGCAGGAAAAGGTAGAGGCCATTGATTCCGTTACGGCTCCCGACGATTCCACGGTGGAAATGCATCTGAAATATCAGTTTTCTCCTCTGATGGAGAAAATCGCCGCAATCGGCATCGTCAGCCAGTCCTTTGCGGAAGCGAACATGGATGACCAGGGCCTGCTCGGTTTCAACGCCTGCGGCACAGGAGCCTATTCCGTCAAGGAAGCCATTCCGGACGTGAGCATCACGCTGGAAGCTTATTCGGGTTACTGGGGCGGCGAGGCTCCCATCAAAACGCTGAATTTCGAACAGATCACCGACGAAACCACAGCGGTCACCGCTTTTGAGGCCGGGGAAATCGATGTGATGAGCATTCCTTCCGCCAACTGGGCGCAGATCAGCGAAAGTGGACAGTATAATACCGATTCCCGTCCTTCCAATCATGTGGTCTATCTGATTTTCAATACGGAAGCCGCTCCTTTCGACAACAGGGAGCTGCGTCAGGCCATCGCCTACGCCATCAACCGGGAAGACATCATCGCCGTAGCGGCGGACGGGCTTGCAGATCCCGCCACTTCCCTTGCCACCTCTTATATGCTCGGCTACACAGAGGATCACATGACCTACGAATATGATCCGGAAAAGGCCAAAGAGCTTCTGGCAGAGGCCGGCTATCCCGACGGGCTTGACATCGGCAGCATGAAAACCATGAGCGGCTCCTATTTTGAAAAGGTAATGCAGGTGGTTCAGTCCCAGCTTGCAGAGATCGGCATCACGAGCACCATCGAGGGAATGGACGGAAACAGCCTGGTTGAGGACTGCATCACCGGAAATTTCACGCTTGCGGATATGGGACAGAACCTGAGCCTTGATTACGATTTCCTGAAAACCTATTTCAATGAGGAGTACATCAACGGCCTGAACATGGCACGAGTCTCCGACAGCCAGATTCAGGAACTGTTCGAACAGGGTGCGTCCACCACGGACAGAGAGGAACGTCTCGCCATCTATCAGGAAATCGAAGACCTGACACAGGAACTGTGCGCCTATGTTCCGCTCTACAATCTGCAGACCACCACAGCCTGGAACAAGGATCTGAACTACACGCCTTCTGTAACGGGCGTGCTTTACAAGGACTGCAGCTGGAATTAAGTCCAGGAAGCATAAAACGCCTGGCATGGAGGAAAAAATGATCGATAAAAACAGCATCAGACAGAAGGCGGAGGAAATGATTTCCAGATTTCAGATTCCTTCCGTCAGCATCACTTATTATGAAAACGATTCCTTCGAAACGGTCACGGCCGGCTTTTCCAATCTGGAAAGCCAGACTCCGGCGAACGAAGACACCATGTATTCCATCGGTTCCTGCACCAAATCCTTCACGGCTGCCGCCATTGCGGTGCTCTGCGACCGGGGACTTCTGTCTCTGGATGATCCGGTCCGAAAATATATTCCCGAATTTGATATGTATGACTCCTATGCAGGAAGCCATCTGACCGTTCGGGATATGCTCTGCCACCGCTGCGGCCTTCCGAGACATGAACTCGCCTGGTACCCCAGGCTGTCCGAATATTCGGAGAAACAGATGATCGACATGCTTCGCCACTTAAAGCCCAACGCGCCGTTCCGGTATAAATGGCAGTATCAGAATATGATGTACACGCTGGCAGGCATCCTCATCAGCAGGGTCAGCGGAACCACATGGGAAAATTTCGTGGAGGAAACGCTCGTCGGCCCGCTCGGCCTCGGCGCCATTTCCTATGATGCTCCCCAGTTTGACACCTTTGAAGCCGCCGCGCAGGGCTACCGCTATTTCGAAGATCCCGTTCCGGCCGGCAACAAACCGGTTCCAAACTGCTCCCTCTACACCATGAGCCCGGCCGGCTCCATCAGCATGAGCAGCCCTCAGCTTGCCAAATGGGATACGCTTTTCCTGAACAGGGGAACGGTGGACGGCCGTCGGATCATTTCCGAAGAAATGTGCAGCCAGCTTTTCACGCCGCAGATGCTCTGTTCCGATCCCATCGCCGAGCCTCTGCAGGGCTATCTGAGCCTGAGCACCTATGGCATGGGCTTCTTTATCGACAGCTACCGCGGCGCTTCTGTTGTACAGCACGGCGGACACATCGACGGCTTTATCGCGGATCAGTGCTTCGTGCCGGAAAAGAATTTCGCCTGCGCCGTACTCACCAATTCCGAACATCCCTACGGTGCCCGCGTCATGCGCTATCACCTTCTGGACGCCGTACTCGGCCTGGAGAGCGTGGACTGGACGGGCCGTTTCTTCTCCTTCTATGAGGAGCAGCAGAAAAAGCAGGCGGAGGAACGCATCTGTCCCACCGATATCCGCGCACAGTCCGAGGCCTGGCCGTGTCCCGCATCCCTTTCCGACATCTGCGGCAGCTACACCGAAGGCGGCTACGGAGACATTCTCATCACCCGGGAAGGGGACGGACTGAAGCTGGACCTCGGCACGCTGAGCCTTCACGGATTCCATTACCGTGACCGTTACTTCCTCTTCTCCGAGGAGCATGTGCTTCCAGGCCTGCAGCTTGAGGCTGAAGCGGAAACTGACAGAGATGGCAATGTCACAGCGTTTCTGGTTGCGCTGGAGCCTACGGATAAAGAGAAGATTCGTTTTGTGAAAATATAATATGATCTGAAAAAGCCCGGCAGCTGTATGATCCCAGCCGCCGGGCTTTTTTCTGTTACTTTTTTAATATAATTTTTCCTTCATTTCACAGTTTCAGCCGATCTCATTCGCTTCCCTGTTCACGCATTCACCACATCCGGCCTTAAACCGCCGTTCTCCTGCGCATACCTCCGGATATTGGACGCGTTCGCGTACCGGGTGAAGGAATCGCCGTCCGCAACCACCAGCGTGGGGGCCTGCATCACGCCGAATTTCTGTGCCAGCTCCGCGTTCTCCTGGGCATCCACCGGAATATAGTCCATATCCTTCAGATACTCCTTTGCCAGACGGCAGTTGGGACAGGTCTTCGTGGTGAACAGGTACTTCACCACATCGGGATGCTGTTCCTGCACAGCCGGCTCCCTCTTCTCAAAATCGGAAATGTCAACCACACGGGGACCCTTGTGCTTCAGAACGGACTTTGAAACATCGTACTCGGTCCGGTTCTGGAATTCCTGGACCTTTCCATCGTTCCAGTTCTGGACAGGCCGATAGTAGCCGGTGATACGGCTCCATACCTCCGTTACCCTGCCGCATTTCGGGCAGACCTTCTGCTCTCCGGTCAGATACCCGTGCTCCGGGCAGATGGAGTAGGTGGGAGACATGGTATAGTAAGGCAGCTTATAGTTTTCCGCGATGGTGCGCACCAGATTGGCGGCCGCCTTCCAGTCGGGAAGCTTTTCGCCAAGGAAGGCATGGAACACGGTTCCTGAGGTATACAGGGTCTGCATCTCGTCCTGAATATCCAGAGCGTCAAAAATGTCCACGGTATAGTCCACCGGCAGATGGGAGGAGTTGGTGTAATAAGGGGTATCTCCCTCCTTGCCCGCGGTTTTGATGCCGGGCCATCTCTTCCGGTCGTGCTTCGCCAGACGGTATGTTGTGCTCTCCGCAGGAGTGGCCTCCAGATTGTAAAGGTCGCCATACTGCTCCTGATAGTCGGAGAGACGCTCTCTCATGTGGTTGAGCACCTCAATGGTGAACTTCTGCGTCTTTTCACTGGACATATCGGCTCTCAGCCAGTTGGCGTTCAGTCCCACCTCGTTCATGCCGATCAGGCCGATGGTGGAAAAATGGTTGTTAAAGCTTCCCAGATAACGCTTTGTATAGGGATACAGGCCCTCGTTCAGAAGCCGGGTGATCACTTCCCTCTTGATCTTCAGGGAACGGGCTGCAATGTCCATCATGTGGTCAAGGCGCCTGTAAAATTCCTCTTCATCTGCGGACAGGTATGCGATTCTGGGCATGTTGATGGTCACCACGCCCACGCTCCCGGTGCTCTCGCCGGAACCGAAATATCCGCCGGTTTTCTTTCTCAGCTCTCTTAAGTCCAGACGCAGGCGGCAGCACATGGAACGCACGTCGCTGGGCTTCATGTCGGAGTTGATGTAATTGCTGAAATAGGGCGTGCCGTATTTCGCCGTCATTTCAAAGAGCAGACGGTTGTTTTCCGTATCGGACCAGTCAAAATCCCTGGTGATGGAGTAGGTGGGGATCGGGTACTGGAAGCCTCTCCCGTTGGCGTCTCCTTCGATCATGATCTCAATGAACGCCTTGTTGACCATGTCCATTTCCTTCTTGCAGTCCTTATAGCAGAAATCCATTTCCTTTCCGCCCACGATGGCCGGAAGCTCCGCCAGGTCGTCCGGAACGGTCCAGTCCAGAGTGATGTTGGAAAATGGCGCCTGCGTACCCCAGCGGCTGGGAGTGTTCACGCCGTAAATAAAGGATTCGATGCACTTCTTCACCTCCGGATAGGTCAGATGATCCGCCTTCACGAAAGGAGCAAGATAGGTATCAAAGGAGGAAAAAGCCTGTGCGCCGGCCCATTCGTTCTGCATAATGCCGAGGAAATTCACCATCTGGTTGCACAGCACGGAAAGATGCTTTGCGGGAGCAGAAGTGATCTTGCCGGGAATGCCTCCAAGTCCCTCCTGAATGAGCTGCTTTAAGGACCAGCCCGCGCAGTAGCCGGTCAGCATGGACAGGTCATGGATGTGGATATCCGCATTTCTGTGCGCCTGGGCGATCTCCTCATCGTACACCTCGGAAAGCCAGTAATTGGCAGTCACAGCCCCGGAATTGCTCAGGATCAGTCCACCCACGGAATAGGTAACGGTGGAGTTCTCCTTCACGCGCCAGTCTTCCACCTTCACATAACCGTTGACCACTTCTTTATAATCCAGGATCGTGGACTTCATGTTCCGCATTTTTTCCCGCTGCTTGCGGTACAGAATGTAAGCCTTGGCCACTTCCGCGTAGCCCGCCTGCTCAAGGACCTTCTCCACACTGTCCTGAATGTCCTCCACATGCACGGCTCCTTCTTCCACCTTATCCTGAAAATCTGCCGTCACGCGCAGAGACAGCAGATCAATGATATCATTGTTGTACTGCGTATCCGTGGCGTCAAAGGCTTTCCTTATGGCATCTCCGATTTTGGTAAGCGTGAAATCCGCCTTGTCTCCGTTTCTCTTAATGACCTGGAACATGAGCTTTCCCCCTTGTATTTGATTTCCTGAATGGATTCTGTGCCTTTTATGATAAAGAAATGTCCATCCTGACGGATGGACATTCATCCATAAAACGGGCGATGAACCTATTGTAGCACCTTTCCCCCTTCAAGTCAACGGCAGATACTACATATTGTATTTTCGTCCGAATCATGTTCCAAATATTGTAGATTCTGCCGCATTGGATTATCTGGTCTGCAGGAATTCATATTCCCGCTGCGCCTTTGTATCATCCGGATACAGGGCCAGATATTCCTCCATTTTCAGTCGTGCCTGATCGAACTGTCCCAGATACTCGTAGGCGACGATCTCATTGAACCGCAGCGTCTGCATGATCTGGTTTCCCTCCATGGCGATCCCCGACTGAAAGGCGGTCAGAGCCGCCTCATAGTCCCCGATACGCAGATCACACAGGCCGAGCTGGTTATAAATCCGGGCATCCGGCGTCTGGCTCAGATAGTTATTGTAAACGCTGGCCGCGTAATTATAATCCCCCAGCTGCTCATAGGTCTGTCCCAGAAGACTCACCACCTCGGAGGAGCTGTCCGTATCCATGGCGCTTTCCAGCGCGTTTCTCGCCGTATCATAATTTCCCAGATAGTAATTCATACGGCCTCTGTTATAATCACTGAGTTTACTGTCCTCATCGTCCAGAACCGTCTGAAGATACCCCTGTCCCAGCTCCTGCTGGCCGTTTTCCGCGCAGCTGCAGAAGATATCGATCCTGAGATCATAATCCTGGGGATCAATGGATACCGCCGTATCAAAATCCGCGGAAGCCGCCTCCATATCTCCCTGAGCCAGCTCAATCACGCCTTTCAGATAGTAAGCCGTTTTTTCCTTCGGACGAAGCGCGATGATCGACTCATACACGCTCTTCGCACCGTCCAGATTTCCCTGCTTGTAATATGCGGTCGCCAGATAATAATTGATATCATAATCCAGCTGGTCCGGCCGCTCGTCGCTGTAGGAAAGGGCGCGCTGCAGGCTGCTCACCGCCGAATCGTACTGGGACAGGCCCATGTAGGCAAGCCCCATCCCCCGGTAGGCAAGCTGGGCATCTTCCCCGTTCAGCACTGCCGCCTCAAAAGAATTCAGCGCTTCTTCATATTCCAGCTGCTCCACCAGGGCCATGCCCTGATCCAGGTTTTCCGTTTTTCCGGAGCTGCAGCCGGGAAGAACCGCCAGGGTGAGCGCCGCCAGGACAGCTGCTGCTTTTCTTCTGTCATGCTTCATTTGTGATTCCTCATATTTTCTCAGGCATTTTCCTTTTTCTATCCTACCGCAAAGGACGGCGGCGGTCAACCGCAGAGCAGGTATTTTCCGGATATGACAGGCTTCCAAGTTACTGTTCATGTCCCAGACAGTAAAGCAGAACCGCCTGCTGTACCTCAAGCAGACAGCTCTTGAAGGAATAGCCTGCAAAAAAGGCGCTGTCGATCACATCCTCCGACACCTCTTCCCCTCGGGTAAAGGGCGGACAGGGATTGAGCAGGGCGCCGGGGCGGGCCAGTTCCATTCTCCGCTTCGTAACCTGAAATTTTCGGAAAGCCTCTTTGTGTTCTTTCGGCCAGGCATCCGTGCAGACGATGTCCGCATCCGCCATGACCTCATCCGGATCATGGCAGACTTGTACTCCGTCCATCTCAAAGCCCTGCGGGCAGCACTGGATAAGGGACAGGCCAAGAACATCGGCCGCTTCCTTCCAGGCCCGGCCGATATTCCCCGCCTCGCCAAAAAACAGGTAATGATCGCGCCGAAAATCCTGCCGGATGCGGGAAAGGGCATACAGATCGGAGAGAATCTCACAGGGATGGTTTTCATCCGTCATGGCGTTGACCACCGGGCAGGCGGAATTTGCCGCCAGCCGCTTAAGAAGCCGGATGTCTCTGTGTCTTATCACCAGCAGATCGGCCCAGTTTGCCAGGTAACCTGCCACATCTCTCAGATCCTCTTTTTTATCCAGCGTTTCGGGAGGAAAAAGGATGGGCTGGCCGCCCAGCGCGGCAACGCCCTTTTCGAAGGTCACGCGGGTGCGCAGGCTCGCGGAAGGGAAGAAAAGCACCGCCGTTTTTCCCTGCAACGCCTCCCTGTGTTTTCCGGCCCGGAGTTCGTCCGCCAGGCGGAACACCTCATCAATTCCTTTTTCTCCCAAATCCGAAAGGTGAATCAGATGTTTCACATTTACCACCTCCAAAATCCGGAAGAATGTCCCAAAGGGACATTCTTCGGCATGAAACTTAGTCATGCTTCCAGCTGCCCGTAATCCTTCTTCTCAAATTCCTGGATGGAGATGCTCTTCTTGTTGGGATTGGCGAACACAAAGGTCTTGTCCACGTTCTCCAGGTAGTTCTGGATCTTGTCGTTGGTGGCGCTGATGATGGCCTGGAAGCCCAGCCCCCGGATCAGCTCGATACAGCTTGCCACCTTTTCCGCGTCCATCTTGGAAAAGGCCTCGTCCAGCACCACCAGACGGATGGTGGGACGGCGTGCGGCGCCGGGGGAGGTGCTGATGTGGTAAGCCTGGGCAAAGCTGGCAAGCAGGGCCACATACAGGGGGTTCTGCCCCTCGCCGCCAGAGTTTTTGCGGATCATTTTGCTCAGATCGATCACAAGGCGGTCGTCCCCTTCCACGATCTGTTCCATTTCAAAGGAAAGGTAGGTGCGGTAGTCGGAATATTTTTCCATGTTCCGCTTCGCTTCCTCCTGCTGCTTCGCGTCCGCGGTCTGAGGCGGAAGGAACATGCGGATCAGATCGTTCATCAGCGCGCCGTATTTCTTTTCATGATCCATGGAAAACAGATCCATCTGCCGGTCCATGGAGCCGGAAAGGGCGGAAGGGTCGATTTCCAGGGATTCGTCCATGAACATATCGTAGTATGCGCCGTCCGCTCCGCGGTTTCTGGAAATGCGGAACTGATAACGGTCCTTTCCGAAGTTCAGGCTGCGCAGAATCCGGTTCAGCTCGTCGCGGCGCAGGAACGCCTCCTTGATGGCGCTGCGGATTTTGTAAATGAAGTCCTCCCGGAAATGCTCCACGGCGATCTTCGCCTGTTTTTCCGCGATTTTCTCATATTCCTGGATCTGCTCGCAGGAAAGGCGGGTCAGAAGCTCCTGATAGTCCGCATTGTCCGCCGCGCTGGCAGAAAAATCCCGGCCCGGATGCTTTCTCAGGTAATCGCTTCTTAAATCCACCAGCCTGTTTTTCTTTTCTTCCAGAAGCTGTCCGGCGTTCTCCCGCTCCTCTCCGGTCCGGCGCAGAAGGGCGTCGAAGGAGGGATTTTTCAGGCCAAGGAACCAGCCGTCAAAGGCTTCCTCCCAGTTTTTGCTGGAAACCAGACCCTTCTGCCCGGAAAGGAAGGCTTCGCTTTTCTCCAGATGATCCAGGCTGTCCTTCTCCATTTTCCGGTTCTGGTCGTGAATCCTGAGCTTGACGGTGTCAATTTCCCTTTCCAGCGCCCTCTGTTTCTCATCCACCGCAGAGAGCTGTTCCTTCAGCGCCTCCACCGCGCCTTCTCCCACTTCGGAAAGCTTTTTGTCCAGGCGGGCGAGCTGTTCTTCCTTTCTGCGCTTTTCCTGTACGTCGGCAAAGAGCTCCAGATAGGTTTCCGCCGGGTCCGAAAGGGCCTCCAGCCCAAGCAGGCGGGCGGCCTGCTGTGCCTCCTGCGCCCTCTCTTCCAGCGCTTCTTGCAGGCCGGCAAGCTGCTCTGCCAGCTCCTTCTGCCGTCTCTTCATGCTCTTTTCACCGATGAAGGCCCGTTTCGTATACTGCTCCGGGTTCAGGCGGCGCAGCTGAAAATTCTGATAGAGCAGGCAGTCTGCGGTCACGCCCACCCGGCACTGGCGGAGCTGCTCGATGGATTCACATTTGATCACATTTCCCAGCAGGAAATTCACATAGTTTTTCACGTATTTATCCCGGCACTCCACCTCTTCGGCGAGGGAGCCGGAGCGGGCGGAAAATTCCTGTTCGGAAAGCTTTCCCGTATCCGCAAGGGCCACATGGGAAAAGCGGGCGGCGTCCAGGTCTTCGTAGGCCTCCATCGCCTGGGCCGCGTAGGCGGGCTCCACCATCAGGGTCAGCTTATTCCAGCCGAGATAGCCTTCCAGGGCGTTTCTCCATTTTTCATCCCGGATATCCAGAAGGTCGGCAAGGACGCGCACCGGCACATTTTTTCCCGTGCGTTCGTACAGGCTTTTCTGAATTTGGATCCTGGCCTCCTCCAGCGCTTTGGGGTAGGCCTTCTTTCCCATCTGCAGCTCTTTTAAGTCACGCTCCAGAAGCGCGGCCTCCTTCTGCAGACTCCGTTTTTCTGATGCCGCCTCCTGGCGCTGACGCTCCGCCTCGTCCCGGAGCCCTCCCAGCTCCTTTTTCAGACGAAGCAGGCCTTCTCCCGTAATCTCCCCCTTCCGGAAGGCGTCGATGTCCCAAAGGGCCTGGTTGGAAATGCTCTCTTCCTCTTCCCAGGCGGCAAGGCTTTCACAGAGGGTGTTTTTCCTGCGTTCACTGCGCAGCAGAAGCTCCAGGTTTTCCGCCAGATCCCTGCGCTTGGCCTCCAGCTCGCCGTATCCGCTCTGCAGGATCTCCCGGTTGATCTCCTCATGCTCCTTCGAAAGGGCTTCCTTCTGGCGGTTCAGGGCTTCCAGCGTGTTCTCCAGGGTCTGAAGATCCTGCTTTCCGGTCTCCATCCGCGCTTCCAGCAGGGAAATCTGCTCCTGCATCTGCATCAGGGTCAGCCGGTCCGTCCGATAACGGAGGCTTCCCAGCAGATCCTCCTGGGTGCGCACGGCTTCGTAACCCTCCTGAATTGCCTGCAGCTGTCCGATCTCCTCCGCCGTGTCCTCGATCCGCTGGCGCATACGTCCGTAGAGGATCACGCTCTCCTGCATGTCCTCGATGTGGATGTCCTGCTCCATGCAGATGTATTCCTTCACGAAATCCTCCAGGCGGATGTTCATGCGGAAGGGGATGGCGCGCTTGAACAGTCTGGGGAATTTTTCCATGTCCAGGCCGCCCAGATACACGTCGTACAGGTTTCTGCGGAACCGCTCGTTGTTTGAAGTGGCAAACCACTCGTCCTTCGCAAAGCTCCGGCTCATCCAGGCCTTCAGCTCTGCGGTAGACATGGCGCGGACCTCTCCGGTATTTTTTTTCACCGAAAGCGTGCGGCCTTCCGCCCCTGCGGACGCGGCTCCTTCCGCTTCCGGCTCATCCAGATCCAGGCTCATCTGCCCGCCCACCCGGTAAAAATGCTCCGGCAGGCCGCCCTTATGCCAGAAAAAGGAACGGGTGATCTCATTAGTCGCCGTTTCCACGTCAAAGACCACGCCGATGCATTCCTTTTCCCCAGAAGCAGTCTGGGTGAGCTCCATGGCGATGGTGGTGGAAAAATTCCGGTTTCGCTTGTACCTGGCCTGATTGTTTTCTCCGATGTTGATCATGCCCCGCAGGTATTCGATCAGGCTGCGGTCAGAATCATCGGCGGCCGCTTTATTGAAAAATCCTCTTCCGTCCGTGTTGGCGTAGAGCAGAATCTGCAGCGCGTCGATCACCGTGGACTTGCCGCTTCCGGAATGTCCGGTGAAAAAGTTGATGCTCCGGTTCATCTCCAGTACCTTCGCGTCGATATAATGCCAGTTGTTCAGGACGATCCTGGTGACCGCCTTGAATGCCTGATTATAATTCTCCATTTCCGGTTTCTCCTTCTTCCTCTGCGGCCGTCTCATCCGCCGCGGATATTTCCTCCGTTACTGCAACGTCCTGTCCCGCCTCTTCGCCGAACACGGCAAGGAGCTTTTTGATGTCCTCGCGCATCAGCAACAGATTGATACAGGGATAGATGAGGATCCGGGTGCCTTCGTTCAGCTCCTCCAGCGCGTCAAGCGGCTCGATCATCTGATACTTTTTCAGAATGGCCAGCGCCCGTCTGATCTCCGAGACCGAGGACAGGCTTCTTGTGAGCCGAAATTCTCCCGCCCTCGCGGAAAGCGCGCCGAAGGTGGTGACGATATTCACGCTGGAGGAAGCCGCCGCCATCTGTTCGTCATAGATCAGCTTCAGCAGAAGCAGATAGATGGTCGCAAGCTTGGGAAGCCGTTCTCCAAGCAGGGTCTGTCCCTGGATATAGATGGCGCCCAGCTCCGTATTCCTGTCGATGAAAATCCCCGCCACATCCAGATAATCCTTCAGAAATTCCATGTGCTGCTCACAGAAATAATAGTCCTGATTGAGGACGAGCCGTCCCGCCCTTTTGTCATATTTTCTTTCCAGCAGAAAGGTCTGGCGGTAGAGCTGGCTGAGCACGCTCTGCATCCGCTCCTGATCCGCGTTGGAAAGCTGGCTGATATATTCAAGCATTTTAATTTTCCTCCTGATCGGAGCGCTGCTCCGGCTGTTTCCGTTTTCTTTCCACAAACATCATGGCCGGCCAGGTGTAAGGGCCGCGCTTCACCTGATACCCTGCCTCCAGGACCTCGAACCTTCCATCCCTGCGGATGCTCAGGTCATAGGCCAGAATCAGCTTGTCAAAGTCCTCGTCCGACTCCACGGAAAGCAGTCCGGTATCCAGGCAGCCATTCTCCATATGTTCCTCGATATATTCCTCCACCTGTGCGCGGGTAAAACGGTGGTGGATCCGGTTGAGCTTCAGGATTTCCTCCCTGGAAAGCTCCGGGTCCTTTTCCTCCGGCTCCAGCTCCTTCATAAAGTTCTTTCTGTGCCGTCCCCGGTAAATGGCGTTTTCTCCCAGCACGTCCCAGGAGGCCAGGTTCATTTTTTCAGCGGTCAGGCGCAGCCTGCGTTCCACCTCTCCGTCCTCCTCCGGCTCTCCCAGCCGGTTTAAAAGCTGAATCAGCAGGCCGTGCCGGTCGCTTTCCTCGCTCAGCAGATAGTTCAGGCGGCTCAGGGTGGCCCGGATATATTTGCTGTGTTCCCGGTCCAGGCTGGCAATGCGCCGCTCGATCATCTCAAAGCCCCGTTCAATCTGATCGATCAGATCCAGCACATCCTCTTCCCCGCGGGCGACACGCCTCGTCCAGAAGGGAACGTTTTCCGAAACGCCGCTTTCCGCATCGGAGCGGCGCATCTCCTCCCGCTGCTCTTCATGAGTCCGCTGACTTGCGCGGACCCGCTCCACCCAGGCGGTATCCTCCCGCATTTCCTGCAGCCACCTGCGGATGTCCGTTTTATAAATATAGAAATTGTCGCTGGTTTTCAGGATGTGGTATTTGCGCTCCACCACCTCTTCCACGTAGCCCTTCAGATGCTCCCGCAGAAGCTCTCCGTAATTCTGCTTTTCCAGGAGCCTGGCAAAAAAGCGGTCCATGTTGTGGAGCATATCCTGCAGCGCCCGGTTCAGCTTTCTGGTGTTGACCAGGGCGGTCCGCAGCATGGACAGGTTCATGCGCGCGTCATTTTTAAAGGAAAAAAGAGTGGCGTACACGTTCTGAATATAAACCTGGGTATCCTCCTCCGGTTCGCTGGCGAGGCGTTCAAAGGCCTCGATCATCACGGAAGCATAATCCGGAATGACGATGTTCGCCGTCATGGTGGAATAATCCTCCACCCGGCGCAGCCAGCCAAACCGCAGAAGGCGGTTCAGAATCCGTCTGGGGGCCGTCTCCTGCGCCTCCTCGTCCGTTTCCTCTTCCTCCCGTTTCAGCCCGTGTCCCGTCTGGGCGCACAGATCGGAGAGCACCTGCAGGCAGGCCTCCCGGCTTAAGAAATAATTATTATACTGATACTCGTCGTTCACGGCGAGCAGCGCTTCTATGTAAACATCCCGGTTCACGGACCGGAACAGGCTCCAGAAGGAAGCCGGGATTTCATAATAAAACTGCAAAGGTTCTGTCCTCTCATTCTGCCGTTCTTTCGGCCATTTCCGCGAGCTGCTTCTTCTGCTCCTCTGACAGGGAATCCAGAAGATAATTCTTCTGCGTCCTCTGGTTCTCCAGATAATCTCCCCGGAGCCGCTCCGAGGCCAGGCGGATTTCTTCCTTCAGATCTCTGGCCGAAAGCAGACGGCAGCCCTGTCCGCGGATGATGATCTGCTCCAGTCCGTCCGAGGTGGCCACGGTGATATCATACTTCGCCCCATTTTCATGGGTGAACTTCTCAATATACTGATCCGCCGTCTCCGCTTCTTTCGTATAGACCACATGGATGTTGTGGTAATCCAGAACTTCCGTTTCATGGCCCTGTACCCGGTAGGCGTCGAACACCACGATCACCTGACAGCCCGCCGTGCCCTGATAGTTGCACAGAATATCCTGCAGCAGGCCGCGGGCGCCGTCCACGTTCCGCTCTGCCAGCTCCCGAAGCTCCTCCCAGGCAAAAATGATATTGTAGCCGTCCACCAGAAGATACCGGTCCCGGCGCTGGGCAGGCCTGGAGGCGGACTGTCCGTCGCTTCCGTACACCCTGCGGCCGGAATGATAACGGTTCCAGCCGTCTTTTCTGGGAACCGATTTGTCCCGTTTGTTGGCTCCATAGGTGCGGGCGAGGATCTCGTCGATTTCCTCCGTTCCCACCCAAGCTTCTTCCCTTTTTCCGTCGTTTTTCCGGGAAACGATCTGACGGGAACGGCCGTTTTGTCCCCCCGCACCGTCCGCCGGATTTTCTCTCCCAGGAGCCCCCGGCAGTCCGGCAGAGAAACGCGGATCATTCTCACAGGAAACCTCTTCCTCCGGTTCCTCTCCCATCCAGGAAAAAGGAAGGTGCATATAGTCCGGCACCCGGTCCCAGGGCACCACAAAGCCGGAACCGTGGGAGCAGAATACGGAATCCGCCGGATTGTCCGCATCCCTGGCCGGATCATATCCGGTGCGCTCCATCACCTCCGCCGTATTGTGGCAGGGCTCATAACCCTTCAGGGTGACGAAAAGCCTACCGTTTCCCCGGCTGTAGGCGGCCACCTCCTTCTGGTAGTCCTGCATTTCAGAAGCGGGGACGCTCCCCGTCAGAACGGCCGTCTCCCCGTTGTTTTCCGGCGTTCCGAATGTGCCATGCATCCGCTCGATGTCCGTCATGGCCCGGCCGATCAGGCCGGACGGAATCTCCAGCCGATAATCATACCAGGGTTCCAGCAGCACGCAGTCCGCCTGCATCAGCCCCTGCCGCACCGCCCGATAGGTGGCCTGCCGGAAGTCTCCGCCCTCCGTATGCTTCAGATGGGCGCGGCCGGAAAGCAGGGTGATCTTCAGATCCGTGACGGCCGCTCCCGTCAGCACGCCGGGATGCTCCCTTTCCTTCAGATGGGTCAGCACCAGCCGCTGCCAGTTCCTCTCCAGTTCATCCTCGCTGCAGGCGGAAGCCACCGTCAGCCCGCTGCCCGGCTCTCCCGGCTCCAGCAGCAGATGCACCTCCGCATAGTGTCTCAGCGGCTCAAAATGCCCCACACCCTCCACTGTATTCGCAATCGTTTCCTTGTATACAATATTTCCGGTTCCGAAGGTCACTTCCACGCCGAAGCGTTCCCGGATCAGGTGCTTTAAAATCTCCGTCTGCACCTCGCCCATGACCTGCGCGTGGATTTCCTGCAACGCTTCATTCCATACGATATGAAGCTGCGGCTCTTCCTCCTCCAGCTGACGCAGCTTCGGCAGCAGCACAGCCGCCTCACAGTCCGGAGGAAGCTCGATCTGATAGGTCAGAACCGGCTGCAGAAGCGGCATGCTCCCTTCCCGCTCCCGTCCAAGTCCCTCTCCCGGATACGTCCGGGTCAGACCGGTAACGGCACAGACCTCTCCCGCCTCCACTTCCCCGGCCAGCTCATATTTTTCTCCGGAATAGATACGGATCTGGTTGACCTTTTCTTCCCATGCCTCTTCTGCCTGTCCGCCCGTCAGCATGGTTTTTACCTTCAGGCTTCCTCCCGTGATTTTCATCCAGGTCAGCCGGTTTCCCTGCGCGTCTCTGGTGATCTTATAGATTCTTGCGCCGAACGCATCCGGCCAGACGCGCATCGGAAGCCACCTCGCCAGCCCGTCCAGCAGCTCCGAAACGCCTTCCAGCTTCAGGGCGGAGCCAAAATAACAGGGAAACAGGCTTCTTTTTTCAATCAGCTCCCGGATCGTTTCTTCCTCCACCCGCCCTGTTTCCAGAAAGTTCTCCAGCGCCTCCTCCGAATCGATTGCACATGTGGCGATTTCCTCATAAAATCCGGAATCCTCTCCGGCAGAAAAATCCACGCAGCCTTCGCCCAGCCCCTCCTTCAGTTCCGCCAGAAGGGCGGCCTTATCACAGCCCGGCTGATCCATCTTATTGACAAAAAGAAAGGTGGGAATCCCATATCGCTTCAGCAGATACCAGAGCGTCCTGGTATGCCCCTGAATCCCGTCCGAGCCGCTGATGACCAGCACAGCCGCATCCAGCACCTGCAGGGTTCGTTCCATCTCCGCCGAAAAATCCACATGTCCCGGCGTGTCCACAAGGGTAACCGCCAGGTCTTTCCAGCGAAATCTCGCCTGCTTGGAAAAAATGGTGATTCCCCGTTCCCGTTCCAGCACATAATTATCCAGAAAGGCGTCCCGGTTGTCCACCCGTCCCGCTTTCCGGATGCTCCCGCTCAGATAGAGGAGCGCTTCCGACAGGGTGGTTTTCCCTGCGTCAACGTGGGCGATCACGCCGATGCAGCTCTTCCTGGAAGGCCTTTGATCCTTATTTTCTTTACTGTTTTCAGTCGTATTTTCCACGAAAATACCTCTTTCTGTGCTAAAATAATACGATCCCAGTGCCAGGGTCAAAAGGTATCTGCCCCTGGACGTCATACAGCCTATCATAGCACAAAAAGAGGTATAAGTCGATAAATTGAATTTTTATCGCCATTTTTTATCGACACTTTTTTATCGCCACTTTCTTTACAAATGATAATATCCAAATGGTTCTGTCGGGTCCGTATTCTTCTATAACTTTCACACCTCCGCCCGCTCCAGCTCCTCAAAATCCGCAAACCTTCTGATCCTTCCGCCTCCCTCTTCAATCGTCCGGACAAACTGCTCTTCCACCTGCTTCGTCCTCTCCGCCAGATGAGGCAGATTGTCATACACATAGGAACTCAGAATGTCATAATCCGGAAGGCCGTTTTCCTGCGACGCTTCCTCCAGCTCGTACTGCAGGCAGACCGCCGACAGGAAAGCCAGCACCCAGTCTTTCTTTTCACAGCTGACATAAATCTTCTGGAAGGTGGAGCTGATCTCCTCATACAGGACAGCCAGTCCCGCATAATCCGGCTCTTTCACAGAATTCTCCGCCATCTCTTCCTCCGGCTCTTCCTCTATACAAAGCTTCCCCCCCCATATATTCGCTTACCGACTTCAACATCCTGAGACAGCAGCGCCGGGTCTGCTCCCCGTCCTGCGCCCGGATTATGGAAAGATAATTTTCCATGAAATCTTCCGGTTTTTTCGGAAATCTTTTCAGATCCTCATACTGTCTTTTCAGCCCGAAATGGTAATAGTCCTGATTGTGGTAGGCCGTCGCATCCGCCAGCGCCATGATGAGATAGCCCGCACAGATACGCACATCTGTCAGACTGCCGGCGGAAAGCATCTGCTCATACAGACTGCAGGCAAAGGCAAACTGCTCTTCCGCTTTTTTCCCGGTATAGGAGGCATCACGCAGATGAGAGGTCAGTCTTTCCTGCAGACCGGCAAACCGCTTCTCTTCCTCTTCTGTCCGGGCATACAGAATCCGCACATCACCCACACAGGGCAGAAGCACCTCATTCATGTCCGCGATGTTTTCCACCCGTTCCCAGCTCATTGGGAAAATATCATAGCCCACGCCTTCCAGGATGAAATCCGTGCCAAAGCCGTATCCCCGTTCCGTTCTGGGGATAAAATAGCAGTCCACGTCCGATTTTTCATGTGCCGTACCGTTGATGGAGGAGCCATAGGCAAGAACCATGTCCACGTCGTCGGCATATTCCTCTTCTGCTCGTTTTATGATCCAGCTGATGATTTTTTCGTTCCTGTTCGCAGACGCGCAGTCGGCCTGCAGCGGCAGTTCTGCAACCCGCTTCACCTTCAGGGGCCTTTTGGTCAGAAATTCTGCATTTTCATCCATCGTGCTTCCCTCCCTCATCATGGAAAATTCCGATATTTTAACAGGTATTTTCTTTATTTTACTGTTACCGCAGAGAGGAAGCAAGTATTTTCATACATCTGTCCGCTGGAGAAGCCAAGCTCGTTTTCTCGCCACCCGCATTGACAAACCCGAAAATCCGCTTTAGGATGAAGGTATCCTGCAGCTGCAGAATTTATGATAAGGAAGGAATCATCCCATGAAAAATTACCGCTGGGTTACTATCGGATGCGGCGATATCGCCCACCAGTTCGCACAGGCCATGCGTCAGGAAGGCCGGACGCTGTACGGCGTCGCAAACCGGACATACGAAAAGGCTGCCGCCTTTGCAGAAGAATACGGCATCCCCAGGGTATATGAACGGATTTCTGACGTTTTCACCGATGAAAATGTGGACATCGTCTATATCGCCACGCCGCACAATACCCACAGCGGCTACATCAACGAGGCGCTCCGGCATGGAAAACATGTCCTGTGCGAAAAGGCCATCACGCTGGATATCGGAGAACTGAAGGAGGCGCAGGCTCTGGCCGAAGAACGCGGCCTGGTTCTGGCGGAGGCCATGACCATCTATCACATGCCGCTGTATAAAAGGCTGCGGGAAATTGCGGAAGGCGGCGCGCTTGGAAAGCTCTGCATGATTCAGATGAATTTCGGCAGCTTCAAGGAATACGACATGACGAACCGCTTTTTCAATCCTGATCTGGCAGGCGGAGCCCTCTGGGACATCGGCGTATACGCCCTTTCCTTTATCCGCTGGTTCATGTCCTGCTGTCCGAACCGGATCGCATCACAGGTAAAATACGCGCCAAGCGGCGTGGATGAGCAGGTGGGAATCCTTCTGATGAACGGGGCGGACGAAATGGCCACAGCCGCGCTGACCCTTCATGCCAAACAGCCCAAGCGCGGCATGGCGGCATTTGAGAAGGGCTTCCTCGAAATTCAGGAATATCCCCGCGCCGACAGAGCCGTAATCACCTACACCGAAGACGGCCGCCGGGAAACGGTGGAGCTTGGCTCCACTGCAGACGCCCTGCGTTACGAAATCCGGGATATGGAAGCATCTGTATCCGGCAGCACAGATGAGATGCATCTGGATTACAGCCGGGATGTTTCCTGGATGATGACGGAAATCAGAAAGATATGGGAAACCGCATAACCATCGTTTGCGCCGAAGAATGGCGGTTGCCGTTCTTCTACGAATGTATTGTCGCCTGATGGCGACGAAAAGGAGGAACTGACATGGAATATCGGAAATTTGACACCACTTTTCTCGTCCGGCTCGATCCGGGTGAGGAAATCTGCGAACAGCTTCTGGCTCTCGCCCAAAAGGAAGGAATCCGGCTGGCTCAGATCAGCGGCCTTGGCGCGGTCAACGCTCTCACGGTAGGTGTGTTTGACACGCAGACAAAGGAGTATCACACAAACTCGTTTGAAGGCCCCTATGAAATCGTTTCCCTGACGGGAACCCTCACCACCAAAGGCGGAGCGCCTTATCTGCACGCCCACTTCGCCGCCGGAGACGCGAAGGGCCATGTGGTGGGCGGGCACCTGAACCGGGCAGTCATCAGCGCCACCGCAGAAATCGTCCTGAACCTGATCCCCGGCACGGTGGAACGGAAATTCAGCGAAGAAATCGGCCTGAATCTTTTTGATTTTCAGTAAAGCCCGCATATCGGCAAATAATCCTAAAAAACGGCAGGAATGGAGAGCCGCGGCAGGCGGCGCTCCGGAAAGGGGAATTCCATGAACACTTCAGAAGCGATCAGATCAAGAAGAAGCATCCGAAAATACGAGAAAGGCTTCCTGATTCCGCAGGAGCATATCGAACAGCTCCTGGAAGCCGCAATGATGGCGCCCAGCGCATGCAACCGCAGGCCCTGGGAATTTGTCGTTGTGGAACAACGGGATGTGCTGGCACAGATTATGGAAATTCACCCCTATACCCAGATGCTGCAGACAGCTTCCCTCGCCATCATCGTCTGCGGCAGGCCCGATTGTCAGGAGGGCATCTGTGAAGGCTTCTGGCCGCAGGACTGCGGAGCGGCCATAGAGAATCTGCTCCTACAGGCCACCGAGCTGGGCTATGGAACCTGCTGGTGCGGCTGTTATCCTGTAATGAAGCGTTCTGAAGCGCTTCAGAAAATCCTGGATGTTACCGGCATTCCGCTGGCAGTTATCGCCGTAGGAAAAGCGGATGAAGCGCCGAAGGCACGGGGCTTCTATGATGCTTCCCGGGTAAAATGGATTCGATAATGCGGTTTCACTCAGGTAGTTTATCGGAGCTGTTGCTGCCTTTTGGGCACATCAGCTCCGTTTTTATTTCATCCAACTATACCTAAAATTTCATCCTTTCCATTCTTCCAGTATACGTTACCACGTTTCCAGGTATGAACACCTGGAAGAAAACTCGCACAGCATACGAGGCAACTATGAAATAGTCCAACTTTTTCAAATTGAACAGCAATAGCATAAACGATATAGTATAGATATATTAAAAATGTGGTTCAGGAGGGATGAATATGACAAAGGACTTTTATTCCATCAATGACATTGCTCTAATGTCAGGACTTTCTTCTCGCACTATTCGCAATTATATCAGCTCTGGCATTCTTAAAGGTGACAAAGTGGACGGTTGCTGGCAATTTACAGCGGAGCAAACGAACACATTTTTTGAACATCCGGGTGTTTTCCGCAGTATTCAGGCAAAACGAAACGGAATTATCTTCGCCTTTCTTGCAGATAGAAAACATAAGCACAACCAGATATGTACCATTCTTGATTTACCAGAAGAAAAAGGAAAAGATATTTCAGCCTTTTTCACCAACCTATATAACACTGGAGAGTTCGGAAACAAACTGGAATTTTATTTTGAGGATATTGCCGGATATCCTCGGGTCATCCTCAAAGGGCAGTCCTGCTCTGTGATGAAGATATTAAATTTATTTTACCAGAGATATAATACTGAAGGAGGTATTCATGAAGTATAAACGCTTTTTTGTGA
>NBJMC04202__coassemble_1456_pt1 | contig 29656 bp, 24 predicted proteins | sample NBJMC04202__metabat2_high_PE_053 | metagenome-assembled genome bin NBJMC04202
TATGTGGAAAATCAAAGGGGTGAAACGGTGGTGGATGGTTATGCTCTGGTAAAACTACCGGAGAGCTAAAATAGTAAGAGATGCATGGAGAAGCAAAGCGTAGTTGTTCAGTGGGAGAAAAGAGGGGAAATGAAAGAAAAAGAGAAAAAAGTTATCATAGCGGGTGCTGGGGTGATGGGAGCTTCCATTGCTCAGGTGTTTGCGGGAAGCGGCTATGAGGTTGTGCTATATGATGTTAAGGGAGACGCGCTTGCGAAGGGAAGGGAATTAATTCATATAAATCAGAAGGCTGCGAAGGAAGAAGGATATTTAACAGAAGCAGAATGTGAAGAACGGTTGGGAAGAATTTGCTTTTGTGAATCCATAGAATGCTTTCAACTGGCGGACTTTGTGATTGAAGCAATTATAGAAAAGCGCCATATTGAGGTCGCGGATTATGGATGTTATAATGGAGAAACGGTAGATTTCCCAGACATTGCACGTAAGGTATGTACGAGCGTTACGCAAGGGGAAGCAGAACGTGGAATTATGTTGTGCGGTTCCGGAGTCGGAGCGGCAATTGCCTGTAATAAAGTGCCGGGAATTCGTGCAGCCTGTTGCCATGATATTTATACGGCACATCAGTGCGTAGAGCATGATGATGTGAACGTGATTGCGCTTGGAGCGGATGTGGTTGGAGGGCAGGCTGCCTGTGATTTAATTTACAGGTATTTGGATTCCAAGTTTAGCGGCGGTGAGGAATTTAAGAGAAGAATCAGTAAGCTGGATCAGATGGATGCAGAAAAACAGGAAAGAAACCAATAGAATCGTTAAAGGAGGCTGTCGATGAAAATCCTGAATTTTGGCTCCCTGAACATTGACAGGGTATACCGTGTCGCGCATCTGGTGAGGGCGGGAGAGACCATTTCGTCACTGGGATACCAGTGCTTTCCGGGCGGAAAGGGACTGAACCAGTCCATCGCCGCGGCAAGGGCCGGGCAACAGGTGTATCATGCCGGCTGCATCGGCGCGGACGGCGCCTTCCTGCTGGATACCCTGCGGGAAGGAGGCGTGGATACCCGCTATGTGAAAAACACGGGCGGCATTACCGGACATGCGCTGATTCAGGTGGATGATGGCGGAGAAAACTGCATTATTTTATATCCGGGAAGCAATTTTGAAAATGAGGAAGCATACGTGGACCAGGTGCTCTCCGATTTTGAAGGCCCGGACATCCTCCTTCTGCAGAATGAGATCAACGGTCTGGAGAGCTTGCTGAAAAAGGGGCAGGAACGGGGGATGCGGATTATGCTGAATCCTTCCCCCATGGATGAGGCCCTGAAGCAGATGGATTTATCGGCGGTTACCTGGCTGATGGTAAATGAGACGGAAGGCTGTGAACTCACAGGGGAAACGTCTCCGGACCGGATTACGGAGGTTCTTCTTCAGAAATATCCGGATATGAAGGTGGTTCTGACGCTGGGAGGACAGGGAGCCGTATACCGGGACAGCAGAGAATATCTGAGTCAGCCGGCTTATCCTGTCACTCCGGTGGACACCACGGCGGCCGGGGATACCTTTACGGGCTATTTTATCGCGGCCGAAGCCGAAGGAAAGGAAACGGCAGAGGCGCTCAGGCTGGCCGCAATGGCGGCTGCCATCGCAGTTTCCGGGCAGGGAGCCTCCGTTTCCATACCGAAAAGGGAGCAGGTGGAGGAGCGGCTGCGGCAGCTGAAGTGAAACAATGGCGGCGGCCGAAGCTTTACGGCTTTCCGCCCGCAGGCATAAATCTGTGCAATCCGAAATAAAATAAAATATCAGGCGGATCATGCCCTGGCAGGATGTTCCTGCAGAACGGGAGAAACGGATATGAACAGATTTCATGGAGCGGGCAGCATAAACAGAATTCAGAATACCGCACGAAGGCAGAGAGCAGGAGACCTTTGTGCGGTGTTTCTTTTTTTATTCCTGCTTCCCTATGCATGTTCCCTGCTGTTTGGCAAAGAGGGAACCGTCAGGGAAACGGTAGCCTTTTCTGAACGGGAAGGGCTTGCGGTGGTCTGTGAGGGAGAGGCCGGAATGCTTCTGATTCCCCTGGAGGAGTATGTGGAAGGCGCGCTTGCCGCGAGCATTTCCGCAGAAAGCGGGATGGAAACGCTGAAGGCGCAGGCCGTCATCCTGCGGACCCTGTGCATCAAGGCCTGGGAGGAGGAAGGCGATCCGGAGGCGGAAACCGTTACAGCCGCACAGGTGGGGCAGAAATATCTGGATGCGGCGCAGCGCAGGCAGCTCTGGGGAGAGAATTATGAAGAAAATCAGAGCAAAATGGAGGAAGCTGTCCGTCTGACGGAAGGGATGTATCTGACGCTGGACGGCAAGACCCTGGAACCCGCCTATTTTCAGCTGAGCGCGGGAAAAACCAGGGATGGAAGCGAGGTTCTGGGAGAAGGCTATGAGTATCTGGTGAGCGTGGACTGCAGCCATGATATTGAGGCGGAGAATTATATCGGAAGCGTTGTTTTGAGTGAGGAACGCTTCTGGGAGATTCTGGGAACCGACAGCGCCGGAAAAATCATGCTGACCAGAGACAGTGCCGAATATGTCCTCTACGTGGACACCCTGGCAGGGAGAATGTCAGGGGAAAACTTCCGGAATCTGTTCGGACTGGCCTCTTCCTGTTTTACGCTTGAGGAAGAAGGGGGAAAAATCCGTCTGACCAGCAAAGGGATCGGGCACGGACTGGGCTTCTGCCAGCACGAGGCGGATCGAAGGGCGGCGGAGGGCGAGGATTTTCTGGCGCTCCTGACCGATTTTTTCAAAGGGGCGGAAATTCAGAAAAGCGGATGAGGCAGGACGGTTATTACAAAAATTGAATAAAGGGGAAAGAAACGGAAAAACTAAGCTTGAAGGAATTCACATGGCAAATGCCGGCGGCACTGCCAAAGTTAACAGGAAAGAGAAGGAAGGACCTATGAGAAGAAGGAGATCAAGCTTTAGGAAAGAAAAGGCAATCATGCTGGCGTCAAGCTGTCTTGTTCTGACGGCTCTGACGGTTACGGGACTTTATGTGAGAAATCTGGGGAAGGAGGAAGAGCAGGAAGAAAACGTGGTGGATTTTACCGCGCTGGAAGATGAGGAAGAGAGCCTGACCATGCTGGGAAGCCAGACCGGAGAGCAGGAAGAGGGACAGGCTGTGGAGGACGTGGGTGTCCCGTCCGAAGCCGCCCTGGATGAAGCAGCCCCGGACGGACAGGCGGTGGAAGATGGAAATTCCGCGCAGAATCAGGCGGGAGAAGGAGCGGATCCGGGTGCGGACAATGCGGCTGCCGGAGAAGCGGCGCTGACGGATGAGGCGCGCCTGGACGGAGCACAACAGGATAACCTGCCGCAGGATTACCTGCCGCAGGAGGAAGAGGAGATGGCAGAAGCGGAAGAAGAGGCGCTGGCGGCAAATGCTTCCGATGCCATCGCGAAGTCTGAACAGGCGGGAGAAGAGGATGCGGATGCCATGAGCGCTTCCACCCTTCTGGATTTTACGGATTCGGATACGCTGGTGTGGCCCATTGTGGGAAATGTGCTCGTGAATTACAGCATGGACAAGACCGTTTATTTCGCCACCCTGGATCAGTATAAATACAGCCCGGCCATTGTGATCGCGGCAACGGAGGGAGAGGAAATCACCGCCGCTGCGGACGGGCAGGTGACGGACGTCTATCAGGATCCGGAAACCGGTACGACGGTGGTGATGAACCTTGGAGATGGCTATGAGCTGACCTATGGACAGCTCACGGACCTTGCTGTGGCAGAAGGGGATATGGTGGTAACCGGAGATCCGGTGGGAAAAGTGGCTGCGCCAACCATGTACTATAGCGTGGAAGGCACCAACGTTTACTTTAAGCTGACAAAGGACGGTGTTCCGGTGGATCCGATGAGCCGGCTGGGATAATCCCGGATCAGGGTCCGCTTTCAGAAAAAGGATCTCTGGAGATGCTGCACGCCGCGGCATTACAGGGATCCTCTTTGTTTGCGCCTGGCTGCGCATGTTTTCCTCCCGCCAGCACGAACTGCCAAAAAAGAAGCATTTTATGCGTTTCCCTCTGCGCCGTGATATGCTACAATAGGAAGCGCAGGCCGGGAAAGCTGCGTCTTTGCGTATGCAGGGCTTCGGCCGGAAAATGAAACGGGCAGTAAAATGGAGGTAACTATGAAAATCGTGGTATTAGGCGGAGGAATCAGCACGGAGCGGGACGTTTCCTTAAGCTCCAGCCGGATGATTTATCAGGCGCTGAGAGACAGAGGGCACCAGGCGGTGCTTCTGGACGTTTATCTGGGATACGAAGGAAGCGAAGAGGAAGTCGCGCATATTTTTGAAAAGGACTGCAACTGGGCGGAGAATATCGGTGGGATCCAGGAAAGCAATCCGGATATCAGCAGGATCAAAGCTCTGAGGAAGGATGGGGGCAAAAGCTATTTCGGCCCGAATGTCCTGACGATCTGCAGCATGGCGGATGCGGTATTTCTGGGGCTGCATGGAGAAGACGGCGAGAACGGCAAGGTACAGGCCGCGTTCGACCTGCTCGGCATCCGGTATACGGGAACGGATTATGTCAGCTCCGCTCTTTCCATGGATAAGAGTCTTGCGAAGGAGCTTTTTGCTTATCATAATATTCCCACTCCGGCGGGCGTACATATCAGAAAAGGGGACGCAAGGGCGGCCGAAGGGTGTCCTGTGATGCTTCCCTGCGTGGTTAAGGCCTGCCGCGGCGGCTCCAGCGTCGGAGTGAGCATCGCGCAAAATGAAGAAGAGTATCGGAAGGCGATGGAGGAAGCGTTCCTGTATGATGATGAGGCCGTGGTGGAGCAGTATATTGAGGGAAGGGAATTTTCCTGTGCGGTCATCGATGGAAAGGCGCTGCCTGTGATCGAGATCGCCCCTCTGAACGGTTTTTATGACTATAAGAATAAATACCAGGCAGGAAGCACGGTGGAGACCTGCCCCGCAGATCTTTCTCCTGAGAAGACGGAAGAGATTCAGGAAATTTCTGAAAGAGTATTCGAGGTACTCCGCCTGAAAAATTATGCCCGCATGGATTTCATGATGGCAAAGGATGGAAGCGTATACTGCCTGGAGGCCAACACACTGCCTGGCATGACGCCCACTTCCCTGATCCCACAGGAAGCGCAGGCCATGGGCGTTGGATTTGAAGATTTGTGCGAATGGATTCTGAAGCTTGCGTTCCGCGGTTGAGGATAAAGGAGAGATTAGTAATGAAAAACATGACGCTTGAAAATCTGGCGGCGGCCTGTGAAGGAAAGCTGGTGTGTCCGGGACAGCTGCCATGCCGGGAGGCTTCCGCTGTGGTGATTGATTCCAGAAAGGCGGAAAAGGACAGCATTTTCATCGCGGTGAAAGGAGAACGCGCGGACGGCCACCGCTTCATCCCGGACGTGTTTGAAAAAGGAGCGCTTGGCGTGGTCTGCGAGCGGCTGCCGGAGAATGCGGCAGGCCCCTGTATTCTGGTTGAAGACAGCCTGAAGGCGCTCCGGCAGATTGCGGAATTTTACAGATCTCAGCTTCCTGTGAAGGTGGTCGGGATCACGGGCAGCGTGGGAAAGACCAGCACAAAGGAGTTTATCGCTGCGGTGCTCGCCCGGAAGTACCGGGTGCACAAGACCCAGGGGAATTATAACAATGAAATCGGCGTTCCGCTCACCGTTCTTTCCATGCCGGAAGACGCGGAAATGGCGGTGCTGGAGATGGGGATCAACCATTTCGGAGAAATGCACCGGCTGAGCCGCATTGCCCGGCCGGATATCTGCGTGATGACGAATATCGGCCAGTGCCATCTGGAATTTCTGGGCAGCAGGGAAGGCATTCTGAAGGCCAAGTCGGAAATCTTTGATTATATGAAAGAGGACGGCTGCGCTGTGCTCAACGGGGACGATGACATGCTGGCAACGCTCACCCGGGTAAAAGGGAAAAAACCGGTAACCTACGGGATCGCATCCGGCCAGGCGGCGTGCGGCATGCCCGGCAGAGATGCCGGAAGCGGCGACGGTCTCGATATTTATGCGGAAAATATCCGGATGAAGGGAATCCTGGGAAGCGAAGCTGTATTCTGCCATCACGGGACGCGCTTTCCGGTACAGATTCCGCTTCCGGGAGAGCACATGGTATACAATGCCCTTGCAGCAGCAGCAGTGGGATTTCAAATGGGGATGACGGAGAAGGAGATCGCGGCCGGCATCGCATCCACGCAGAGCGTCAGCGGAAGAAGCCGCGTCATACGGGCGGAGGACAGGATCCTCATCGACGACTGCTACAATGCCAACCCCGTTTCCATGGAGGCCGCCATTGATCTTCTGACACAGGCGGGCGGAGAGGGCTCCGGCGGGAGAACGGACGCGCCCTGCGGCCGCACGGTGGCGGTGCTCGGCGATATGTTTGAGCTGGGAAAGGATGAAAAGGAGCTTCACGAAAGGGTGGGACGGTACCTCATTGAGAAAGGCGCGGACTGCATCATCTGCGCAGGGGCACTTTCTGCCGCCATGTATGAGGGGGCGCTTGAGGCCGCGAAGGAAAGCGGCGCACACCCGTCAGGAGGCATCCATTATTTCCCCGGCAGGCAGGAACTGCTTGACGGAATCGACGCCCTGCTGAAGCCGGGGGATATCATTCTTGTGAAAGCCTCCCACAGCATGGGGTTTGAAGAGGTGATAAAGCATCTGTCTGGAGAACTGGCAGGATAGCCCGGCTGAAGAAACGCATGGTTCTTCAAAACCGGCCGTTTCAGAAATCCTTCTCCACATTTTCCCGGCAGCTTTTCCGGTAGGCGGAAGCGGTCATCCGGCAGTATTTCTGAAAGCACTGGGCAAAATAGCTCTGTGAAGAGAAGCCGGATAACTGTGCTACCTCTGTGATGCTGTAATCCGTACTGGCCAGCAGTTCCCTGCTGGCCTTAATTCTTACCTCGCAAAGATAGCTGATGGGAGAACAGCCGAAGTACCGGGTAAAGGCATGTACCAGATAATACTTGTTCAGATGAGAAATCTCCGCAAGCATATCCAGTGTGATGTTCTGATTGTAGTTCGCTTCGATATACTGCTTCAGCTTGATGCATTCCCGGCTGGATTTGACCGAGGATTCATACTCGAAGGAAAAATTGGAGCGTCTTAGCAGTTTGACCACCATCACTTCAAGGAGATTCTGACAGACCAGCTCATAGTCTTCCCTTTTTTCCTCCATTTCCTTTAACAGCGCATTCATATAGAAAAGAAAGTCTGCGTGATCCTTCCGGCAGTTGAAGATGATATGCTCCCGGTTGCCCTCAAAGGAAAAATTCATCCCCTCTACGCCGAGCACGATATATTCCAGCGGTGAATCCCCATCCGACATTTCCGTGTGCGCCACATTGGCGTTGATGATGATGAAGTCATCTTCGCGGACCGGATAGGGACTGTCTTCTATCATATAAATACCCTTTCCACTTTTGATGTAACAAAGTTCTGCAAAAAAATGAGAATGAGCAATGCTTGGCCAGTCATTTTCATATTTGGAATAGGTGACATAAAGAAGTTTGGCACCCAGCGTATTGGATTCGTCATTGTTCAGCGGATATCTGGATATTCCCATCTGTAAATCCTCCATATTGCACATTTTTAGAAATACTGCGCAGCCGAAAGAAAAGAAGAAATTCCGGATGCGCCGAATATGACAAAAAACTGGAGAAAAATCGGAAAAATGCCATAGTTTTTTGCATAATTATTGGTTATATTGATTAATGAAAAAAGCAATAAAACAAAAGTTTTTGGTTGTTTCACTAAAAACTATAATAGCAGAAATGACGAATAAAAGCAATATATATAAAAACGAAGCAAGATATGGATTGTTTAACATGTCCAATGAAGCTATACTGGTACTATCAGAAATGGTTACCAACAACGGTACATAGAGAAGGAGGAAAAATATGAAGAAGAAAATTGTCAGCATAATGCTGGCGGCTGTTATGACGGCGGCAATGGTTGCCGGCTGCGGCAGTTCGTCAGGTACGGAGACTGCAAGTTCTGCAGCTCCCGCAGAGACAACGGCAGAAACCACTTCGGAAGCAGCTGCTGAAACAACGGCAGAAACCACTGCGGAGACGAGTGCGGAGACCACAGGCGATACGGCTGCTGCAGATTACAGTGGTGTGGAGCTTACATACTGGTCCATGTGGAACAACACCGAGCCTCAGGGACAGGTGCTTCAGGAAGCGGCGGATGCTTTTTCCGAGCAGACCGGAGCCACCATCAATATCGAGTGGAAGGGCCGTGATATCAAGACTATCGTGATGGCTGCACTGGAATCCGGCGAGAAGATCGATCTGTTTGAAGATTCCGATTCCAACATGGCTACGGTTTACAAGGATTATCTGTATGATCTGACCGATATGGCAGCAGCTGCAGATTATGAGAGCCACAGCTTCAAGTGCCTGACCGATTATCTGGTAAATAAAGCAGGTTTCCTGTGTGCAATTCCGGAACAGCCTCAGGTAGGCGGTGTGTTCTACAATAAGGATATCTTTGAGGCATGCGGTATCGAAGTTCCCACCACATGGGACGAGTACCTTGCAGCCTGCCAGACCATGGTGGACAATGGCTATCAGCCTCTGGCTCTGGACAGCACCTATGCGGATTTCCTGTTCTGCTATCACCTTGACAGAGTGATCGGAACCGAAGCCATCTCCGATCTGGCTGTGAACGGCGGCTGGGCCGAGAACGAGGGCGTGATTCAGGCAGCTCAGCAGCAGATCGATTTCATTAATGCCGGATATCTTGCAGACGGCGCGCCGGATGAGTATCCTGCCAGCCAGAACAAGATCGGTCTGACCGGTGAGGTTGCAATGGTTGTCTGCGCAAACTATGTTGCTTCTGAGGTAAATAACAATACCGGAACCGAGATCAACTGGGGAATGTTCAACTATCCTGAAGTAGAAGGCGGCGCGGATCCTTCCAACGCTTATGCGGGTTCCAATGCGATTGGTATCACCTCCTATACGGAAAATGCACAGGCAGCATTCGACTTTGCGATGTTCCTGGTGACCGGCGAATACGATCAGAAGATGGCGGATACCGCTTCTCAGATCCCTGCTGATCCGAACAACACCGCTCCTGCAATGCTGGACGGCACCATTGAGACCCTGCAGGCAACCGAGAATCCTCTGACCTGGAACATGGGACTGAACGACAACGCTGATCTGAAGACCAGCCTCAAGGACGTCATCATCGGCCTGTATGAAGGCAGATACGCAACCGGTGAAGAGTTTGCCGCTGCGATGGATGCTTTATACTAAGACTGTCGAATGAAGTGAAGAGGCGGCACTAAAACAGTGCCGTCTCTTTTTATCGAAAGAGGTGACACGATATGAAAAAAAATAAAGCTATGATTGCGGGCTTTGTACTGCCCTGTACGCTGTCCCTGCTCATCATGTATCTGTATCCTGTCATAAGAACAATCGTTATGAGCTTTTTCGCCATTGACAGTGTCACGGCGAGCGTGTCGGAATGGAGCTTCAACGGGCTGGGAAATTATGCGCGGATATTTGGAAGCGCCACCTACCTGACCTCCCTTTCCAACATGCTGAAGATCTGGTTTGTCGGCGGAATCCTGACTCTGACCATCGCTCTTCTGTTTGCGGTAATTCTGACGAGTGGAATCCGTTTCAAAAAGTTTTTCCGCGCGGCAATCTATCTTCCGAACGTGATCAGCGCCGTTGCGCTGGCGACCATGTGGATTCAGTATGTGTATAATCAGGACTACGGTCTCCTGAACGCCATGCTGGAGATGGTCGGACTGGACGGCGTGAGATGGCTGGGAACGGATATGAAGTTCTGGGCGATGCTGTTTGCCTTCGTATTCGGCGCGGTTGGCTATTATATGCTCATTTTCATCAGCGGAATTGAGAGAATCCCTCAGGATCTGTATGAGGCGGCCACCATCGACGGCGCCAACAAGATCCAGCAGTTCTTTAAGATTACGCTTCCGCTGCTGAAGGGAATTATTAAGACAAACCTCACTTTCTGGAGTGTCAACACCATCACCTTCTTTCTCTGGTCGAAGATGTTTTCTCCGGTGTCTTCGGAAGCTTCCACGATTGTTCCGGTGGTATATCTGTACGATACGGTATTCGGATCGACGGGTAATTCCGAAAGAGATGCCGGCGCGGGCGCTGCAGTCGGCGTGGTTCTGGCAATCTTTGTCGGCGTGGTTTACTTCATTACCAATAAGCTTCTGAAGGACGACGATCTGGAATTCTAAGGCCTGGGGGAGAGGATATACGCGGATGTAAATGCCGCCTCAGGCGGCGGATTGAGAGGGAATCATGAGCAAAAAAAAGAAAGAGAAGATTGTTTATAAGGAAAAGGTGAACTGGAGAAAGGAGCTGTCGCTGCTTCCCGGTTATCTGATCGTCACGATCTGGGTTCTGTTCACCGCAGTGTTTCTGCTCTGGATTCTGGGTGCAAGCCTGTCTACCTCCAGAGAGATATTTTCCGGTTCGGTGTTTAAATTTGAAACCGGACTCCATTTTGAAAACTATGTGTCAGCCTGGCAGACGCAGAATGTGTCGGTGTTCTTTGGAAACTCCCTGCTTTACGCAGTGGTTTCCTGTACCGTCGTCATTCTGATCTCGGCGCCTGCGGCCTATGTGCTTTCCAGATTCGGATTTAAGGGAAGCAAACAGATCCGGGGCAGCCTGATCCTGGCAATGAGTATTCCTGAGGTTATGATCATCCTCCCGATTTTCTCCCTGACGACGCAGTGGGGAATTAAGGGAAGGCTGCTTCTGATCCTCCTGTACATTTTTCTGAGGGTGCCGTTTACCACAACCTATCTGCTGAACTTCTTCGCCACGCTGTCCAAAACCTATGAAGAGGCTGCGGCGATTGATGGCTGCCCGCCCGGAAAAACCTTCTGGCTGATCATGCTGCCGCTGGTGCAGCCGGCCATCATTACGGTGACGATTTTCAACTTCCTGAGCGTATGGAATGAGTTCTTCATGGCCTTGATCTTTGCCAGCTCTTCGGAGATGACTCCGGTTGGCGTGGGACTTCTGCAGATCGTCAACTCGATGAAATATACAGGAAACTACGGCGGCCTGTTCGCGGCGGTTGTCATTGTATTCCTGCCGACCTTCCTGCTGTACATCTTCCTTTCTGAGAAGATCATTGCAGGCGTTACCGGCGGCGGTATCAAGGGTTAATAAGAAGGAGGTAAACAAATGAGTCAGAATAAAGGAAGAGTGACCATCCCTACAGATGTGGACGTTATTCAGGAAACACTGAACCTGGCAGAGCGCTGGGGGGCAGATGCTGTCCGTGACTGCGACGGAACGGATTTCCCTGTGGAACTGAAGGACGCCGGCATGAAGGTGTATTCTACCTATTACACCACAAGAAAGGACAATGCCTGGGCAAAAGCCAATCCGGATGAGATTCAGCAGATGTACGTGATGACGCCCTTTTATACGGCGGCGGAAGAGACCCTGAGAATTCCGCTCATGAAGGGGCTGTATCCGGATATGCTCACGCCCAACAACAGGGACGATATTAAGAGATGGTGGGAAGTGATCGACCGTACCACGGGAGAGGTGGTTCCCACGCCCGACTGGGATTATGAGGAAGCGGCAGGGGAAGTGGTGTTAAAGAGCGTGCCCTTCCATGATTATACGGTGAGCTTCCTTGCTTATATCATGTGGGACCCGGTCCATATGTACAACGCTGTGGTCAACGACTGGAAGGACGTGGAGCATCAGATTACCTTCGACGTGCGTCAGCCCAAAACCCATGCCTATACCATGAAGCGCCTGCGCAAATTCATCGAGGACCATCCTTATGTAAACGTGCTGCGTTTCACCACCTTCTTCCATCAGTTCACGCTGATGTTCGACGAGCTGGCCAGGGAAAAATACGTGGAATGGTATGGCTATTCCGCATCGGTAAGCCCCTATATTCTGGAGCAGTTTGAAAAGGAAGTGGGTTATCCGTTCCGTGCGGAGTACATCATTGACCAGGGATACTATAATAATCAGTACCGGATTCCGTCCAAAGAATTTAAGGACTTCCAGGCGTTCCAGCGCAGAGAGGTTGCGAAGATCGCGAAGGAAATGGTGGATATCTGCCATGAATGCGGCAAAGAGGCCATGATGTTCCTGGGCGATCACTGGATCGGCACGGAGCCTTTTATGGACGAATTCAAGACCATCGGCCTGGACGCTGTGGTGGGAAGTGTAGGAAACGGCGCTACCCTGCGTTTGATCAGCGATATCGAAGGCGTGAAGTATACGGAAGGAAGACTTCTTCCCTATTTCTTCCCGGATACCTTCCATGAGGGCGGTGATCCTGTGAAGGAGGCGAAGATCAACTGGGTGACGGCAAGACGCGCCATCCTGAGAAAGCCTGTGGACCGCATCGGCTACGGCGGATATCTGAAGCTGGCCGTGCAGTTCCCGGAATTTGTGGACTATGTGGAATCCGTATGCGCGGAGTTCCGCGAGCTGTATGAGAACGTGAAGGGAACCACCCCGTACTGCGTGAAGCGGGTTGCGGTATTGAACTGCTGGGGCAAAATGCGTGCCTGGGGCAACCATATGGTGCATCATGCCCTGTACTATAAACAGAATTATTCCTACTTCGGCGTGATCGAAGCGCTGTCCGGCGCTCCTTTCGATGTGAAGTTCATCAGTTTTGACGATATTCTGGAGAATCCGGATATTCTCAAGGACATCGACGTGATCATCAACGTGGGCGATGCGGATACGGCACAGACCGGCGGAGAATGGTGGTGCAATCCCGTGATCTCCTCCGCCATCAAGGAGTTTGTCTATAACGGCGGCGGCATCATCGGCGTGGGCGAGCCCAGCGGCCATCAGGCCAATGGCCATTTCATCCAGCTGGCCAACGTATTCGGCGTGGAGGAAGAGAAGGACTTCACCATCGGCTACGACAAATACAACTGGGAGAATCACAGCCACTTTATCACCGAGGACGTGAAGGATAAGATCGATTTCGGCGAGACCCGCAAGTACATGTACGCGCTGGAGGGAACGGAAGTGCTGGTAAGCGAGGATCAGGAGCTGCGCCTTTCCGTTAACGAATTCGGCAAAGGCCGCGCGGTCTACATGATCGGCCTTCCCTACAGCTTCGAGAACAGCAGACTGCTGTACCGTGCGATCCTGTGGAGCTCCGGAGACGAGGCGAACATCAACAGGTGGTTCTCCACCAACGTAAACGCAGAAGTGCACGCTTACATCAAGAACGGCAAATACTGTGTGGTGAACAACACCTACGAGCCGCAGCACACCACTGTATACCGGGGAGACGGAAGCAGCTTCGAGCTGGATCTGGATGCGAACCAGATTATCTGGTATGAGATCTGACAATCCGATGCGGGGGCTGAAAATCAGACAGTTTGAAGGTCATCAGGACATATAAAGAAAAGAAAGTTCCGGGCAGTTCTCTTCCTGACTTAATGAAAGGGGAGAGGCCCGGAGCTTTCTTTTTTTCTCCGGTTCGGAAAGTTTTTGGCTTTGGGAAGGCTTTGGGCTTTTCCGGATACGCTTTTACCCTTCAAAATCAAAGGAGATGACGGGAATCCGGTCGTTCTCTCCCCAGCCTGAAATGGGAATCAGCACGAGACCGTCGAAGGCTTTGTTCAGGTTCAGATGCCAGCAGCGCTTCCGGTTATCCGTAACGTGCAGAAGCTCTTCCCTCTTTCCGCCGCGTTCTCCCAGCAGGAGAAATTCGCGGCAGAGCGTTTTCGGCATGCACAGCTGCGGGCTGTCAAGCCTTTGACAGGCGCGCATGGAATGATACCGTTCGCATTCGGAGACCGGCAGGGTGCTGCGGTTCAGGTCGCTGTCGAACACGAGATGCACACAGGACAGAAGGGTTTCCGGAAAGCGGTAACGGATTTCCTCTCCTGCCGGAATCTGACAGGCGGCCTCGGAGCCCTGCGTATGGTAGATTTCATGCGCCCTGTCCTGGCCGTTTCGGATGGTGTCATCCGCTCCAAAGAGGGAGGCGTGCCGGCAGACTTCGGAGATCTGTCTGGTCCTGGAGGGCAGGAAGCAGTCCTCGTTCAGAAGCAGCGTCTGTACCTGCTTCATGTGCTCCAGATAGACTTCATGCGGGCCGATGCCGTTTCTGACTGCCACAGCCGCGGCTTTGCCGACGGCTTCCCCAAGCAGCGCGCAGGTTGCCATAACCCGGATGCTGCTCATGGCCATATGGGTCATGCTGATATTCCTTCCGGCAAAAAACAGATTTTCCACGTTTTTGGAGTAGAGCGCCCGGTAGGGAATGGAGTAGGGAGCGGGTGTGGGAATATCGGTGTTTGGCGTTCCTCTGTGCCAGAAGCCGCCGGGAAAATGGTCGTCCAGCTTCCAGCCTCCATAGGCGATCTCATCCTCAAATACCCTGCCATCGGAAATGTCTCTCTGCGTGATCATGTATTCTCCGCACATCCGTCTGGATTCCCGTTTTCCGGGCAGAAATCCCAGAAAGTCCAGATCCCATCTTCCGGCGTCAAATTTTCCGGAATTCTTGATGTAGTCCCAGGTTCCTGCGGCCAGGCTGACCAGCTCATCCCGCAGCACTTCCGTATCCGCAATGGTATTCCGGTCTCCGCCCAGCTCCAGATACCAGAAATTTTCATAATCGCTGTAAAGATCCGGATCCCTGTGCTCGAAGTCCTTCCCCGTGAGCTTTTTGCTCCATTCCGGCGGAATGTATTTAATTTCCCGGTTTGTCTCCCGTCCCTGGATCAGGCAGGACATTCCCATGGTCATGCTGTCGCCGGTGTGGACGGAGGTATCCTCTTCAAATTCCGCGCCGGCTTCCCGTCCCATCCGGAAATGAGCGCCGCACAGAGGGGCAAGAATACTGTCTCCAGAGCAGTCGCTGTAAAAGGCGGCTTCCACCTCATAAAAGCGCTGGGTTGTCATCTGATATCCGGTGACGGAACGGATCCGTTCTGTCCGGCCATGGGCGAACGACCCTCGCTCTACAGCCGCGTCCATGCAGGTGCAGTTTAACAGCAGGGTGATGTTTTTCTCTCTGTGGACAAAATCATAGAGGACCGTATCCCAGACGGCATAGCTTTTGGTGGGATTGCGGTAGAGGTTTTCCAGCGCGATTTCCTCCAGAATGCCCGTTTCCCGGTTGTCCGCTCCGTTCGCGCCGCAGATCCACATCCGGATTTCGGAAGAGGCGTTGCCGCCCAGCACGGGCCGCTCGTGCATCAGAACGACCTTCAGCCCCTCCCTTGCCGCGGAGATGGCGGCGGCCATTCCGGCCATCCCTCCGCCGATCACACACAGGTCGCATTGCAGCGTTCTTTTTTCCAGCATGACTTTTCCTCCTATTTGTGATAAAACAGATTTATGCTATAATTTTATTATATTTTCAGGGGATTTGCTCGGGAATAAATGCATGAAAATAGAAAGAAAATGCAAAGGAGGACGCGATGGAACAGCTGATGAAGGAGATTACCGCCTATCTGGATTATCTGAATGAGCAGTGCAGGCTTCAGGTATCCGTCCATTTCGGGAAGGAGAAGCTGAACCACATGCCGGAATCCGTGCTGACAGCGCTTCAGCCATATAACGCCCACCGTAATCCTTACTGCATCATGGTAAAAAGAAATGGGGAAAAACACAGAAGATGCCTGCGGGCCCAGCAGATGGTGCTTCAGAAATGTAAAAAATGCGGCAGCTTCTGCGGAGTATGCCATGCGGGCGTTTCTGAGTTTGTCTATCCCATCTATGAGGACGGGGCGGTGGCAGGCTATGCGGCGGCGAGCGGATACAGAAAGCCGACGCCATCGGGAGAGCCGGAGGATATACAGCTCTGGAAGGACAGTCTGGATCCGGAAGAGATCCCGCAGGCGCTGTGCAGCAGGGTCATGCCGCCCTTATGCCGGATGCTGGAGCTTCTCTTTCTCTGCCCGATGGACAGCGCGGATCCGGAATACAATCTGATTTTTCAATACGTCAATGAGCATCACAATCAGATCACTCTTTCCGAAATCTGCCGGGAATTCGGAAGGAGCAGGTCCTATATCAGCCATATGTTCAAAAGCAGATGCGGCGTCACCATCCGGGCCTACTGCAACCGCCTGAAGCTGGAGGACGCGAAAAATCTGCTGGGAAAAACGGATCTTCCAATTACGGAAATCGCCCTGAATGTGGGCTTTGGCGACGTCAGTTATTTTATCCGGCTGTTTCGGGAACGATTTTCCATGACGCCGCTGCAGTATCGGAAGGAATGCAGATAACAGCCCCGGACTTTTATTTTTTCTGCTGCCTCCAGGCCCTGGGAGACATCCCCGTCAGAGCGCGGAACACTTCGCTCATGTAATTGGAGCTGGAGTAGCCGACGATCTCGGAAATCCGCTGGATGGAAAGCTCCGTATCGGTGAGCAGCCGCCTGGCGTCCCGGATGCGGAGCCGGTTGACATAATCGCAGATGCTCATCCCCATATTTTTCTTGAAAATGTGGCTGATGAAGGAGGTGCTGCAGTGGCAGGCGGCGGCCACGTCGGCGGCATGTACGGGGAGCAGGTAATTGCGCTCCAGGTAAACGACGGCATGGCTGAGAACATTGCTCAGCGTATCGTCCGGTCTGGGGGCGGAGCCGTAGACGGCGGAAAGCTCCCGGTTCAGCAGGATGAACATGGCACACAGCGGAGAAATCATTGTTTTGAGAAAGCCCTCGTCCAAAAGCGGGGGTTTTGTATTTTTCAGAAAAAGGGTGCGCAGGGATTCTTCGGACAGACCATAGACCTCCGCCGTCCGGCGGAGGCGGGAAAGAGAGCGGTTCCGGTCAAAACAGTAGCCGCTCACATCTACAAAGCCCAGGACTTTCCCGTCATCCAGGATGGGATACACGTATTCTCCCATACCCGCATAGCAGGTGCCGCAGAAGGGCCCCTCTTCACATTTTTCATACACCTTTGGCTGCCGCCTGATGCAGTGCGTCCAGGCGGTATCGCTGGATTTGACATAGATACAATAGGGATTGCTGTTGATGTTATATCTGGAAAGGGCCGCCATGTGGTTTCCAAGAGGGATGGATGCATTGTGAAAGGCGGCAAAGAGTTTATGAAAATCATGCAGATAATCAAAGTAAGCGGCAATATCCCGCAGAAGCTGTTCAATCATGTGATATTCCTCATGGCATTCTCCATATCCGAGATCGGATTCCCCGGTACATTTCCAGGCTCATTCCCGGCCGGAAAGTTTCCACTTCACTATAGCTTCACTATAGCATGGGAGGCCGCGCCCTGCAATCAAAACTGTGCACGATTGTTTAGGTTTTGAACCGGAATCAGAAGGTATTTTACAAGGGAACTGGTACAATAAAGACAGATGAAAATGCTGCCTGATGTGGAAAAACAAAAGACAGAAAAAACGAAATGTGGAGGAAAAGTGAGAATGGAAGAAAACAGAGTGCTGGAGCTGCAGAGGGAGACACCGGTATACGACACGGTGGACGTGCTGGTTCTGGGAGCAGGCCCCGCAGGCTGGGGAGCCGCCATCAGCGCCGCGCGGGAAGGGGCGAAAACCCTTCTGGTGGAAGGAAGCTCGGATATCGGCGGCGTGGCGACGACAGGGCTCATGAGCCACTGGACGGGAAATACCACAGGGGGAATTTACGAAGAGATTGTGGAGCGCACCCACCATGTTTACGGAAAAAATCCGAAGCTGAACGATCAGGAAATGCGCAAATACATCGACCATGAAACGATGAAAACCAGAGCGCTGCAGATGATGCGGGAAGCGGGCGTAAAGCTGCTTTTAAACACGATGGCGTGTGAACCGCATCTGGAAGAAGACCGGCTTGCCGGAGTTTTCGTGGAAAACAAGAGCGGAAGGAGCCTGATCCGCGCGAAGGTGTCCATTGACTGCACTGGGGACGGGGATATCGCGGCCAGAGCGGGAGCACCTTATTTTAAGGGAAGAGAAAGCGACGGCGCCATGCAGCCCATGACCCTGATGGTGCAGGTGGGAGGCGTGGACGTGGAGCGCATGGAATATGTGTATGCGTTCGAAGAAAGCTATGAGGTGCCGGAGGGGGACATTCAGAAGCTGGCGAGAGCATGCATCCCTGCGCCTGCCGGGCATGTGCTCGTTTACCCGTCCGTTTTCCCCGGCGTGGTCACGCTGAACATGACAAACGTGACCGGAGTGGACGGCACCAACGCGGATGATCTGACGGCAGCCTACATCCAGTGCCGGGAGCAGCTTCCGGAAATCATGGAATTTCTGCAGAAGCATGTGCCGGGCTTTGAGAACAGCTTTGTGATGAAAACAGCATCCCAGATCGGCGTGCGGGAGACGAGGCATTTCATCGGAATGCGCACGATTACGGAGCAGGACATTCTGTCGGCCCGCGTTTTCCCGGACTGGGCGGTGGCGAACGCGCACTTCAATTTTGACGTACATAACATCACGGGCGCAGGGCTGGATGAAACGGGCTGCCAGAAAAAATTCAGCCAGCCCAAGGGCTATACGATCCCTTATGGCTGTCTGGTGCCGCAGAAGGTGGACGGCCTGCTTCTGGCAGGACGGTGCATTTCCGGTACCCATCTGGCCCATTCCAACTATCGCGTCATGCCCATCTGTGCCAACATGGGGCAGGCGGCGGGCATCGCAGCGGCGCTCTGCGTTTCGGGCGGACTGCAGCCCAGGGAGCTTCCGGTGGAGCGCCTGCAGGAGCGGCTGATGACGCTTGGGGTGAGGCCGGAGTAGAAAAAATCACCTCCTGTGCGCATAAGCGCGCGGCGTTATTCCCATATATTTGCGGAAGGTTTTCACGAAATAGCTGCTGTCGTTGAAGCCGCAGCGGTAGGCCACCTCCGTCACCGGAAGTTCCGTGGTGGTAAGGATGTGGCAGGCGCGTTCGATCCGGTAATAGTTCAGATAGTCCACGGGTGTGCGGTGCAGGGCCGCCCGGAAAAAACGGCAGAAATACTTGGGACTCATCCCCGCCAGCCGCGAAAGGTCAGAGAGGGTGATGGGGGAGGCGTAATTGGCGTCGATGTATTCCAGAACGGGCTTGAGCACATCCATCTTCCGCCGCAGGCTGACCGATTCTTCCAGTGACTCGCTGTAAAGCTCTCCTTCGAAAAGGCGGCCAAAGAATTCATACAGGGCGCCCAGAGTGAGAAGCTCGCTTCCGGCATGGGGCCAGCGGATGGCAGGGAAGAGCCTTTCCGCAGCGGCAAGAAGCGGGGCAGAACGGGGATCGTCCGCCTGAAAATAGTTATATAATTGAATCTGATGACGGGTCATCAGACGGACATAGCGCTTGCAGGCGTCGGTGTGCGCAGACATGGATGTCAGCAGGTTGGGATCAAAGACCGCACATTCATAGATGCAATGTTCAGGCGTGCCGCCGTGGATGACCCCTTCCTCGATCAGAATCAGATCCCCCGCCCTTGCGGTGAGAAAAACCGAATCCAGAGAAATGGTAATGGAGCCTTCCAGAATGCGGATGAGCTCCATTTCCTTATGCCAGTGAAACGGCATGGCATAGCGCGGATGGTGTTCGTCCACATGATAGAAGGCGATGGGAAAATCCGGCGTGCCGTGGTTGATTTTTTCGTTGTAATCAAGATAATGCATAGAAAAGCCTCACTTAAAGATTTTTTTCAAACCATTGGGCTCGGGAATGGAAAGGCCTTCCGCAAGCGCGGCTTCCAGCCACGCCTTTTTGGCGTCTTCGGCATTGGTTGCAGCGGCTGTCAGGCTTTCGCTGCATGTGATACAGCCGGGAAGATCCGGAAAGGATACGGCATAACCGCCTTCTGTCTCATCCCGGACAAATTCCATCCGATAGGGGAGCTTGAGATAATCATTCAGTGCTTTTTTCATTTGACTCCTCGCTTTCGATAACCTTTTTTATCATAAAAACAGAAACAAAAAAAGATGTTTTCGTTTTTGGAGGTATGCAAACCGGAAATCCGCCGGGCAGGCTCAGGGCCTTTGGCCCTTCGCTTCGCGGCTGTCGTAGCCTGTACGGAAGGTATCAAAACCGGAAATCCGCCGGGCAGGCTCAGGGCCTTTGGCCCTTCGCTTCGCGGCTGTCGCCGCATATTCGGAAGCCTTCAAAACCAGATGGAAACGAGTTTCCATCTGGTTCTAAAGGCTCCCGGATGCCCGGCTCGTAGAGGTGAATATCTTTATATTTTATGCCATTATATCACAGGAAAAGGGAAGGGGGCAATGTTATACTGGTGACATAGGAAAGCGGACGTTACAGTTCAGCCTTCGGCAGAACTGTAACGGCATCCGGCCATTCCAATCGCAGCACGATAGGGCGAGTGCAGCACGATAAGGCGAGTGCCGCGATGGGCCGGATGCTTCCAGCCGTACCGTTTTCGTACGGTCTGCGCAGTAAATGCGCAGACCTGGCTGAATGGTAACAAACGGACTTCAAAAAAGAAGAGAGTAAAAACAGGGTGCCGCCTGCGGGCGGCAAAGCAAAGATTTGAATGCTGTTACAGGCAGAAATGGAGGAAAAAATGGCAGAAAACAGGTATGTGGGGGACTATCCGGTGATCGGAATCCGTCCGACGATTGACGGCAGAAGGGGTTATCTGAAGGTAAGAGAGTCGCTGGAGGAGCAGACGATGAATATGGCGAAGTCTGCGGCGAAGCTGTTTACCGAGAATCTGCGCTATTCCAATGGGGAGCCGGTGAAAGTAATCATCGCTGATACTACCATCGGACGTGTGGGAGAGGCGGCTGCCTGCGCGGACAAGTTCCGGAAGGCGGGCGTGGATATTACGCTGACGGTTACGCCCTGCTGGTGCTACGGAGCAGAGACCATGGATATGGATCCCAGGACGATCAAGGGCGTGTGGGGATTTAACGGAACGGAGCGTCCCGGCGCGGTATATCTGGCGAGCGTGCTGGCCACCCATGCGCAGAAGGGACTTCCCGCTTTCGGCATTTACGGACATGATGTACAGGATATGGATGAAACGGAGATCCCGGAGGATGTGGCGGAGAAGCTGCTGCGCTTTGGCCGGGCGGCGGTTGCCGTTGCCACCATGCGGGGAAAATCCTACCTGCAGATCGGTTCCATCTGCATGGGAATCGGCGGTTCCATCATTGATCCTGCTTTTATTGAAGAATATCTCGGCATGCGCGTGGAGTCCGTGGACGAGGTGGAAATCATCCGCCGCATGACAGAGGGTATTTACGATCAGGCAGAGTTTGAAAAGGCGCTGGCCTGGACGAAGGCAAACTGCATCGAAGGCTTTGACAAGAATCCGGAATCGGTGCAGAAAAACAGAGAAGAGAAGGATAAGGACTGGGAGTTTGTCGTGAAGATGATGTGCATCATCAAGGATCTGATGAACGGCAACAAAAACCTTCCCGAAGGACGCGAGGAAGAAATGGTCGGCCACAACGCCATCGCGGCGGGCTTCCAGGGACAGCGTCAGTGGACGGATTTCTATCCCAATGCAGATTTTGCGGAGGCCATGCTGAATACCTCCTTTGACTGGAACGGTGCGAGAGAGCCTTATGTGCTGGCGACGGAAAACGATGTGCTGAACGGTCTCGGCATGCTGTTCATGAAGCTTCTGACCAACCGGGCGCAGATTTTTGCGGATGTGCGTACCTACTGGAGCCCTGAGGCGGTGAAGAAGGCCACGGGATACGAGGTGGAAGGCGTTGCGAAGGAAGCGGGCGGATTCATTCACCTGATCAATTCCGGAGCGGCCTGCCTGGATGCCAATGGACAGGCGAAGGATGCGGATGGAAATAACGTGATGAAGCCCTGGTATGAAATCACCGAAGAGGATCAGAAGGCCATCATGGGAGCTACCACCTGGAACGAGGCGGACTTCGGATACTTCCGTGGGGGCGGATATTCCTCCCGTTTTGTGACCGAAGCGGAAATGCCTGTTACCATGATCCGGCTGAATCTGGTGAAGGGCCTTGGACCTGTGCTTCAGATCGCAGAGGGCTGGACGGTGAAGCTTCCGGCAGAGGTGACCGACAAGCTCTGGAAGAGAACGGACTACACCTGGCCGTGCACCTGGTTCGCCCCTAGAACCACCGGAAAGGGAGCCTTCAAAACGGCTTACGATGTGATGAACAACTGGGGCGCCAACCATGGAGCGATCAGTTATGGACATATCGGTGCGGATCTGATCACCATGTGCTCCATGCTTCGGATTCCGGTGAGCATGCATAACGTTCCGGAAGAAAAGATTTTCCGTCCGTCCGCCTGGAATGCCTTCGGCATGGACAAGGAAGGACAGGATTACAGAGCATGCGCCGCGTACGGACCGCTGTATAAATAAAAAGAGCAGTCAGGAAAGATAAGAAAAAAGGGCCGGTATATGGTGAACTGCCGTATGCACGGCCCCTTTTTTAACAGGAAAGGAGACGCCGGAAAAATGAAAAAAACAGATAAAAAGATGCTTGCCGTCGATCTGGGCGCTTCCAGCGGCAGAGTGATGGCGGGAAGTTTTGATGGAGAAAAAATAAGCGTGGAGGAGCTGCATCGTTTTTCCAACGATCCGGTGACGCTTGGGGGAACGATGTACTGGGACTTCCTGCGTCTGTTCCACGAGATTAAACAGGGACTTCTGAAATCGAAAAAATGCGGAAAGGTGGACAGCATCAGCGTGGACACTTGGGGGGTGGACTTCGGCCTGCTGGATGCGCAGGGATATCTTCTGGAAAATCCGGTGCACTACAGGGACGGAAGGGTGAACGGCATGCTGGAGAAGAGCTTTGCTCTGCTGGATGCGGATCGTTTTTACCAGATCACCGGCACGCAGTTTATGGAAATCAATACGGTATTTCAGCTTCTGTATCTGGCCCAGAACAGAAAAGAGTTTCTGGACCGTGCGGACTGCATGCTGATGATGCCGGATCTTTTTCATTATTTCCTTTGTGGGGAAAAATGTTGTGAGTATTCCGCGGCATCGACAACACAGCTTCTGAATGCGGTGGATAAGACCTGGTCAAAAGAGGTGGTGGAAGCGCTGGGCCTGCCGGGGAACATTCTTCTTCCCGTGTCTCCGTCCGGAACGCCGCTGTCCCCTTTACGGACCGAAATCGCACAGGAGCTGGGCCTGGAGCCGATGCTGGTGGTGGCGGGCGCGGGACATGATACCCAGTGCGCCATGGCGGCGGTTCCCACGCAGGAAAAGGATTTCATTTTCATCAGCTGCGGAACCTGGAGCCTGTTTGGAACGGAACTGCCGGCTCCCATCATTACACAGGACAGCAGGAGGCTGAATATCGCCAACGAAGGCGGCGCCGGCGGACGCATTTCCTTCCTGAAAAATATCATCGGCCTGTGGCTGGTGCAGGAAAGCCGTCGTCAGTGGATGCGGGAGGGAAAGGAATACAGCTTCGGAGAGCTGGAAAAGCTGGCGGCAAAAGAAGCGCCGTTTCGCAGCCTGATTGATCCCGATGCGCCGGAATTTGTACCCGCAGGAGACGTGCCGGAACGGATCCGGGAATTCTGCAGGCGGACGGGCCAGCCCGTTCCGGAAACAGAAGGGCAGATCGTGCGCTGTATCGATGAGAGCCTGGCCTTAAAATACCGGCTGACGCTGGACGAGATCCGCACCTGTACGGGAAAGGATTATCCGGTCATCCACATGGTGGGCGGCGGCACGCAGAGCGGTCTTCTCTGCCAGTTTACGGCAGACGCCTGCGCACGCCCGGTCTGCGCCGGGCCGGTGGAAGCTACCGTCTACGGCAACATCGCCCTTCAGCTCATGGCGGCGGGACAGATCGGCAGTCTTTCTGAGCTTCGAAGCATCATCGCGGCATCGGAGCCGGTGAAGAAATATGAGCCCGAGGATGCCGGGGCCTGGACGGAAGCGTATGAGCGGTATCGGGAGAACATCGGACGGTGGGAAATGGCAGGAAAACAGAGACTCTGAAGGCTACGGCGGGGTCTAAAAGATAATCGGATTTTAAAGGCTGATACGGAAAGGAAATACGGAAATGATCAGGAAAGAGTTACAGGAATGGAAGGAAATGCGCTTCGGCATGTTTATCCATTGGGGGCTTTATGCGCTTTTGGGGCGGGGAGAATGGGCCATGTACGAAGAGGCCATCGATAAGGATGAATACCGGAAGCTGATGGATTCGTTTACCGCGGAAAATTTTGATGCGGGGAAATGGGCCGCTGTGGCAAAGGCGGCGGGAATGAAGTATATGGTTCTGACCACCAGACACCATGATGGATTTGCGCTGTGGGACAGTGCGGCAAGCCATGAACAGTTTACCTCCATGCATACGCCGGCACACAGAGATTTTGTGGGAGAATTTGTGGATGCATGCAGAAGTGCGGGGCTGAAGGTGGGTCTGTACTATTCCCCGCTTGACTGGCGCTTCCCGGGATATTTTTTTCCGCGTATGTACAGAAAAAGCGCCCTGGAGATGCGCAGGCAGTGTCATGAACAGATCAGGGAACTTCTGACACAGTATGGAAAGATTGATATTTTCTGGTTTGACGGCGGGGAGGATTACTGGCTCTGCCATGGACGGAATCTGCACCAGGATAATTCGGGAGAAGATTTTCGCCTGCATCCGCAGTACCCCGGTTTCTGGGGAGCAGAGGAGCTCAACGATATGATCCGAACGCTTCAGCCCGGAATTATCATCAATAACCGTTTTGGAAACAGAGAATTTGGTGATTTTGAAACGCCGGAAAAAAGAATCGGAGAATTTAATACGATGACGCCATGGGAAACCAACACGCCGATCAATGGAACCTATGGGTGGGTGGACCGGCCTGCGGCTTCTCTTCGTGACTGCATCCAGACTCTGGTTCGCTGCGCAACGGGAGATGGAAATCTTCTTCTCAATGTGGGGCCGAGACCGGACGGGACGATTGCTCCGGACCAGGCAGAACGGTTAGAGGAGATGGGAGAGTGGCTTTCTTCTTATGGAGAAAGCATTTATGGAACGGGAGGAGGCCCTTTCTTCAATACGGCATCAGGAGGAATGACCTGGAAGGAAAATATCCTTTATGTGCATATTCTGGACTGGAAAACAAACCGGATACATCTTCCGGCGCTGGGGGCTAATATCCTGGATGTTTCCTGCCTGACCGGAAAAACGCTCCGACATTCTATCGAGAACGGTCATTTGAGTCTGTCTGTGGATGCTTCAGATCGTCAGTGTATCGATACCATAGTAAAAATAACCCTGGACCGTCCGGTTTCGGAGTTGAAGGGGGCAGGGGACTGGTATCTGCACGGCCCTGAAGTGGAAGCGGCGAGCGCGCTGATCGTGGAGAGGCAGTAAGGAAGAGGGCGGGGAAAGATCCCTCCATAAATCTGGTTGCTTTCCGAAGACGGGTAGTATATACTGAAAAAGGCCGCAGCGCCGTCGGATGCAGACATCCGGCGGCTTTTCCCGGCCTGACTGAATGAAAGACAAAGGAAGGTACTCCCATGATCCGTTTAATCTGTGTCGCTGTTTTCGTCGTGCTGTTTTTAATATTGAGTATACCGCTTCTGATCGCGGAGTGGATCATTGGAAAGTTCAACATGGATCTGAAAGGGAGAAGCTCTCTTGCCATTGTGAACTGGGCGTTTCGCTGGGTGCTCAGGCTTGCCGGCGTAAAGGTGACCTGCATCGGCTTGGACCGGGTGCCGAAGGACAGGGCGGTTCTGTATATCGGAAATCACCGGAGCTATTTTGACATCGTCATGACCTATGTGCGCGTGCCGCGCATGACCGGATACATTGCGAAGGTGGAGATGGAGAAGATTCCGCTCCTTTCCCACTGGATGAGGAACCTGCACTGCCTGTTCCTGGACCGGAAGGATCTGAAGAAGGGGATGAAGACCATCATGACGGCCATCGAGAAAGTTAAAGCCGGCATTTCTATCTGCATTTTCCCGGAGGGAACCCGCAATAAGGTGGCCGACACCTTCCTTCCCTTCCACGGAGGGAGCTTTAAGATTGCGGAAAAGACGAACTGCCCCATTGTTCCGATGGCCATCAACAATGCGGGAAGCATTTTTGAGGACCATCTTCCGACGATCAAAAAAACCCATGTGGTGCTGGAATATGGGGAACCGATTTATCCGGACCAGCTTTCCAAAGAGGACAGAAAACGCCTTTCGGAAATCACGCTGGAGCGGATTCAGGAAATGTATTTTAAGAATAAGGAGCTGGTTTGAAAAGGGTTGGAATGAAGGGATTGGAGTTCCATATTTACCGGAGCTGGTACTGCCGAAAGGAAGGCGGTACCGGCTCCGTTTTTTATATGTGGAAAAAGAGTATGATCAGACAGTAAAAGAATGATTCATTTGTTTACTTTCTGTGAAAAGCGGATTATTATCAAATGGGGAACTGACGGCGGGAAAAGCCGTCTTATGTGTAGAAGAGGAGGAGGGTTTAATGACGAATCGGGAAAAATTCATCAAAACTTTGAAATGTGAACCGGTGGGAGGGCAGGTCCCCACCTTTGAGCTGGTGTTCTTTCTCACCATGGAAAAATTCGGGAAGGTTCACCCTTCCCACCGTTTTTATGAGCAGTGGAATCAGATGAGCCTGTCAGAAAAGAAGCTTCACATGAATGAGATGGCACAGCTTTACGTGGATACGGCCAAAGCTTACGGGCACAGCGCCATTTTCATCCACCCCAATCCGGGAGACCTGGAAAACACCCAGTGGCTGCTGGAACTGATCCGGGAAAAGACCGGGGACGAATACTATATCATGATGCATGGGGATCCCACTTGGGCCATTCCGGACGGCGAGGGCATGATGGAGTTTTCCATGCGGATGTATGAGGATGCGGAAGGGCTGAATGCGGAATCTGCGGCGCGGGTGGAGCAGTCGCTGGAGTTTGCCAGGAAGCTGGATGAAAAAGGGCATCTGCTGGATGGTTTTGCGCTCTGCTCGGATTACTGCTTTAATGTGAATCCATTTTTCAGCCCGGACAATTTTGACGAATTTATCGTTCCCTATCTGAAGGAGGTCATCACGGAATACCGGAAGATGGGATATTATACGATCAAGCATACGGACGGGAACATCATGCCCATCGTGAAGCAGATGGCGGACTGCGGGCCGGATGCTATTCATTCGCTGGATCCTCAGGGCGGTGTATCCATACCGGAGGTGCGGAAAATCATCGGAAATGATATCGCGCTGGTGGGAAATGTGAACTGCGGCCTGCTGCAGACCGGAACGGATGAGGAATGCCGCCAGGATGTGCTCCGTGCGCTGCGGGAGGGAATGGCAAACGGCAGGGGTTATATTTTCTCCACCTCCAACTGTGTCTACACGGGGCTGGCGCTGGAGCGCTATGAGATGATGATGGACCTGTGGAAAAAATACGGAAATTATGATCATTATGAGGAAAACTTCGGTGAGAACAATACCAACACAAATGAAGCATGAAAAATTCTCCTATCAAAGCCTGGAGGAAATCAAAGCAAAAGCGGAGGAGCTGCAGATCCACCTTCCCTTTGCCAGCGACACCCGCGTGCTGCTGCAGGAGGCGTCCTTCGGAAATGTCACGCTGAAAAACCGCATGGGAATCGCGCCCATGGAAGGGGCGGACGCGCTTCCGGACGGCTCGCCTTCGGAGCTGACTTTGAGAAGATATGTGAGGGATGCGGAAGGCGGCAGTGGGATGATCTGGTTTGAGGCCATTTCCATTGTGCCGGAAGGTCGTTCCAGCGCCCATCAACTCATGCTGACCCGGGAGAATCTGGAGCAGTATAAAAGGTTTACGTCTGCCATCCGGGAGGCTGGAATCAGGGCCAACGGATTTGCTCCATATCTGGTCATGCAGGCCAATCACAGTGGACGTTATTCCAATCCGGAAGGAAAGCCGGCTCCGATGATTGCATACCGGCATCCGGAATATGAAAAGCTTCGCCCTGCCGACGACAGCTGCATTGTGACGGATGATTACCTGAAGGGACTGGAAGAAAAATTCGGGGAAGCTTCGCTCCTCGCCAGGGAGGCAGGCTTTGATGCCGTGGACATCAAGGCCTGTCACGGATATCTGCTGATGGAGCTGTTGTCGGCCTGGCAGCGGCCGGGGCTTTACGGAGGAAGCTTTGAAAACCGTACCCGCCTTTTGAGAAACGGCATCGCTGCGGCAAAGGTGCATGAGAACGGGCAGTTTCTGGTGACGGCAAGGCTTGGAATCTATGATGGTTTCGCCTGGCCTTATGGCTTCGGCGTGAAGGAAGGAAAGGGCGCGGAGCCCGATATGGAAGAGCCAATCCGCCTGGTGCGTGAGCTTCATGAAGAGTACGGCCTTCCGATGGTGAACCTGACCATGGGGAATCCTTATGTGAGCACCCATGTTACCCGTCCTTTTGACGGCGGAAAATATATTCCGGACGAGCATCCGCTCTTTGGGGTTGCCAGAATCATGAACGGAATCGGTCAGGTGAAAAAAGCGGTTCCGGATATGTTCATCTCTGCCTCCGGGCCTTCTTATCTGCGGCAGTATTCTGATCTGTATGCTGCCGGTGCGGTGGAGGAAGGATTGTGTGATAATATGCTGTTCGGAAGGATGTCCTTCGCCGATCCGGCATTTCCGAAGCAGATCATGGAAAGCGGAAGAATAGATCCTTTCAAGACTTGCGTTGCCTGCGGGAAATGCGGAGATCTCATCCGGGCGGGGAAACCTACGGGATGTATCGTCCGGGATGCGGATGTTTATCTCAAATACTACCGGGAATATCAGCAGGAAACGCGCTGAGTCAGAGAGGGAAGATTGAAAAATAAGCCTGATGGCTTATTTTTCAATCGGCAGTTTTGCGGCGCTCCGACATGGAGGGAAAAATGGGAAAAAAGACGGCAATTGTGACGGGGGCGAGCCGGGGAATTGGCTATGCTATTGCGAGACAGCTGGGGCTGGACGGTTACCAGGTGGTGATGCTGGCCACCGGCGCACAGGAAAAATATGCGGAGGCTTTCGGAAAGCTGACGGAATGGAACATCACCTGGCATTATGTACAGGGAAGCATTGACTGCGCGCAGGACCGCAGGCGGCTTCTGGACGAGACGCTCGCCCGCTTTGGACGGGTGGACGTGCTGGTGAATAACGCGGGAGTGGCTCCGCTTGAAAGAAAGGACATCCTGGAGATGAGCGAGGAGAGCTTTGACCGGGTGATGGGGATCAATACGAAGGGGACGCTGTTCCTGACGCAGCTTGTGGCAAATCAGATGCTGAAGCAGGAGTGGATCGGAAAGAAAAGGGGAACCATCGTCAACGTGGGCTCCTGTTCCGCGAAAGTTTCCTCTACCTCACGGGGCGAATACTGCATTTCAAAGGCCGGTGTCGCCATGATTACACAGCTGTTTGCGGACCGTCTTGCACCGGAGGGAATCCTGGTTCATGAGGTCAGGCCCGGCGTCATCGCCACCGATATGACCAGCGCGGTGAAGGACAAATACGACGCCATGCTGGAACAGGGTGTTTTTCCCATCAGGCGCTGGGGAACCCCGGAGGATGTGGCGGATGCGGTGAGTCTGTTCTGCTCGGACAGAATTCTTTATACCACGGGAAGCTATCTGGACGTTGACGGCGGTTTTCATATCCGACGTTTATGAAATGGGGAGGAAGATTGAAAAATAAGCCCGATGGCTTATTTTTCAATCGGCAGTTTTGC